>Ga0335074_10005347_pt1 | contig 17754 bp, 15 predicted proteins | sample Lox_Sample_23_FD_206715 | JGI IMG/M metagenome (GOLD analysis project Ga0335074, IMG submission 206715) | Soil microbial communities from Loxahatchee National Wildlife Refuge, Florida, United States - Lox_Sample_2.3 | ecosystem: Environmental > Terrestrial > Soil > Wetlands | place: USA... | reverse complement strand
CGGTGGTGACCTCGCGCCCGTCGACCTGGACGGCCAGCATCGTGCAGGACTTGATCGCCCGGCCGTCGACCAGCACCGTGCAGGCGCCGCAGTTGGTGGTGTCGCACCCCCGGTGAGTGCCGGTCAGCCCCACGCCGCGGCGGATCAGGTCGGCCAGCAGCAGCCGGGGCTCCACCTCGGCGAGCTTCCTCCGGCCGTTGATCGTGAACTTGATCCGGCGGAGCGGGAACTCATCCGGTGCCTCGTCGCTGAGGTCGTCCTGGACCATCGTCATGATCACGCCGCCCTTTCCGCGGGTGCTCCGGTCGCCGCGGGCTGGCTGCCGGTCAGGATGCGCTTGACGAAGACCCGCACCAGCTGCCGCTTGTACTCGGCGGTGCCGCGATGATCGGTCCTGGGCTGGGCCGCGGCCGCCGCCAGCTCGGCCGCCTCGGCGATCGCGTCGGCCGTGAGCGGCCTCCCGGTCAGCGCCCGGGCGGCCTCGGCGGCGCCGATGGTTGACCCGCCGACGCCGGTGAGCGCGATGCCCGCCCGGATCACGGTGTCAGCTGACGTCTCGACCGCGACCGCGACCCCGACGGTCGCGAAGTCCCCCACCCGCCGTTCGAGCTTCAGGTAGCCCCCTGACCTGACGCCCTTGGCCGACGGGACCACCGCCTCGACGGCGATCTCATCGTGCGCCAGCGTGTTCTCGAACGGGCCGGTCACGAACTCGGCCAGCGGGATCGCGCGCCTCCCGGCCGGGCCCTGCGCGATCACCGAGCCGCCAAGCGCCAGCATCACCGAGGCCCAGTCGCCCTGCGGGTCGGCGTGGCAGAGCGACCCGACCAGCGTGCCCCGGTTCCGCACCAGCGGGTCGGCCACCAGCGGCGCCGCCGCCGCCATCGTCGGCTGGGTGCCCTTGAGCAGGTCCGAGCGCTCCAGGTCGGCGTGCCGGCAGAGGGCGCCGATGCGCAGGCTGCCGTCGGGGTCGGTCCGGTGGTAGGCCAGCCCGGGCAGGTTGTTGATGTCGACGATCATCTCCGGCGCGGCGAAGCGCAGCTTCATCATCGGGACCAGGCTCTGGCCGCCGGCCAGCACCTTGACGTAGTCGCCGCCGTCGTGCAGCAGGCCGATCGCCTCGTCAAGCGAGTGCGGCGCCTCGTAGCGGAACCGCGATGGGAACATTCAATTCCTCCGCTCAGCTGGCGTGCCGTCGCCCGGCAGGTCGCGGGGCCTGGCGACGGAGTGCGGGTCGGGGACCGCCTGCGGGCCCGACTCGTAGTCGGGGTCGGGGCGGGGCTCCTGATGCGGCGGCCACGGGCCGGAGACCGGCTGGCCCGCGATCTTGAGGTAGTCGACGAGCTGCGGCCAGGCCCACACGGTGGGGCTCTTGCCGGTCTTGGGGGCGTCTTCGATGAGCTCGAACAGCCGCGGATTGTCCTTGCTGTGCCCGTCGGACTCAATGGCCATGCAACGATCTCCCTCCGTCGCAGCGGCGACCGCCCGCGCTCAGACGGGCGGTAACGGAATTTAGACGTATGGTGACGCGCGCTTAACAATGCCGCAACCGCCAAATAAGCTGATCCTTAATCGACGAGTTCATCGGGTGAACATGACAGCCAAATCGGTCGGTTCAGCTCCAGATCGTGACGTAAACCGGGGGCTTGAAGCGGGACGGCGGGACGCCGGCGCCGGGCGAGCGGATCAGGTGCATCGCCTCCGGGGTGCCGAGGAACCTCCGCAGCGCGCTCACCGCGGTGCTGCGTCGCTCCCGCTCGAGCAGGGTCACGTGCCAGCACTCCTCGGCCGGGAATCCGGGCATGTCGACCAGGGACAGCTCACCCCGCCGGAGCTGCTGCGAGACGAGGTGCTCGATCGCGGGCGCCACCCCGGCCCCGTCGGCCGCGGCCGCCCAGGCGGCGGTCTGGCTCTGGAAGACCCCGATGTTGCTGTCGGCGATCCCGAGGCGGCGCAGCAGCCGGGCCGTCTCGCTGCCCGGATCGGTTCCCGATGGGTCCACCAGCCAGCGCCGCTGCCGGGCGGGGCCGCGCGGCCGCGACTGCGTCGCGCCCTCCCCCGGCCCGACCACGACCAGCCGGTACTTGAAGATCGGCTCGCTCACGATCGGCAGCTCGTGCTCGCCGTTCACCCCCGCGCCGAAGGCGACGTCGGCCAGCCGGTTCGCGATCAGCACGGCCTGCTCGCCGGAGGCCGCCACCCCGGTCGTGATCTCCACCGCCCCGGCGAACCGGCGCCGGAACGCCTCCATCAGCGGCCCGGCCACGAATTCGGCGAAGGTCGAGGTGGCGACGACCCGCAGCTGCTCGGGCGCGCCCTGGGCGGCGCGGACGGCGGCGTGCGCGTCGGCCCCGAGCATGACGATCTGCGACGCGATGCCGACCAGCCGGGTGCCGCCCGGGGTCAGCGTCATGCCCGCCTGGCTCCGGGTGATGAGCTGATCGCCCAGATCCTGCCGGAGGGCGGTGATCGCCTGCGACACGGCCGACTCGCTGACGCTGAGCGCGCCCGCCGCCGCCCGCACCGAACCGAGCCGGGCGACCAGCACGAAGGCGTTCAGCTGGGTCAGTGTCATGGGCACTCCATCGTGGGCAGCAGCGCGCCTGGAGAGGCGCGCCCTCTCTCCCTGTACTCAGAACGTAACGTACGACATCAGCTGGGCTCGCGCACGAAATGCGCGGCGCGCTCGCCTCGGAGGTGCGATTGCAGGTACCCGCGCAAGTCGAATATGAACGTGCCGCCAGCGTCGAGCAGGCGCTGACGCTGCTGGCCAGGTACCAGCCGGGGGCGAGGATCCTGGCCGGCGGCCACAGCCTGATACCGATGATGAAGCTGCGACTCGCGCAGCCCGAGGTGCTCATCGACATCAACGGCATCCGCGGGCTGCGCTATATCGAACGCGGCGGCGGCGAGCTGCGCATCGGCGCGCTCGCCCGGCACGCGGACCTGCTGGCGGCGCCGCTGGCGGGCGAGCACTTCACGATCCTGCACGACGCCGAGCGGGTGATCGCGGACCCGATCGTCAGGAACTGGGGCACCATCGGCGGGTCCCTGTGCCAGGCCGACCCGTCGGAGGACCTGTCGGCCGCGTTCGCCGCGCTCAAGGGCTCGATGATCATCCACGGGCCGGACGGCAGGCGCGAGGTGTCGGCGCGGGCGTTTCACACCGGCCCGTACGAGACCGTCGTCGGCCCGGCCGAGATGCTGACCGAGATCAGGCTGCCGATCAGGCCCGACAGCGGCAGCGCGTACCTGAAGGTGGCCCGCCGGGCGGGCGACTGGCCGATCGGCGCCGCCGGGGCGGCCGTCTGGCTCGCGGGCGGGCTGATCACCGACGTCGGCATCGGCCTGACCGCAGTCGGCGCCGCCGGGTTCGTCGCGGCCGAGGCCGAGGAGTTCCTGCGCGGCCGGGCCGCCGACGAGCAGACCCTCGCCCGGGCGGGCGAGATCGCGGCCGAGCACTGCCGCCCGGCCGCCGATCAGCGCGGCCCGGCCGAGTACAAGCGCCATCTGGTCCGGGAGCTCACCACCCGGGTGCTCCGCACCGCCGTCCGCCGGGCGGGCGAGCAGGCCCCGTGAAGATCACCGTCACCGTCAACGGTGCCGACTACACGCGGGTGGTCGAGCCGCGATTGCTGCTCATTCACTTCCTCCGCGACGAACTGCGGCTGACCGGCTCGCACTGGGGGTGCGACACCTCCAACTGCGGCGCCTGCGTGGTCTGGCTGGATGAGACGCCGGTCAAGTCGTGCACGGTCCTCGCCGTCATGGCCGACGGGCGGCGGGTCGCCACCGTCGAGGGCCTGGCCCGCGGCGGCGCGCTCGACCCGGTGCAGGAGGGGTTCGCCGCCTGCCACGGGCTGCAGTGCGGGTTCTGCACCCCCGGCATGCTGATGACCGCCCGCTGGCTGCTCGATCACCACCCCGACCCGACCGCCGACGAGATCCGCGAGGCGATATCCGGCCAGGTCTGCCGGTGCACCGGGTACGAGAACATCGTCAGGTCGGTGCTCTGGGCGGCCAAGCACGACAGTGCCGCGAAACACGACACGACCTCGGAAGGCGAGGGTGACCGGCATGAGCCACGCTTACGGGTCGCTCCCGCGCAAGGAGGACCCGCGGTTCGTCCAGGGCCAGGGCACGTTCATCGACGACGTGGCGCTGCCGGGCATGCTGCACGGCGCGATCCTGCGCAGCCCGCTCGCGCACGCCCGGATCGTCTCGGTCGACGTCACCGCCGCCCGCGCCCACCCGCTCGTGGTGACCGTGCTCACCGCCTCCGACCTGGCCGAACGGGGCATGGCGGGGATGCCCACGCTGTTCGGCGACGTGCAGTCGGCGCTGGCCGCCGACAAGGTACGGTTCCAGGGCCAGGAGATCGCGTTCGTGGTGGCGACCGACCGGTACGCCGCCAGGGACGCGCTCGAGCTCATCGCGGTCGACTACGAGCCGCTGCCGCCGCTGATGGACGCGCTGACCGCGCTCGAGCCCGGCGCGCCGATCGTCCGCGAGGACCGGCCGGGCGGCAATCGCGTCTTCGACTGGAGCGCCGGCGACAAGGCGGCCGCCGACGCGGCCTTCGCCGCCGCCGACGTCGTGGTCGAGTGCGACATGCTCTACCCGCGCTCGCACCCGGCCCCGCTCGAGACCTGCGGCGCGATCGCCGAGTACGACGCCACCAGCGGCAGGCTGACGCTCTGGTCGACCAGCCAGGCCCCGCACGCCCACCGGACGATGTACGCAGGCCTGACCGGGCTGCCCGAGCACAAGATCCGGATCGTCTCGCCTGACCTCGGCGGCGGCTTCGGCGCCAAGGTCCCCCTCTACCCGGGCTACGTGTGCGCGATCGCGGCCGCGATGGAGACCGGGCGGCCGGTCAAGTGGGTGGAGGACAGGTCGGAGAGCCTGATGTCGACCGCGTTCGCCCGCGACTACCACATGCACGGGGAGATCGCCGCGACCGCCGACGGCGAGATCCTCGGCCTCCGCGCCCGGGTGCTGGCCGATCACGGGGCGTTCAACGCGGCCGCGCAGCCGTCCAAGTTCCCGGCCGGGTTCTTTCACATCTTCACCGGTTCCTACCGGGTGCAGGCGGCCTACTGCGAGGTCACCGGCGTGTTCACCAACAAGGCGCCGGGCGGGGTCGCCTACTCGTGCTCGTTCCGCGTCACCGAGGCCGTCTACCTGGTCGAGCGGCTGACCGACATGCTCGCGCGCAGGCTCGGAATGGACCCGGCCGAGCTGCGGATGCGCAATCTGCTGCGGCCCGAGCAGTTCCCGTACACGAGCCCGACCGGCTGGCAGTACGACTCGGGCGAGTACCCCCGGGCGCTCCAGCTCGCGCTGGACATGGCGGGCTACGACAAGCTCCGCCGCGAGCAGGCGGACCGGCGGGCCCGCGGCGAGTACATGGGGATCGGGCTGAGCTTCTTCACCGAGGCGGTCGGGGCCGGCCCGCGCAGCACGATGGACATCCTCGGCCTGGGCATGGCCGACGGCGCCGACCTCCGGGTGCACCCGACCGGGAAGGCGGTGCTGTCCATCTCGGTGCAGTCCCAGGGGCAGGGCCACGAGACCACGTTCGCGCAGCTGGTGGCGCACGAGCTCGGCCTCTCGCCCGACGACGTCGAGGTGGTGCACGGCGATACCGACCGGACGCCGTACGGCCTCGGCACCTACGGGTCGCGATCCACCCCGGTGTCGGGGGCGGCGGCGGTCGTCGTCGCCAGGAAGGTCCGCGAGCGGGGCCGGCTGGTGGCGGCGGCCATGCTTGAGGTCTCGGCCGACGACCTGGACTGGCAGGACGGCAAGTGGCGGGTCCGCGGCGACCCCGACCAGGCCCTCGGCATCGCGGAGATCGCGATGGCGGCGCACTCGTCGCTCGAGCTGCCGGCCGGGATCGAGGGCCACCTGGACGCGTCGGCGGTGTACAACCCGCCCAACCTGACGTTCCCCTTCGGCGCCTACATCTGCGTCACCGACGTGGACCCGGGCACCGGCGAGGTGAAGGTCCGCCGGTTCATCGCGGTCGACGACTGCGGCGTCCGGATCAACCCGATGATCGTCGAGGGACAAGTGCAGCGGGGGCTGGCCGACGGCATCGGCATCGCCCTGATGCAGGTCATCTCGTTCGACGAGAGCGGCAACTGCCTGGGCGGCTCGTTCATGGACTACCTGCTGCCGACGGCGCTCGAGTGCCCCTCGCCCGAGCTCGGCGCGACGGTCACGCCGTCCCCGCATCACCCGATCGGCGCCAAGGGAATCGGCGAGTCGGCCACCGTCGGCTCCGCCCCGGCGGTGGTCAACTCGGTCGTGGACGCGCTCGCCCCGTTCGGGGTGGTGCACGCGGACATGCCGCTGACGCCGGCCAACGTGTGGCTCGCGATCCAGGGCCGCCCGGTCCGAACCGACCTGTCCGTCAGCTGACCCCTCCTGTATCTCATATGTCGGTGCGGCTCACCCGACCGCGAGGCCCTCGCGGAGGTAGGGCGTGATGTTGCGCAGGGCGCGCGCGACGTACTCTTCCTTCTCGCCGACCGGCGCGACGTAGTCCAGGGCGCTCTCGGCCGCCTCGCCGCCATCGAGCCGGGCGATGATCCAGGCGGCAAGGTAATGCGAGGCCAGGCAGCCGCCTGCCGTGGCGACGTTCCCGCGGGCGAAGAAGGGCTGGTTGAGCACCTCGACTCCGGCCTCCACGACCCAGGGCCTGGTGATGAGGTCGGTGCAGGCGGGGACGTCCTCAAGCAGCCCGAGCTTGGCCAGCACGAGCGTTCCCGAGCACTGGCCGGCCAGCAACTGCCGCGCGGGGTCAAGCTGGCGCAATTGCCCCATGATGGCCGGGTCGGCGATCACCTCGCGGGTCCGCAGGCCGCTGCCCACCACGACCGCGTCCGCGGCGCAGGCCTCCTCGAGGCTGGCCATCGACTCGATCACGACGCCGTTCATCGAGCGCACCCGGGGCGAGGGGGCGGCGATCGACACCCGCCAGCCGGGCTTCCTGACCCGGTTGAGAACGCCGAGCGCGATGAGCGAGTCGAGTTCGTTGTAGCCGTCGAAGGTGAGGATCGCGATGTGCACGGGGAGTTCCTTCCGCTCGGATGCGGCCGACGCTAGCCCGCCTCATCCATGACAGTCAAAGAATTGTCATGCATACAATCAACCGCGTGGGGATCTCGCGCTACCAGGCCGTCGTTGACGCGTTCGCGTCGGAGATACGGGCGGGCCGCCTGCCCTCGGGGACCCGGCTGCCGACCCATCGTCAGCTCGCGGCCCGTGCGGGCATCGCGGTGGTGACCGCGTCGCGGGTCTACGCCGAGCTGGAGGCGATGGGCCTGGTGAGCGGGGAGCAGGGCCGGGGAACGTTCGTCCGCGACATCGCCCTGCCGCCCGGCCACGGCATCGACCAGCGGGCGGCGGCCGCCGACACCATCGACCTGAGCTTCAACTACCCGGCCCTGCCCGGTCAGGCCGACCTGCTGCGGCACGCCCTGCGGGAGCTGGCGGCGTCCGGCGATCTCGAGGCCCTGCTCCGCTACCAGCCCCATCGCGGCCGCCCGCACGACCGGGCCGCGGTCGCCCGGCATCTGCGGCTGCGCGGGCTCTCGGTCGGCCCCGATTCTGTCCTGATCGTCAACGGCTCGCAGCACGGGCTGGCCACGACGGTCATCGCGGCGCTGCAGCCGGGGGACGTGGTCGCGGTCGACGCGCTCACCTACCCGGGTTTCAAGGTCCTCGCCCATACCCTCCGGCTGGAGCTGGCCCCGCTGCCGGCCGGACCGGGCGGAACCGATCTCGACGCCCTCGAGCGGTTGTGCGCGACCCGGCCGGTCCGCGCCGTCTACGCGATGCCGACCCTGCACAACCCGCTTGGCTGGGTCATGGACGCCCCCGCCCGCGCCCGGCTGGCCGAGATCGCTCGGCGACGCGGGCTGCTGATCATCGAAGACGCCTCCTACGCCTATCTGGCGGAGCACGCGCCGCCGCCGATCGCCGCCCTCGCGCCCGAGGTCACCGTCTACGTGTCCGGGCTGTCCAAGAGCGTCGCCACCGGGCTGCGGGTCGGCTTCGTCTCTGCCCCGGCCCGCCTGGTGCCCGCGATCGAGCGCGCCATCCGCGTGACCTCGTGGAACACCCCGGCCATGACCACCGCGATCGCCTGCCGGTGGCTGGACGACGGCACCGTCGGCCGCCTCGAGGCCGACAAGCGGGCCGACGCGAGAACCCGGCAGGCGGTCGCCCGCGAGGTCCTCGCCGGGCTGCCCGTGGTCGGCCACCCGTCGTCCTACTTCGTGTGGCTCCCGCTCGCGCAGGACGCTCGCGCGGACCGGATCGCGGCGCTTCTCGCCCGCAAGCGCGTCTCGGTTGCCACAGCGGAACCGTACGCAACCTCCGCGTCCGCGCCCCAGGCACTTCGACTGGCGCTCGGCTCGGCCGACCTCGACAGTCTGCGCCGGGCGCTTGGCATGGTCAGGGAGGCCGTCGAGGCCGATCCGTACCAATAGTCGATCTCATCTGCCCCAGGCGGCTGAGGGATACCTCACTGTCACATCGGAAACACCTAGGGGATGGAGGACTTCAGAACCGGGAACACGACCGGCCGGATGGGCTCGCCGCACGGCTATCTCCCGATCGAGGAGCACGGCATCGTGGGCGACCTGCGCACGGTGGCCCTCATCGGCACCGACGGCACCGTCGACTGGTTCTGCCCCGCGCGTTTCGACGCCCCGAGCCTGTTCGGCGCCCTGCTCGACAAGGAGAAGGGCGGCTACTTCTCACTGGCCGCAAGGACCAGTTACGCCAAGCCGAAACAGCGCTACCTCCCCGACACCAACATCCTGCTCACCCGGTTCCAGGGCCGGGACGCGGTGGGCGAGGTCATCGACTTCATGGTCCCGGAGACCAGGCCCGTCGGCAAGGCGCGCGACCTGCTGGTCAGGCAGGCGCGCGCGGTCAAGGGCACGGCCAGGTTCGAGGTCGCCTGCCATCCGGCGTTCGACTACGGCCGGCTCGGCCATCGGGTCGAGATCGTCGAGGGCGTCGGCGCGGTCTTCACCTCGCCCATCGGCCGGGCCGTGCTGCGGACCAACGTCGGCCTCAAGGCCGAGGAGGCCGGAGTCGCGGCGACGTTCATGTTGAAGGAGGGCGAGGAGGCCGACTTCCACCTGGAGTGGAACGGCGACGTCCACCCCATCGCCGAGGGCGAGACCCGCAAGCTGTTCGGCAAAACGCAGGACTTCTGGCGAAACTGGGTCGGCCAGTGCCGCTACACCGGCCGCTGGCGGGAGGTGGTCCAGCGCTCGGCCCTCGCGCTCAAGCTGCTCGTGTACCACCCGACCGGCGCGCTGATCGCCGCGCCGACCACCTCGCTCCCGGAGGAGCCGGGCGGCAGCAGGAACTGGGACTACCGGTACGTGTGGCTGCGGGACGCCTCGTTCACCGTCTACAGCCTCATGCGGCTCGGTTTCCTCGAGGAGGCGGCCAGCTTCATGGACTGGCTGCAGCAGCGCTGCGAGACGGCCTCGGCCGAGCGCGACGTCTCGATCATGTACACCGTCGACGGCCGCGACAGCATCCGCGAGGAGACGCTCGACCACCTCGAGGGCTACAACGGCGCGCGGCCGGTCCGGATCGGCAACGGCGCGGCGGGCCAGCTCCAGATTGACGTCTACGGCGAGATCATGGACTCGGTGTACCTCTACAACAAGGAGGCGCCGATCTCCTGGGACCTGTGGACCGCTCTCTCCAAGCGGCTGGACTGGCTCAGCAACCACTGGACGGAGCCGGACGAGGGGATCTGGGAGATCCGCGGCCCGCGCCAGCGGTTCACCTACTCCGCCCTCATGACCTGGGTGGCCTACGACCGGGCGGGGCGGCTGGCCCGCGACCGGGGGCTGCCCGCCCCGGTCGACCGGTGGCGGGAGCTCGGGGCCGAGGCGTACCGCTTCGTCCAGGAGCAGTGCTGGGATCCCGATCTGCAGAGCTACGTCATGCATCCGGGTAGCCAGCTGCTCGACGCGTCGCTGCTGGTGATGCCGCGGGTCAAGTTCGCCGGACCGACCGATCCGCGCTTCCTGTCCACCCTGGAGAAGATCAGCGCCGAGCTGGTCTCCGACAGCCTGGTCAACCGCTACGCCATCACCGGCCACGACGGCATCGCCGACGGCGAGGGCACCTTCAGCCTCTGCTCGTTCTGGTACGTCGAGGCGCTGACCAGGGCCGGCCGCGCGCACGAGGCCAGGGGCGTCTTCGAGAAGATGCTCACCTACAGCAACCACCTGGGCCTGTTCGCCGAGCAGATCGGTCACTCGGGCGAGGCGCTCGGCAACTTCCCCCAGGCGTTCACCCACCTGGCCCTGATCAGCGCCGCCGTCAACCTGAGCAAGGCCCTGGACCGCCGGCCGGGCGGGCAGAAACGATGAGGACGTCGTCAGCCTGCGGCGGGTAACCTGCCGGCATGCCTCGCGCCGTCACCCTCATCCGGTCCGCCACCCTGTCCGGGGTCGCCGAGTACGCCTACGCCGCCACCGCGCCCGCCGAGTCCCGGCTGATCTTCCTGGCCGGCGCGTGCCCGCTCAACGACGACGGGTCCACCGCCGCGGCGGGCGACTACCCGCGCCAGGCCGCCAAGGCGTTCGAGAACCTGCGCACCGCCCTCGCCGACGCGGGGGCGTCGGTGACCGACGTCATCAGCACCAGGGTCCTGGTCGCCTCCGCCCGGCGGGAGGACCTGGTGGCGGCGTGGCAGGTGGTCAGGGACTCGTTCGGCGCGCACGACGTGCCGAGCACCCTGCTCGGCGTCACCGTGCTCGGCTACCGGGACCAGCTGGTCGAGATCGAGGCGGTGGCCGCCGTGCTCGACTCCTGACCGGCCCCGGACCGGTCAGACTCGCCCGGTGTACTCCCACACGTAGAAGACCGTCGTGCCCGAGCGCACCTTCGCCGCCAGCGAGTACCCGCCGGTCGAGGACAGCTCCAGCGAGATCGCGTAATCCGTGCCCAGCGTCTGGTTGAAGCTGAGCACGATCACCGAGTAATAGTGCCGCCTGATCCGCTGCAGGTAGTACTGCGGGCTGTTGCTGGCGGTGTCCGACCACTGCTGCCAGGTCGTGCCGGGCAGGTAGTACTGGAGAACGTCGCTGGTCTCGACCAGAAAGTGCCCGCCGTGAGCCGTCATCGGGCGCACGACCCGGACCAGCCCGGCCGCATCGGGCCAGTCGATCATGGTCCGCGCCTGGGCGGTGCCCACGGCGGTAACCGGGATCAGCGCGGCCAGCGCCGCGGCCAGCGCCCAGCGTCTTCTTGACAGCGTGCTCAGCAGGTAGCCGGCCGCGATCGCGGCGAACCAGGCGCCGAAATCGACGTGCTTGTCCAGCGACGTCGTGGTCTCGATCCGCGCCTGGTCAGCCGGCGCGAGCAGCGCCGAGAGGGCCAGCACGGCCAGCAGCAGCGCCTGCGGCCAGCGGCGGCGGACCGCGCCGACCACGGCCGCGGCGACGGCCGGTACCAGCACCACGGCGGTCCACGACCAGGCGTCGGCGAACACCAGGGACGCGCCGTCGGTTCCGTCGACGCGCCCGGTCGTGGTCACCCGGATCCCGGTCAGGTACCCGGGCCCGCCCAGGGCGAGCAGCACCGCGATGAGGGCCGCGGCGACACCGGCCAGCAACGCCGCGCGCCGGAGGGCGGCCCGCCCGCCGGCCTCCGGCCACGAGCTCAGGAAGGCGACGCCGAGCACGGTGGGGTCGTAGAGGGCGGTCGCGTACTTCGTCGCGTTGGCCAGCGCCAGCAGCGCGCCCGCGGCGATCATCCACCGCCTCGCCTGCTCGCTCCCCCGGGCCCCGGCCGCGCACCAGGCCGCCGCGGCCAGCAGCAGCAGCGCGGCCGCGTCGTAGGTCGCGAACGAGCCCAGGTGCAACGTCGGGGCGAGCACGGCGAACAGCGCGGCGGCGAAGAAGGCGGCCCGCTCGTCCGCCAGCAGCCGGGCCGCCGTGGACCAGACCAGGCACGTCACGCCGAGCATGACGATCAGCGACAGCACCCGCGCCGCGGCCAGCCCGCCGAGACTGTCGGCGATCGCGCCGATCGGCGGGTAGATGACCGGGGCGCCGGAAAACCAGGTCTGGTAGTCGGGAATCGGGGTGCCGTGCAGCCAGTGCGACCACTCGAGATGACCGGCCGACAGGTACAGCGCCTCGTCGCCGAACGCGGTGCTTGCCCGCACCATGCTGGCCGAGAGCGCCGCCTGGACGGCCAGGATCGCGAGCAGCGGCCATCCCCTCCGGACCGCCCGCGTTATTCGCACGCCCCGAGCGTAGGCACGTTTCCCCACCCTGCAGGGTCATTCTGAACGTTCTTCCAGCTAACCCACAGCCCCCGGGCGTCGCCGGGGACTAGCCGCTTGGGAGGGGCGGCGACTACTGCGAGCCGGCCGCGTAACGGGTCGGCGGTACGCCCAGGGTTGCGGTGAAATCCCTGGTCAGGTGGGCCTGATCGGCGTAGCCGAGGTCGGCCGCGAGCGCCGCCCGGTTCACCGACGCGGGCCCGTCCGCCTCGGCCCGGAGCGCCGCCTCATGCAGCCGCGCCCGCCGCATCACCCACTTGGGCGAGACGCCGACATAGTCCGAGAACAAGCGCTGGAGCTTCCGCTCCGACAGCCCCGACATCTCCGCCAGCTGGGCGACCCGCTGCAGCCCGGGGTCTTCGGTGATCCGCTTCACCAGGCCCGCCGCCTGCTCGACGGCGGGGTCCGCGGCGGGGCCGAAAGAACGCAGCAGGCCGGCCGCGGCCGCGGCCATCTCACCGTCGGAGCCGGCCGCCATCACCACCGTGCCCGCCTCGTCGGCCGCCGGGCCGAATACCCGGGCGGCGGGAACCACGCGGTCGTTCAGGCCGACGATCGGCCGTGCATGAAAGGGACGGAAGCCACCGGGACGGAACCGGATGCCGAGCGCCTTCCCTGCCGCGGACAGGCGCCGGGTGAAGATCCTCCGGTCCACGCCGTAGACCCACGGCCCGCTCGCCTCGAAGGCCAGGTTCACATTGGGGTGCGGCAGGATCTGCTGCTCATGCGGCGGCCGCCCGCGCAGGTCCCAGCGGATGACCCAGCAGAAATCGACGAACAGGGCCAGGTCGTCGGGCGGCGGGCAGCGACTCAGCGTGAACCTGGCCGCGGCCGCGCCGGCATGCAGCACGCCAGCGCCCATCGATCCAGCCGTGGTGACGGATGGCGAGTTCACGCCACCAAAGGTAGCTGTCGCGTTTGTTCAAGACGTGTCCGGCGGCGAGGTTACAGTCGCGAGACATGACACTACATGCCGAACTAACCGACGCGGCCGGGGCGACCGCGCTCGTCGTGGACAGCGTGACCCCGGGCGAGCTTGGCGGCCCCACCCCGTGCGGCCAATGGGATGTCCAGGCCCTGCTCAACCATGTCATCCTGTGGAGCTCGCACTCGCTCGAGCGCCGGGCGCACGGCGAGTCGGTGGCGCCGGAGCTGATGGAACGCGACTTCGCGGCGGCGCCGGACTTCGCCGGCGCCTACCGGGCGCAGCTCGACCGCGCGCTGGCCGCCTGGGCGGACCCGGCCGTCTGGGACCGCGAGATCGACGTGATGGGCGCCAAGACCCCGGCCGCCGACGTCGGCGCGCTCATGATCGCCGAGCTCGTGCTGCACGGCTGGGACCTGGCCGCGGCGACCGGGAAGGATTACGCAGTGTCCGACCGCGCGGCTGCGGCCGCGCTGCGCGCGGTCGAGGCCAACGCCGAGCTCTACCGGCAGTATCAGGGGTTCGCCGACCCGGTGCCGACGGAGGCCGACGCCCCGGTGCTCGACCGGGTGCTCGCGCTGTCCGGTCGCGACCCGGCCTGGACGCCCGCCGCGGGCTGAGGTTCGGCGCACGGCGTGCCGAGCTCGCTCTCATCGGGTCTCCCGGCTGAGCGCGACCGCGATCCACCAGGCGGCCGCCGCCAGCGGTACCTCGATGCAGCCCGCCTCGGCCAGCGCCATCGCGTGCCCCGCGCCCGGCGCCGAGGTGCAGACGTCGAACCAGGCGTCGATCAGCAGCAGCGTTCCCGCGGCCGCGGCGGGCAGGCTGGCCCGGCGATCGCCGCGGGTGAGCAGCAAGGCGGTGACCAAGGCGGCGGTCGCCTCCGCGACGTCAAGGCCGGCCCAGGCCAGCGCCCAGTGCTGCGCCTCGGCCGTGGCCGGGAGCGTGACCGCGAGCAGCGCGCTCCAGGGCAGCAGGAATCCGCCCACCGCGAGCGCGACCAGCCGGGCGCGCCGCCACAGGACGGGCTGAGCCGTTACGCCAGGTCGCGATGGCGCCTGGGTTCGGTCGCCCGGGCCTGCCTGCCGGTGCCGGTGCGTGGCGTCCCGAGACGGGGGCCGGAGGCGGAGCGCCGGGATCGCCGGGAGCGCGTGTGTCTGCATGGATCCCACCGTAGGATTACAGAGATAATTTTGCAAACGAATTTCTGCAGAATCTTGTCTGTGATTCCTGGTAGGCTGAGGCCATGGCGATGAGCCCCCGACCGGTGACCGGCGACGCGAAGCGCTGGAAGGCGATGTCCCACCCGCTGCGCAGGGAGATGCTGCGCCACCTGGCCGAGCACGGCACCGCCAGCTCGACCACGCTGGCGGCGGCGCTGGGGGAGAGCACCGGGACCACCAGCTATCACTTGCGGGTGCTGGCCGACGCCGGGGTCGTCGAGGAGGTGCCCGGGCAGACCAACGGCCGCGAACGGTGGTGGCGGGTCCCCCCGGTCGACCTGCGCGAGCCCGACTACGACAGCCTGAGCGCGGCCGACCGGGCCGCGCTCGACGAATGGCGCGCCCCGCAGATCCCCCGCGAGGTCGACCTGTTCAACCGCTACATCCGCGAATTCCGCCGGCACGGGCCGTGGGCGAGGGCCTCCCGGGCGGACGGCTACTACACGGCCGCCGACCTCGACGCGTTCATGAACGAATACATCGCCCTGCTGAACAAGTACGGCCATACCGCCGAGACCGCCCCGCCCGGCGCGCGGCTCATGCAGTTGCGGATGTTCTACATTCCCGATGAGCCCGCAGAACCGCCGGAAAGCGGCCGGTAACAAGCCGCGACCCGGCGCTTGCGAATGTGAGAGTGCTCACGATTTCACAAGCGCCTTACGAAAACGGACAACGAAGACCCCTATTTACCGGCGGCGCAGGTCAGGTGGTCCAGACCTTGCAGCGTGCGGGCGGGTTGGCACGTGATGTTGGGCACTCAACAGACCCGCGTTCTCCTGTCAAGATGAATGATCGAAACTTTTTCAAGCGTTCAGCTTGACTGACGAGAGGACCGAGTTCGTGGTCGATGTTGATGCCATCCTGGAAGCCGCTCACCTGAAAAACGACCGCGTACGCGAGTACGTCACGTACTGGGCGGGGATCACAGGCGCCGACAACATCGAGGTCGTCAGCGCCGATGACGACGCCCGCCTCGTCGCCGAGGCACTGGCGGCAGGCGAGATCTTCCCTGCAGGCGAGGGCCTCTACTACTCCCGCAGCTACTACAAGGACACCGCGCGCTCGGAGGAGCGGACAATCGTCGCGACGAGCAATCCGGCCGACAAGGGCGTCTACAACAACTGGTACCCCGCCGCGGAGATGAAGGAAAAGCTCACCGGGCTGATGCGCGGCGCCTCCGCTGGCAAGACCATGTACGTGATCCCGTACCTGATGTCGCCCCCCGGCGCGCCGCTCGAGCAGTACGCGGCCGGCGTCGAGCTGACCGACAACCGCGCGGTCGTGCTGCACATGAACCGGATGGCGCGGGTGCACGTCGACTTCATCAACAACCTGGCCGTCCCCGACAGCTTCGTCCGCGCGGTGCACGTGACCGGGGACCTGGAGAACCTGGGCCAGGGCACGCCGGAGGACAAGCGCTACTTCGTGACCGTGGCCGACGAGCGCACCATCCTCCACTACGGGTCGTCTTACGGCGGCAACGCGCTGCTGGGCAAGATCGCGCACGGACTCCGCCAGGCCGCCTACGACGGCTGGGCGTCCGGCCGATTCCTGTCCGAGCAGTTCATGCTGCTCGGCATCACCGACAAGCAGACCGGCAAGAAGTGGCACATCGCGGGCGGCTTCCCCAGCGCCAGCGGCAAGACCAACCTGGCCATGACGCTCTCCCCCGACGCCCTCGGCGACCGCTACTACGTGGACTTCTACGGCGACGACATCGCCTGGCTGTGGGTCGGCGCGGACGGCCGCCTGTACGGCATGAACCCCGAGAACGGCGTCTTCGGCGTGGCCAAGGACACCAACGAGAACACCAACCCGACCGCGATCGAGTCGATCGAGCCGGGCACCAGGGCGATCTTCACCAACGTCGCCTGGAACGAGAAGACGCACGAAGTCTGGTTCGAGGGCCGCACCAAGAACCCGCCGGCCGACCTCGACGGCTGGCTCGACTGGAAGGGCAACCGGATCGCCGACCGCACCCCGGCCGAGGCGGACGACCCGTGGGCCCACCCGAACAGCCGGTTCACCACCACCCTGACCAACGTGCCGAACATCGCCAAGGACTTCAACGAGCCGCAGGGGGTGCCGATCGACGGGATCATCTTCGGCGGCCGCACCAGCGACCGCGAGCCGCTGATCCGCGCGATCACCGACCTCGCGGAGGGCGTCTACGACGGTCTCACGCTCGGGGCCGAGGCCACGTTCGCCGCCGACGGCCTCGACGGCCAGCTCCGCTACGACCCGATGTCGATGCGGCCGTTCATGTCCTACCCCGAGGGCGCGTACGCCGCCCACTGGCTCAACATCATCGGCCAGGCGGCCGAGCAGCCCATCTTCGCTCACGTCAACTGGTTCCAGCGCGACCCCGAGGACGGGCACTTCCTGTGGCCCGGCTACCGCGACAACCTGCGCGCGCTGATCTGGCTCATGCAGCTCAAGGACGGCGAGGTGACCGGGGTCAGGACGCCGGTCGGCATCCTCCCGGCCAAGGAGGAGCTGAACACCGACGGCCTCGACATCGACCCGGCCGACCTGGACACCCTGCTCACGATCGACACCACCCGCTGGAAGCAGGAGATGTCGTTCCGCGAGGCCCACCTCGACCAGTTCCCCAACCTCCCCGACGAGATCTGGGCCGCCCACCGCCGGGTCGCCGCCGAACTCGACGGCGAGTAACGGCAAACCAAAGATCAAGATCGTCATATCGAACGGTCCCGGGCTTCGCACATCAGCGCAGCCCGCGGCCGTTCGGCTGTCGCGGACCGATCAGCGGGCGGCTTCCTCGACCCATTACGTCAGCCGATCACGCGATGGGCGGCGGGGGGTGGGGGTAGCGAATGCCGCTGCCCCACCCGATCTCCCAGCCGGCCTTCTCGTCGAAATAGTCGGCATAGGCGATCGGGAGACCGTGGATCGCCTCGGCCAGTCGCATAAGTCTGGCGTACCACTCGACGTAGTCCGGGTCGTCCAGCGCTGCGGGGAGGCCCGGCCGCGCCGCAAGGATCAGGTCCGCGACGACGTCCGGGCTCGTGCTGGCGTCGACCCGGCTGCCGGCAAACTCGGTCCCGGCGGCCGTCGTGTAGTTGACCGCGCTGTCCCAGTCGCTGAGCTCGAGGTACGCCGGGCCGACCTGGAAGTTGGCCCGCGCCGCGATCGACACCCGCCACGCCATGCCCGACGCGCTCATGCCGGGGAGTATCCGGGCGGAATGGTAACCCCGCCGGTGCAGCACCCGGACGCCCTGCAGGATGCGCAGCGGCGTCCAG
>Ga0335074_10005344_pt1 | contig 17760 bp, 19 predicted proteins | sample Lox_Sample_23_FD_206715 | JGI IMG/M metagenome (GOLD analysis project Ga0335074, IMG submission 206715) | Soil microbial communities from Loxahatchee National Wildlife Refuge, Florida, United States - Lox_Sample_2.3 | ecosystem: Environmental > Terrestrial > Soil > Wetlands | place: USA... | reverse complement strand
AACGTATCACTGGCGGCCTTTAACCACCGATGCCAACGGCAATATGGCTGCCTTTTACGATCAGATGTTCACGACTGCTGCCCAATGAAGCAGGTTCGATTGGATGGATCCCGCTCGCCAAGCGCGGATCCATCCAAATAAACAAACAGCTCAAGTCGGTGTTGTGGACTAAGGTTTATCGGCGCGGCCAGCTACTCCGGGGCAACGTCTAAGGGCTGGCTCTTTCGTCTGGGCAGAAACTCCGCAAGTCCCGTCAGCCAGGATTCGAACTCCGTATCGGTGATCCGATATTGGTCCAAGAGTCGCGGCAACAGGAACGGATCCGCGTTGCGAGTAGCCAATCCATTCAGGCAGGTCGTCGCCGATTCCACTCCAGCTTCCTTTAGCCAGGGGATGAAGTCGGGGCGTAAGGCTCCGCTCGGATAGCAAAAGTGCGTGGCGCTTCCAGTCCCTGCCATCTGGGTGATCAAATCGCGGTTCTGCCTGATTTCGGCGACAAACTTATCGCGATCAAGTGGAGTGCGGTGCCGATGTGTGTGGAGTTGAATGTCGATTCCGGCGCGCGCCACCGCGGCTACCTCATCTGGGTTGATCAGCTGAAAAAGGCGCTGCTTGCAAAAAGCGGAATAATCGAATCCGATGGCTTCGGCGAATGCCGCCGCAAGATCGTCTTTCTGCTGGCCCGTCAGGTTTTGTTGTTTGGCATAACCATCGATTTGCCAGACCAATGCACTGCGGTTTGCCTCAGTCTGAAAATCAAGTTGCATCGGCAGCCAATCAAATGCCCTATTCTCAGCGACTTTGTTGGGCACCTTCCACATCATGTGGGCGAGCGCAAAGCGGAACAATGGACGGTTAAAGAGGCAATAGTAGGTTGTGAGATAGACCGTCGCCGGAAACCCGTGCTTCTTCAGCACCGGTAGGGCATGACGAGGAAAATCAGCCCAGCCGTCGTCGAAGGTAATCGCTACACTACGGGCAGGTAATTGTCCTTTATCCAGAAGACGCAAGCCTTCACCCAGACCGACTACCTTGCATCCGGAGCGTGCCACAATCTCCATTCGGCGTGCGAAAACTTCCGGCGGCAGAAACATCTCGGGGTGTGATCCATGCTCGTCGCCCTCAGCGATGCCGTGATAGCAAAGGATCAGCAACCGCTGCTGCCGCCAATTGCTGCGCGCAATCATCGGCGCCAGGCCTAAGCCATGGGTGGCCAGCAAGGCTTGCTTGATTTGTCGCAGTGCATTCATAGATGGTTATGGCAATATGGTCGCGCTAGGCTTCGGTGACACTTACCCGTCGCGCCGCACGACAAGCCTGGTCTTACCCACTCCAAACCGTACATTCCTAACCACGCTATCCTGGTACTTAAAGCCTGCGCCTTCGGCTGCTTTTCGTGCCGCCAAGTCGTCGGCAGGAATCGCGATATAAACCGCCTCGGCTCCATCTGCCGTTGCATCTTTCACAATCTGTTGCAGTAAAGCTGAATCCTTTGTATGCCGGCTGTTAGATGGTTTCTCGTAAAAATCATAGACCACGCTCGATTTCGTGGGATATTCGTGGCTGCCCAGAACTTCTCCGAGAGGAGCCTTGCTGGTTGAAGTCGCAACCCAGGCGCGGCTTACTAACGTGCCGTTGCGTGCCTGCGAGTAAAAGCGAACTCCTGCTTCGATTGCGGTCAGGCTCTCGCTCAAGAACTCCTGCTTGGAACGGCAGCGTGGTCCTCCCGGTTCGTAACACAGCAAGTCGCGCAAACAATCGCGATGCGCTTCGGACTCGGCAGTGCTACCTGCGTTGGCCTGCGCACGATAAAAACGCGTCTCTTCACTACTCCAGACCCACCGCCGCACAGAACTCAGCAACCACCCAAGCCAGCGAATTGGGTTTCGCAGGAACGATCGCAGGCGCGACAATCCTTGCTTGTTTAAACGCAAAGTGCCGGCGACTTTCTTTTCGAAGGCCTGAAGGCGCAGCGACCTGCGATGAGCGGCAAGTGCTTTCTTGTCGAGGAACACCGTCAACTCATGGGCGTCATCGTAGCGAGTCGCGCGATCCTCCTTGTAGGGATCGCCTCCCGGCGTGAGATCCAGATTCGTGAATCCCTCTTCGTGCAGGAGCAGGCCAAGCTGCAGGATGTGCAGTTTGCCGGGAGAATGAGCTGCCTCGAACGGCGAGTGCCCCACGATTCCTAGTACCACCTCGTTCTTATTTCGCACGCCGATATGAGACGCAACTAGGCTGTCCCCAATCTTCATGACTGTCACATGAAGCAGGTTTTGAGCCATCAGCGCGCGATAGAACCCCCGCTTTCTCGGATCTTCGCGAAAGGGACAGGTTCCATTGACCGCGCCCATGCGAAAGTCATAGAAATCGACGATGTCGTCGTAATACTCGTCGAGTTCCTGTGGAGTGCGCAGCTCCAGGAAGCTGAGCGCACCGTTCTCCTGAAGCTTCTCCAGCCGCCTGCGATTCTTCTTCTTGGCCAGCGATTCGCGGACTGCATCAATGTTGTCAACCGTGAGTAGAGGTCGTTGCACGGAGCGCAATGTGCTCCGGCTGACCCAGTCGCTCTGCAGCCAATCAACAGGAGTGCCAGGTGGAAGATAGGTGAACGAGAGGGAAGAAAATCCAAGCTGGCGCAGCTTCTCGAGGCTATCGACAACAAAGATCTGCTCACCAGGTAACGCCAGCCACACCTGGTATTCGGCTTGATGCGAACCTGCGACGGTCAACTTCCCCGTGGCTCGCTCGACAGCGAGGGCCAGCAGCCCATCCAGCTGTCCGCCAGGGGCGTAACGAAGAAGGATCAAAGGTCGATAGAGTTCGCCGTAGCATTCGTACCAGGTGCAGGCGAATTCGGGTGACTGCAGCGCCGTCGCCCACGGGCATTTCGCGACCAGATCTCGCCATTGTGTTTGAAACTGCGGTGACGCCATCAACTGCAGCGCTTCAGAATCGGAGTAGACGAGCAGCGTGGAGTTTTGGTAAGAAGCGACCGGCTGACTCGTCATGGCATCGTGAAAAATCTGGCTTTGGCGAAAGCTTTCGAAAGTGGGGCAAGATACCTGCGGTGCCCAGGCTACAGAAGCGACTTCTTAGCTTACATACGTGACCTTCCGAGTCTAGCAGATTCCCGCGGCATGACCACGGCTGTGGATGGACTTGGCTTGACACTGCCTTGGCGCAAATTTATTCTTAGATATTGTTCTTGGAGCGCTCCCGCCCGTCTGTCCCCGCCATTGTTTTCCTTCAGGAGCTTGGCCTGAAAAACGGGGCTTGTCCCCTGGTGTTGCTGCTTGGGGAAAGAATGGCTGGGGAGTTTTCCAGCTGCGAAGGTAGGCTCCTGTGGACCTAAGGCCGGTGCTGCTATGCTGATTCGGGTACGAGAACTGGAACTCCACAAGCTGGAGTTTGACGAGAGCTATCAGCCCGGCGCCATTGATTTTGGTTCTGAATTTCGGCAGGTTGGAGCGCTGCGCAGCCAAGGTCGAGCCGAGTTGATTGTCGAGCATCGCGGTCATCACCAGGACGTCGAAGACATCCGACTGGTCGGCAAAGTTGAGGCGCATCTGGAGATCGGCTGTGCGCGCTGTCTGGATCCGGTTGGCCACGATGTGGATAGAAGCTTCGACCTGATCTTCCGTCCGCAGGGCGTTGACCGGCGTGCCGAAGAGGCGTCCATCAGCGAGGCCGAGACGGAAATCGGCTATTATGTGGGCGACGGTCTGCTTCTGGAAGACGTAGTGCGGGAGCAGATGCTTTTGGCTACGCCGGTTCGGGCATTATGCCGAGAGGATTGCAAGGGATTGTGTCCGCAATGCGGACGCAATTTGAATGTCGAACAATGTCACTGTGAGCAGCACGTCAGCGATCCGCGCTGGGATGCGCTCAGCGATATCAAGAATAAGCTGCAAAGCTAATCCAAAGCTCGGATCGCCGCATGCGGCGGTCGATGTTGCGAGGTTTTTCATGCCAAATCCAAAACGGCGCCATTCCAAGGCGCGCACGGCCAAGCGCCGCGCCCACGATCATCTGACGGCGCAGTCCTTGTCCGAATGTCCCAACTGCCACGAGCGTAAGTTGCCGCACCGGGCCTGCCCCAAGTGCGGCTACTATAAGGGGCGCGAGGTCATCGAAATCGAAGAAGCCACCAGCTAGGCACGGCGCCCACAGTCTCTTTTTCACCACGGAGGCACGGAGGACACGGAGAAGACCGAAGCAAAAAGACTCCGTGCGCTCCGTGTCTCCCTGGTGAATTCGTCGTAGTGACGGACCCGGGGTGAAAGAAGCATGCCGACCATCATCGCCGTTGACGCCATAGGCTCGGATCGTGCGCCTAAGCCCGAAGTGGAAGGCGCTATTCTTGCTGCCCGGCACTACGACGTGGAAATAGTGCTGGTTGGCAAAGAAGAAGTCCTCAGTGCCGAGCTGGAAGCGCATCGCTTCTGGCGGCGCCTGCCAATCACTATCGTCAACGCCCGCGACGTCATCACCATGCGGGACAAAATCGAGGCGGTGCGAGCGAAACGCAATTCCTCGATGCATGTTGGACTCCGCATGGTTCGCGATGCCAAAGCCGCCGGCTTCATAACCGCCGGAAACACCGGAGCAGCCATGGCAACGGCCAAAATGGTGCTCGGGGCAATCCCTGGTGTTGACCGTCCGGCGCTGGCAGCCGTCTTTCCTACCGCGCAAGGCACCGCAACGATCCTTATCGACGTGGGCGCGAACGTCGACTCCAAACCGCAAAATCTGCAGCAGTTCGCCATTATGGGCGATGTCTACTTCCGCACCATTTTCGCCGGCCGTTTTCCAACTGCCGATCATCCGCGCGTGGGCGTGCTCTCGATCGGTGAAGAAGAGAGCAAGGGTAACGATCTCACTCGCGAAGCATTCAAGCTGATCAAAGAGCTGCCGATGAACTTCGTCGGCAACGTGGAAGGCCGCGATCTTTACAACGGCAAAGCCGATGTTTTGGTTTGCGACGGTTTCGTCGGCAACGTCGCGCTGAAGATTTCCGAAGGCATGGTGGAAACGGTGCGCTTTCTGCTAAAGCAGTCACTGCAGGCGACCATCACCAGCCAGGTTGGATTTTTGCTTTCGCGCCGGGCCTTCGCCGATTTCAAGAAGCGTCTCGACTATTCCGAATACGGCGGCGCGCCGCTGCTGGGTATCAAAGGGGTTTGCATCGTTAGCCACGGTTCATCCAATGCGAACGCCATCAAGAACGCCATTCGCGTGGCGATGGAATACGCCAACAGCAAGCTGAATCACACCATCGAAGAGCGTATTGCTCAAGCCAGCCGGAACCTGAACCACCATACTGACTCGGCGTCAGCCGAAACCCGTCCCATGGATACGGGGTTGGTCTAGTTCCTCGCCACTTCTTGTCGGTGCCAGGCCCAAACCGCCGTTCCGGCCAAGAGCAACAAAGAAACCAGAGAGATCCAGGCACCTGCAAGCTCCGCGCCCACCCGCGGAAGCTCGAGCGCGAGCTCATAGCTTCCCTGTGGAACGTCTACCTGCATAAGACCATCACCTGACGGGCGGACGGTCAGCTGTCTCTTCGTTCCCTCGATGCGCGCTCGCCACCCCGCGTAGTAGAAGTGATTGACCGTGAGAATCGTATCGCGCAACGCTTCGATCTTCAGTATCACCCGCCGCGGCTGCCAGCTTTCCACTTGCGCTGTTCCCGAACTTGGATGAGCGGTTCCCAGTTGCGCGGCTTGTGGAGGATGGCTGGCTGTAAACCAGTCGAAGGTTGAAAAGTCCGACAAAGCCTTGACGTTCCCAGGTCTTGGCCACATCTCCGGAGGGTCCATCTGGGTGCGCAGCAGGGGCTTGTACATCTCCACACGCTCCGGATTACCGACTCCTCGGGTAGAAAAGTTCCACCGGGAGGAGTAAACATCGACCGTCAGCCATGCCACCAGCATCAAGCACAGGAACCCGGTGAACATTCGCGCCCGGGGCCATAGCAGGTAGCGATAAGCCAGAGGCACTAGCGCGGCGACGCACAGCACCAGCATCGTGTTCAACCGGAACGGAAACTGGAGAAACTTTAAGAATCCAAAAAGCGTCCAGAAAAACGAACTCAGGCTGGTCATGAAGAAGAGAGATAGAAATGCGATGGAAGCCCAGAAGACGGCGACACGGCGCATATCCCTCTTTGCATCACAGCGACGGATCACCCAAAATAATGCCGCAATTACAAGCAAGGTCGACAGCGTGACCGCGAGCATGCGCACTTTGAAAGCGAAGTCCCAACTTGTTCCCGGCAGGGTCTTCACATTTGCGCCGGAAACGTAACGCAGCATGTTCGACAGTTGTTCGCGATCTTGAATCAGCCACTCGTTGTGGTAGTCGAGACGACCAGCTCGATAGGCCTCGGTGTTGGCTTTTCCTTGATCCACAACCGCCGGAAGCAGGTATACCGCGCTTAGTCCAATTCCAAGCAACAACGCCCCCATCATGAGCGCTGCATTTCGAAGCCGTTCCTTTCTTTCACTGAAGCAGAACACGAAGCTCACAGGAATAGGAGCAAAGCAGAGGGACACCGTTGGATGGGATAGAACAGCCAGAGCAAAACTTACTGCCGCCCCAGGAATCGCCCACTGCGCGCGCTGGATCAGCCTCTGGGCTGCCAACAGTATGAGCGGGAACCACACAAAAACCCAGAACTCCGCCGACGCACCTCGCATGTAAACCTCGACTGCCAAGTGGTAGGGCGCGATGATGTAAATCACGGAGCCCAGCAGTGCCGCTGCTTTGTTGCCGAACGACAGCAACCACAGATATGCGGTGATGCCCGACAAAATCTCGCCGAGAACCACGGCATATCCTGCAGCCAACCAAGCACCGGTGTCGCGCGCCGCCAGCAAGGGAGAGAACAGGGTGGAAACATAGCTGGTGAGGGGCGGATAGAAAAAGCCCGACGGCCCTCCGTAGCCCCCATTCACATTGGTAAACCACCTTGGATACAAGTCTCCTTGCCAGAATTGCGCCGCAAACTGTTTGGCCCAGCGCGCGTGGTGATACCCATCGTGGGAGAGATCGGGAATCCCGTAGAAAAGCAAGGGCCAGGTGAGCAGCAGGGAGAGAGCGACAATACATGCAATATGCACCGCAACTACCGAGGGACGGGTGGATGCGGTCAGAGAAGAACTAGCGGAAGACTGAAGATGCGTATCGCTCTCCGTAACCATAGTTGGAAGTCCCGGCGTGGCTCGATCGTTAGGCGCGGGTGGTGTTCGGCCGCATCATACGTCAGTGGCTAAGTTCCATAAAGGACAACGTGCGATCGTCTTCGCCGCTGGGTGCCAGTTCGGGCCGGAAATCGGGATAGACTGCGCTGTGGGTCCTCGTGTGTAACAATAATCATTTCCTATTGAACCCGGACGATGACCTCCCATTCTTCTTCCGTCGCTTTTCTATTTCCCGGACAAGGATCGCAGTCAATCGGCATGGGCAAGGAGTTTGCCGCCATGTATCCGGTGGCGCGCGAGACCTTCGACGAAGCCGATGCCGCCCTCGGCTACAAGCTGTCGCAACTGTGCTTCGAAGGTCCGGAAGATCAGCTGAAGCTTACCGAGATCACGCAGCCCGCGATCCTAACGGTCTCCATCGCGGCGTACCGTGTGCTGCAGTCGCAGGGGATCACGCCTTCGTATGTTGCGGGTCATAGCCTGGGCGAATACTCGGCGCATGTGGCGGCGGGAACGCTCGCTTTCACCGATGCGGTGCGCACCGTTCGCAACCGTGGCAAATACATGCAGGATGCTGTGCCCGTCGGCGTAGGCGCGATGGCCGCAGTTTTGCTTCTGGGAGCGGACAAGTTGCAATTGGTATGCGAAGAAGCGGCGCAGGGTGAGATCTGCTGCGCCGCCAACCTGAATTCACCTGATCAGACGGTCATTTCCGGTAGCAAGGCTGCTGTGGAACGCGCGGCTGAACTGGCAAAACAGCGCGGCGCAAAAAGGGCGATCATGCTGCCGGTCAGCGCGCCTTTCCATTGCGCGCTGATGCAACCGGCGCAGGATCGTCTGGCAGCTGACTTGCTAGCTCTAACCTTTCATGACCCGGAGATTCCGGTCATGTGCAACGTTGACGCGACCCTGGTGACGACCGCCGAGCAGGCGCGCGATGCGCTCATTCGCCAGGTAACGGGAGCGGTGCAGTGGGATAAATCGATGCGTTCGTTGTTTGGGCTCGGGGTGCAAAGCTTTGTCGAGGTTGGCCCGGGCAAGGTGCTCTGTGGGCTGATGAAGCAGATCGACAAACCGCGAAGCTGCTTCAATGTCGAAGACGAAGCTTCGCTGCAGAACACGATAAGCCACTTGAGCCCGGCCTCGCCCAAGCCCGACTGAGTTTGACCGTCCGCACCCAAACACGCTAAAATCTTATGGTTTGCCTGTACTACCAGGTCCCGTCAGGGACGCCCCGCCATGACTTCCTTTCTGGCTGGGGAAGTGCAAGCGCACAAAGAGTTTAGGAATGTCCGCGCCGCAGCTGTGCGCGACCAGGTTGGTTGGAGGATAGCTATGTACGCGGTCATCCGCGCCGGGGGAAAGCAATATCGCGTCGCGCCCGGAGACGTGATCCAGATCGAGAAGCTGGCGCTCGCCGGTGGCGAAAACATCCAGTTTAATGAGGTGCTGGCGGTCAGCGCATCTGAAGGCGAGCTGAGCAAGCCGGCCAATGCCACCGTCACCGGGCAGATCGTCGAACATGGCCGTGGCGACAAAGTGCTGGTCTTCCACTACAAGCGCAAGAAGCAGTACAAGAAGCTGAACGGCCATCGCCAGCCGTTTACGGCCGTGAAGATCACCGGCATTAATGTCGACGGCAAGGACCTCACCGCTTAACCGCGATGCTGCTTGACCAGTTCATGGTGGTAGTAGTCGCGCAGGCGAAGCGCTTGGAAGCGGAGTTGCTCAGTATTCCCGCCCGGACGGCACAAATTTTGAGGACACAGCAATGGCACACAAAAAAGGTTTAGGCAGTTCGCGAAACGGCCGCGATTCCAATGCGCAGCGGCTGGGAGTGAAGGCATTCGGCGGGCAACTCGTGTCGGGTGGCTCCATCATCGTGCGGCAGCGCGGCACGCGTATCAAGCCCGGCCTGAATGTCGGCCGCGGCAAGGACGACACGCTCTTCGCTAAGGTCACCGGCACCATCGAGTTCAAGGACCGCGGCACCATGGGCAAGTTCGTCTCGATCGTGCCGCAAGAAAGCAATTAGCGATTAGCCATTAGCTTGGAGCCTCAGCTCCGAGCGGCGCTGAAGGCCTCCTCGTCTGAGGCCTTTATTGTTGAATGGCGGGCCGGTGGCGTGCCCGAGGCACTCGCGATTTTTTCATCCGCCTTCCCACCGCTGAAGCGGTGGGCTATCATCTTCCGTCTCGCTGAGCGAGACTCGATCGTTGCTTGTTCGTCGATCCAACCCGTAATCAGTGCGTTGAGCATTTGCAAGCAGAGGTCATCGGCGCACAGCAGCCCTCGCCAGCTGCAAGGTTGCGAGCTCGAAGCTCGTGGCTCGAAGCTCATTGCTAATTGCTAATTGCTTCCTTTCATGTTTGTTGACGAAGCCAAAATCCGAGTGAAAGCCGGCGACGGCGGCAACGGCTGCATGGCCTTCCGGCGCGAGAAGTTCGTTCCACGCGGCGGCCCCTCCGGCGGCGACGGCGGCCGCGGCGGCGACGTCATCATGGAATCCAGCGAACGCCATAACACGCTGGTGCATTTCCGCTTCAATCCCGAATACAAAGCTGAGCGCGGCCGTCACGGTGAAGGCTCCAACAAGACCGGACGCGAGGGCGGCAGTATCGTCCTGAAAGTTCCAGTCGGAACTATCGTCTACGACGAGCTCAGCGGTGAGCTGGTGCACGACTTCTCGCGCTCTGACGAGCGTATTGTTGTCGCACGCGGCGGTCGGGGAGGTCGCGGCAACGCGCAGTTTGCAACCTCAACCCATCAGGCGCCGCGCGAGCACGAAGAAGGCCGTCCCGGCGAAGAGCGCGAGCTGCGCCTGGAGTTGAAGCTGCTCGCCGATGTCGGGCTCGTTGGTTATCCCAACGCCGGCAAGAGCACGCTGATCTCGCGTATCTCGGCCGCACGTCCCAAGATCGCGAATTATCCGTTCACCACCCTGGAGCCACAACTTGGAGTGGTCGCCGTCGGCGAGCCGCCTAACGACGTCAGCTTCGTGGTAGCCGACATCCCCGGTCTCATCGAAGGCGCTAGCCAAGGTGCAGGTCTGGGCACGCAATTTCTGCGGCACATCGAGCGTACGCGGTTTCTGGTGCACCTGGTGGATGTCTCGGATTTCAGCGGCCGTAGCGATCCCGTGCAGGACCACGAGGTTATTACCCACGAGCTGGCCAACTTCGGCGCGGGCCTCGACACCAAACCGACTATCGTGGCCGCATCGAAGATGGACATCGCGAACAAAGACAAGCTCGCCAAGCTGAAGCGCTATTGCAAGCGCAAGAAGCTGGAGCTGTACCCGATTTCTGCCGTTACCGGCGAAGGCATCGAAGAGCTGAAGTGGGCCATGGCGAAGAAGCTGGCAGCTATTGGCCGGCAGCTGGCTCTTGCCGAAACCCCTCCAGAGGTCTAGGCTGAGGGCAAGAAATGGGGTGTGCTGTGTTCTCCCTGGGATACGTCCTCATCATGGCGGGGCTGGCGTTTGGCGGCGCCGTCGCGGTAGTAGGGTTTGGCGGGCTGCTGGTAACCTCCTTCCATCGCAGCCTGGGATCTCCGCTTCCTATCCCAACACTGCACAACGCTTTTGAACGGCGTTTGTATGTGCTGGTCGGCCTCAGCGGACTGGCATTGTGGGCAGTCGCGTTCTGGTGGAGTCTGACCTTCACACCATAGAGTGCTCGCTATAATCAAACATCATGGTTAGTAGGGCTGATGCGCCAGTTGCAGCGATTTCCCGGTACGAGCCGGTCATCGGTTTGGAAGTCCACGTTCAGCTGCTGACCCAGACGAAGATTTTCTGCGGCTGCTCGACGCGGTTCGGCGATCCGCCGAACACGAATGTCTGTCCGGTATGCCTCGGGCTTCCCGGCGCGCTGCCGGTGCTGAACAGCCGCGCGGTTGAATTCGCTGTATTGGCGGCGACAGCCCTGAATTGCCAGGTTCGCGAGACATCCATCTTCGCGCGCAAGAATTACTTTTATCCCGACCTGCCCAAGGGATACCAGATCTCGCAATATGACAAACCGCTGGCTGAGCATGGTTACATCGCAATCAAGACTGCAGACGGCTCCAAGCGCATTGGTATCACGCGAGTGCATCTGGAAGAAGACGCAGGCAAAAGCCTGCACGACGGCCTGCCCGATAGCAGCGAGTGGACCTCCATCGACCTGAATCGCTCCGGCGTACCGCTGATTGAGATCGTCAGCGAGCCGGATATCAGCTCGCCCGACGAAGCCTACGAATACCTGACGCGACTGAAGGAAATCATCCTCTACACCGGCGTCAGCGACTGCAACATGGAAGAAGGTTCGCTGCGCGCTGACGCCAATGTCAGCATCCGCCCTCGCGGCCAGCGCCAGTTCGGCACCAAGACCGAAGTGAAGAACGTGAACTCGTTCCGCTTCATCAAGCACGCTCTGGAGTACGAAATCGAGAGGCACGAACGGGTGCTGGAGTCAGGCGGCAGGATCGAGCAGGAGACGCGACTTTACAACGCCGCCGAAGGCAAGACCTACGGCATGCGCTCTAAAGAGCAGGCGCACGATTACCGCTATTTTCCTGAGCCGGACTTGCTTCCACTGGTGATCGATGACAACTGGCGCCGCGATATCGTCGCCGGGCTTCCCGAATTGCCCGAGGCGCGGCGGGCGCGGCTGGTCAGGCAATATGGGATTACCGAGTATGACGCAGCTACGCTGACCTCGACGCGATCGCTGGCCGATCAGTTTGAAGCAGCTGCGGCCGCCGCCAAAAATCCCAAGCGCGTCGCTAATCTGGTGCAGAGCGAGTTGATGGGCAGGCTCAAGGCCAAGGGCGTCGAGGTCGAGCAGTCGCCGATTTCGATGAAGGGCGTGGCGATGTCCGCTGACCTGGTGGAGAGCGGCGCGATCAGCGGAAAGATCCTGAAGGATCTCTATGATCTCGCCTTCGAGCGGGGCGAAGATTTCCCCGCAATCTACGAAAAAGAGAAGCCGCAGCAGATCACCGATACCGGCGCCATCGAGAAGATCATCGACGAGGTGATCGCCGCCAATCCTAAGCAGCTGGAACAGTATCGCGGCGGCAAGAAAACGGTCATTGCCTATTTCGTGGGGCAGGTAATGAAGGCATCGAAAGGCCAGGCAAATCCAGCGCTGGTCAACGAGCTGCTGGCGAAAAAACTGGACGCGTAGTTGGCACGAGGTTACTGCTGCGGCGGCGGTTCTGCGGACGCGGAGACGTGCTCGTGGACGATGACCCAACGGCCGTCCTGCTGCTCCAGCACTGCGGTCCAGCGCAACGGGATTGACTCCTTTTGACCTTGCGGCGTCGTTCCCCCCATCTCCAGCGTTCCGTCGACCCAGGTGATCTTGCCCTCGGGGTGAATCTGGATGTCGTCATTGAGCGTGTACGTCACTTTGGGTGCGTCCTTCATTGAGGGCGCAACTCCGGCCTTGTAATCGTCCCAGCTGGTGTACTTCAACGGCGCCACATCGAAGAACAGATGGCCTGGACCCTGCGCGTAGAACAACCCTTGTTTATCCAGATCAGCGGCGGTCCACCCGTCCCAGATGCTCTGCAAGTACGCTTTATCGACCACGGCGGGCGTCGCCGGCTTCGAAGCACCGGCACTTGCAGCCTTTGCGGTTTGTGCCGAAGCCGGCAGGACCAGAGTAAGCAGAACCAGACAAAGAAATTCCCGGGACATAAACCTTCTCCGAAATTCAGGCAGAGTGCGGATTCTCGCAGAGCACCTGCAGGGATTGCAACCCGAAAGCGTGCCTCGCCACTTGCAGGGGAACAAAGATTTCGCGATTTGTTACTCTGTTAGTTTCCATGCGACTGCGGCTCTTGGGGCTAATTGTAGGTTTGCTGTCGATTGCGGCGCTCGCCGGGTGCGGAACTCCCGGAGCGCCCTCATTGCCGTCGTTGAACTTGCCGCTCCCGCCGACCGATCTTACAGCTTCGCGTCGCGGTAACAAGGTCACTTTGGACTGGACCTTGCCGCGCAAGAACACCGACAAGACGATTATCAAGCACAATCCCACTTCGCGCATCTGCCGAAATGAAGGCACGATGTTGATGGCGAAGTGTAACGTGGTGGCTGAGATTCCTCCGCCAACGCCGAAGCCCGCCGAACGGCAGAAGAACGAAGCGCCGCCGGGACCAGTGCGCATCCACTACGTCGACACTTTGCCGCCCGAGCTGGGATTGGAGAATCCGGCGGGATTTGTCATGTATGGCGTGCAGGAAGTGAATGTCCATGGCCGCGGCGCGGGCATATCCAACCAGGTAGCGATTCCGGTGGCGCCGACCATCGCGCCGCCGGATAAGGTTTCGGCCGAGGTCAGCGCCGAAGGGGTGCGCGTCAGTTGGTCGGGACCTGCACCGCCTGCTCCGCCGGCGGGAGTGACTTATCTTTATCGCGTCATGCGGCGGCCGGTGGGTGCCCCGGGGTTTATCGTGATTGATGATGTTGCGCCGAGTGCGACCGGATCGTATCTCGACAAGACTTTCGGCTGGGAGCAGAAGTATGAATATCGCATTACGACGTTGAGTGAAGTGCATGCCAATGGCACCAACGCCGGGGTGGAAGGCGAGGATTCTCCCACAGCCGAGGTGTTTACGCGCGACATCTATCCGCCGGCGCAGCCCTCGGGATTGCAGGCCGTGTATTCCAGCGTCGGGCAGAAGCCGTTTATCGATCTGACCTGGGCGCCGAATCTTGAAGGCGATCTGGCGGGCTACAACGTGTTTCGCTGGGTCGAAGGCGAACAGCCGCAGAAGTTGAACCGGCAATTGGTGCAGACTTCGTCCTATCGCGACGAAAATGTCGAACCGGGCAAGACGTACTTTTACGCGGTTTCTGCGGTTGATCTGCGCGGCAATGAAAGCCCGCGTTCCGCCGAGGCGAGCGAGACCGTGCCGACCAAGACCAAATAACAGGTTTAAGGATCAATCGACGGTAAGGGGAATTTTCCCAATGCGTTATTGCCGATTTGAATATCAAAGTGCGAAACACTACGGGCTGATTGAAGACCTTGCCGGCAGTCAGGTCATCACCCGAACCCTAACGAAGGCTCCAACATCGTTCTTCGATTTCGACCGCGGGGAGAAAACCAGCCTGGCATTGAATTCTGTCCGCCTGCTGGCGCCGGTTGAGCCGTCGAAGATCGTCTGTATTGGCCGCAACTATCGCGAGCACGCCAGGGAACTGGACCATCCCATTCCCACGGAGCCGCTGTTCTTCCTGAAACCGCCGTCGTCGCTGATTGGTCCGGAAGACGAAATCCGCCGTCCCATGGATCTCTCGCAGCGGGTGGACTATGAGGGCGAGTTGACCGCGGTCATTGGCAAGCGGTGCTACCGTCTGCGTGAAGGCGAAGATGTCAGGTCCTACATTGTGGGATACACGTGCCTGAACGACGTTACCGCCCGCGATCTGCAAAACAAGGATGGGCAATGGACTCGCGCCAAGGGCTTCGATACCTTTTGCCCGGTGGGGCCGGTCGTGGCCGATGGGCTGGATCCGTGGAAGGGAGTACGCGTTCAAACTCGCGTGAATGGCGAGCTTCGCCAGGATGGCACCACTGCGGACTTTCTGTTCCCGATGGACGTACTGCTACGTTTCATTAGCCAGGTGATGACCCTCGAGCCCGGTGACATAGTGGCAACCGGGACGCCGGCAGGAGTGGGTCAGCTCAAGGCCGGAGATTTGGTCGAAGTTACAGTCGAAGGCGTAGGAGCGCTGCGCAATCCGGTGGTCGACCGGAAATGACAGGTGGGTGTTCAATGGAGTTCTGGCGATCATTTTCTTGTTTCCTTCTACGGCCAATCCCGCTATCTTGGTGTCAAACCCTCGCCGTGACTCCATGAACTCGTTCCGGCTCTACCCGATATTTGCCTGTGGCGCGATCGCCGCCATGGTGGGCTATGGTCTGCTTTCGCGTAAGAACAAGAAGCCGGCTGAGGACTTGGAGCGCGAGCGGCGGACCGCTTTGACGCGCGGCGGCCGCATCATCGACGGCAATGTGATCGACGTGCTGGAACTGGAGGATGACGTCACGCATCAGCAGATGACCCTGCTGGTGTATACCTACGACGTGGCCGGCGTGACCTATGAAGCCTCGCAGGATGTGACCCACCTGCGGCAGTTCATCGATCTGTATTCCTGCCGCCTGGGGCTGCCAACGTCGGTTAAGTATGACCCTCACAATCCGGGCGATTCCATCGTGATTTCCGAGACCTGGTCGGGGCTGCGCAAGCCGCAAATCACTTTGCCCCAGCGGCCTGTGTCAAAGTCTGGCGTCCCGGCGTAACTTTTTCCGAAAATCAGCGTCTCTATCTGGAGGGTTGCGGTGGTTTGCAACGAATCTGTAACAAATTCGTCTGGGAGCCATTGTTACAATTAAGCTATGCACAATCTGCCACTCCCGCTGGCGGCATTCGTAGCCGGACTTCTTTCGTTTCTATCGCCGTGCGTGCTTCCCCTGGTGCCGGGTTACGTATCGCTCATTTCCGGAGCCAGCGTGGAAGAGCTGCAATCGTCGGAGCGGCGTGTCCTGGGCACGGTGATGCTGCATTCCATTACGTTTGTTCTGGGATTCAGCGTGGTGTTCATTGCCTTAGGCGCGGTAGCTACGAGTGTCGGGCAACTGGTCAACGAATATCATTCGCTGCTGTCGAAGATTGCCGGCATCGTGGTGATTATCTTTGGTTTGCATCTGACCGGGCTGCTGAAGATCAAGGCGCTTTATGCCGACAAGCGCATGCACGAAGTCAAGGGCGGGTCGAGCGCCGTCGGCTCCTTTGTGGTCGGCTTCGCCTTTGCTTTTGGCTGGACGCCCTGCATCGGTCCCATCCTGGCGACGATTCTGGTGCTGGCGGGCGCCCAGCAGACGGTAATGAAGGGCATTATCCTGCTGGCTGTTTATTCCATGGGATTGGCGGTTCCGTTCCTGCTGACCTCGCTGGGCGTGGACAGATTTCTGGCGTTTTACGGCCGCTTCCGCCGTCATCTGCACACCGTCGAGGTCTGCAGCGGTATACTTTTAATCGCTATTGGGGTGTTGATTTTCTTGAACAACCTCAAACTGCTTTCAGGTTACCTGTCCTTCCTGAATCGGTTCTCGCTGTAGGGGTGAAGCCATGAAACGAAATGCTTTAGTCTTTGTCGCGTTGCTCGTGGCTATTCTCGCCATGCTGGCCAGCGGCAAGTATCTGGACCGCGCCCGCAAGCACGGACCGATGAAGCTGGTGGGCGATGTGCAAGGCGTGCCGGCCCCGGATTTCACTTTGCCCTCGCTGGATGGCCGGAAAGTGACGCTGTCGGATTTTCGCGGCAAAGCTGTGCTATTGAACTTCTGGGCCACCTGGTGTCCCCCGTGCAAAGTCGAGATGCCTTGGTTTGAGGATCTGCAGAAGCAATACGGCCAGGATGGTCTGATTGTGCTAGGCGTGGCGATGGATGACTCCGCGCCGGCCACCATTGCGAAGTTTGCCAGTGCTCTCGGCGTGAATTACCCCGTCTTGCTGGGAACCGACAAGGTTTCCGATGACTACGGCGACGTGCAGTATCTGCCGACTACGTTCTACATCGGGCGCGATGGAACGATCGTCGACAAGATGACCGGTCTTCTCGATCGCAAGGACATCGAAAACGCGGTCAGGAAAACTCTGAACACTACCTACAAGCCTGCCAGTGTGCCGGTGAATCAGGCGGACGTGAACGTCAAACAGGCAGTCGCTGCAAAAGTGAATCCAGCGAAGGACGCGAACCGATGAGGCGGGCAGGCGTTGTTTTTCTAACCTTGCTCCTGCTGGCGGGCCTGGTTCTGGCGCAGGGTTTTGGCGATAAGCCTCCAGTCGAGATGGCACCGGTTGGAGCGCTGCAAGTAAAGGCGGGCGGCAGCAAGAACGTCAGTCTCGATTTCCGCATCGGCTCCGAATACCACATCAATTCGCACACGCCGAGGTCGCCGCTGCTGATTCCTACCGTGTTGAAGTTGAGCGGCCCGGAACAAGTGACAGTGGCGGACTTGAAATATCCTGCCGGTCAGGATTTGACCTTGCCGTTCTCGCCGGACGAAAAGCTCAGCGTCTATAGCGGCGACTTCACGGTCGACGCAGTGGTGAAGACCGCAGCCAATCTCCCTGCCGGAACCTACCCCATCAGCGGCATGCTGCGCTTCCAGGCCTGCGATCACAGCGCTTGCTATCCTCCGCGCAGCATTCCGGTACGGTTCCAGATAACCGTGGTGAAATAGCCGATAGGATTTCAGCTCTTAGGACGCGCGATTGCGCCGGCCGTTGCGCTGGTGACCCGCAGATAATCTGCCGGAGCAATCAGAATCTGCATACCGCGTACTCCGGCCGAAATAGAAATCACATCCCACAGCTCAATGGTTTCGTCGGCGTAGACCGGATAATCCTTTTTCGCACCCAAAACAGTTACCCCTCCGCGGATATAGCCGGTCAGCGGCTGCACTTCCTTCAAGTGCACCAGTTCGATTTTGCGATCGCCGCTCAGCCTGGCCAGCGCTTTCAGGTCGAGCTCAAAATTTCCGGGAATAACGGC
>Ga0335074_10005343_pt1 | contig 17760 bp, 17 predicted proteins | sample Lox_Sample_23_FD_206715 | JGI IMG/M metagenome (GOLD analysis project Ga0335074, IMG submission 206715) | Soil microbial communities from Loxahatchee National Wildlife Refuge, Florida, United States - Lox_Sample_2.3 | ecosystem: Environmental > Terrestrial > Soil > Wetlands | place: USA... | reverse complement strand
GTCAAGCGGGCCGAGAAGCCGAAGCGACGGCGGATCGACGACGACGACGATCTCTGACGCGCCGATCCGCCGGCCGCAACCTTATAGCAGGAGGCCGGGTCCCGCGTTCCCGAGCGGACGGGCATGCACGTCATCGGTGGGACCGCTTCGACCGCACTCGCGGAACGGATCTCCCGGGAGCTCGGCAATACGCCCTTCGGAATCCCGTACACGAAGCGGTTCCCGGACGGCGAACTGTACGTACGGGTCGGCGGGCGCCTCGAGGGCGACGACGTGGTCGTCGTGCAGTCGACCCGCACGGACCAGGACCTGCTCGAGTTGCTGCTGCTCGAGGACGCCGTCCGGGAGGCGGGCGCCCGGCGCATCTTCGTCGTGGTTCCGTACTTCGGCTATGCCCGTCAGGACCGGCGGTTCTTCCCCGGGGAGCCCGTCAGCGCCCGGACGATGTCCCGGCACGTGGAGCTCGACGCGGATGCGGTCATCACGGTCGACCTCCACTCCCCCCAGACCCTGACCCACTTCTCGAAGCCCGCCTTCGAAGCGAGCGGGATCCCCGCGATCGCCCGCCTCCTGAGGGAGCGCCCGCTCGACGTGCTCGTCTCGCCCGACAAGGGGGGCGTCGACCGGGTGCGCCGGATGGCGCAGATCCTCGACAAGCCCTGGTTCGCGCTCGAGAAGAAGCGCATCGACAGCGAGCACGTCGAGCTGTCGATGCCGGCCACCCTCCCGGCGGCGATCGAAGGGAAGCACCTCGCGCTGATCGACGACGTGATCACGACCGGCGGCACGATCGTCGAGGCGGCGAAGCTCCTCACAAAGCAGGGCGCGAGCGCGATCAGCGCGGCCTGCACGCACGGCCTCTTCCTGCGGGACGCCTTCGAGCGGATCAAGGCCGTGACCGACGAGATCTACTCTACCGACACGCTGCGCAATCCCGCCGAGAAGGCGTCCGTCGCCCCGGACATCGCCCAGATCCTCGTCCGTGAGGCGCGGTCCCTCGCGTAGGGCGTCCGTGGTCGATCCCCGTCCGGCGACCGACGCCCCCCTCGACGTCCTGGAAGGGCTCCTGCAGGACATGCGCCGGAAGCTCGAGCTCCGGGACGAAGCGCCCTCCGGCGCGTGGGTGGAGCGCTCGGCCGGCGCGCTCCGGGCGGGCCGACAGGCCGGTTGGTTCCTTCCCGACGGCGCCGGACTCGCTCTGGTCTCCGTCCGCGACGCGGACGCGTTCGGCCACGTCCACGTGGGACCCGGGCCCGGCGCGGTCGAGCGGGCCGAGCGGCTCGCGACGATCCTGCTGGGCGCGCTGCCCGCCCCGGTGCACACCGCCGCGGTCGGCTTCACCGGGCTCGCGGTCGAGGACGAGCGGGCGGTGCTGGCGACGCTGGCGCAGCGGAAGGGCTCGACCCTGATCGGACGACGGGCGATGGAACGGGCGCTTGGCCCCGAGGACGGGGCGCCCGTCGGGGCGCCGCCGGCGGAGCTCCGGTTCGTGCCGATCCGAGCCGTGACGATCGAGTCGCTCGCCGAGCTCGACGCGCGCGCCTTCGCGGGCAGCGTGGACGCGATGCTCGTCGGATCGGACCCCGCCCACTACCGGGAGGTCCTCGGCACGGTCCTCGGCGGTGAGCTGGGGCTATTCCTCGACGCGGCGTCGACGGCCCTCTATCGACCCGACCCGCCCCGGCTGTACGCCGCGCTGCTCTCGACCGAACGCTCGGCCCGGCGGGCCGTGTTCGTGGACTTCATGGTCGACCCCGAGTTCCGCCACCGGGGCCTCGGGACGTTCCTCCTCCGCTGGGGCCTCCGGGCCCTGTGGGCGTTGGGGTACGCGCGCGTCCGACTATGGGTGAGCGACGAGAACCTGCCGGCCCGTCGGCTCTACGAGGCGCACGGGTTCCGCGCCACGGCGACGGCGGTGATCTACCGGTGGTCGCGCACGGCAGAGGACCCGCACGCGCACCCCGACCGGTAGGGACATTCCTCGTACATCCACGCCGGGCAGGCGGGGAGCCCGAGCGGAGACCCGGTCGCGACCGCCCGCTCGAGCGCCGCCGAACGGGTCCGCCAGAGCCGGGCGAACGGCGTCACCGGCTCGAACGCGAGGTCGAACACCCGCACCCGGTCGCGCTCCGACTCCGCGCGCTCCCAGCCCCAGACGACCAGGCCGCGACGGGCCCCGGTCGCCGCGCACCGGAAGCCGAGCTCGAGGGCGTACTGCGGGTACCGGTCCAGCAGCTCGTCTGCGCCCACGGGGTTCCAGGCCCGCGAGGTCCGCACGAGGTACGGGGTCCCTCGAAATCCGACGACCTCCTCGGTCGGTTCGTCGGCTCGCCCCAGGATCCGGGCGACCTCTCCGAGCGGGCCGCTCTCGAGCGCCTCGGCCAGACGGGCATAGAGGTCCGGCGTGATCGCCCGCGGGGGCGCCGCCGGGGCCTCCGCGGTCGCGGGGGCGGTCCGTTCAAAGTAGGTCCGGCGGGGATAGACGAGATCGCGGTACGCGTCGATCGGGGCCCCCGCGGGCCGCTCCGGCAGCGACCGCAGCCGCGCTTCGAACCGGGCATCGAGGTCCGGCCGCGGAGCGAGGCGAGCGACGGACTCCAGGATCCGCCCCGACGGCGACGGCTCGTCGCCCCGGCAGTCGCAGATCCGGGACTCCTGGAACTCGCAGCCCCGACCGAACCACCGACATCGGGGCAGCCCGTCGGGGCGGTCGGCCTCCCACGCCGCGCGCAGGGCCGAGGCGCGGTCTTCCACCTCGGCGGCGATCGCGTCGAGCCCGCGAAGCTCGAGGTCCACGGTACGGACGGCCCCCGCGCGATCGCCGTCGACCTCGCAGGTCGCGAGGCGACCGCGTCTGGAGCCCGCGAGCAGGCAGTAGATGCTGAGCTGCTCGAGGTGCTCGGGCCGGGCCCGAGGGAGGTCCTCGACCGGCGGCAGCGTGCGGGAGGTTTTCACCTCGAACGGCACGTCGGCCAGCACGTCGATGCGGCCCGCCACGCCCCGTCCCCGCACGCGGACCTCCACCGGAGCGCCCTCGGCGAACACTGGACCGATCCAGTGATGGAGCGTCCGGCCGCTCGCGCGGGCCGCCGCCCGCTCCGGAGAGATCGGGGGCGGTCCGGCCAGCCGCCAGAACGCGGCCCGGGGGCCGAGCAGGTCGGTGACCCCGATCGCGCGGAGCCCGGAGCTCTGCGCGAGTCGACCCACGAGCACGGCGGCGAGCGCCGGGTCCTCCCGGACGACGACCCCGCGACGCCAATCGGAGATCTCCGGGACGGCGTTCCACTCCGCCACGCCCGCCGGCACACGCGGGGTCTATACGACGGCGACGTCCACGGTGGAAGCCGCTATACTGCGCTCCCCGCTCCCCGGTCCGTGCCCGATGCCGCCCATCGGCCGCTGATCATCGGCACCGGCATTGCGGGCTTCTATGTCGCGCTCCGCTGCCGGGAGCTCGGGCTGCGCCCGACCCTGGTGACGAAGTCCCGGCTGGAGGAGTCGAACACGCGCTACGCCCAGGGCGGCATCGCCGCGGCGATCGGGCCCGACGACTCGACGAGCCGCCACCTCGACGACACGCTCCGGGCCGGCGCCGGGCTCGTCGACCGCGCGGCCGCCCGGCTGCTCACGAGCGAGGCGCCCGCCCGCATCGCCGACCTGGTCCGCTACGGGGTCCCGTTCGACACCGTGGAAGGGCAGATCGCGCTCGGACGGGAGGCCGCGCACTCGCGGGCCCGGATCCTCCACGCGGGCGGGGACGCCACCGGCTACTCGATCGAGGAGGCGCTCAAGCATCGCGTCATCGAGGCCGGCATCGATGCCCGGGAGCGCACCGTGCTCCGCGCGCTCCGCCCGAAGGACCGGACGGGGCCGACCGCGATCCTGACCGATCCCGACGGGCACGGGCTGGAGATCGATGAGCCCCGACCCGTGGTCCTGGCCACCGGCGGAGCCGGGAGTCTCTACCGGCACACGACGAACCCGTCGGTCGCGACCGGCGACGGCGTCGCCATCGCGTTCCGGGCCGGGGCCCTGGTGAGCGACCTGGAGTTCATCCAGTTCCACCCGACGGTGTTCTACCGGGAGGGCGCGCCGCGGTTCCTCATCACCGAGGCGCTCCGCGGCGAAGGGGCCGTCCTCCGCAACGAGGCCGGGGAGCGGTTCATGACGCGAGTCCACCGCGACGCCGAGCTGGCGCCCCGGGACGTCGTCGCACGAGCGATCGAGGAGGAGATCGAGCGCTCGGGCCACCCGTGGGTCTACCTCGACGCGACCGCGATCCCCCGGGACCGACTGTTCGCCCGCTTCCCGTCGATCTGCCGGTTCCTCGCTACGTACGGGCTGGATCCGTCGCGGGATCCGATCCCGGTGACGCCCGTCGCCCACTACATGGTCGGCGGAGTGACGACCGACCTCGAGGGCCGGACGTCCCTGCGCGGGCTCTACGCCGCCGGCGAGGTCGCCGCCACCGGGGTCCACGGGGCGAACCGACTGGCCAGCAACTCGCTCCTCGAGGGGCTGGTCTTCGGTGAACACGTGGCCCGCCAGCTCGTCCATCCGGCGCCCAGGGCCCCCCCGATGCCGCGGCGGCTCGTTCGCGTCGCGTTCGGCCCCGGCCTCGGGCGGCCCGAGGAACCCGAGGAGATCGACGAGGTCCGGTCGCTCCTGTGGGACGACGTCGGGATCGTCCGCCAGGCGACCGGGCTCCGATCGGCCCTCGAGAACCTCGAGCGCCTCGACCACGAAGTGGAGCCCGCCCACGAGCGGGACCTCCCGGGCCCGGTCGCGAACGGGGCGCTGACGGCCTCCCTCATCGCCCGGGCGGCGCTCACCCGGACCGAGAGCCGCGGGGCCCATTACCGGTCGGACTGGCCCCGCCCCCGGCCCGCGTGGCAGCTCCACATCGGCCTGCTCGCCCGTCCGGTCGCGCCCGCGGCGCGGCGCGGAGACAACCGTTAAGGGACGCACGCCGTCCTCCCGCCCGTGCCGCGGGGAGCGACCGGCGAGGAGCAGGAGCTGCGGGATGCCGCCCGACGGTTCGTCCGCAAGGAGGTCGCCCCGATCGCCGACCGGATGGACCGGGAGGACTGGTTCCCCCGCGCCGTCTTCTCGCTGCTCGGGGAGCAAGGGTTCCTCGGCGTCACGGTGCCGGTGGAGCACGGCGGGCTCGGGCTTTCGTACCGGGCCCAGGCGGCGCTCCTCGAGGAGATTGCGCGCGTGAGCCCGGCGCTGGCCCTGAGCGTCGGGGCCCACTCGAACCTGTTCGCCGACAACCTCGCCCGGAACGGCTCGGACGACCTCCGCAAGCGGTTCCTCCCGCCCGCGGCCGCGGGCACCGCGATCGGCGCACTGGCGCTCACGGAACCGAACGCGGGCTCGGACGCGGTCTCGATCCGGACCCGGGCGGAGCGGCGCGGCGACCACTACGTGCTCAACGGCTCGAAGCAGTTCATCACGAACGGGCCCGTCGCGGACTCGCTGATCGTCTATGCCAAGACCGCGCCCGAGCGGGGAGCGCACGGGATCAGTGCCTTCCTCGTGACGCGCGAGACTCCCGGGTTCTCGGTCGCCCGCAGCCTCGACAAGATGGGGATGCGCGGCTCGCCGACCGGGGAGCTCTCGTTCCAGGACGCCCTCGTCCCGGCGGAGCACCGGATCGGCGCCGAGAACCACGGCGTCGAGATCATGATGAGCGGCCTCAACGTCGAGCGCGCGGTGCTGGCGGCGATCCCCCTCGGGATCATGGCGGAGTGCCTCGACCGCTCGGTCGCCTACGCCCAGCAGCGCGAACAGTTCGGCCGGAAGATCGGGTCGTTCGAGCTGATCCAGGCGAAGATCGCCACGATGTACACCGAGCTCGAGGCGTCGCGGGGGCTCGTCGCCGCGGCGCTCGACGCCGTGGCCGAGGACCCGCGCAGCCTGCGCGCCGCCGCCGCGGCCCTCACCTACGCGTCCGAGGCCTCGACCCGAGCGGCGCTCGACGCGGTCCAGATCCACGGGGGCTACGGCTACATGCGCGACCTTCCGCTGGAGCGGCTCGTCCGTGACGCGAAGCTGCTCGAGATCGGCGCGGGCACGTCGGAGATCCGTCGGCTCGTGGTCGCGCGGGAACTCCTCGGCCCCGACGTCGCGGGCTGAGGGAACCCCCGGACCTCCTCCTCGGTCGACGACCGTTTTCCGGCGAGCGCGGCCCGTTCCGGACCAACGTATATAGCCGCGGGAATACCCTTCCTCTCTGATGGCGGCCCGGCCTCCGTCGAACCCCGCCGCGACCTCGTCCCTGCGCGTGGAGGTCCTCAAGGAGCTCCAGACGCTCCTCGATGACCGGGACGTCCGGGACCGCATCGATAAGGGCCCGATCGCCGAGACCAAGGGCCGGGAGCACTGGGTGCTCCACCTCCTGCTGCGCGCCCAGGAGCTCAACCAGGCGCACGTCGATCTGCTCATCGGCACGGCGTACTCGAACCTCGTCGCGCGGCTCCAGACGCTCGAGGACCGGCTCCAGCGGGTCGAGGGGATGGGCCAGTCGCTCGGCGATGAGGTGAAGAGCCGGTTCGACGGCATCGAGTCGTCGCTCGCCGAGCGGGTCGGGAAGGAGGTCGCCGAGGGCATCGACGCCGTCGGCCGACGGCTCGGCGAGAGCGTCGGGGCGAACCTGGACCAGAAGTGGAAGCCCGTCGGCGAGTCGGTGGAGGCGTTCGCGACCTCGTCCCGACAGCTCACGAAGGACACCGCGGACACGTTCCGCGTCGCGACGCAGAACCGGCTCCTGCTCAACGAGAACGCGCGTCGGATGACCGACTTCGGCCGCGACCTGGTCGCACTCGAAGAGAGCCTCAAGCTCGCGCTCTCGAAGGTGCTCGAGGACGGCCTCCAGCCGCTCGAGGATCGGATCGCCGCGCTCGAGGCCCGGCTCGGCTCCGAGGCGAACGGATCGAGCGCCTCGGGCGGCGCCTAGCGCCGCCGGCGGGGCCGATGCGCCTCTCCCCCCGTCATCCCCGCTATCGGAGCCTGCGCGTGCGCGAGCGGCTGGCCGCGGCCGCCCGGTCGGGCGTCGTGGTTCCGGAGGGGCTCGTCGCGCACGGGCGCGGCGAGGCGTTCGACTATCTGCTCGGGGAGCGCACGAGCGCGAGCGCCCGCCGAGCGGAGCGGCGCGCGGCCGAGTGGCTGCTCGCGGCGGAACGACCCGTCGTGAGCGTGAACGGCAACGTCGCGGCCCTGGCCGCGGACGGGGTGGCGCGGCTGGCCGCGGCCGTGCCCGGGCTCGCCGTGGAGGTGAACCTGTTCCACCGCACCCCCGGCCGGGCGCGGGCGATCGCGGCCCGGCTCCGCGCGGCGGGCATCGATCCCGTGCTCGGGGTCCGCCCGACCGCGACGATCCCGGGGCTGCCGTCGGACCGGGCCCGGGTCGACCGGCGCGGGATCCTCGTGGCGGACGTCTGCCTCGTGCCGCTCGAGGACGGCGACCGGACGGCGGCCCTGCGGGCGATGGGCAAGCGCGTGATCGCGATCGACCTCAACCCGCTCTCCCGGACGAGCCGCACCGCGGACCTCCCGGTCGTCGACGAGCTGTCCCGGGCGCTCGCCCATCTCGCCGAGGACGCGCGTCGGATCCGCCGTTCGCGCCGGCCGGTGTCGTTCCGGCCCGCGGAGGCCCCCCAACTGCTCGCCGACGCGCTGGCCGCGATCGACCGGCACCTCAGCCGGGCGGCCGCGGCTCAAGCGCCGCGGCGTGCACGGCGGGCGCCAGCTTCGCCGCGATCGACTCGAGGAACGCGCGGTCGGTCGCGTCGAACGCCTTGACCTCGTTCCCGTCGATGTCGATCTCTCCGATCGGCGCCCCGCCGTCCCGGATCGGCACCACGATCTCGGAACGGGTCGAGAGGAAGCACGCCAGGTAGTCGGGGTTCGATCGGACGTCCTCGACGACGACCGACCGGTTCTCCCGGACCGCCTGGCCGCAGATCCCACGCTCCACCGGGATGCGAGTATGCTCTGTGGCCTCGGGACCCTCCCAGGCGTCGAGCACGAGGGCGTCCCCTTCGAGCCGGTAGACGCCGACCCAGCGGTAGGTCGGGAACGACTCGTGCAGGAACCGGCAGACCTCCTGGAGCGCCGGACGCCCATGGAGGCGGCTCAGCACCGCGTCGATCTGGAGGAGCGTGGGAGCGACGGCCCGCGCGGGGACGGTCACGCGTGCGCGACCCCCGCCCGGGTCGCGCGGCGCGGAAGGAGGGCGCCGAGGGGGAGATTTCCCTCCGGGACGGATCGGCCGTGCCCGGCGTTTGAACTCCCGAGGCGTATTCCGCCACGAGCTTTCCAGACTCGCGCCGTACCGGACTGAGCCACCTCGGCACGCCCCGAGAGCGAAGGGTCGGGACCGGCCGATAAGGTTAGCGCCCGCGCGGGCGCGGCGTCAGTCGCGGACCGGATACCAGCCGCACTCGGCGCACCCGACGCCCCGTTCCTCGCCGGGGATCGTCGCCCCGCAGTCGGGGCACGGCACCGGGTCCGCGACCGAGAGCGCGAGGCAATCGAAGCAGCTCCCCCGGCGCCGATCCTCGGGGAGGAGCACGAGCGCACGACCGCAGAACAGGCAGCTTCCGAGGCGGTCGTCCGGGGTCGGGAACGCCCGCGAGTCGGAGGCCGACAGCATGGCGCGGGTCCACCATGCGCCGCGTACATAAGGGCTCGCCAACGCGCACGCGCGCGCGGGCCCGGGAACCGCTCGGCGCGTGGTCTACGGGTCCTGCCAGCGGGCCTTGAAGCCCGCGATCAGGAAGAGGACCGCGGTGAACGTGCCGAGCACGGCCCAGTCGATCACCCCGTCCGCGAAGGAGAGCGGGGCGAGGCCGACCGCCCCCTGGACGAGCCCGGCCGCGTAGGTCGTCGGCGAGAACCGCGCGGCGACCTGGGCCCACGCGGGAAGGGCGGAGATCGGGTAGTAGACGGGCGGCAGGACCGTGAGCACGAGCGAGATGATCGGGCTGAAGAGGAACGTCTCCCGCACGTCCTGGAAGTACGTGGCGAGCGTGAAGGCGAACGCGCTCGCGAACCCCCAGACGAGGAGCAGGACGCCGGTGACCACGGCGACCGTGTACGGGGTCGCCCAGCCCTCGGAGACGAACAGGGCCACGAACACGGCGAGGGCGGGCAGCGAGTAGACGAGCTCCGAGAGGGCCATTCCGGCGACGTAGGTGGGCGCCTCGACCGGCGACGCGACGACGACGTCCTGGAACTTGAGGTCGTGCCGGTAGTGGGTCAGGTCGGACTGCAGGCTCGTCCCGACGGAGAGCATCGTGAGGATCATGCCGCCGAGCACGCCGTAGAGGAGCAGGTGGCCGCTCGAGACGATGTAGATGAAGAAGAGGAACGAGAGCGGGGACGCGAGCAGGTTGACGACGTAGAGCGGCTGGGTCCGGATCGGGATCAGCCCGTTCAGGACGACGAGCGTGAGCAGGGAGCGGAGCCGGTTACGCCGCGTCGTACGCCGCCTCCTCGGACGCTCCCAGGTCGGAGTCGTCCTCGATCGACCGGCCGACGACCTCGAGGAAGATGTCCTCGAGGCTCACCGGACCCATCGAGAGCCGCGCGCCGCGGGCGAGCGCGAGCCGGGCGACCTCCCGGGCGTCCGCCTCGCGGGCGAAGACGAGGTACCCGCCCTCGATCTCCGACACCCGCCCGTATGAGCGGAGTTCCTCGACGGGGAACGGCGCCTGGATCGTGACCCGGTAGGGGTAGCGGACCCGCGAGCGGAGGTCCTCGGGGGTCCCCTCGAGCCGCAAGCGGCCGCGCTCGATGAGCGCGAGGCGGCCGCTCAACGCCTCCGCCTCGTCGAGATAGTGCGTCGTGAGGACCAGCGTGCGGTGCTCCCGGCTCGTCCGTCGGATCGCCTCCCACACCTCGCGTCGGGCGAGGGGATCGAGCCCCGTCGTGGGCTCGTCCAGGAACAGCACGTCGGCGTCCGAGGCGAGCACCATCGCACAGAGGATCCGGCGACGGAGCCCGCCCGAGAGGCGCTGGACGGAACGTTTCGCGTACTCGGTCAGGGACAGCTCGGCGAGGACGTCCTTGGTGCGCCGCCGCGCGTCCGCCGAGTCGGCGCCGCGCATCTTGAGGTAGAGGTAGACGACCTCCTCGGTGCGCAGGAAGTAGAGCGGGCGCGACTCCTGCGGCACGCACGCGATGCGCGTGCGGATCTCCCGCGTGTCGTCCACGAGGTCGAGCCCGAGGACGCGGACCGACCCGGAGGTGAACGCGAGCTGCGTCGAGGCGATGCGGACGAAAGTCGTCTTTCCGGCGCCGTTGCGGCCGATGAGCCCGTACACCCGGCCGGACGGCACGTCGAGCGACAGGTCCTCGAGGGCCGCCACCCCGGGCGGGGCGTGCGGGTAGACCTTGCGCAGGTGGTCGACGTGGATCGCCGGATCCATGGAACGGCGGGCAGAGGGCGGGGTGTTCTTAACGCGCCGGCCCGTACGCCGTCGGTGCCGACGGCCGAGAACCGCGGCGCTAGCTGAGGATTTCGGCCAGGCGGCCGGTCGCCTCGCCCCGGGCGATCTCCTGCGCGATCCGCCGGCCCATCGAGAGCCGGGGCTCCACGAAATCCGAGTACGGGCTGCCCGAGATGAACAGGTTCGTGCCCGCGACGATCCGGGTCGAGATCTCGAACACCTTGAACTCGAGGTCCTCGGTCATAATCCCCTCGAGGCAGAACGGGCCGACCATCCCGCCGAACAGCTCGATCGACCGCTCGACGATCCGGGCCGCCACGTCGAACGCCTTGCCGAGCAGCGACTCGCGGAGGATGACGGGCACGTTGCCCGTCACGACGAACGTCGGGCGGATCCCCGCCTTGAGCAGCTCCTCCTGGGCGCCGAGCTTGTACAGCTCGTCGATGTTCGCCTCGTCGCGCCGGTCCATGCCCAGGAGCTCGAGCGCCCCGGAGCCGCACCGGTAGCCGCCCTCGGCGATCGGCGAGTAGAAGAAGTGCATGTAGTAGCGCGTTCCGAGCACGTACTCCTGGATCACATACGGGACGCTCGGATGGAAGTCGTCGAGGGCCTCGCGGTTCTTCGCGAGGATGAACCCCTTGCCGCCCTTCGCTCCGTAGTACTTCACGATCACCGGGCCCTTGATCTCGGCCCGGTCCTCGATGATCCGGGGCATCGTCGCGCCGGCCGACTCGAGCCAGTCGCGCTCCTTGCGCCGGTCGGACTCCCAGCCGAGCACCGCGCGGTTCCCGAAGACCGGCACGTCCAGGCCCGCGAACTCCTCGGCGCCGAGATACTCGACGAACGAGCCGTGGGGCACGACGATGACCCCTTCCTCCCGAAGGCGGTTCCTCGCCTGGGGCAGATCCTTGACCGTCGGGACGCTCAGGAAGCGGTCCGGCTTGGCGAGCGGGAACGCGTCGTAGAAGCGGGGCGGGGCCCCGACGCAGATCCCCAGGCTCGGATACCCCTCGACCCGGGCCCCGTGGAAGATCTGCAGCGAAGAATGCGAGCAGAGGGTGGCGACGGTCGGCTTCCGCCCCTTCAGCGGGGCGAGGCGCTCGGGCGAAGCGAGGGGAACCCCCATACGGGGAGGTACGGCGGAGGCTAGTTAGCGTTTGCGAACGGAGCGCGAGCTACGAGGAGCCGTGCGGGTCTTCGAGCTCCCAATACCACTTCACCCGGCGTGCGCCGGTCTCCGAGACCTTGCGCCGAAGCTCCGGGTCGATCGTCGGGTCACGGACGAGGCGCCGGACCTCCTCCGGGGAGCCGGAGCCGATCCGCTCCGCGAGCCCGGACCCCTCGAGCAGCGGCCGGACGGGATCGAGCGCGTACTGCCAGGCCTCCTCGCGCCGGCGGATCGCGGTCGACCGGGAGCCCGGGACGCGATGGACGCCGAGTTCCTCGGCCGCGCGGTGAAGCTCCTCGGCGGTGCGCGCGAGCTCCCCTTCGAGCCGGTGCTCGTCGGCCCGCAGCTGCTCGAACCGATCGACGAGGAGGCGGAGGCGCGCCTGGTCCGGCGCAGGGACCGCCTTGAACTCGGGGCAGATCCCGCGGAAGTCGCATCGCGCGCACTGGCGGCCGGGCGTCGGCTCGAACGCCTCGGCGCGGATCCCGTCGTACACCGACCCCATCCGATCGTGGAGCTGGACGAGTCGGCCGCGGTCCCTCGCGGGCACGCGGATCGGCGTCTGGCTGCGCAGGTGGTAGAGCGTGAGGCCTTCCACGGGCTCTGCGTAGTTTCGTTCGACGAGCACCTGGTAGAGGCTGAGCTGGTCGGAGTCGCGCGCGTCGTCGCCCGAGAGCTCGCGCGACGTCTTGTAATCCACGACCTCGAGCCCGCCGGACGGCCGTCGGTCGATCCGGTCGATGTAGCCGTGCACCGGGATCCCGTCCCACCGGGTCTCGAGGTGCTCCTCGACGGACACGGGCTGGGGGCGCTCGCGCACGAGCTGATCGTAGAACCGCCGCAGAAGGTCCCGGCCGAGCGAACGGTACCGCGCCTCCTCTTCCGGCGAGACGTACCCGTCCCCGGACCACAGGCGATCGTAGGCGGCGAGCAGGTCGTCGAAGGTCATCGCCGTGGGCGGGGGGCGGGTCGCGGCCCCGGCCTCCCACTCGTCGAGCGTCCGTTGCGAGTCGCTGCCGCCGATCCGCCGCGCCGTCGGCACGACGAGGGGCCGGACGAGCTCCTCGAGCGCGGAGTGGATCACGCGTCCGAAGGTGAAATAGCCCCGGGGAGTCTCGGGCAGTCGGTCGACGTAGAGATACTTCCAGCGCAGGGGGCACTCGAGGTACGTGTGGTACGACGAGTAGCTGAGCGCCGGAAGGGTCGCCACAGCTACCGAGCCGCCCGGAAGTTCAAGTGGTTTCCGGGGACCGGCGGGGCCCCCGGAGTCGGGGCGCTCAGTGGCCCGCGGCGGCCGCGTCCGCCTCGAGCGTCTCGCCGGTCTCGGCCGGCAGCGTGCCCCGGGCCTGCGGGTTCGTGAGGTTCTTCGGGAGGCCCAGGAGGTCGAGGAGCTCCTTGTAGTGGTTGCGGATCGTGACGGGCGTCACGTTCGCGACCGCCGCGATGCGGTCCTGGCTGCGCGGCTCGCCCATCAGGTTCGACGCGATGTAGATGATCGTCGCCAGGATCCCGTTCGGCAGGACGCCGCTCGTCGAGTAGACCTGCTCGACCTGCTCGAGGAGCGACAGCACCTTCTGCCGGACCTCCTTTGAGAGGTTGAGGTCCTGGGTGAACCGCACCAGGTAGTCGCGCGGCTCCACCGGCTTGAGGCCCAGCTTGAGCTCGCGGGCCAACAGCGTGTAGGCGCGCCCGACCTCGATCTTCGTCGCCTTCGAGTGCGCGATGATCTCCTTCATCGTCCGCGGGACGTGGCATTGCCGGCACGCCGCGTAGACGCTGGCGGCGACGAGCGCGACGATCTTCTTGCCGCGGGTCGCCTTGTGCTCGAGCGCCCGCCGGTAGATGTACGTCGCGGACTCCTTGACCTCGCGGGAGAGGCCCAGGACTCCCGCGAGCCGATTGAGCTCCCCGAGCGCGACCACGAGGTTGCGCTGATGGGTTCGGGCGGCCCGCAGGCGATGATTGAGCTTCCGCAGGTGGTAGAACTTGAGCGACGTGTTGCGCGAGAGGGAATTGCCCTGGAAGTCCCGGGTCGGTACCCCGATCTCGCTGAAGAGGCCCTTGTCCGGCATCAACGGCGAGATGACCGGTCCCCAGCCTCGGGCTTCGCGACCGGTGTCTTCCTTCGAGCCCCGCTGGCCGCGGTCGCTCACGAGGGCGCTCTGGTCGACGACGAGACCGCAGTCGGCGCAGACGATCTCGCCGCGGATCTCGTCGCGGATGAGGTGGGAGGAGCCGCAGTTCGGACAGACGTCCTCCGAGGGCGCCGTCGGCGCCGGGACGGCGGGTGCCGCCACCGCCTTGAGGGCCGGACGGGCGTTCGAAGCGTGGGGGCGAGCTGGAGAGGACTTAGCGCTGGCCTTCATGTTTCTGACGGGGGAGAAGGCTGGGTAGTATTTATATCTTCTTCCATTCCGTGTAGCGTTTGTTACAAACACATGCTACACTATGCGCCGGTGTGACACGGTCCGAGGTGCGCTCGGTGGGGGTTCGGCCACGCCGCCCGGCGTGGGAGAGCCCGGAGCGGTCGCTCCCTCCGGCCGAGGGACGGCCCGGCGGGGGGTGGTCCGCTAGGCCGGGGTGGCCGTGAACACGCAGCCGCGGGTCGCGTGCTTGGTGGGATCGGGCTTCGAGACCTCCCACCGGTTCCCGAGGCGGGTCTCGAGGACCGTTCGGAGCAGGGCCGGGCACATCACCCGTCCGATCTCGGGCGAGTCGCTGGTGCACGCGAAACATCCGGTCACCTGGAGCGTGAGGGGCTTCTCGCGCACGACGGAGAGCTGCCCCATCGTGTGGGTCCCGTAATACGCGTGGAGCGACCGGGTCACTTCCTCGGGGGTCTGCCCCTCGATCTGGACGGCGATCTCTCGACCGAGCTCCCGGGCGATCGCCTCGATGAGCTCGGGCAGGTGGAGCTGGAACTCCTTGACGCCGGAGGCGCGCATGCCGAGGCGGGCGATCTCCTTCAGGCGCTGGAACGGGACCGCCTCCTTGCCGGCGATCACGGGCAGCACGACGGCCGGCGGGCTCTCGATCTCCACGAACCGGGCCTCGGACCGCAGGGCCGGGGTCCAGAGGCGCCGGTGGTAGTCGCGAGCGAGTTGAACGAACATCGGAGCGGACGACCAGAGGGCGACCTGCGCGTCGCCGGACCGGCCGAGCCCCTCCTCGCCCGAGACGTACACGAGAGCGCCGGCGCCGTCGACGACGACGGCCCGCGTGGTCACCGGCCCGGCCGCGTGGCGGAGCTCGGCGAACGCGTCGAAGTGCTTCGCGTCGGCGAGGTTCGCCGGCTGGATCTCGGTGACGACCCGGACCCGGACGCCGCGCTTGCTCGCCTCGCGGAGGCCGCGGTCGAGTCCTCCGTCGATGAAGGCGGCGAGGGAAGCGCCGGTCGTGCTGACGAGGACGCGGCGCTGCGCCGTCCCGAGGCGCTTCAAGAGGAACTGCTCGATCGTCTTGCGACCTTCGAGGACGGCGAACTTCCGAGGGTCCCGGTCGTCGAGGTCGGTCCGTCCCTCCTCCCAGTCGGCGAGGACCTTCGTCCGTCCCTCCTCGAGCGTGCGGAGGCGATCGGAGGCCCGACGGATCCACCGGTCCATGAGGTCGTTGGGCGGCAGGGCAGCGAACCGCTGGGGCCGGCCCCCGGTCGGGGTCAGGAGGCCCTCGGCCGCGAGTTGCTTGATGACCCGGTAGGCCTCGACCCGGTTCACGGCGGAGAGGCGGGCGAGCTCGCTCGCGGTCTGCGGGCCGGAGCGGCAGGCGGCGAGGTAGACCCGCGCGCCCTTCTCCGGCACGCCGTGCTCGATGAGGAGTTCGAGAAGGCCAGACCCCGGTCGGCCCACGGAAGAACTAGGCGCCCCGCCGATAAAAGGGGTCGGGGCCGCGCGGGGAGCCTAGAGCGCGGCCTGGAAGTCGTTGATCGTGAGGGGGTACTCGGTCTCGGCGCCCCCGGCGCGGGCCTTCAGGACCTCGCGCGCGAGCAGCCAGTAGACGGTCGCGAGGGCGACCCGGCCCTTGTTGTTGGCCGGGATGACGAGATCGACGTTCCGGGTCTCGTTGTTGACGTCGCACAGGCCGACGACCGGGATCCCGATCGAGACCGCCTCACTGAGCGCTTGCTGGTCCGTCGCGGGGTCGGTGACGACCAGGACCTTGGGCTCGAAGTACTCGGCGAGGTTGGGGTTCGTGAGGCACCCCGGAACGAACCGCTCGGCGAAGGAGACGGCCCCGATCGTCTTCGCGAAGACGCGGACCGGCTTCTGGCCGTACTGACGCTGCGAGACCACGAGGATGCGGTCGGCGGGATACCGGGCCAGGAACCCCGCGGCGAGGCGGATGCGGCGGTCGGTCTCCCGCACGTCGAGGACATGCAGGCCGTCGAAGCGGACCTTGTAGACGAAGCGGCGCATCGACGCCGACTTCTGCTGGGTGCCGATGTGAACGCCCGAGGTGAGGTAGGTGTCCTCCGGGATCAAGAGCTCGCCCGGGCGGGTGTCCTGCCCGTCGCTCGCGCTCCCGCGCTCCTCCACCATCGTCTCGTCGTCGGGCATCGGTCCTAGCTTCCGGTGGCGCGGCCGAGCCGCAGGAGTTCATTTAGCTTTGCCACCCGCTCCCCGCCGAGGACGCCGCATTTGATACCCCGCGCCCCGATGCCGAGGGCCACGTGGGCCAGCCAGCCCTCGGGAACTTCGCCCGACCGGTGGGAGGCGATCGTCGCCTGGCCCGCCGCGTGGGCCCGGTCGACCGTCGCGAGGGTGTCCGTGAGCGTGCCGACCTGGTTCACCTTGATGAGCACGGCGTTCGTCGACCCCGCCCGGAGCCCCTGCTCGAGCCGGGCAACGTTCGTGACGTACAGGTCGTCCCCGATCACGAGCGTGCGGTCCCCCACGGCCCGGGTGACCGCGGCGAAGCCCGAGAACGCCTCCTCGTCGAGCGGGTCCTCGAGGTACCGGATCCCGTAGCGGTCGACCAGCTCGGCCACGAAGGCGACTTGGCCCGCCTCGTCGAGCGTGCGGTCCCGGTAGTGGTACTGTCCGTCCCGGAAGAACTCGCTCGCGGCGAGGTCGATGCCGGGGTGGACCGCGAGGTGGAGCTCGTCCCGGGCTCGCGCACATGCCTCGGAGAGGATCTCGAGCGCCTCCACATTGCTGACGCCCGCGACCCATCCGCCCTCGTCGCCGCGCCCGAGCGCCTGGCCGGGGAACTTCTTCTCCAGCGCCTCGCCGATGAGGTGATGTACCCGGATCGCCGCGCGGACCGAGTTCGCGGGGTCCCGCTCCTCCGCGAAGGCGATGAACTCCTGGATGTCGGGACCGCCGATCGCGTGCCGGCCCCCGTTGAGGCAGTTCCCGACCACCGCCGGGAACCGGGTCCCGTCGACCCCCGGCCGATCGAGGACCCGCCAGAGCGGCACCCCCCGTTCGGCTCCGAGGGCCATCGCCGTGGCGACCGAGACCGCGGTCGCGGTGTTGCCTCCGATGCGAGAGAAGTTGGGGGTGCCGTCCGCCCGGTGGAGCGCCTGGTCGACGACGGGGAGGGCGGCCTCGAGGCCCTCGAGGCCAGGGCGCACGCGGTCGCGGAAGACGAGGAGCGCCTCGGGGACTCCGTTCGCGGGGAACGCCTGCACCTCGTGGGCGCCGGTACTGGCCCCGCTGGGCGCGCCCGCCCGCGCCTCCGCACCGGAGCTGAGCGTCACCGTCGCCTCGACGGTCAGCCGCGCCCGGCTGTCGTAGAGCGGGGCGAGCGCCACGGAGCGGATCGTGCTCATGGGCCCTCCACGAACTCGACCAGCACGCCGCCGAACGCGGACGGGTGGGCGAACCCCACGCGACGGCCCCGAGCGCCGGGACGCGCCGCCCGGTCGACGATCCGGTCCCCACGCGCGACGACCTGGGCGAGCGCCTCGTCGACGCTCGGCACCCGGAACGCCAGGTGATGGACGCCTTCGCCCCGGCTGGCGAGGAACTTCGCCACCGGCGAGTCCGCGTCCGTTGGCTCCAGGAGCTCGACGTGGGTGGTCCCGCCCGCCAGGAACGCCACGCGGACCCGGTTGGAGGCGACCACCTCGGGCGGCGAGTCGGGCGCCCCGAGGAGGGGGCGCCAGCGTTCGACGGCGGCGTCCAGCTGGTTCACGGC
>Ga0335074_10005342_pt1 | contig 17762 bp, 15 predicted proteins | sample Lox_Sample_23_FD_206715 | JGI IMG/M metagenome (GOLD analysis project Ga0335074, IMG submission 206715) | Soil microbial communities from Loxahatchee National Wildlife Refuge, Florida, United States - Lox_Sample_2.3 | ecosystem: Environmental > Terrestrial > Soil > Wetlands | place: USA... | reverse complement strand
GGGTGTCCCGACCCTATCACCCTCACCCTCGGCGCTTGCGCGCCTTGACCTCTCCCGCCGGAGGCGGGAGAGGTTTTTGGTTTGGCGTCCGGTTCTCGCCAGCCTTGCCTTCCGCTGAATGATATGCCGCAGCGTTCCACGCGTGAGGGCACCATGGACGCGGTTTCCTATCGGGCAATCCTTCGCCTGGACGCCGTCGGCGAGTTGCTGCTGGCGGCGCTGCTGGCGCGCCTGGCCAAGCGCATGTTCGGCCTGGTGCTGGTGCTCTACGTGCTGCACCAGTTCCATTCGCCGTTCCTGGCCGGCTGCGCCGGTTTCGTGGCCCTGGCGCCTGGCCTCGCCATCAGCCCGATCGCCGGCGCGTTGCTGGACCGGGCGGGGCCGGCCTGGGGCATTGCCGCGGACATGGCATGCAGCGCCGGTTGCATGCTCGCTTTGGCCTGGCAGAGCATGGCACGCCTCGACAGCGTGATCCCTGTGCTCTGCCTCGCGGCGCTTTTTTCTCTTACCAACCCGCTGTCGGGGGCGGGGGTGCGGACGCTGCTGCCCAGCCTGGTACCGGCGGCGGCGCGAAGCCGGGCCAATGCGCTCGATACCAGCATTTACGCGGCGGTCGATGTGTGCGGGCCGGCACTGGCGGGCGCCTTGACCGGACTGGCGGGCGCGACGACGGCGTTGTTCTCGATCGCCGCCTTGTATGGCGCTGCCGGCATCAGCCTGCTGCCGGCCCTGCGCCGGTGCGCGCAAACGCCGTGGATGTGGCGCCAGGGGCTGCTGGGCGACGCTGCCGCGGGCGTGGCCTATGTGCTGCGGCATCCATCGCTGCGCCCACTGGCGCTGGGTTATGCCACCTTCAACATGGGGTGGGGCATCCTGCTGGTCGCGGTCCCCGTGTTCGTGCTGCGCTCGCTCGGCGGCGGGGCGAACGCCGACCTGGTGGTCGGCTTGCTCTGGGCGGCGTCCGGCGTGGCGGCCGCGGCCGGCGCCCTGCTGGTGGGGCATCACGTCGTCCCTGGCCGCGAGCGTGGCCTGATGATGGCGGGGATGGTGGCGACCGCGATTGCCGTCTGGCCGGTCTGCGCCGGCTTCGGTCTTCCCGGCATGGCGATCGGGCTGATGCTGGTCGGGGTGCTGGCTGGGCCGGTCGATGTGGGGGTGCTGACGCTGCGGCAGAACCGCACCGATCCGGCCTGGCTGGGCCGCGTCATCGCTGTGTCCATGGGCCTCAACCTGTCCGGGGCGCCGGTTGGATTTGCGCTTGGCGGCATGCTGTTGAGCTGGTCTGTGCAGGCCGCCTTCGTCACCTCGGCATTGGCCTGTTGCGCCGGAGCGCTGGCGCTGCACTGGATCCCGCGGCGTTGACTTGTGCCTGGGCAATGGCATGACGGGGGCATGCCGTGAACCAAGGCCCAGGGAGGAAACTCATGATACAGCCCCCATCCCATCAGATTGCCGGTGTGTATCACCGCCGCATCGGCGACATCGTGGTGACGGCTTTGTCCGACGGGTACCTGGATGGCACGGTGGACGTGCTGCAGAACATCGTGCCGGACGACGCCAACCGCATGCTGAGCGACGCGTTCCGTCCGGGGCGGCGCGTCTCGGTCAACTGTTATCTGATCTACTCCGCCGGGCGGGTGGCGCTGATCGAAACCGGCTCGGGCAACTACCTGCTGCCCACTGCCGGCAAGCTGCAGCAGAATTTGAAAGTGGCGGGCGTTGATCCGGCTGCGATCGAGCGCGTGATCCTGACGCACATGCATCCGGACCACTCGGCTGGACTGACCGATCCGAAGACGGGCGGGAAGTATTTTCCGAATGCCGAGCTGGTGGTGCATGAGAACGAGCCGCGCCACTGGCATGATGATGCAGCGATGGCGCGCGCCAGCGAACGGGCGAAGCGGCTGTACTTCCAATGTGCGCGAGAGCAGATGGCGCCGTATCACAACGTGATGCAGACGTTCAGCGGCAGTGTGGAGGTATTTCCAGGCGTGACCTCGGTGCCGCTGCATGGACACACGCCGGGACATAGCGGCTATCTGGTCTCGTCGGGCAAGGACTCGCTGCTGATCTGGGGCGATATCGTGCACGTGCCGGAGATCCAGGTGCCACGGCCGGAGGTGACGATCGAGTTCGACACCGACCCGCATGAAGCGGCGGCGGCGCGCAAGCGGATCCTGGATCAGGTCGCGACGGACCGGCAGTTGATTGCGGGCATGCACGTGCATTTCCCCGGCTTTGCCTATGTGGCGAGGCATCAGGATGGGTACGTCCTGGTGCCGGAGGCGTGGGATCAGGCGTTCGAAGGGTAAGCGGAAACCATGATGAAAAGTGTCGCAATGTGAGTCAGCCCGCGCGGCGGGTTCGTGGGGATCTGGATTTAGGGAGAGACAACTGCGGTTTTCGAACGATTCGTGCGCGACTTTTCGGTAGGACAGAACGATTTTAGAACTATTTTGGCGGCCGCGGCGCCGGCTGGAGAAGTTCTCTTTGCAGAGAATTGAGTTTTCAACAGACAGCGCAGGTTGTGCTTGCGATTCGCCGGTTCGGTATGCTAATTGTTTGCCTCTTACCCGATGGCGGATCGTATGCGTCTGCTTCTGGCAGGTGTATTTCTGACCGTTGTGACCTTCCCGGCAGCCGGCGCCGGGCCTTGGTACTATTGCGATCCCCTGGGTGGGTACTATCCGTTTGTCAGCAAATGCCCCGTGCCGTGGCACGAGGTTGATCCGCGGGATGGCGCGTACGGCCCGACAGGGCGCCCGGCGCCAGACCCGAATGACGCTGCGTCGCCGCCTGCCAGATGGGCTCCGGCACTGCCCGAGGTGAGTCGCGATACCACGACGACGCTGCCCCAGCCCGAAGGCCAGGTTTCAACAAGCTTCCTGCAAGGACAGGCGGACCGGCAGGGATGGGAGGCGTGGCTCCGTGGCCTGCGGGGCGATTATCGCGCCGGCGCAGAATACTGGGCCGCGTATCGTGGCTCGCCTGGCGCAAGACCGTGCAGCGCAGCGCCGACGTCAACCGATTACGACTGGACAACCGGCTGCTTTGAGGCGCAGCAGCGGCTTACGTCTTTCGATGAACGGCGACACACGGATTCGCAGTATCGGCTCGGATGGGACAACCCGCCGTCCTTTGAGTCATCGGTAGCAACTGGGGAAACGACCGAAACCCCGGTCGCACAGGCGCCTGACCGTGAACCGATACCCTTGGGAGAGGCGACCGATGCCCCGGTCGTAGAACGTCCTTCTTCTCCACCGCCATCCCCACAGGAGGCAACCGAGGCCCCTGTTGCGCAGGCTCCGGACCACGAACCGCCGGCGCCAAGAGAAGCGGCCGAACCCCCGATCGCAACGCCCGATCCATATTCAAGAGACGTGGCTGAAGTCCCTGCTGCGCAAATTCCTGGTCGCGCCGCACTGGCGGACGGTGACATGACCGAGCGTCCCGCCGCAGAGGCTCCTGCCCGTGTACCGGCGCACGATGTTGGCCCATCCAGGATCGAACGTGGCTGGCTTGGTGTCAGGACCCAGGAGGTCACGCCTGAGATCGCCGAGAGCCTCGGTATGCCAAAGGCGGCCGGCGCCTTGATTGTCAGCGTGGCACCCAACAGTCCCGCCAGGCGTCAGGGCATCAAGCCGGGTGACGTCATCACCGCGTACCGAGGGCACAACATCGCCAGAACGCGCGAGCTGGATCTCGCGGTGGCTGCAACGCCGCCTGGCCAATCGGCGAAAATCAAACTATGGCGCGATGGACACGGGCTGACCGTCACGCCGATGATCCTGGCGATGGCAGGCAGCCCGGAGCCCGAATCCCGCGGAATGGTGGCGGGCCGAGCGCCGAAACATGCGGTTCCTCAGCCTTCTGCCGGGGCGGCCGGTCAGAAACCGAAAATGGTGGCTGGCGCGCATGATGGGGGTGCCTTCATTGATCAATGGAGCGGCGACAGCACGTTGACCACCCGCCCATTCCACGCTGACGGCCCGTGGGAAATACAATGGGCGACGGCGTCTGGCCCGTTCGTGATCGAACTGGCGAAACCCGGCGGCAGAAGCGACGTGATTGCCAATCAGACGCACCAGGCAAGCAGCAGCAGCCTGGTTCCGGAGGGAGGCGACTACTACCTGAAAGTCATTGCCAACAGCCCGTGGTCTATCAAGCTGGTCAGCGTGCCGCCGGTGGCCGTTGCAGACAGGAACATCGGCGCGGCGGTTGACGGGTACGAGAAGACCCTCGACGGAGAGTACAAGGCCCGGTACGGCCATAACCCGACCGCTGAACCTCAAATGGCCGCGCTGAATGCCTCGCCAATGCGGCATGCGCACGACAATGGCCAGGAAGATGCCGTCATTCACACTGTCCGTGCCGCCATGGAGCAATACAGGTCGGGCACGAATCCGTCGCAGCAAAGCACGGCCCGTCCGGTGCGCGCCCGCAGCCTGTGCAAGATCCTGCCGAGCCACTCTGTGCAGAACTGGGTCGGTACGGTGGAAACTGTGACCAGGACGGAAAAAGGCAGGGGTGTGCTGAGCGTGGAGATTGCACCGGGCATTCTGGTCAGGACGTGGAACAACACCCTCGCGGATTCTGCCGATCACACGTTGATCGACCCGAATTCACAAGTGTTCGGCAGCCTTTCGGGTCTCCGTGCCGGCCAGACGGTATTGTTCAGCGGCACGTTTCCGGCATCGGATACGGACTGTATCGAGGAATCCGGCCTGACTGCGCATGACTCGCTGACCGAGCCGCAGTTTATTATGAATTTCCAATCCGTGGCGCCGCTTGAATAGGACGCGGAATTGGGGAAGCGGGGCACGGCCCGCAGCATGTCATTGGGTGGAGTGAAGCGACGAAGCAGCGCCAGTTGTGCCGGGTGCGGCCGGTCTGTGAGCTCTCTCGAAGGGTTGCTTGGTTGCTTCGCTTCTCGCAAGAAACAAGAGCTTGCTCGTCATGGCAATCGCATTTGAGATGGGGCCGGGGCACCGCACGCAGCTCGTCACGCGATGTCTGCGCGGAGTGGGGTATTATACCAGGCAGCGAAAAGGATTGACCGATGTGCCCCACGTGTCATGGCCGCGCTGGTCGCGGCCATCCACGTCTTTCCAAGCGCACCTGATAAAGACGTGGGTGGCCGGCCTTCGCCGGCCATGACACGGATGAGTCAGGCTCGCCATGACACGGATGAGTCAGGCCCCATGACACGGATTAGTCAGATTCCATGACACGGACTCCATGGCACGAATGAGTCAGGCTCCATGGCACGAATGAGTCAGGCTCCATGACACGAATGAGTCAGGCTCCATGACACGGATGAGTCAGGCTCAACGACCACCTCGCCGCCTTTGCGTTCCGGTGCTATTCCCATCGGGCAGCGCTCCCCGCGCGTCGACTGATCCTGGAGACCCCACCGCATGGCCGGCAACGCCACCGATTTCGACATCCCCTTTCTGCGCGCACGCCGCACCAACAAATGGCACAAGTTCCCCGATGACGTGTTGCCGGCCTGGGTCGCCGATATGGATTTCGGCGTCGCGCCCGCGATTTCCGCCGCGCTGGATCGGCTCGCACGCAACCAGGAATATGGCTACGCCGCGCGCGATTTTGTCCTGGCGGACGCCTTCGTGCGCCGCATGCGGAGCAGGTTCGACTGGCAGACCGATCCCGGCAACGTCGTGCCGGTGGGCGATTTGGTGCAGGCCAGTTTTTCGTCCGTGATGGCCTTCAGCGAGCCAGGCGATGCGGTGGTACTGCAGCTTCCGTCCTATCCACCCTTCATGGCCGCGATCCACGACACCGGCCGGCGCTTGCTCGCCAATCACATGCGGGACGATGGCACGCGCTGGGTGCTCGATCTCGAGTCATATGATGCCGCGCCCGATCCGCGTGCCCGCGTGCTGATCTTCTGCCACCCGCAGAACCCCACTGGCCGTGCGTATTCTCGCGCGGAACTGGAGCAGGTGGCGGCGTTCGCGATCAGACATGACCTGGTCGTGGTGTCGGACGAGATCCATGCCGACATCCTGTATCCCGGCAGCACGCATATCCCACTGGCGTCGCTGTCACCGGAGATGGCCGCGCGCACCATTACCATCACCTCGGCCACCAAGAGCTTCAATATTCCGGCGTTGCGTTGCGCGGTGATGTATTTCGGCACTGCCGATCTGAGGCGGCGCTTCTTCAGGCAGATTCCCGCGCGCCTGCTCGGCTCGCCCGGTGTTACCGGCGTGGACGCGACCGTCGCGGCGTGGGACGACGGGCAGCCGTGGCTCGACGAGATCATGGCGCAGCTTCGGGCCAATCGCGATTGGCTGGCGCGGACGCTGCCCACCGCGCTGCCCGGCGTGACGATGCGGCTGCCGGAGGCGACGTATCTTGCCTGGCTGGATTGCTCTGCGCTGGAACTCGGCCAGCCGGCCGGACAGTTCTTCCTGGACAAGGCGCGGGTGGGGCTGAACTTCGGCGAAACGTTCGGTGCGAAATACGGCGATTTCGCGCGGCTTAACTTCGCGTCACCCGCCCCGGTGCTGCAGCAGGTCGTTGGCCGGATGGCGGACGCGATCCGCCAGCGGTGATGTGCCCATGATCCGGACCGAGCGGCTGATCCTGCGTCCCTGGCAGGACAGCGACCTGCCGTTGTTCGCGGCGCAGAATGCCGATCCGGTGGTGATGCGCTTCCTCAATGGCCCGCTCACGCGCGCGCAAAGCGACGCCTATGCGGCGCGCGCCATTGCGCATCTGGCAGAACATGGATTCGGCAAATGGGCGGTGGAGGCGCCGGGTGTCGCGCGCTTCATCGGCGCAGTCGGCTTGCAGCACGTACGGTTCGAAGCGGACTTCGCCCCGGCGGTGGAAGTGGCGTGGCGGCTCAACCGCAGCTATTGGGGCCAAGGCTACGCCACCGAGGCGGCGCGCGCGGCGATCGCCGACGGATTCCAACGGGTTGGCTTGCGCGAAATCGTCGCGATCACGGCGGTCCAGAACGAGGCCTCACGCCGGGTCATGCAGCGGCTGGAGATGCAGTACATGTCGGACTTCGATCATCCACTGGCGGCACCGGAGAGTCCGCTACGCCGCCACGCGCTGTACCGGCTGGCAGCCGCTGAATGACCGTCTCAAAACTCTCGCACTGGCCGCACAAACTCTTGCGACACATGCCCCGCCGCATGTAGGAAGCGTGGCATGGCGACTTCACGTTTTCGCGGGCATTTGCTCGCCGCGTTTGTGTTGACCGGTTGCTCGCTCGTGCTGGCGGCATGCGGCAATGGCGACGCCCTCTCGCGCACGTTCGGCTTTACGCGCGACGCGCCTGACGAATTCACCGTCACGACGCGTGCGCCGCTTTCCATGCCGCCCGATTTCACGCTGCGCCCGCCGCGTCCGGGGGCGCCGCGGCCGATGGAGGAGTCGGAGTCGCGGCAGGCTGAGACTGCGCTGGCGCCGCAGACGGCGCTGAGCACGGGGCAGGGCACGGCGAGCGCGGGCCAGGAGGCACTGGTGCAGCAGGCCGGTCCGCCGGTCACCAACTCTATCCGCGCGCAGGTCGATGCCGATGCCCGCGTGGACCAGGCCAACAACGGCTTCGTCGATCGGCTGTTGTTCTGGCAGCGGTCATCGCCGCAGGGGATCGTGGTCGATCCCCAGAAGGAAGCGCAGCGGCTGCGCGAGGATGCCGCGTTGGGCCAAAGCCCGGAAACCGGCGATACGCCGATCATCCAGCCGCGCAAGAAGGGCTGGCTCGAGGGGTTGTTCTGATCCTGGGCTGTTGGCGGGAACCAGGGTCGCGCGGCGGCGTGTCCTTGCGCGTTGCCCGGCGGGCTGGGGCCAGACCGTAACGGGGCGCGTTGGGGCGGGCTGAGGGTTTTCCGGCGGGGTTGCGAAGCGGACCGAGGTGCGGGGGGAGGCCAAGGTTGGGCCGTTCTGCCGACTTGCCCCGTCTCCTCTCCCAGGGCGGGGCCAGACCCTTTGGGCCTCGCGTAGGGTATTGATCCCTATCCCTATCCCTATCCCTCTCCTTCTCCTGCCTATCCCTAGCCCTATCCCCTCCCCCTATCCCGCTCGCCCTATCCCCTCCCCTATCCCCCTCCCACAAGGCGGGGACCTTTCCTGGACCCGTCCTGGACCCTTCCGTGCAATGACACGCGACTCCGGTGGGGTCTGCTAGCCTCCCTGGCCGTGAACGCCACATTGCTCACCCTTCTGAACGCAGCCATTGCCGGATTGCTTGGTCTCGGTGGGCTGGCTGCCGCCTGGCCGCGGCAGGCCGTTCGAATCGTTTGGGGGGCTGCCGCCGTGGCCGGTGCCGCCGCGGTGATCGCGCTGCTGGATGTGCTGCTGGCCGAGCCCGTGGCAACCGCGCAATTCCCGCTGCGGCTGGCTGGCGTTCCGTTCCGCCTGGCACTCGATCCGCTGGCAGCTTTCTTCGCTGCGCAGCTGTTTGGGACGGGGGCCGCTACGCTCGCCTTCGCCGGGGCCAGCGAGCAAGCCCCGGCGGCAACGGCCGTCCCGGTCTGTCTGGGCATGCTCGGCATCGCGGTGCTGGGCGCGGACGGATTCGCCGAGGGGGTGGGGCTGGCGTTCGCGGGCGCGGCCATCTGGATGTCCGGGCCAGCCGATCGGTCCGGCGCCATCCAGTTCGGCGTGGCCCTGCTGGCCGCCGCTGCCGTCTTCGCTGCGGCGGCGGGTTCGCCTCAGGTCGGGTTCTGGGCGGCGCTGATCGGTGCTGGCGCCCTGGCGGGGCTGCTGCCGCTGCACCGCTGGACGGGACCGGCCCATTGCGCCTCGACGCACACCGCCGCGCTGTTGTCCGGGGCCAGCGTTCCCGTCGCGCTGTATGTCATGCTGCGGCTGCTGTTCGCGCCGAATGGCGCAGTACCGCCGGACTGGTCGGGGGTGCTGCTGTCGTTGACCGGTGCCGCCGCCGCGGTGATCGGAGGACTGGATGCGACGTGGGCGCCCGAGTTGGAGACGGCGCTTGCTGCCGGCACCATGCGCCAGACAGGGCTGGCAACGCTGGCTGCCGGCATTGCCCTGACCGCGGGTGGCGAGGATTTGCCGGCGGTCGCCACAATGGCCCTCGCGGCCGTGCTGCTGTTGGCGGCGCTGCAGGCCATCGCCGGAACCTTGCAGGCGCTGGCGTTCGGCGCAGTTCGAGAGGGCGCGGGTACGCGCCGGCTCGACCGGCTCGGCGGCCTGGCGCACCGCATGCCCGTGACAACACTGTGTTTGCTCGCCGGCCTGGCCGGGCTGGCTGCCATGCCGGCCAGTGCGGGTTTTGCCGCGGCGTGGCTGCTGCTGCACGCGGTTCTGGGCCTGCCGCATGCCGGCACCCTGCCCTCGCAACTTTGGCGGTGTGCGCTGGTCGCAGTACTCGGGCTGGCCTGGGCATTGAGTGCCGCGAGCGCGCTGCGGTTGGTGGGCGTGGTGTGCCTTGGCCGGCCCCGCACGCCCCGGGCCGCCGTGACCGATGAGCCGGCACGCGGCGCGCGGTTCGTGCTTGGGGCGCTCGCCTTTCTGACGACGGCCTGGGGGGTGCTGGCCGGGCCAATATTGATGGTGTTCTTTGACGCTCCGATGCGCGTGCTGACAGGCTCCGGGCTGGGACCGCTGGCTTCGCCGCTCGGATTGGCCGCCGGGGCTGAATCGCCGGGCTATGCCGCCCTGCCCATCGCGTGCCTGCTGGTGCTTATTGGTGGGCTGGTGGTGTGGCTGCGGCGATGGCTGGGCGTGCCGGGAGCAGCCGTGACGGGTCCTGCGTGGGAAGACGGGTTCGCAGCGCCGCCCGCGTGGCTGCCGTTCGGCGATCCCAGCACGCAAACCGCCGGCGCAGGCTTTGCCCCGCTGTTGTTTTCCGCCGGTGTTGCCGCACTGTCCGGGTCCACCGCGGCCACCGAGTCGGATGCGGCGGCTACTGCGGCCACCGCGGCCACCGCGGCCACCGCGGCCACCGCGCGCGAACAACTCGAAGCCGTATCTATTCCCGCTATTGCAAGAGCGCCCGATCGATTGCTCGACCTGTTGCCAGACCTCCGCATTCGCCTGGCAAACCTGCGGGCCCCTCCTCCAGGCGGCGCGCCGGCCATTGTCCTGGTCCTGATGGCCCTTCTGCTGATCCTGTGCTGCTGGATCGGCGCGACGTGACCGTTCTGGCTGCCATCCTGGCGCAGATCATCCACTGCGTCCTGATGATCGCGGCGGCTCCCGTCGTGAGCGGGCTGCAGGATCAGCTCGGGGCCAGGCTCGCCGGGTGCTCCGGTCCCGACTCATGGCAGGCGTGGCGCGAGCTGCGCCGCCTGGCGCGCAAACAACCCACACTGCCGGAGACCAGTGCCCTGCTGCCGCGGACCGCGCCAGTGGCCTGCTTCGCCGCTGCCGCACTGGCCGCCGCGCTGGTGCCGTCCTTCACGCTCGGCATGGCCTTCGCACCGCTTGCCGATCTGCTGGTCGTGGCAGGCCTGTTGGCCGCGAGCCGGATCGTTGTTGCGCTGGCGGCGTTGGAAGCCGGGACAGCGCCGGCCGGCCTGGCGGCGGGGCGTACCGCAAGATTGGCGTGCCTGGCCGAGCCGACCGTGTACCTTGCCATCCTCGCGTTCGGCGTGCTGGGCGGCACGACCAACCTGGACCTGCTGTTCGGTCTGCAGCTTCAGGACATGTTGCAGCCGATGGCCGCCGGGATCCTGGCTGTCGCCGCGCTCGGGCTGATCGCGCTGGCCGTGCCGGGTGAAGCGGATTTGACGACCGAGTTCAGCGGCACGGATCTCGCGCTGATCCGGCTTGCCGGGACTCTGCGACGCCTGGTGTGGGTGAGCCTGGTGGCCGGATTGCTGCTGCCTGCCGGTATGGCGGAGCCTGGGGACGGCGCCTTGGCCTGGATTGTTGGATTGCTCGCCTGGGGCGCGAAGGTGCTGGTCCTGACCGCGGGCCTCGCGGCTTTGCGCGCCGCCTTTGGCGATGTCCGGCTGTCCCGCCGGCCCTTGGCGCTTGGGATTGCGGCGATCCTGGGCACGCTCGCCGCTTTGCTGGTGCTGGCCAGCGCGGTGGCGGCATGAGCGGAGCAATCGCTGGCGGTGTTGCACAAGGCTGGGCGGCGGCGGCGCTGGTGCTGGGTTTTGCGCTGCTGGCCGTGCGCCGCGTGGGCGCAACGATGGCAATTTGCGGCGGGCAGATGATTGCGGTCGCGATGGCGGCGCTGGGGCAGGGCGATGTGCTCGCCGCGGTTGGGGAGGCGGCGGCCGCCGCGGCCTTGGCCTGGTGGGCGCGGGCGTTGGTTCCGGACCGGCAACCGGATGGACGCCGCCGCTCCGCCGGGACGATGGGCTTGCGCGGGTCCGCCGCATTGGGACCGCCTGGCACGATCTTCCTTGTCGCGGGAGCAATACTGGCGGCGCTGGCATTGGCCGTCCCGCGCAGCGGACTTGCTTTCGCCGTCGTCCTGCTTGGCTTGCTCGTTGCGGCCAGCGACCGCCGGGCGGCACAGCAGGTGCTGGCGCTGGCCGCGGCTCAGAGCGGTCTGGCGTTGTCCGCCTTGTCCGTGGGGTTGGCTGGCTGGCGCCTGGCACTGGCGGTTCTGCCTGTGCTCCCGGTCTTCGCGGCGGTTGGCCTTTCGCTGGGAGTCGATCGGGGCCGGGTTGCAGCTTTGCTTGGGGCACGGGTTACCGCCTGGATCGACGTTGTGGTGTGCTGCGTGGCCTTGCTCTACGCCGCCACCTTGCCGTGGCAGCTTGGTCTGGGCGGAGAGGCGTGGCGGCTGGACGCTCGCGCCGCCCAGGTGGTGCTGCTGGTCTGTGCGCTGGCTGCGGCTGGGGCCTGGGCGCAGCGCAGTGCGCGCCCGGTCCAGGGGAGCCGCCCCGCCGTGCTGGCGGGCTGCGTGCTGGCGGTGCTTGCTGTCGCACCGTTGTTGGCCTGGGTTGGGGTCGCGGTCGCCACGTTCGGTGCGGTTGCCGCGGCGTTGCCTGTCCGGGTGGAGGCCTGGCGGCGGCTGCGGCTGGGCTGCACCGGGCTCGCCCTGGCTTTGTTCGGCGCCATTGCGCTGCATGCCGCACCGCGGCCAACGGTCGCCATGGCTGCGGCGATTGTGGGCTATGGCAGCCTTGCGGTGCTGGCGCCGGAACTGACGGTGGCCGCCGTCGCGGTGATCCTGCGCCTGCCCGCCCCGCCGGTCTTGCTGCTGGTAGCGGGGCTGGCAGCGCTGGCGCTCGGGGCGGTTGGGCTTGTGGGCGTACGCCGCTTGTCTGCCGGGTCGCCGCCGGGTCCCTCGTCGCCGCCGGCGCGCGCGTCATGGTTGGGCTTGCCCCGGCCATCTGCGCACGAAGGATCGGATTTCCAAGCGACGGTTGCGCCCGATCAGCCGGGGAAGATGGCCGGGTCAAGCCCGGCCATGACGGCATGGGCTGGCCTTGCCCAGGGCGGGGTCGCGGTATTCGCGTTTGGGCTGGGGACGGCGGGTGGTGCTTTCGCTGGGGTGGTCCAGCTTAGCTTTCTCGCGCTGACGCAATGTGCGCTGTTGCTGTCGCGGCCGGATGGGTTGGACCGGCTTGGCGCGCTCGCCGGGCTGGGCGGCATCCCGCCCTTTGGCTTGTTTGCCAGCCTCGCGCTGGTCCTGGCTGCCACTGGCTCCGCGGCTCCGTTTCTGCTGGTGCCGTTGGGGGCGGGCCTGGCCGCCGTCGCCTGGGCCATTCTGCGGCAGCTGCCCGCCGGGCGGAGCTTGTGCGTGTCGCCCGCCTGGCTGCCGCTGGCTTTGCTGCTGCTGTGTGGCTTTGCCATGCCGGTCTCATGGCTTGCCTGGTTCCGGCTGGCGGCGCGATGACCGCGCTGGACCTGATCCGCTCGGGAACAGCGGAGGCATGCCGCCCGTGGCCGCGCTTCTCGCTGACGATGGAATCATGGTCCGCCATGATCGCCGCACTGGCCCAGGATCCGGGGGCCAGCCTGTTGGGCCTTTGGGCCGATACGCAGCAGGTGCACGCTTTGCTCGGCGACGGCGCTGGCGCCCTGGTCGCGTCGGTTGCGGTGGAGGGCGGGGGTTATCCCGCGCTATCCCCGGTCCGACCCGTCGCATCCCGGCTCGAGCGGATGATCCGGGACCTGTGGGGTCACGCCGCCACCGGCGGCGACGCGCGCGCCTGGCTGGACCATGGCCGATGGCCGATGGCGCAGCCTCTCTCGCCACGACCCGGCTTGCCGGGTGGGGCAGTGGAACCGCCGCAGTTTCCTGCGGTCGAAGACCCTGGTGTGACGCAGGTTCCGTTGGGCCCGGTGCACGGGCTGATCGAGGAACCGGCCCATCTGCGGCTGGTGACGCACGGCGATACCGTGCTGCGCTCGGAGGCACGGCTGGGTTACGCGCACAAGGGCATCCTGGCGTTGATGCGCGGCAAGTCACCGCGTGCGGCGGCGCGTTTCGTTGCCCGGCTGGCAGCCGAGGCGACGGTGGCGCACTCGGTGGCGTTTGCCCGTGCCGCGGAGGCGGCGGTGGACACGCCCGCGCCGCCACGTGCTGCCGCCTTGCGCGTGGCGATGCTGGAGCAGGAGCATGTCGCCGGGCACCTGGACGATCTGGCGCGGGCGGCGGACGCCGCCGGGATGGCGCCGCTGCACGCGGCGCTGGGCGAGCAACGGGAAGTGCTGCTGCGGGCGGCGGAACGTGCGTTCGGCCATCGGTTGATGATGGACGTTGTGGTGCCCGGCGGCTTGGCGGCTGACATTGCCGCCGATGGCGTGACGGCGCTGCGCGAGGCGGCGGACGCGGTGGCCGTAGCGCTGACGCCGGTTCGGCGGCGCCTGGGCCTGCTGCTTGGGCGGCTGGACGGTTTGGGGCGGATCACATTTGCCCAGGGGGCGCTTGGCTGCGTCGCCGGCGACGCGGCAGCGCGGTATGAGGCGCGCGCGGCCGAGGCCGCGGCTGGCCTGGACCGGCTGCGGGCGGCATTGGAGGAACTGCCGGACGGGCCGGTCTCTGCCACCTTGCCGGCCGAAAGCGGCGAGGGGTTGAATGGCGCCAACTCCCAGCGTGGCACGGTCTGGCACTGGCTGCGCCTGGACCACGGCCAGATCGCCGCGTGCTTCCCGTGCGATCCTGGGTGGTTGCTCTGGCCGGTGGCCGAAACGGCGATGGCTGGCGAATCCGTGGAGGACGCGCAGATGATTCGGCTGTCCTTTGGGCTGCCCTGTGCGGCGCTTGACCTATGAGCCGGAGCTGGTTGCGGCCACCCGGGGCGGGGCCGGCCGGGCCGGTGGACGCGGCCACAACGGCATCGCTGGCGGCCCGGCTGGATGCGGCGGCACAGGCGCGGCTTGGCCGCAGCCTGGCGATCCGCCACGTCAACACCGGAAGCTGCAACGGCTGTGAGCTGGAGCTGCGGGCGCTGCGCGGCGTGTTCTACGAGCTGGAACGCTACGGCCTGCGCTTTGTCGAAAGTCCGCGCCATGCCGATGTGCTGCTGGTGACCGGGCCGCTGACGCGCAATCTGCGCGAAGCGCTGGAGGCCGCCTGGGATGCTGCGCCGGAGCCGAAATGGGTGGTCGCGGTGGGTGATTGCGCGGTCGATGGCGGGGTGTTCAAGGGCTGCTATGCCGTGCTGGGCGGCGCCGGCGCGTCGCTGCCGGTTGACCTGACGATCAGCGGCTGCCCGCCCAGTCCGGCGCGGCTGCTGACGGGGCTGCGGGCGCTGCTGGAAGCGAACGCACGGCCCCTGCGCGGGGGCGGCGAGGGAGTGCGGGCGGCGGATTGACGATTGGGCGCGAGCCGTGGTGGAAGGGCCTGCGGGAACGGTGAAACTGCGATCTGGTACTGTCCAGTAACGGGTGGCAGCTGTTCGAAACACAGCCGATCAAGAGCAAGCAACCGCCATGACAGGGTACGACCTCGACCACTCCCCCTGCCCCCTCCCATAAGACTCCCACAAGGGGAGGGGATTCTCGATTCTTGGGGTGGTGCCGTTAGGTGACTGAAATGGAGATCTTGGAAGAGAGGAAAAAAGGCGCGGAAGAGCCGGCGCGGTGAATGCAAAAATCCGGGTTTCGCGCAGGGTTGCTGATGAGAGGCGCGGACCATGTCAGCTTGATGGCCGCGGAGCTGGGGCTCGGGGGCGCTCGCCGGTGGTCGTACGTGTTTACCCCCTCTTTCCTTCCCCTGCGGCCAGGCTCAGACTGCCAGCCCATGCAGGGGCGACAGCAGATTCACGGAAGCTGCGTGGCGCGTGAGGGCCATGGCGTGCTGCTGATCGGGCCGGCCGGTTGCGGCAAGTCCGACCTTGCCCTGCGTTTGCTTGGACGCGGCTTCGATCTCGTGGCTGACGATCGGGTTGATATCGAGAGCAATATCGCCAGCCCCCCCGCCACGATCGCTGGGCTGCTGGAAGTGCGTGGCCTCGGCATCGTGCGGCTGCCTTATGCCGGATCGGCGCGGCTTGCCCTGGTGGCGGAACTCGGCGCTGTGGTGGACCGCCTGCCGATGCCTGGCCGCCATGCCGGCCTGGGCCTGCCGCTGGTCCGGCTGGACCCCGCCCAGGCGTCCGCTGTTGAACGGGTGGTCCTGGCGCTCGATTGTGCGGTGGGACGCGTCTGCCAGGTCGCCGGGGCCTTCATGGCATGAGCGCCGCAGGTCAGACAGAGCAACGGTTGCGGGTTGTTCTGGTCACCGGCATGTCGGGAGCCGGCAAGGGATCGGTCCTGCGCGCCCTGGAGGACATCGGCTACGAGGCGGTGGACAATCCGCCGCTGCCGATGCTGGAGGAGATGGTTGCGCGCAGCGAGCGGCGGCTGGCCATCGGGGTGGACGCCCGCACGCGCGGTTTCGACGCCGGCGCGGTGCTGGACGCGCTGCGGCGCCTGCGCGCCAACCCCCGGCTGCGTCCGGAACTGGTGTTTGTCCTGGCCGACGAGGCGACCCTGCTGCGCCGCTACACGGAAACGCGCCGCCGCCATCCCCTGGCGCCGCAGGGGCGCGTGGTTGACGGTATTGCGGCGGAGCGAGGGCTGACCGCCCCGTTGCAGGACGCGGCTGACCTCGCGATCGACACCTCCGGCCTGCCTCTGCCCGCACTGCGGCAGCGGATCGAACAATTTTTCGGTGCCGCCGGAGACGGCGGGAGCCGGCGCATGATGGTGTCTTTGGTGTCGTTCGCGTATGCGCAGGGGCTTCCGCGGGAAGCAGATCTGGTATTCGATTCCCGCTTTTTGCGGAACCCGCACTATGATCCTATTTTACGGGACAAGACAGGACTAGAATCGGATGTCGGCGCGTTCATCGCGGCCGACCCTGATTATCCGCAATTTTTCCGGGCTTTGACGGAATTGATCGGCTTGCTCTTGCCCCGGTTTGTGCAAGAGGGCAAAAAGTATACGACGATCACGATCGGGTGTACGGGAGGTAAGCACCGCTCCGTCTACCTGGTGGAGCAACTGGCTCGGTTCCTGGAATCCCGTGTCGCCGGTGAGACGGCGGCCGGGCATAACGGCGTTGAGTGGCAACTGAACGTGACCCATCGCGAGCTGGCCCGGCCGGGTCATCCCGCCGAGCTGACGAACAACCGTTCGATCCCGCGTCCGGACGGAAAGTCTAGTGGCGAGGCCGCGCGGCCCTTGCCGGTTCAGGCACAGGAGGCCTGAGACGATACGATGACCCAACCCAAAGACAGCGGGCTCCCGCATGGAGCCGGTCGGGAAGCGTTCCTACTTCCATGATTGGCATGATTCTGGTGACCCACGGCCGCCTCGCCGTGGAGCTGCGCTCCGCCATGGAGCATGTGGTTGGCGAGCAGCGCAACGTCTGTACGGTCTGCATCGGTCCGGACGACGACATCGATAACCGCCGCAACGAGATCGAGGACTGTATCAAGCGGTGCGATACCGGCGACGGCGTCGTACTGCTGACCGACATGTTCGGCGGAACCCCATCCAACCTGGCGATCTCCATGATGGAGAAGCAGAACGTGGAAGTGATCGCGGGCGTGAACCTGCCGATGCTGGTGAAGCTCGCGAAAGTGCGCGGCAGCCAGCCGATCGCCGATGCGGTGAATTGCGCCGAGGAGGCGGGACGGAAGTACATCGCAGCGGCGTCGCATGTGCTGAATGGCTGCAAGATAAACGGTAAGTGCGGATGACGGCTGCGGCGGAGCCCGATGCCCCCGCCCCCGAGCCTTCGCCTGGAACGGCGCCGCCTCCACTGACGCGCACCGTAACGATTGCCAATAAGCGTGGCCTGCACGCGCGCGCCGCCGCCAAGCTTGCGACGCTGGCAGAGCAATTCAATGCATCGGTCGATGTGATCCGGGATGGGCAGACTGTTTCGGCACGGTCGATCATGGGGCTGATGATGCTGGGCGCCGGCCTGGGCGCGACGATCGAGCTGCGCGCCGAGGGATGGGACGCGCGCGAGGCCGTGGATGCGCTGACGGCGCTGGTCGAGTGCGGATTCAATGAGTCCGGCTGAGCCGCCAGTACCGCAACACAAGCGCCTGGAACGGGCGATCGCGGGGGGGAACAAACGTCCAGAACGATACTTTACCGGAATTGCCGTCTCGTCCGGGGTGGCGATCGGACCGGTGTTTGGCGCCTCGGAACCGGTGCCGGAGATCACGCGGCATAAGATCCAGGCGGCCGATATCGCCGGTGAGGGTGCGCGGCTGGAGGCGGCCATCGCGCAGTCGCGCCAGCAGCTTGGGAAATTGCGGGCGCGGCTGGCGATCCTGCCGGAGGAAAGCCAGGCCGAGATCGCCCCGCTGATCGACGCCTATCTGCGCATGATCGGGCCATCGCGC
>Ga0335074_10005341_pt1 | contig 17762 bp, 14 predicted proteins | sample Lox_Sample_23_FD_206715 | JGI IMG/M metagenome (GOLD analysis project Ga0335074, IMG submission 206715) | Soil microbial communities from Loxahatchee National Wildlife Refuge, Florida, United States - Lox_Sample_2.3 | ecosystem: Environmental > Terrestrial > Soil > Wetlands | place: USA... | reverse complement strand
GCGGAGGCCGCGGCCGCCCTCTACCAGGCCGCGTTTCGCCGCGTGATTCGCGTATCCAGCCCGGCCGCAGCGGAAATGACCAAGCTTTTGGAGAATATCTATCGCTGCGTCAATATCGCGCTGGTCAACGAATTGAAGCTGCTTTGCCTGCGCATGGGCATTGATATCTGGGAGGTGATTGGAGCCGCGGCCACGAAGCCCTTCGGATTTCAGCCCTTTTATCCTGGTCCCGGGCTCGGCGGCCACTGCATACCAATCGATCCTTTTTATCTCAGCTGGAAGGCAAAGGAGTTCGATTTCAGTACCCGTTTTATCGAACTGGCCGGAGAAGTCAATGAGGCCATGCCCTATCACGTGGTGGCGGCTGTTGCCTCCGCGCTCAACCAGCGCAGTAAGCCGCTCAAAGGAGCGCGAATCCTGGTGCTGGGGCTGGCATACAAAAAGGATGTGGATGACCTGCGCGAATCGCCGTCACTCTCGATTATCGAGATGCTCCAGCAGGAAGGAGCAGTCGTCAGCTACAACGATCCTTATTTTCCGACGGTCGGGAGAGGCAGAAAATACAACCTCAATATGCAATCGCAACCCCTCGAGCATCTCGGGGCTTACGATTGTGTCCTGATCGTCACGGATCACACATCGTACGACTACTCGCGCATCGTAGACGAATCGCAACTGGTCGTAGACTCGAGAAACGCAACTCGCGGCCTGGTTTCTGAAAAGATAGTTCGCTGTTGAGATCGCGTTGGCGGCACACAATGTTGCAACAAAAAGTTCTCCCGTTTTCGTCTCAGTGTTGGCCGAAGAAAAAGGACCCATCACTCGTGGAAGGGATTCCAGGCGTCCCGTTATAACAGTAGGCATTTTTCTGGTAGATCGCGTTCTTCGAAATCCAGGTTCGGCTGGCGCCTACGATGTTGACAAAACAGTTCTTCGGGCTGATTGAGGCCACAAGCTCGCTGTTTCCCTCGACCATCGCACTGTCTGCGTTCTCAATCTCAATGTTGTAGGGAGTCCTGCTCGTGGTGGTGAAATAGTTGTCGCGCACAACCGGGCCGTACGCCCGGTACCCGCTACCCGCATTGGGAATTCCGAGCACCACCTGACGGGGCGATTGCTCAAAATAGTTGGCCTCGATCACCGTCCCACGGGACCGGGTCAGGTCGATAGCCCCTCCGTTCAATTCAAAATCGTTGCCCATATAGAGATTGTTCAACGCTTCAGAAAGGCCATGGCCAATCACGGGAGTATCTTCGATGATGGCCCACTGCGCGTTGCCGGTAATCTGGTTATCGGTGACGTGCATGGCATTGGCTGCGTACGGTGAGCCGTCCACAGATCCTCCACATTGAAGCGGCTTGCCGCCGCACAGCGTCGGAATTAGGCGGATACCATTCTTGTTGCCGGAAATGAGATTGTCGTAAATGTTCGAACTGTTCGTTCCCTCAACCAGGATTCCATCGCCGCCGGTGAAACCCCTGATCACCATGTTGCGGATCGTGATGCGATTCGTCGGCAGGGTGTGGATCCCGGAGGCTGCATGCGGATTGCCCTGGAGCTGAAAACCCTCGATGAGTAACTGCGAGAAACCCTGGAGATCCTTGATTGGTGTAGAGATGGCGTCTCCGGTTCCTGTGTAGGTGAGGACAGCTCCCGGATCCCCGGTCAGCTTGTATTTCCCGAAAGGGTTCAGCTCCAGGCGAATGGTTGTCTCAAAGGAGTAGTTTCCGGGAGGAATATAAAGCGTGCATTGCAGTCCGCAGGACTTCAAGGCATGGTTGATGCGGTCTCCTATATCATTGCCGCCGGCGCTGTTCACCGACACCGGCCCTCGTGGAGAAGTAGCTGTCTGCCCGTACAGTGCCAAGGAGAGAACGGCGCCGAACAATAATGCTACGAATCTGTTGGAAGTACGACCTCTCAACCCAACCCTCCCTCCTACCAGATTCATTAGATCAGGTTCGGGATGGGTCGCTGGTGGCGTCTCCGTTGCAGCAGGAATCAGCCCTCCCATAGAGCAGATCGGAGACGCCGTCTCCATTCAGGTCCTGACTTGATCTCCGATGCCTCCCTCTACATTGAGTGCTGGGTTTGGCGTTGCAAATGTCTCTTGAAGTGTCGCGCTAGCGAAAAGACCAGCTTGCGCAACCGGATTCGTGCTCAGTGCCGTCGTTCCGTCCGGGAAGAAGATCGCGCCTGTCGGCTGACGCAAGGTTTGGCGGGTTCGAGGACGGGTGTGGCTGGACGGTCGCAGCGGTGGCCTCGGCCGGGCTGGCAACGACGGTTGTTGCGGCTGAGTTCTGGCCGACCTCCACTGTACTTGGCTTCGAAGTGGCGCGCTTCAATTACTCCGCGTTGGAAAGGGAATCAGGTTCATTCCTGCTGTTCTCCGGCGAAAACAATTTGCACTTGCCTCCGGAGGCCCTAAACTAAAGTAAGAATTAGAAAAAGGTCGATCCGACGGGAAATGAGGCTGCGTCAACGCAAGACAGCCATGCCCACGCAAAGGAGTCAATTTGGCAAGACGCGCCGGTCATGTGCCGGCTAGTCTCGGCTTTTAGGAATTATGGGTAAGCGTTTAGGTCTTCTCTTCGTGATCGCCTTGATCGCGGGTGCGGTACAGATTAAACTGCCGGTTGCTTTCGCTCAGTCCGCTGGTTCCGATACTTTCGATTGCCCATCAGGTGTTGTCTCTTCAGTCGACGGCAGTTGTGTCAGTGAAGAAGAGGCGCCCACTCAAGGCTTGGGTCAGTTGGGTGGGGCACAAGGTACGACGGGTACAGGGGGATATGGAGTTGGCGGTTCGTTGGGAAACCAATATCCAGGCTTGCAATCCTCCGGGTTGAACAGCAGGGTGCAGAGCATCGTCGACCAGGGCGGCTTGGGCAACTCAACGCAATCTCAACTCGCAGCGCTGGAGGAGTCCCGTCTGTTGGCTATCCGGGCGCCTTCCGCCCCGACCGACTTCCAATTGCTGGTTCGTGCTTCCTTGGGCAACCTTCTGCCCGTGTACGGGGATAGCCTGTTCCGCCAGGTACCCTCGACGTTCGCACCACTGCGCGAGATCAATGTCACTCCCGGGTATGTTCTGGGTCCGGGTGACCAGTTGGTGGTTCGCATCTGGGGGCAGGTGAACTTCAATGCCCAACTGACCGTCGATCGGGCAGGGTCAATCTACCTACCCCAGGTAGGGGAAATCCACGTTGCGGGCTTGCCCTTTGCCCAAGTCAGGCAACACATACACGATGCCGTCAGCCGCATTTATAAGAGCTTCGATCTGGACGTAGAGATGGGCCAGCTGCGCTCCATCCAGATTTTCGTTGTGGGCCAAGCCCGTCGTCCCGGAACCTACACCCTTAGCTCACTGAGTACCTTAGTCACCGCCCTGTTTGCTACCGGCGGTCCGGCCGTCCAAGGCTCTTTGCGCGACATCCAACTCCGCCGCAATGGCCAGACAATCAGCCACTTCGATTTGTACGATTTGTTGATTTTCGGGGACATGTCGAAGGATGCGGCCCTTCTTTCGGGCGATGTCATCTACATTCCTCCTGTGGGACCCGAGGTTGCAATCTCTGGCGACGTCCATGTCCCTGCCATTTACGAGCTCAAGGGCTCAACCTCAGTGGAACAAGCTCTTCAATTTGCGGGCGGCCTCTCGGCCACAGCCACGCGTGAGCGCGCATCTATTGAGCGCGTCGATGAACGCAAGAACCGCAGCCTCATCGACATCTCGCTGGAGGGCGCAGGCCTCGCGACGACCCTGCAGCAAGCCGACATTCTGCGGGTGTTGCCTATCTCCCCCCGGTTTCAGAATGTTGTCGTCCTACGCGGGAATGTTGCCCAAACCGGCAGATTTGCCTGGCGCCCGGGCATGAGGCTAAGCGACATCATCCCCGACAGCCAGTCGTTGGTGACCCGTGATTACTGGGAGCGAAGAAACCAATTGGGTTTACCCGGCCCTGAATTCAAACCTGAGTACACCACCAATCCCGATTACTATCCCCGTGATATCAACGGTTACCAAACCGGCTCCGCGCAATATGATATCAACGGTGTTCCTATTTTTAACGGACAGCCGGCAACGTCCATCCAAAACCAAAACCAAACCTCGACGGCCGGGAGGGCTGGGCAAACCTCCTCTACACCGCAAAGTAACGCGAACACGAGCCAGCAACCGGCAACTGGCTACGACCCAAATTGCGTTCCCAATGCTGTAAGTAATACACAGCAAAATCCGTACGGACAGACGCCTGGATCCACAGTTCAGGGGACGAACTCTCAGACCGGCCAACCGTGTACCACCACCACCGGTACTGGCTCGTTGGCCGATGAAACCCGTACATCGTCCGGCAACCTTCCCCGGCCGCCTCTGTCTATTGCCTTGCCGGTACCGGAAATTGATTGGTCCTATGCGGTTATCGAGCGCATGAATCCCCAAACCCTTGCGATTTCACTGGTGCCGTTCAACTTAGGTAAGCTGATTCTCGATCATGACCAATCGCAAAATCTGCCGTTGGACCCAGGCGACGTAGTGACCATCTTCTCCCAGGCCGACATTCGAGTCCCGCAGTCGCAGCGAACAAAATTCGTTCGTCTGGAAGGTGAATTCAAGCAGGCCGGCGTTTACAGCGTTTTTCCGGGTGAAACTCTGCCCGAGCTTGTAGCTCGCGCCGGTGGCCTTACTCCGGACGCCTACCTATTCGGGTCCACTTTCACTCGGGAGTCCACACGCATCCTGCAGCAGTTGCGACTGAACGACTATCTGCAAAACCTCGAATTGCAGATTGATCGCTCCACGATCGCGGCCGCGGCCAGCGTTGGCAATGTAGACCCCGCAGCTACGGCTGCTTCCCGGAGCTTGGTCGAGAGATTCCGCACGATCCGTGCCACCGGACGTGTCGTCCTGAACATTCCTCAGAATGCGACAGACATCTCCAGCCTACCGAACATACAGTTAGAAGACGGGGATCGCTTCGTCGTTCCCTCCAAACCTAGTACTGTCAATGTTGTGGGTGCCGTCTACGATCAGAATTCGTTCCTTTATAGGAGCTCGCGGGCGGTGGGAACCTACCTGCGATTAGCCGGGGGACCCACTAAGAGTGCGGATCGCAGCGATTCCTTCATCATCCGCGCCGACGGATCTGTCATTAGCCATCAATCGCAGAAAGGTGTATTCGGAAACACTTTCACTTCCATGCGCCTGAATGCAGGCGACACCGTAGTGGTTCCCGAGAAAGTGCCCAGGCCCTCTGGTCTGAGGAACTTTATCAGTTATACCCAGATTTTCTCCCAGCTTGCCCTGGGTGCGGCAGCGATCGCCGTGCTGCAGTAAGATTTGAGGAGTGAGCACAAGCCCATGGCCGTAATGCCACCCACCCGTGAGTACAGCCAGTCCTTCGAGGCGAAGTCTGGGATCGAGTTTGACCTGCTGGATCTTCTGCTCGTCCTCGCGGAGCGGAAGAAAAAGATCATTTTGTCCGCGCTGGTGGGGACGTTTGTTTTGACCGGGATTGTGCTCTTGGTACATCCTACCTTCACTGCCAAGGCTGTCATCCTTCCCCCGCAGCAGGGACAATCAAGCGCCGCACTCATCGGCCAGCTCGGAAACCTTGCTGCTTTGACCGGTCTGGGCAGCTTTACTTCGACGAAGGACCCGAACGATCTGTACATGGCGGTTCTTCAGAGCGAAACCGTCCAAAACGCATTGATTAAACGTCTGGATCTCTTGTCTGCTTGGCACATTAAGAAGCTAAGCGACGCACGCAGGCAATTGACTGCTGACTCTAAGTTTGTAAGCGAAAAAGGTGGCCTGATCAGCATAACGGTCAAAGACGGTGATCCCCATCGGGCCGCTCGGATCGCCAATGACTATGTTGATGAGCTGCACGACATCAACAGCCGCCTCATCATCGGCGAGGCCGCCGTGCGCAGAAACTTTTTTGCCCAGCAGTTGGCACTGGAAAAGGATCGCCTGACGGATGCGGAGATTGCCCTGCAACAGACAGAAGAGGCCACGGGCGCCATTGCCCCTGCAGGTCAGACATCGGTTGTAATCGGGCAAGTTGCGGCATTGCAGTCACAAATTATTTCGCGGGAGGTCCAGCTTGACGCCTTGCGTACATCCTCCACCGAACAGAATCCTGATGTAATCCGGTTAGCCAGCGAAATCGAAGGTCTAAAGACCAAACTGCACGACCTGGAAAGCATTCAAACCGGCCGGAAACCGGGAGACATCTCGCTGACTAGTAGATCCTTGCCTCAGGATCAGGTTGCGTTTCTACGTAAGCAAAGAGATGTTCAATACCACACTCTTATTTTCGATCTGATTGCCCGCCAATTCGAAGCCGCCAGGATGGACGAGGCGAAGGCATCTCCATTGATTCAGGTGCTGGATCCCGCCGAGCCGCCCGAAAGAAAGTCAGGACCATTTCGGGCGCTATGGACCATTACCGGCTTCATTCTTGGATTTTTATATGGGTGCATTCGGGCGGTCGGGTCCTATGTACACTCGCGGATCAGCGCCGATCCGTCCAGTGCCGAGAGGTTGGCCCAATTTCGTCGAGCCCTCCGTTTCCGTTCAACCTAAAAGGGGTGAGCTCTCGCGTGGTTCTTGATGATTGGACTCCCCTGCGCCCCATTCATAAGTGAATGCAAATCCTTGCTGTTGTCGTGCTTTACAAGCAGGCTCCGGAACGGTCCCAAACCATTCAGAGTTTGATTGACGTCCTGGGCCGGTCCCCGGACTTGAGTGACTCCGTCGGGATACTCCTGTGGGATAACAGCCCTGTCCCCGTAAGCCAGGTTTCGCTGCCGTTTAGCTTTGATCTTCAGAGTTCTGGCAGAAACGTAGGCACATCGGGTGCCTACAACTTTGCGATGCAAAGTGCGGAGGCTAGGGGGTTTCCCTGGCTTTTGCTACTGGATCAGGACACCCGGGTATCGCTCGAGTTCCTGCGCGCGATGATCGGATACAGCGAGCGTTTCCGTGATGCGCCGGAGATTGCGGCTGTGGTCCCCTTCATCTTTTCCCATGGCGCGTTGGTTTCCCCGCGTCGACTCCTGAGTTTCAATCGAGTACGACAAGTGCCGGTGACATTCAGTGGCATCTGCAAAGATAGAGCCTATGCGGTAAACAGCGCGACGTTGATGCGCGTATCTGCGCTGCGTGAGGTTGGAGGTTACAGCGAAGAATTTTGGCTTGATCTGTCCGACGTCTATGTCTTTCGGGCGTTCCACGCCAAAGGCAAATCGATCTATGTCGCCGGCGATTTGCATGTGGAACACTCCATAGCAAGCATGGACTTCGATACTGAGATGAGCCCCGAACGGTATCGCAATTTTCTGGCCGCAGAGAGCGCATACATTGATTTGTACCTACCCGCGCTCGAGCGAGCTGCCCAGTTAGTGCGGCTTTTGGTACGCACAATTCGCCAGTATCGTCGTTATAAAAATAAAGCTTTTGCCGCGATCGCATGGGAGTATTTCTTTCGCAGACTCTTTTTGACCCGCGCACAGCGTCTCAAAGATTGGCGAAGACAGCTTGCAAAAAGAGACATCCCGGCCATTGCTGGCGGTCAGATAGTTGGTTGAAAAATTCTATCGCGTTCAACAACTGCTTCTTTAACGGTATCGGATTGTCGCCTCATGGCTAGCTCGACGCAAAGCAACACGTAGACGAAGTAGTTGTAGCGCGGCTGCACGAAGGGTGTCACCGCGGTCGTGATCATATAAATGACAATCAGAAATGCAATGGGCCGCCGCACATCAAGCAGTCCCCTGCGATAGGCAATCACCAGCAGAATGATCAAGCCGATCGAGAATAGCGGAATGATGACCCCGGAATGAATGTCTCCGATGTTAAGTGTTGAATAGGAGTATTCTCGAGCCAGCGTTAAGGGCCTGAGCAACTCACCAAATAGGTCCATAATAATCTTTGGAACAACCACTAAGGGAAAGCCAAAAGACGCCTGTATGTGATTGAGTTTGGCTATCGTATTGGCGCCCTCTGCATATTGAGTGAACGCTCTGATGCCGGATCCCGGGATTCTCGCGATCAATGTGTACAACACGCTCAGGACGGCAATCACAACGGCAATGGCGAATCGCGGGCGTCGTGCAAAAATGGAACCCTTTCTCTGTAGGAAAAGGAACAGCAGAATAAGCGCGATCTGCTCCCAGCGGGCGAAGATGGAAATGAAAAGAATAAGTCCCAGCAACAGCTTGGAACGCTTCCTCGAGTAAATGTATTTCGCTAATAGAATCGTCGAAAGTAGAACCAAGATCTCTTTGTTTAGCGTAACCAGGGCCGGAGCGGTCTCTGCGCTAATAGCAAGCAGGAACAGCAGCCAGTAACGATCCACCCCGGGGATAGAGCATCCAATCTCGACCGCGATGAAGAAAAGGAAAATGTTGAACAAAGCAACGTTAAAACCAGTCTTAAACGTTAGCCCTATGAGAACGGGCCCGAGTAGGTTTCCCGTGAAAGAGACCAGCGTACTCCCATGATCCGCATGCTCTTGACGATAATTGATGGCTTCCCAATACGTGGGGGAATCGGCACCGAAACGGATATAGGTTTCATGGTTTAAGCGGGGCTGCTCCCATTGAAAAAAACAGAACATGCAAAAGAGTAAGTAAAGGCAAAACGACCACATGAACAGCCACTTCCAGAGCGCGCGAGGCTCAATAAGAAGCGAGAGAAAAGGAATCCTGATCTTGGGATTCCAAACTTCAATCCGCGTCGGCCCGACCCGCGGAATCTGAACCGACGGAATGGCTATAGTAAACTTCATCCCCAAGTGAACATTATAAAGTGCTGCTGAATTTTTCATCTCTAACCGCAAAGTAAAAATCGTTATTGTCTGAGCTTGTTATTTGTGGCTAGAATGACGCCGCACCACTGAAAGGCTGCTTTCCTCCTCTGCTTGGGTGCGGATCATGGTTTTCCGAAGCCCGTCCGTTCGGCCAACATCTTTTGCTGTCTGCGTCCTGGCTGCAATGCTGGGTTGCGGGTACACAAGCAACCTAAATGACGGATCCCAAACTTCCGATGTCGCCCCGCCTGGAGACATCCGGCATGTGGTCGTGATTTTTCAGGAGAACGTCTCCTTCGATCACTATTTTGGTACCTACCCCAACGCCTTGAACTTGCCGGGCGAATCTCCTTTCAAAGCCCTTCCGGGCACCCCAGCAGTCGACGGTCTCTCTTCGGAGCTTTTGGAAAACAATCCAAACGCCAAAAATCCTCTCAACGGCGCAGGAGCGGCTAACCCATTTCGTCTGTCCCCGAAGAACGCGGCTACCGCGGATCAGGACCACAGCTACAGGGCCGAGCAACTAGCTTTCCATTCGGGTGCTATGGACCTGTTTCCGCGTTCCGTCGGGGCAGCTGATGGGCCGGCTCTCGGCCAGGGAATCGCGGCTACTACCGGTCTCACCATGGGTTACTTTGACGGCAATACCGTAACAGCCTTATGGAACTTGGCCCAGCACTACGCCATGAGCGACCGCTTTTTCGAGACCACTTTCGGCCCCTCCACGCTCGGCGCAATTAATCTCATCGCAGGCCAGACCAACGGGGTCATAAATGACGGCAATGCCCAGGGTGCAATGGTTTCGGATGGAAATGGCGGATATACCCTCTTCGCTAATGCGAGTCCAGTCAACGACGTCTGTGCTGGCCAGAGCGTGATCGTGCATATGACCGGGAAGAACGTCGGTGACCTGCTGACTGCCGCAGGCATCACGTGGGGCTTTTTTGCGGAGGGGTTCGACACACTGGTGACGAACGGCAATGGCACTTCTGGATGTCGGCGAACCAATACCTCTGAGATTACGAGGCAGGAACATTTGGACTATACGCCATTCATCGAACCGTTCCAGTTTTACGCTTCGACCTCTAACCCAAGCCACCGCCGCCCCGCCTCCATATCGGTGATTGGGACGAGCGATGATGGCGGTGCCCATCATCAATATGACATCCACGACTTCTTTGACGCGATAAAGCGCGGCAACTTCCCAGCCGTCAGCTTCCTCAAGTCGGCTGCCTATCGCGATGCCCACGCGGGATACTCGGATCCGCTGGATGAGCAGGCATTTGTAGTCCAAACCGTCAACGCCATTGAGCAAACACCTGAATGGAAAAACACTGTCATCTTCATCACTTACGACGATTCAGATGGTTGGTATGACCACGCCTACAACATTGTCAACGGTAGTGCGACGGCACACGATGGATTCTCTTCGCCAAATGCCTGTGGAGATGCATCATCGGCTTTACCCGGTGTAAATCCGTCCACGCTTCACGCTGAGGGCAGATGCGGCTACGGTCCAAGATTGCCCCTTTTGATCATCTCGCCTTGGGCTAGGCCAAACTACGTTTCTCACGCCGTTACCGATCAGACGTCTGTCCTGCGCTTTATCGAAGACAACTTCCTGGACGGACAGCGCTTGGGACAGGGATCGTATGACCAGGTAGCTGGCTCATTCGGAGACATGTTTGATTTCAGCGGAAACGAACCCAAAAACGACGCAATCGTCCTCTTGAACAGCGCCACTGGGCAAATTACGAGCATCAAGTAGCTGCCGGTCGCCTCGCGCTGCGGCACCCGGCGGGCGAAACCACCCAAGGTTGTTGGCCGGGAACAACCACCGCAGATAGCATGTAAGCTTCATGCGCATTTTCTACGACCATCAGGTCTTCTCCCTGCAGGATGCAGGGGGCGCTTCCCGGTACCATTTCGAACTCATTCGAAACCTCCAGGCCAACGCAAACTTCGCGATCGACGCTCTGCTCGGCCTGAACAATTCGGTTATGCCCTTTGCGAGCCTCAGGCAGGCAACTACCCGGATAACATCTCGCAAGACCGGTATCAGGCCAGGTGCTGTTCGTTATGCAGCCAATGAATTGCAGACTGTGGTTGCCGCGCCACTCCTGGGGGAATTCGACATCTATCACCCGACTCTATACCGCGCCCTGCCTTGGGTGCGCCGCCGTCGCGTTGTTGTGACCCACCACGACTGTATCCACGAACGGTTTCCCCATTTGTTCGCTGACGCAGCTTCGATCATCAGAGCGAAGAACAAACTGTTTCAGCAGGCGGACGCAATCATCTGTGTCTCCGCCTCCAGCCAGCGGGATCTGCTTCATTTCTATGATGGCCTCGAGAAAAAGACGTATGTGGTTCACCACGGTTTTTCTCCGCTAGAGAGCGCACCGGAAGGCGGGAACAGTGAAGTGAATAAGCTGCGACCCTACCTCCTTTACGTCGGTTCGCGTGCTGGCTACAAAAACTTCTCACTTTTGCTCGAAGCCTTTGCCAGCAGCGGCCTAACCTCCGAGTACCGGCTGCTGGCAGTTGGGGGCGGCGGCTTAACCACGGCCGAACACGAACGAATCGCAGCTCTGCGCTTGGCCGGCTCAGTCACCATCATTCCCAAGGCCAATGACACCGTCCTGGCCGGTGCCTACCGGAACGCTGCGCTGTTTGTTTATCCCACCCTGTACGAGGGCTTTGGATTCCCCCCGCTGGAGGCGATGAGCCTGGGGTGTCCCGTTCTGGTGAACCGCATCTCATCATTGCCTGAGATCTGCGGGGATGCGGCATTTTACTTTGCAGCTCCCGATGTCGAAGAACTTGCACGCAGCCTGGTGTCCACGCTCGGAGATTCGCAGGGCTTATCGACTCGAAAGGCGCTCGGGCGCCAGCAAATCGGACGCTACGACTGGCACCGCACCGCTCGTAGCACTCTTGACGTCTATCGTAGTGTGTTGCATAGGTGATGCTTGGCCGAGGAATTGAAAACTAACCGGATAGATCCGGGCGCTATTGATACCAAACAGGTTAAGATCAAGGGATGGCCCAAAAGGTCCTGATTACGGGAGGGCTCGGCTTCATCGGGCTAGAACTTGCCCGGACACTTGTCCAGCGTGGCATGGCTGTGCGCCTTCTCGACAATCTGAGCCCGCAGATACATGGATTGAACTCCCAGCCTGAGCTGGGGAGCCTGCTTGAGGAGAGCCTGGTCGAAGTTGTGCGCGGTGATGTCTGCCAACGCCGGGATTGGGTATCCGCTCTGCGGGATGTCAAGTCGGTAGTCCATCTCGCGGCAGAAACCGGAACCGGGCAATCCATGTACAGGATTGCCGATTACACCAGTACCAATGTCCTGGGCATTGCCCTACTACTCGATGTTCTGGCCAATGACCGCCATGGTGTGACAAAACTTGTGCTCGCCTCCTCCCGTTCTGTGTACGGGGAAGGTGCATACCATTGCGCTCACTGCGGAGTGGTTTACCCTCCTATGCGCAGCTCGGTCCAACTCCAGGCTGGCCATTGGGAGCCCCTGTGCCCCAGCTGTTCTGCTAAGGTCAGCCCGATGGCCACTCCCGAAGCTGCCCAGACGAATCCCGCATCGGTTTACGCGGCTACCAAGCTTGCCCAGGAGGATCTCCTGCGTATCGCTGCCAACGCGCTTGGTATTCCGTTTCTAATCTTTCGTTTGCAAAATGTGTACGGTGACGGGCAGTCCCTGCACAACCCTTACACCGGTATCCTGTCGATCTTTTCCAACCGGATTCGCCAAGGCAAAAAGATAGTGCTCTTCGAGGACGGCCAGGAAAGCCGTGATTTTGTTCATGTGTCGGATGTTGCTGAGGCCATAGCGCTCGGAGTCACGTCGGACGGCGGTGATGGTTTGACCATGAACGTCGGGTCGGGGGCTCAGGTCAGCGTGGAAACGGTCGCCCGCAGCCTCCGGCGGCAATTTAAAGACTCTAGGACAACGCTCGTGATATCCGGGCAATATCGTGTGGGCGATATACGCCACAATTACGCCGACATCTCGGCCATCGGCGAGCACCTGGGTTTCGCCCCGAGAATACCCCTGGAGGACGGAATCGCCCGTTTTGTGCGCTGGGTGAAGACCCAGCCCATCGTCAATAATGGAAGCGAAGACGGACTGGATCGGGCAAATCGCGAATTGATCGAACGCGGCCTGATGAAGGCCTGAGGATGTGTAAGGCTCAGCCAAAATGTTGAAGGCTCTGCTCTATGCAGATCTCGAACGCCAATTAGTGTTGAGCGGCTACTCGGACCCCAAAGCTACCTGGTCGCGCTTCTTGCGTAGGTTGCTCCACCCCAGGTTCCTGCCAATCGTACTGTACCGGCTTAGCCGCGCGGCTCTGTTGAATGCCCTTCCCGTTGTGCCCCAAATGTTGTCATATTTGAATCAGATCTTCTTCGGTATTGAGATCTCCCCAAGGTGTGACATTGGTCCCGGTATATTCTTTCCCCATACTTCAGGAACGGTGATCGGAGCATCAAAAATAGGGAGAAATGGGACGATTTTCCAGGGGGTAACCTTGGGGGCTCGGCAAATTGATATGAGCTATGATCTGTCTCTCAGGCCGGAACTGGGTGACTTTGTGACAGTTGGAGCCGGCGCGAAGGTTCTCGGCGGCATCTCCTTAGGGGATAATGTGAAGGTGGGTGCGAATTCCGTCCTTCTCCGGTCCGTGCCTGCTGATGCGACGGTCGCCGGTATCCCAGCACGTGAAGTCTACTCATCTGAATAAAAGTGCTTGAGGCTTTGAAAGATTTAAATGGATCTCTTGCTCGACCTAACAATTATTATCCCCAATTACAATACGAAGGCGCTGCTTCGGCAATGCTTGGCCTCGATTTTCCGCTACACGCGGGACATCCAATTTGAAGTAATTTGCATCGATGATGGTTCATCGGATGGTAGTCCCGAAATGGTGGAGTCGGAGTACCCCGAGGTCATTCTGGTGCGAAATCCAAATCCTCTTCTTTATTCCAAAAATAATAACTTGGGGATGAAAATGTCGCGGGCTAGGTACGCCTGCTTGCTGAACAGTGATACGAAGCTTCTGGGGAACGTGTTCAAAGTGTTGGTCGGTTTTATGGACGCCCACCCTGAGGCCGCCGCCTGCGGTCCTCGGTTGCTCAATCCTGATGGCACTACGCAGTCCTGTGTACGCAGTTTTGCCGGGCTCGGAACTATGGTCCTGCAAGGCTTGAACTGGCACAAGTTCTTCCCCAGCGGTCGGGTCTCCCGGAAGTATTACGCCTGTTCGTTCGATTATTCTCAGGAACAGCAGGTTGAGAGTCTGGGTACGACTGCATATGTGCTTCGCCGGGAAACCTGGGAGAAGTACGGAATGTTGGATGAACGTTTGCCCCACTTTCAGGTCGATTTGGCCTACAACCTGATGCTGAAGCGCAACGGTTGCAGGATCTTCTACACGCCCAATGCTGAGGTAGTTCATTACGGCAGCCAGAGCATCAATCAAATGCCCAAGAAGAAGATCATTGAGCAGCACCGGGCCATGGTTGTCTTCAACGAGCACTATGATTACTTCGGCAAGAGCCGTGTGCTCAAATTACTCGTCCGGGGGGCTGTTGCAGCCCGTTGTCTGCTCAAAATCATAGAGTTCCATCTGAGCAGTGATAAGCGCGTTATCAAAGGACCCGGTGCGCCCAGACTCAACGCTATCGACCGAACTGTTATGCAACGGGAGGATCTGCGCACCGGGGCAGATTGATCATCCTTCGGCGCACCGTTGGTTGCATCTTTAAAAATGCATCGAAACATCGGCGCCCAGGTAAACCTCTCACATGAAATGAGCTTCATTTTGTAAGGTACCGGCGGGAATCTTGACCGTCATCAAGAGTGGGATTCCCGCAGCGGCCCAAGAACTGTTATTTTGGTTAAAAGGCTGAATCGGGAAAAGTTCTGCCCGGTCGCAACATCCTTTTCGTGCGCGGGTTCATCCGTGTACATAGCCGGTACGTGGGCGCTAGCCCGGGTGCCTAGATTGTTCTGATGCGGTAGTTTGGATCCGATTGTTCCGAAGTTGGCAAGGCGGTGGCCAGCTCGGCCGATGAAGCGAGTGTCTGGGATAGGAATTTAGGAAGGCCGCGAAGCGTCGGTTAGCAACAAGACTTGATCGACAAGACCCTGAACGAGAATTCAGTAAGCGCTCCAAAATTTTAGAACAGGTCTTAAAGAAACGCATGGACACTAGCTTTGCTCCCCCGCAGCCCAGCGCGGCTTTGCTTTGGAACGATGTCGTCTCAGAGGCCAATAATCATTCGACGGCTTTGTTTCCTCCCTTCTGCGCAGTGCCGCAAGATCCTACAGCCTATTACGCTGAACCGAGCGCGTGGAGCGTGTCCATAGTCAAGCGTGCCCTGGATTTGCTCGTCGCCGTAGTTGCTCTGCTGCTGTCCTGGCCTTTGCTTTTGATTGCCGCGGTCTTGGTCCGCTATAAGTCTCCAGGGCCGGTGATCTTTCGCCAGAAGCGCGTGGGCCGGGATGGTGTCCTCTTCACGGTCTTTAAATTCAGGACCATGGCGATCGATGCTCAGGAGGATGGTCCATCGTTGACCAAGCGTGGAGATCCGCGCGTCACCAGATTTGGCGGGTTCCTCCGCAAATACAAGCTTGACGAACTGCCCCAGCTGTTTAACGTCCTGCGGGGCGACATGAGCCTTGTTGGTCCTCGTCCCAAGCTGCCTCATTTGGAAGTTATGCATATGCCGTTTCGGCCTGGGCTCACCGGGGCGGCCACCCTCGCATTCCGGTGTGAGGAAGAAATGCTGCAGGATATTCCCGATGAGGAGCTTGAGGCCTATTATTGCCGCACTATCAAGCCCTTGAAGGCGAAGATCGATTGGGACTACATGCGTGAGGCCACTCTCCTGAGTGACTTCTCACTGCTTTACGAGACAGCCTTCTGTTGTTTCTCCAGCCGAGGTAATTCCTGGGCGATTGATTTTTCCAAGTCCGCGTAACTCATGAGCGTTTCTGAGCGGGACGTCGAGCGTGTGGCGGAACTTGCGAACCTCGAGCTGACTAGCAGCGAGAAACCTGGCATGCTGCGCGATTTGAATTCGGTTCTCGACTATTTCGCGCAGCTCAACGAATTGGACACTACTTCCGTGACGCCGATGACTCAGGTCGCTGACTTGCCGACCGAGAGTGATAAGGCTGACGCCGCAACACAGCACCTGCGATCGGACGAAGTTGCTCCGTCTTTGTTGCGGGAGTCGGTTCTGGCTGCAGCTCCGGACACCGACGGAGTCTTCTTCAAAGTCCCGAAAGTTATCGAGCGTTAGCGCTTCTGGCTTCGTTCATCATTCTTTGTGCTTTCCTGGTTCAAATTTCACGCGCGCATCCATGGATCGCAGATTAGCCAACTGCCTGCGGATATAATCAGCCATGCCATCTGAGGTTCTTGATCAGGGCAACAGGGATTCACGAGACTTCGGCAAGTCATCCGTGAAGCCACGGAATGTTACGCTCCTGGTCCTCGTAGCCTTGTTTCCGGCGTTGGTTGCTTTCATTGTCTTGTATCGCCAGTCGCCTTCTGTCCCATACCAGGATGATTACGGGGCAATTCTGGATTTTGCCGCCAACTACGAGCAATTGCCCAGTTGGAAAGGAAAACTATTAGACATTGCCACAGAACAGTCCAACGAATACAAACTGGGTTTCGAACACTCCATTGTGGCTTTAGAACTCGAGTTCACGCACCGCCTGAATTTTGGATTCCTGACTGCGCTGGGCAATTTGCTTTTGCTTCCCATCGCTTACCTTCTATGGTTGACCTACCAAATCCATGAAACCGATGCTGCCCGGCGATTGCTTGACTTTCTGCCAGTCAGCTTTCTCTTTTTTTCCCTTACATATTGGGAGAATCTCGACTGGGCGATGACCGGGTTGCAGAACACTCCCGTGGTCTTGTTTAGCTTATTGGCCATTTATCTTCTGACCCGTCCCGTCCAGCCACTGTTTGCATGCGTGGCCGCCATGCTGGCCGCATTTTCTTCAGCGAATGGGTTTCTGTTGGGCCCCGTTGGACTCCTGATACTCTTACCGCGGCGCGCCTTTGCCGCTGCCGTTGTATGGTGCTGTACTTTTGTGCCGCCTGTTGTCGCTTATCTTTACCACTACCATTCTTCGGCCTCGCTGATCCATCGTTTCTCTTACCTAACGAGACCGCTTTTCTTTCTCGCTTTCCTTGGCTGTGCTATTCCATTTCGCTGGCCGGCTGCGATACTCGGTTTGGTGTTGCTGGCTATCTTTTTCCTCGCGGTTCAACAACGCTTTGACCGTGTCAACCCGGCCGCGTTTTATTCCGTAGTCTGGATTCTCGCAACGACGGCGCTGGTCGCTTGGGTGCGGGGTGCAGTGGGTTTCTACACTGCTTCGCGGTATAGCATCTATTCGATCCTGCTGCTGATCTTTTCTTATGGCTTTCTGGCTCGCTATTTGCCCGGTCGGTTCCCAATGTTCAAAAAGAGATACTTTTACAGCGTGTCTGCTGTGCTTGTCCTGGCCGCATTCCTTGTCTCAACTGCTGTTGCCTATCAGAGATTGGCTGCGCGACGCCGGATGATTTTGGCGGGAATCGAATTTTATCGCGCGAGGCCTGAAGAGAACTCTCCTATGATTGATCCGCAGGTGGAACAAACCGTACCACAGGAGAAAGCCAACGAACAGGCGATATTGACACGAGTTATTCAGAAACGCATCTATGCACTGCCCCCGAAGCAGGAGATCCAATAGAACCGGTTCGATTGGCACCCTCGAACAAAACCCTGAGCGCTTCGTGACCAGGTCAGTGCTACGAATGCCGCTAGAGCGATAATGAAATGATGAAATGGGAGCAAGCGAATATCCGCCAGGTTCAGGTCGCGGTGCGCGACAAGAACCCGACGGCAACACAATTGGCA
>Ga0335074_10005340_pt1 | contig 17763 bp, 17 predicted proteins | sample Lox_Sample_23_FD_206715 | JGI IMG/M metagenome (GOLD analysis project Ga0335074, IMG submission 206715) | Soil microbial communities from Loxahatchee National Wildlife Refuge, Florida, United States - Lox_Sample_2.3 | ecosystem: Environmental > Terrestrial > Soil > Wetlands | place: USA... | reverse complement strand
TTGTCCTGTACTGAGGAGCGAGGGGAGCCGGAGGCGACCCGAGCGACGAGGGAAGGACAACGGACCCAGCGCCCCGGAGGCGAGCCGAGGCGAGAAATCAGTGCGGGGCAGGCGGGGCTGACTCCAGCCAGGACAGGAACCCGGTCAGCGCGTCCTGGCTGAGCGCGAACTCGATCCGGCGATCGTCCGTGCCGGTGTCGCACTCAACGACCACAGTCCCGGGCCCCAGCCGGGATACCTCCAGAGCGTCGGCAGGCCGCCGGGCGGTCACGACGAGCGAGCGCCGCAGGAAGACCTCGCTCGGACGCAGCCGGACGCCGAAGACCGGATGCCAGCGCAGCACGTCGGGCCGGTACTCGGCCAAGCCGAGCTGCCAGCGTTGTTCGGGCTCGTGCCGCAGGCCGCACTCCACGCTGCCAGCCCGCTCGATCAGGCTCCTGCGGCCGGCGATGAGGGCAGCGCAGGCGGCCGCGATGGCGAGCGCGATGAGGCCGGCCACGATGACGACCTGGATCAAGTCCGCGCCGAGCGCTAGCGGCCCCTCTGCCAACCCTGCGCCCCCTTGCGCGGTCCTGTCAGGCCGCGCCGACGGTGTCGCCTGAGGCTGTCAGCAGCGCCCTGAGATAGCGGATGTCAGCGGACTCGTCGCCGTCGTCCTCACCCGAGGCCGCCGCCTGCTGGAGGGCCTGCTGGAGGGCGGCGCGCACGGACTCCTGGTCTACCGTGCTGCCGAGCTGTGCCTGGCGGGCCAGTATCGATACCTGATTGTCGGCGACTGAGAAGAAGCCGCCGCTGACCGCGGCGACTACTTCGCCGTCACTGACCGCGGCGCCGCCGGCTCCTTCGGAGCCTTCCTCATCGGCTGTGTGCCCAGCCGACCCGTACCGGGGCAGGATCCGGACCATGCTGGCCTCGGCCAGGATGCCAAGCACCGGCGCGTGATTGCTCATCACGCCGATGTCCCCTTCCAGGGTCTTGGCGATCACCAGGCCGGCCGGGCCGGACCAGATCTGGCCTTCAGGAACGACCAGCTCCACGTGCATTGCCATGTCAGGACTGCTCCAGCTCCCGCGCCTTGCGCTCCACGTCCTCGATCCCGCCGCACATGAAGAAGGCCTGCTCGGGGACGTGGTCGTACTTGCCTTCGGTGATGGCCTTGAACGAGGAGATGGTCTCCTCCATTGGCGTGAACTTGCCCTCGAGGCCGGTGAACTGCTCGGCCACGAACATCGGCTGGGACAGGAACCGCTCGATGCGCCGCGCGCGCTGCACGGTGACCTTGTCCTCTTCGGACAGCTCGTCGATGCCGAGGATCGCGATAATGTCCTGCAGTTCGTTGTACCGCTGCAGGATCCGCTGCACCTCGCGGGCCACGTCGTAGTGCTCCTGGCCGACGTAGCGGGCATCCAGGATCCGGGAGGTGGAGGCGAGCGGGTCAACCGCCGGGTAGATGCCCTTCTCGGTGATTGCCCGGGACAGTTCGGTGGTGGCGTCGAGGAACGCGAACGTCGTGGCCGGTGCCGGGTCGGTGTAGTCGTCGGCGGGCACGAAGATCGCCTGCATCGACGTGATCGAGTGCCCACGCGTCGAGGTGATCCGCTCCTGCAGCTGACCCATCTCATCAGCCAGCGTCGGCTGGTAGCCCACTGCCGACGGCATCCGGCCGAGCAGCGTGGACACCTCCGAGCCAGCCTGGGTGAACCGGAAGATGTTGTCGATGAACAGCAGTACGTCCTGGTTCTGCACGTCGCGGAAGTACTCGGCCATCGTCAGCGCGGACAGGCCGACCCGCAGCCGGACTCCTGGCGGCTCGTCCATCTGGCCGAACACCAGCGCGGTGTCCTTGATGACCCCAGACTCGCTCATCTCCAGGAACAGGTCGTTGCCCTCGCGGGTGCGCTCGCCCACACCGGCGAACACCGACACGCCGCCGAAGTTCTGCGCGACGCGGCGGATCATCTCCTGGATCAGTACGGTCTTGCCCACGCCGGCCCCGCCGAACAGGCCGATCTTGCCGCCCTGCACGTACGGAGTCAGCAGGTCGATGACCTTGATCCCGGTGACGAACATCTCCGTCTTGGGCTCGAGTTCGTCAAACGGCGGCGGGTCGCGGTGGATCGGCCAGCGCTCTTTCACCTGAAGCTCGGACGTCGGGACGTCAAGCGTCTCCCCGAGCAGGTTGAAGACGTGGCCCTTGACTACGTCGCCGACCGGCACCGCGATCGCTTCCCCGGTGTCGGTGACCTCGGCCCCGCGCACCAGCCCGTCAGTCTGCTGCATGGCGATCGCGCGGACCATGTTGTCGCCGATGTGCTGCTCGACTTCGAGGGTGATTGTCCGGGTTACATCCCCGATGGTCACGTCGACGTGCAGCGCGTTGTAGATCTCTGGCATCTGCTCCGCGCCGAACTCCACGTCCACGACCGGACCGGTTACCCGGGTTACCCGGCCGGTGCCGGGCGCGCTGGCGCCGCTGCTGGCAGTGCTGGTCTCTGAGGTTGCCGTCATGCTCAACTATCTCCCTGCGGTCGCGTCGGCCAGCGCGTTGGCGCCACCGACGATCTCGCTGATTTCCTGGGTTATCTCGGCCTGGCGTGCCTTGTTGGCTTCGAGGGTGAGTCGGTCGATGAGTTCGTGCGCGTTGTCGGTTGCCGCCTTCATCGCCGAGCGACGCGCCGCGATCTCGGCGGCCGCGGCGTTAAGCAGCGCGTGGTAGACCCTGCTCTCGATGTACCACGGCAGCAGCGCGTCAAGCACCTCCTCCGGGGAGGGCTCGAACTCGTAGATCGGCAGTGGCCCGCCGGCGGGCTCCTCGGTCGTCTCTTCGATCTCAAGCGGCAGCAGCCTGTGGACAGCCGGGCGCTGCGTCAGCATGGATACGAACTCGGTGAACACGATGTAGATCTCGTCGACGCCACCTTCGGCTGCTGGCGTGGCGAACGCCTCGAGCAGCGGCCGCGTGATCTCCGCCGCGTTGGCCTGCCGCGGCATCTCTGAGAACCCGCTCCAGTGCGCCGCGATGTCGATGTCGCGGAAGTTGTGCCAGACGATGCCCTTGCGGCCGGAGACGAACGGCACGGCGGTGACGCCCCGCTCGCGCAGCCCGGCGCTGAGGGCCTGCTCCTCGCGCAGCACGTTGGCGTTGTAGCCGCCGGCGAACCCGCGGTCGCTGGTCAGGACCAGCACAGCCGCCCGCTCCGGGTTCGCGATCGGGTTCGTGAGCGGGTGGTTGACCTGCCCCGAGCGGCTGACCACCGCGGTCACGGCCCGGGTGATCTCGCGCGCATACGGCTCGGCGTCGCGGAACCGCTGCTGCGCCCTGATGATCCGGGACGAGGCGATGAGCTCCTGCGCACGAGTGATCTTGGCAGTGGACTGCACCGTCCGGATCCGCCGCCGCACCGCGCGAAGCTGCGCTGCCATCGATTAACTCCCTATGACCCCATCTGTGGCTTTCACGGGCACCCCGTTCCTAGGAGTACTTCGGCTCGGGCGGGGCATCGACGTGCCGCTGGATCTTGTCCCGCTCCACCTCGGCCTCGCTCTCTTCATCGTCGGTTTCGAGCAGCCCGCCTCCGCTGACCTCGAAGGTGCGCCGGAACTCCTCCGTGGCGTCCTTCAGCGCAGTCGTGGTGTCGTCAGACAGCGCGCTGGTCTCCCGGATCGCGTCAAAGATCCCCTCGTGCGTCCGCTGTATGAAGTCGAGGAACTCCTGCTCGAACCGCCTCACGTCCTCCAGCGGGACGTCGTCAAGCTGGCCAGTCGTGCCCAGCCAGATCGACACGACCTGCCGCTCGACCGGGTACGGCCGGTACTGCGGCTGCTTGAGCAGCTCGACAAGCCGGGCACCCCGGTCGAGCTGGGCTCGAGATGCCGCGTCGAGGTCCGAGGCGAACGAGGCGAACGCCTCCAGGTCGCGGAACTGCGACAGCGACAGCTTGAGCGTCCCGGCCACCTTTTTCATGGCCTTGATCTGGGCGTTGCCGCCGACCCTTGACACCGAGCGGCCGACGTTGATGGCCGGCCGCACGCCGGAGTTGAACAGGTCGGTCTCCAGGTAGATCTGGCCGTCGGTGATCGAGATGACGTTCGTCGGGATGTAGGCCGAGATGTCGTTGGCCTTGGTCTCGATGATCGGCAGTCCGGTCAGCGACCCGCCGCCCAGCTCGTCCGACAGCTTCGCGCAGCGTTCCAGCAGGCGCGAGTGCAGGTAGAACACGTCGCCGGGGTAGGCCTCGCGGCCCGGGGGCCGACGAAGCAGCAGCGACACGGCGCGGTAAGCCTCGGCCTGCTTGCTCAGGTCGTCGAAGATGATCAGGGCGTGCTTGCCGTCGTACATCCAGTGCTGGCCGATAGCCGAGCCGGTGTACGGGGCGATGTACTTGTAGCCGGCCGGGTCGGACGCTGGTGCGGCCACGATCGTGGTGTACTCCATCGCGCCGTTGTCCTCGAGCGCCTGCCGGACCTGCGCGATCGTCGAGCCCTTCTGGCCGATCGCCACGTAGACGCAGCGGACCTGGCGCTTCGGGTCGCCCGACGCCCAGTTGTCCCTCTGGTTGATGACCGTGTCGATCGCGATCGCGGTCTTGCCGGTCTGGCGGTCGCCGAGGATCAGCTGGCGCTGGCCCCGGCCGATCGCGGTCATCGCGTCGATGGCCTTGATGCCCGTCTGCAGCGGCTCGGTCACCGGCTTGCGCTGCACGACGCTCGGCGCCTGGACCTCCAGTGCCCGGGGCACGGTGCCCTCGATGGGGCCCTGGCCGTCCAGCGGCTCGCCGAGCGGGCCGACGACACGGCCGAGGTAGGCATCACCGACCGGCACCGACAGCACCTCGCCGGTGCGCCTGACCCGCTGGCCCTCCTCGATCCGGCTGAACTCGCCCAGCACGACCACGCCGATCTCGCGGACGTCCAGGTTCAGCGCCAAGCCGCGAGTACCGTCCTCGAACTCGAGCAGTTCGTTCGCCATCGCCGACGGCAGACCCTCGACCCGGGCGATACCGTCCCCGCACTCGGCCACGATGCCGACTTCCTCGGTCGCCGTGGCTTCCGGCTGATACTGCTCGACGAAACGCGCGAGCGCGTCCCGGATCTCCTCCGGCCGGATTGTCAGCTCCGCCATGGTCCTCGTGTCTCCCTGTTCGGGTCTGCCATCGCTCTAGTCCTTGGTGTGGATCGCGGTCAGGCGGTCATCCTGCGCCGCAGCTCAGCCAGCCGCCCGGCGACGGTGCCGTCGATGATCTCGTCCGAGATCTGGACGGACATGCCGCCGATGGCCCTGGGGTCGAGCACAACGTTCAGATGCACGTCCCGGCCGTAGGTAGCGGTCAGGGCGGCCCGCAGCCTGCCGCGCTGCTCGTCGGTCAGCACGATCGCGACGTGGACCTCCGCTACCAGGCGCTCCCGGCGCTCGGCGGCCAGGCGCGCGTACTCTTCCAGGCTCGCATCCAGGCTACGTCCCCTGGGGTGGTCGGCTGCCTGGGTGATCAGCCGCATGGTCGGCTCGGCGACCTTGCCGCCCAGCAGCGAGCGGAGCAGCTCGTTCTTGCGGTCGGCCGCGATGAACGGATCCGACAGCGCAATCCGCAGCTGCGGCTCGGCATTCACCACCCGGCCGAACCGGAACAGCTCGTCCTCTACGTCGTCCAGCAGGCCTTCGTTGTCGGCTGCCTCGGCTACAGCGAGCACCCCGAGCTGCTCGGTCGCGTCGGCCAGGTCCGCTGGCCGCGACCAGTTCGACCCGACCAGCGCGGTGACAACATCCAGTGCCGGGCCGCTGACCTTGCCCCGCAGCAGCCCTGTGGCCAGGGTCTGCCTGGCGCTGGCGTCGCGCGACGGATCGGACAGGATCCGGCGCAGCCTGACCTGGTTGTCCAGCAGCCCGGTGACGGCGAAAAGCTCGTCACCAAGCCGCTCTGCTCCCGGGTCGGCACTGGCGGGACCGGCGAGGATCTCCGCCAGGCGTTCCCGGGCATAGGCGAGCGATGCCCGGCTGGTGCCCCTCACCGCGCTGCCTCCGCCTCCGCAGTACCTGGGTGTGCCTCCAGGTCAGCGAGGAACCGGTCCACGGTCCGGCGTTGCCGGGCCTCGTCCTGCAGTGACTCGCCGACGACCCGGCTGGCCAGCTCCACGGACAGCGTCCCGATCTCGGCCCGCAGCGAGGCGAGCGCCTGCTGGCGGTCGGCCTCGATCTGGGCCCGGGCCGACTCAACGAGCTGCCGCTTCTCGGCCTCGCCCTCTGCCCGCAGCTCGGCCTTGATCTGCGCGCCCTGCTCTCTGGCCTCCTCGCGCAACCGCGCGGCCTCATGCCTGGCGTCAGCGAGCTGAGCGCGGTACTCCTCCAGCGTCCGGTTCGCCTGAGCCTGCGCCTCCTTGGCGCGCTCAATACCGCCCTCGATGGCGTCGGTGCGCTCCGCCAGCGTCTTCTGCAGCCTGGGGAGGAGGATCTTGGCCAGCACGCCAAAGACGATGAAGAACGCGATCAGGCCACTGATCAGCTCGGGCAGGCTGGGGACAAGGGGGTTCGGCGTTGTATTCGTGCTGGTCTGCGCCAGGAACTCCATGGCGGTTTACCCTTCGGACTTGCTACTTCGAGATGAAGAACGGGACCGCGATGCCGATCAGGGCGAGTGCCTCGGTCAGCGCGAAGCCGATCCACATGTAGGTGCGGATCACGCCGCCTGCCTCGGGCTGGCGGGCCATGGAGTCGATCGAGTGCCCGAACACCAGGCCGATGCCGATACCAGGGCCGATGGCCGCGAGGCCATAGACGAGTTTTCCGAGGCCAACCAGCGTGATCTGCTCGTTGGTCGTGCCTGCCTGAGCTAGCAGGTGATGCACTAGGTGCATGTGTCGGTTTCCTTTTCTCGTGCCCGGCACCACCGTGGGCCGGGTCTGGCCATTGGTCGGTCAGTGCAGTGGTTCCAGCGCATCCGCTATGTAGAACGCCGTCAGCGTCGTGAATATGAATGCCTGCAGCAGCGTGATCAGTACTTCGAGCGCGAAGACTGCGAGGAATACGGCGAACGAGACCGCTGAGAACAGCAGCCCGATGGTTGCGCTGAACAGGTACCAGGCACCAAGCGAGAACACCAGCAGCAGCAGGTGTCCGGACAGCATGTTGGCGAACAGCCGGATCGACAGCGTGAACGGCCGGATGAAGATGTTGGACAGCAGCTCGATCGGACTTAGCAGCGGCAGGATCCACCACGGGGCGCCGGACGGGACCGCCATGTTCTTGAAGTAACCAAGCGGGCCCTGGTTCTTCATGCCAATGAACAAATAGGTGACCCAGACGACCAGCGTTAGCCCGAACGGGAAGGCGAACTTCGACGTGGCCGGGAACTGGGCGACCGGGATGAGCTCCCACAGGTTCATAAGCCAGATGAAGAAGAACAGAGACGTGATGAACGGCAGGTACCGGTCCCCCTTGGCGCCAAGCTGCGGCCGCAGGATCTGGTCGCGGACAGCCAGGACGCCCATCTCGCCGACGTTCTGTATGCCCCGCGGCACCAGCTTCGGCTTGCGGAAAGCCAGCCACAGCACGACCAGCACGATGGCCGCCGAGAGGAACATCAGCAGGATCGGCTTGGTGACCCCGAACGAGCCGATCGAGAAGATCGGCTTGAAGAAGAATTCCTCGATCCCCGGAGCCTGGAAACCACAGCCGGACATGAAGTGGCAGCCGCTGGCCGCGGTCATGACGCGGAGGTCACTCATGGTGTGTTCCTTCGGGCAGCCATGGTCACCGTCGCCGGCGCGCAGATGGACTGAGAGGGGGGCAACGTCACTGGCGGGTGAAGCGGAAGACGACCAGCGCCAGCGACAGTCCGATACCGACTACTATCCCGACTCCGGTCAGCGCCTCGATATGGGTCCATCGCCCGACCAGGTACCCGAGGCCGCCGTAGAGCAGCATCCCGCCGACCAGGTAGCTCACGACGGACCAGCCGGTACCCTCGCTCGGGTGCCCCGGGTCGGGCTTGCGCCCAGAACCGCCGCCCGCTGTGCTCATCGCCACACCGCCGTTCGCGGCACTGCTGTTTGCAGCAAGGCTGTTTGCGACACCGCCGGGCCGAGGCAGCCTTCACCGTGGGCCGCGTCGCGCCGTCCAGAGTCAGGATGAGTCCCACGCGTCACCGTTCCCCGTCCGGTTCGACGTAGAGCATCTTCATCCGGAGAGACCAGAGGACCTGGGCCGCGCTGTACACGAGCACGCAGCCGAGCGCGGTGATCCCGAACGCCTTGGGGTTGAATGCCGTGGTGTTCTGGAACGCTCCCACGAACACGAGGAGCAGCAAGAACTTGATGATGAAGGTGACCAGCGCCGTCGCCATCATGGCCTGCGGGCTGATCCGCGCGGCCCGGCTGACGGTGAACACGCTGATACCGAAGAACAGCGCGACGATGACCACAGCTATCAGGGCACCGATCAGGGCTTTGCCACCGCCGAGCGCGCCGAAGAGCGCGGCCATGACGGCGGCGGCGATAGCCGCTACGACCGCCGATCGCCGGGCGATCTGGGCATACTGCGCCACCATTTATTCGGCTCCGGGAGAGCTAGACCGGTAGTTGCTGGCCCCAGCAGACCCGCCGATGCCCGGGTGGCATCGTGCCGCGACACCCAAGCGGCGTCGCGGCGGCGTCGCCAGGTGAGGGGAACGTATCACGAACTCATTACTCGCCTTCGAGTGGGTGCTCGTGAAAGATATCACAAGCTCCTCTGCCTGCTGGTCACCGGGATGACCCGATCTGGTCGGCGTGCCCACCTAGCCCGGCTCCGGCCGTTCCGGCCGCCTTGGCCGAGGCGTTAAGCCTGATCAGGGACGGTGAGCGGGGATGCCCCATGGGTCGCTGGCCGTGCTGTCATCCGGCGCCAGCGGCGTGGGGCCGTCGGGCACTGGCCCGAGTTGCGCCGTGTCGTCGCTCTCATACGCCCGCCCGCCGTTGCCCTCGTAGGACGACTCGCCATTGCCCCGGAATCCGTGGCGCGGGTAGTGCCGGCCCTCGCCGCCGGCATAGCCGTCATCGGCGTAGCCCCGGGCATCGCCGCTGCCATAGCCGTTGCCGGCATAGCGCCGGGCATCGCTGCTCTCGTAGGCCGGCCCGGCGGCAGGCCCCACCCCGGCCGCAGCATGGCCCGTCCCCACAGTGGTCGTCTGGAGGAGCGACCGTCCGGACTCTTCAGCCGCAAGCGTGGCCGGAGCCGGAACTTGCTGCACCGAAGGTTGCCGCACCGAAGCTGGCGGCGCTGGAGATGGCGGCGAGGGCGGGGGCGCCTCGGCGGCTGCCCTGGCTGCGGCGAGGTGGGCTGGCCCGGTCCTGGCCGAGCGCCGGCGCCATGGCCGGAGCCTGGGCATCGACATCAGCAGCAGCGCCAGCATTGCCGCCAGCGTTGTCACGGCCAGCACGAAATCCTTGGTCCTGGTGATAGACAGCCAGACCACGGTGCTGGAGAACAGCGCCGCCCACAGGTACATGATCAGGACGCTGGAACGGTGCGAGTGCCCGATTTCCAGCAGCCGGTGATGCAGGTGCTTCTGGTCCGCCGCCGCCGGCGAGAGGCCTGCGCGGGCCCGGCGGACCACGGCGAGCAGCAGGTCGGTGTACGGGATCACCAGAATCGCGACCGGCAGCAGCACCGGCAGGATCTCAGGGAACCTGTTGACGGCGTCGTGCGGCGTCAGGCTGGCGTAGTCGAGCGACGCGATGCTGGAGATCGGGACGTAAGCCAGCAGCAGCCCGAGCAACATCGCCCCGGTGTCGCCCATGAAGATCTTGGCCGGGTGGAAGTTGTGCGGCAGGAAGCCGAGGCAGGCCCCGGCCAGCACCGCCGAGACCAGGGCCGGCACAGCCTGCTCGGGCAGGTGATACACCTGGGTCAGCCGGTAGTAGTAGACGAAGAATGCGATGGCCGCGATACAGACGACCCCGGCGGCCAGGCCGTCCAGGCCGTCGATGAAGTTGACGGCGTTGATGGTGGCCACGACCAGGAAGATGGTCAGGGCTGTCGACTGGTTTGGGGTCAGGATCAGCGTTCCGTTGCTCGGCTCAGGCAGCCAGCTGAGCTGAGCCCCGCTCCACACCAGAATGCCGCCGGCGGTCGCTTGCCCGGCCGCCTTGCTGATCGGGCCCATCCCCCACCGGTCGTCGATAAGGCCCACGACCACGATGAGCCCGCCGGCCAGCAGCAGCCCAGCGGCCATCCGGGTGTCGCCCTGGAACACCGTCTGCAGCGACGGGAGCCGGCTGGCTACTGCCAGGCCCGCCACTACGCCGCCGAACATCGCCAGCCCGCCCCACCGCGGGACAGGCACGGTGTGCACGTCGCGCTCACGGGGGACGGCGATGGCCTTAGCCGCGGTTGCCCCTCGGCGCACCAGCGGGGTCAGCAAATAGGTGACCGCGGTGGTGACCAGAAGGGTCAGTACATACTCATGCACGGCGGCCCACCGGATTCGGGCGAGATGTGCTGCATCACGTCAACTCTAGAGCACAACCTACCCATGGCCGGGCTGATAACCCGGCTTGCACCCGGCGATCCTGACATCCTCCGGTCAAGAGCCGGAAAGCCCAAAGTCATGAGACGCAACACCCAAAGTCACGAGACGGAATTCCAGAGTCACGAGCCAGAACGCCCGCGTGACCAGCCGAGATAGCCCGGTCAGGTGCCAGAATCCTGGTCACCGCCTGTCGACAGCGTGGCAACCTCGCGCAGTTGCCCGACCGACACCGCCCCGGCTCGCAGCAGCCTGGGCACGCTGCCGGTGAGGTCAACGATCGTGGAGGAGATGTTGTCGTTGCACGGGCCGCCGTCCAGGTAGACCGAGACGCTGTCGCCGAGCTGCTGCTCAGCCTCGTCGGCGGTGGTCGCCGACGGCTGCCCGCTGCGGTTGGCGCTGCTGACCGCCAGCGGCCCGGTCTCCTTGAGCAGTTGCAGCGCGACGGCCTGCAGGGGCATCCGGACGGCCACCGTCCCCTTGGTGTCGCCGAGGTCCCACTTCAGCGTCCGGGCTGCGCGGCACACGATCGTCAGGCCGCCGGGCCAGAACTGGTCGATCAGCTTCTGGCCGTACGGACCCAGGTCCTCGATCAGCGCTTCCGCCGCCTTGAACGTCCCGACCAGCACCGGTGGCGGCATATCCCGGCCCCGGCCCTTGGCCGCGAGCAGCGCGGTCACCGCCGACGGGTAGAACGCGTCGGCGCCGATGCCATAGACGGTGTCCGTCGGCAGCACCACAAGCTCGCCGCTGCGCAGCGCCTGGGCCGCCGCGGTGATTCCCTCAGAACGGCCCGTCCGGTCCGTGCAGTCATACCTGGCGCTCATGACTGCTCATCCTTCCAGTCCAGCCGGGCGGTGACGAACCGGTCGCGGCCGGACAGGTCACGATGGCATTGCGTGTCGCGCCAGCCCCGGCCCTCAGCGAAAACCTGCCAGACGGCCGCGCCCTGCGGCGAGCCGTGCTCGACAGCGACGAAACCGCCGCCGCGGAGGAGCCGCCGGGCTGTGCGCTCGATGACCCGGATGGCGTCCAGACCGTCCGTGCCGCCCCACAGCGCCGTAGCCGGGTCGTACTCGCCGACCTCCGGCGGTACCCACGACCCGGCGGGGATGTACGGCGGATTGCTGACGACCAGGTCAAAGGAGCCATCGAGGCCCTCAAGAGCAGCGGCGAAGTCGCCACTGTGCAGCGTCACCCGGCCCGCCGTGTGCGGGGCGGCAGCGGCGCAGCGGGCGATGTTCCGCTCCGCCCACGCGTGGGCGAGCGGGTCGGCCTCGACCGCGTGCACCCGGGAGGCAGGCACCTCCTGCGCGATGGCCAGGGCGATCGCGCCCGAACCCGTGCCGAGGTCAGCGACCATAGGCTCGGCGACGTCCATCGGCGCCAGCGTGTCGATCGCCCACCCCGTCATCACCTCGGTTTCCGGGCGGGGCACGAACACCCCGGGGCCGACTTCCAGCTCCAGGTAGCGGAAATAGGCCAGCCCGGTGATGTGCTGCAGCGGCTCCCGTGCCGCCCGGCGCGCGATCTCATCCCAGTACCGGGGGTCGAACGCTGTGTCGGGAACTGTATGCAGCGCTCCCCTGGCCACGCCGTGCACGTGCGCGGCGATCAGTTCGGCGTCGGCCCGCGGCGACTCCACGCCGGCGTCGGCCAGGCGGGACGTAGCGACAGCGATCTCGTCAAGCAGCAGGTTCATCAGGGCTCGGCGGACCTCAGCGGGCAGCCTCGGCTGCGCCCTTGGCGATCTTTTCGGCTCGGTCGGCTGTCACCAGGGCCTCGATCACCGCATCCAGGTCACCATCGATGACGTGGTCGAGGTTGTAGGCCTTGAAGCCGACCCGGTGATCGGAGATCCGGTTCTCCGGGAAGTTGTAGGTGCGGACCCGCTGCGACCGGTCGACGGTGGCAACCTGACTCCGGCGTTCAGCCGCGGCCTGGGCCTCCGCCTCCTCCTGCGCCTGGGCCAGCAGCCGGGCCCGCAGGATCCGCAAGCCCTGCTCCTTGTTCTGCAGCTGGCTCTTCTCGTTCTGGCAGGACACAACGATGCCGGTCGGCAGGTGGGTGATCCGCACCGCAGAGTCGGTGGTGTTGACGCTCTGCCCGCCAGGTCCCGAAGAGCGGAAAACGTCCACCTTAAGGTCCGCCGGGTCGATTGTGATCTCGACCGGGTCGGCCTCCGGCATCACAAGCACGCCAGCAGCCGAGGTGTGAATCCGGCCCTGTGACTCGGTGACCGGCACCCGCTGCACGCGGTGCACGCCACCTTCGTACTTCAGCTGCGACCAGGCCCCGTCGCCCCCGCCACGAGCCTTGATAGCGACCGTGGCGTCCTTGTAGCCGCCAAGGCCGGTCATGGTGGAGTCCAGGATCTCGGTCTTCCAGCCGTGGCGCTCGGCGTACCGCTGGTACATGCGCAGCAAGTCCCCGGCGAACAGCGCCGACTCCTCGCCACCCTCGCCTGCCTTGACCTCAAGGATGACGTCCTTGCCGTCGTTGGGGTCCCGGGGCAGCAGCAGCTCCCGCAGCCGTTCCTCGAGCTCCCCCCGGCGCTTGGCGAGTTCCTCGGCCTCAGCCGCGAACGACGCGTCCTCGCGGGCTAGCTCACGCGCGGCGTCCTCGTCGTCGCGAACGTTCCGCCACTGCCGGTACGCATGGGCTATCGGGCCAAGCTCGGCGTAACGACGGCCAAGCAGCCTGGCCTTGTCAGGCTCGGCATGCACGGCCGGGTCGGCGAGGTCGCGCTCCAGCGCGGCATACTCGCCTTCCAGCTCTTCGAGCCGGTCAAACACGTTTCTCTCCACGCAATCTGGTTAGGTCCGGACATACGTAGCCGGGTGAACGTACCGCTGGCCGACTAGCTGTCCGCCCGCAGGTACATCCACCCGGCGGTGAGACCTACTTGCTGTCCTGCTTCTTGCCGAAGCGGCGCTCGAACCGGGCGACCCGGCCGCCAGTGTCGAGGATCTTCTGCTTGCCTGTGTAGAACGGGTGGCAGCTCGAGCAGATGTCGGCGCGGATCGCGCCGCCTTCTGCCGTGCTACGCGTGGTGAACGTGTTCCCGCAGGTGCAGGTCACAGTGGTGACCACGTAGTTCGGGTGAATGTCAGGCTTCATTGTCAAGACTCCTGGTTCTCGCGGTCGCCGGGTCGCTCACCTCGTGCCTGCCGTGGTGGCGTGAACCGGTACCGCATCTCGTTGTCCAGTGCCAGCCGCTGTAACGCTGGCTGGCCTCTGGAGATTCCCTGGGGCTGGGTCAGGTGCCGATCGTGGTCTTCTGCACCTGGAGCAGGAACTCGGCGTTGCTCTTGGTCTCCTTCATGCGCTCCATCAGCACCTCAAGCGCCTGCTGCGGCTCGAGGGCGTGCAGCACCCGGCGCAGCTGCCAGACGATCTTGAGCTCCTCCGGGGTCATCAGGAGGTCTTCCTTGCGGGTGCTCGAGGCGTCGACGTCAACGGCCGGGAAGATCCGCTTCTCGGCGAGCTCGCGGCGCAGCCGCAGCTCCATGTTGCCGGTGCCCTTGAACTCCTCGAAGATGACCTCGTCCGCGCGGGACCCGGTCTCGATGAGGGCGGTCGCCAGGATCGTGATCGAACCGCCGTGCTCGATGTTGCGCGCGGCGCCGAAGAACCGCTTCGGCGGGTACAGCGCGGTCGAGTCGACACCACCGGACATGATCCGCCCGCTGGCCGGAGCCGACAGGTTGTAGGCCCGGCCCAGCCTGGTCAGGTTGTCCAGCAGGACCACCACGTCGTGCCCCATCTCGGCCAGCCGCTTGGCCCGCTCGATGGCCAGCTCGGCGACCGTGGTGTGGTCGTCGGCCGGACGGTCGAAGGTCGAGTAGATGACCTCGCCCTTGACCGAGCGCTGCATGTCGGTGACTTCCTCAGGCCGTTCGTCAACCAGAACGACCATGAGGTGGCACTCGGGGTTGTTCTTGGTGATCGCGTTGGCGATCGCCTGCATGATCATCGTCTTGCCGGCCTTGGGCGGCGACACGATCAGACCGCGCTGGCCCTTGCCGATCGGGGTGACCAGGTCGATGATCCGCGTGGTCATGTTGCCTGGCTCGGTCTCCAGGCGCAGCCGCTCCTGCGGGTAGAGCGGCACCAGCTTGCCGAATTCCGGCCGCTGCCTGGCCTGATCCGGGTCCAGCCCGTTGACCTTGTCCAGCCGGACGAGGGCGTTGAACTTCTCCCGGCGCTCCCCGTCCTTGGGCTGGCGCACTGCGCCCTCGATGACGTCGCCCTTGCGCAGGCCGTGCCGGCGCACCTGGGACAGCGAGACGTAGACGTCATCCGGCCCAGGCAGGTAACCGGTCGTGCGGACGAACCCGTAGTTGTCCAGTACGTCGAGGATGCCGGCGATCGGGATCAGCACGTCGTCCTCGGAGATCACGGGCTCGGCATCGCCGCCACGCTCGCGGCGGTTGCGGCTCTGGTTCCGGTTGCGGAACCGGTCCCGGCCGCGACGGTTGCCCTGGCCGTCACGGTCGTCGTCACGGCCGCCCTGGTCGCGCTGGTCACGCTGGTCGCGCTGGCCGGAACCGGAGTCCCGGGAGTCCCTGTGCTGATCAGAACCGTCGCTCGCCGCGCGGGACTGGTCGTCACGGCGGTTGCCCTGATCGTCACGACGGCCGTTGCCCTGATCGTCACGGCGGCCGTTCTGGTCGTCACGGCGGCCGTTCTGGTCGTCACGGCGGCCGTTGTTCTGGCGGCGGCGCCGGCTGTCCCGGCCACCGTCACCCTGCTGCTGAGAATCCGCGTCGCGCCCCGTGGTGGACGAAGACTCAGCGCTGGACGAAGACTCAGCGCTCGCAGGGGTCTCAGTCACCGCGGCCTGCGGCGCAGCCGCTGGCGGCGCCGCGGTCTCACCACCGGACGCGGCCTGCGCTGTCTGAGCAGACACAGCCTGCGGCCCGCCGGCAGGAGCAGCCGCGGTCTCACCCGGGAACGCGACCTGCGCGTCGGCCGCGGGCGCCGCTGGGGTCTCAGCCGAAGACACAGTCCCAGCCGAAGACACGGGGGGCGCGTCGGCCGGGAACATCGCCGGAGCGGCGGCACCGCCGCCATCGACGCTCCCGATCCCCGCGCCAGGCCCGCCGCCGAACTGCGCGCTCTGACCGATTCCGCCCGCCTCTGCGCTGCCCACGCCGGGCTGCGCCGATGTCTCGAATTCCATGGCGTCCTGCTTAACGGGGCGGGTAGCGCCGGCTCCCGCGGGCGCCCCCCGCTGGACTGACTTGTCGACTTCCGCTTCGTGGCTGCCCTGCGACGTCTGGGCACCGGCACCCTGGCCGACGCGGGCGGCCGAGCCGCCCTGCTGCCGTTCCTCGATCGCGGCGATGACCTGGCCTTTGCGCATCCGGCCGGTACCGACGATGCCCATGGACTGGGCAAGCCGCTGGAGATCGGGCAGCAGCATCGCTGCCAGAGCCGCGCCGGTGTCGCTGACGGTCCCGGCCGTCAATGGACGCGTCTCGGACCGCAGGGCCTTACCAGCGCCGGAGTCCGCATCTGGCCAGGAGCGTACCGTGCCCTCCGACGCGGGGGAAGTCCCGGCATGCCCCGCCGAGTCCGGTCCTGGGCCAGGCCATGCAGATTCCGCAGGGGATTCGTCGGGCACGCCAGAGGATCCGGTCATCAGATCGGTGGTGTCACTCACGAGGGGTCCTTCCAAAGGTGCAGGCGCCGACCGCACTTCCGGCCGCTGCTGCCTGCTATCAGGCTCCGGCTGGTCCACCGGGCCACTTGTTGTGCTATCCGCCGCCATCCCCACGCTGCCCCGTAACAGGCCGGTGCGCGGTCACGCCCGGTCGCCCCGTGCGGTCCGCCCCCCGCAACCTGGGCCACTGCCGCAAGTTCTGGCGTATGTCTTGGCCATGCTGTCGGCCGTGACACCAGTCCCGGCGACACTGCCGGTCGCAGTACCAGCCTCGGCAGCACGACCAGCTTCGGAGAACTGTGCCGCGGCCGACCAGCGGTGCAAACTCGCACCACCGGGCACCCATGTCCGCCATGCACCGTCCGCGCCTGGCGGGTGTGTCGGTGTCGGGATGGGCGAATGTCCGTGGCAGCCGCAGAACTCCGCTGGATGCGGACGGGGACTGGCGGTAGACAGGCGAGCACCGTTCCCCAGCGCGGGGTATCTGGTGCGGCATCCAGCTTAACACCACATGCGCCCACGGCATTCCTTCGGACTGGCCCATCAGTTGGTTAGGGAGCCGACGGCCCAGACACGAGCAGCCAAGAGTCACCTTGGGACGCTCGCTGGGCGAGGATCCAGGCAGGCACGCGCCAGCCGTGAGCGAATGAGAAAGCTCAGCAGCGATGACCCGAAACCGCGCTGTGACCGTCGACGTCTCCGGGGGGATTTACGTTCCATGCAGTACCCGTTCCGATGGCGCTTGAACCGCGTGGAGGCAGCGCCGTCGCCCCCCTCTGCGATTCCACCCGGAACCTACCTTCACCAGGCGATTCTCACAAGTCCCCGGATCAGACAGGCTAAAGCCGCTCTGGCGGCGTCACGCCCACCAGACGCAGGCAGGTTTCGAGCGCTGTAGCGGCCGCGGCCGCCAGCCACAGCCTGGCCGCCGTCCCCGCCTGGTCTTGCGGCGCGGAGCGCCCGCCGAACGGCAGCGCGGGGCAGTTCTCGGCACAGCCGAGCCAGCTGCTGGCCAGCCACTCCAGGTAGCGGGCGAAGGCGTCGGGCCGTCGGCGGCGAGCCGCCGAGGCAGCGCGTTCTGGCAGCCAGGAGATCGCGCCCAGCAGTTCGCGCTCCCCCGGCTGCGCCAGCAACTGCGGCCGGAACTCCTCCGGCTCGCCCCGGTCAATGCCGAGATCGCCCGCCCAGCGGAGGACCGAAGCGGCCCTTGTGTGCGCGTAACGAACGGCGAAAAACGGATTCTCAAGATTATTCCGAACGTACGTCATCGGGCTGATCAAGCGCGCTCGGTGAAACGGCGTGCGGGCAAGTGCGTACTGCACCGCCTCGGCTCCGGCGACGGCAGCCGCATCGCCGGGTCCCGTGCGTTCGCCGGTTCGCGCCGCCCGATCGGCGAGCGAGCGTCCCGGGCCCACCTGGGCCTCGCCAGCCGGTGCCGGTCCTTGCTCCTCCTGGGGCGTGCCGGACGGCCCGGGACCAGCCAGCGGCCGTTCTCTGCCGGCCGGGTGAATGGCCGACGGTCGTTCCTTCCCCGCATGGACGGTAACTTGAGTGGCCAGATTGGCTGGTGGCAAACGTTCTGCAAAGGTCTTGACC
>Ga0335074_10005339_pt1 | contig 17763 bp, 21 predicted proteins | sample Lox_Sample_23_FD_206715 | JGI IMG/M metagenome (GOLD analysis project Ga0335074, IMG submission 206715) | Soil microbial communities from Loxahatchee National Wildlife Refuge, Florida, United States - Lox_Sample_2.3 | ecosystem: Environmental > Terrestrial > Soil > Wetlands | place: USA... | reverse complement strand
GCGAGCAGATCTGCCCAGAAGATGACCGCTGCCCACGCCGAGTGGGGATCGTCGCGGCGCAGCGGCTGGCCAAAGGGCGTGAGGCGAAAGTGCTCGGGCTCGGTTTCCTCGGCAACGCCCATGGCGGCAAGGGCCCGCAGCAGCCGATAGAGAGCGTCGGAATCGGCCTGACAACGATCGGCCAGAAACCGAATGCCGCGCACCTCGTCGCCCAGCGCATCCGCCACTCCAAGGCGAGCGGCGGCGCACAGGGTGCAGCTGCGGGAATAAGCCATGGCCATTTCCACCAGCCGCGCATTCTGGGTGACGTTGCCGATTCCGCCATCAGACTGAGACATAGTATCCCTCTGTATCTACGGCCTTGTGATCATTGAGCCGCAGTACGCGGCGGTCGCGAAGACATCAGCGCACCGGCGAGGACCGCAGGAATGATGGTGAGGAGAAACGTCAGGTGATACCACGCCGGAAATTTGCTCCAGATGGCGATGTGCGCGGGCAGAAACAGGACCAGCACCACGCTGCCGACAATCCACGGCGCCCAGCGGCCAGCCGGGGAGATCCAGCGTGTCACGGCGCCGGCCGCCAGTGAGGTCACGATGGCCATCGCCAGTCGTGCCCACTTCATGCCCAGGGTGAACTGGAGGGTATGTTCTGCAGCCGTGTAGTTCGGCAGGCTCAGGCGCAGGACGCGGTCGATCAGTGAGACGACGATAACCCACGTCGCGAGTCCTGCGAGGCAGGCGAGAATGGAACGCTTCATCCCAGGGGCTCCTTTGATCCAATCATGATAGTACAATTTAACTAATGAAAGCCGAGTTATATATTCTGGGGGTTCTGCACCGGGGGGACTTTCACCCCTACGAGATCCGGCGGCGTCTGACCCAGGCCATGATCGAGTGCTTTACCGATGTGGACGTGGGCACGCTCTACTACGCCGTACAGCAGCTGGCCAAAGGCGGCCTGCTCAGCGCGGTTGCCCACCAGCGGGTAGCCCGGGGCGGCATGCGCACGGTCTACCGCATCACTCCGCGGGGCCGCGAACGCTTTCGTGAGCTGCTGCACGCGCAGTTTGCCGCCGGTGGCGATCTGCGGGAGACCCTTTACGGTGCCATGCTCTTCCTGCATCTGGCCGACCGCGGTCGTGTCGCCGCCGCTCTGCGCAGCCGCATCGAGGGGCAACATGCGCGGCTGGCGGAGATTCGGAAACTGCGCCGGCAATGGGCAACGATGCTGCCCACCGGCAGCCGCCACCTGATGCAGCACATGGCGAAGCAATGCGCCCTCGACCTGCAGTGGCTGCGCGCTGTACTGGCCGATGTGGAGGCCGGCCGCGTTCGCGACACCCCTGACCCGGCACGCCTGGCAGCCAGGAACTGACAGGGTTTGCCGGGGGTCAGTGGCGGCCCGTCCGCGCTCAGTTTGTCCGCAGCGCAATCATCGGGTCGATCCGCGACGCCCGCCTCGCCGGCAGGTATCCCGCCAGCAGCGCCACGGCCAGCAGCAGCGCGATCATTCCTGCATAGGTCAGCGGGTCCGACGGCTCCGTTCCATACAGGAGCGACGCAATGCCGCGAGCGGCAAGGAACGACACCGCCGTTCCTGCGCCGATTCCGACCAATGCCAGCAACAGCGTTTTCCGCAATACCCATGTCTGCACATGGCCGCGGCTGGCTCCCAGCGCCATGCGGATGCCGATCTCCTGCGTCTGCCGGGTGACGGAATATGCGATGACGCCGTAGATTCCCAGCGACGCCAGCAGCAGTCCCAGCCCCGCAAACGCGCCCACCAGCAGCATGAAGAATCGCCGCGGCGAATCTGCCCGGTCCACTATCATGCGCAGGGGCTTAAACTCCGCAGCCGGCTGGTTGGGATTCATCTCCCGCAGCGTCCGCAGCACGCTGCCGGCCAGCGATGCCGGCGCAACCTGGCTGCGAATCACCAACTGGGAGTCGTCCGGCCCCTGCTGCATCGCCGAATAGTAAATCTGCCAGCCCTTTTCCGCCTCCACGCTCGAGGCGTGCACATCCTCCACCACCCCGATCACGTGCAGCTCTGTTTTGCCGCTCATGAGCACCTTGCCCACTGCATCTTCGCCCGGCCAGTAAGTGCGCGCCGCCGCTTCGTTGATCATCACTACCTGTTGGCTGTTCGGTCCGTCGTTCCATGTGAAATCGCGCCCGCGGACGTGCATGCCCATCGCGCGCACGTAGCCTGGCGTGCACACGTAGACCAGCGGACTCGGCAGCGCACCCTCCGGATAGGTCTTTCCCTGTGGCATGGGCGTGCCCCACGCGCGATTCGGCCCCAAGGGCAGGAAGTCCACGATGCCCGCCGCCTCCACGCCCGGCAGCGCGCTCACCCGCGCGATCATCTGCTGGAAGATCGCCGCGCGCTTTTCGGCACTGGCCTGATCGGTTGGCGCCGAGTCGTCATATTCCACCCTGATCGACGCCGCGTGATCCGGCTGGAATCCAAGATCGATATCGAGCACCTTCAGGAAGCTCCGCAGCAACAGCCCCGCGCCCACCAGCAGCACGCAGGCCAGCGCCACCTCGGTGATCACCAGCGCCGCGCGCACGCTCTCGTGCTTTCTGCCTGCGCTGGTCCCGTGCCCTGAATCCTTCAGCGCCTCCTGCAGATTGCCGCTCGCCATCTTCAGGCCCGGCATCAGCCCGAACAGCAGCGCCGCCGCCACCGCCGTCATCACCGTCCACCCCAGCGCCGCACCATCGATGTGCAGGGTGCTCAGCAGCGGCAGCGCCAGCGCTCCCTGATGCGCCAGCCACAGCACCAGCGCCCACGCCAGGCCAAGACCCGCCACCGCCCCGCCCGTCGAAAGGATCAGGCTCTCCGTCAGCAGCTGCCGCACCATCCGGACCCGGCTCGCGCCCAGCGCGCTGCGCATCGCCAGCTCCCTGCTCCGCGCCGCCGCGCGGGCCAGCAGCAGGTTCGACAGGTTCACGCAGGCGATCAGCAGGATCATGCCCACCGCCGACCACAGCACGATCAGAGACCGCCGCAGACGCCCGCTCACATAATTCTTCAGCGTCCGCACCTGGATCGAAGGGCCATGCTTGAGCACATACGACCCGCACGACCGGGGATACTTCACGTTCCAGCACAGATTCGGAACCACCATCTCTGCATCCGCCTGCGCCTGCCCCACTGTCACGCCCGGCTTCAGTTTCCCGATCAGCGTCACCACGTTGCCGTCATCCCGCTCGTATTCCGGGATCAGCGGCACCAGCAAATCGACCCGCGATCCCGGCGAAAAGACGGCGCCGAAATCGAAGCTCTCCGGCAGCACCCCCACCACGGTCGTTGGCTGCCCACTCAAATCGATCTCTTTTCCCACAATGCCCGGATCTGCCGCAAACTGCCGCTTCCAGTACGCGTACTCCAGCAGAACCACCGGATGGGTGCTCTTCAGCGTATCGGCGGGGACGAAAAGCCGTCCCAGCATCGGATGCACGCCCAGCACCTGGAAGAAATTCCCCATCACTCTCATCCCTGTTGCCGGCTGCGGTTCACCTCGTCCCGTCAGCCGGAAGTTGTCCGGACTGGTGAATGCGTCGTACCCCGTCACATCCTGATAGGAGCGGCTCTGCGCCTTGAATTCGTCATACGCATCAATCGAATACGTCGCGCACGACAGCCCGCAGCTCCGCGGTGGAGGCGCGATCCACACCAGCTGCCGCGACTCCGGAAACGGCAGCGGCCGCAGCAGGATGGTATTGACCACGCTGAAGACGGCCACGTTCGCCCCAATTCCCAGCGCCAGAATCGCCACCGCCACGGTGGTAAATCCTGCATCGCGCCGCAGCGTCCGCAGCGTGAAACGCATATCCTGCAGCAGCACATCCAGAAACGGCAGCCCCCGCGCAGCCCTTTGCTCCTCACGCGCACGCTGCGTGCCGCCAAAGCGCACCAGCGCCCGGCGACGCGCATCCTCCGGGCTCATTCCGCTGCGGACGTTCTCCTCCACAGCCATCTCCAGGTGCGCGGCCATCTCCGCATCCAGCTCCCGATCCAGCGCGTCCCGGTGCAGAAACGCGAGCATCCGCTTCCATGTGCGATGCCACCATCCGTTCATCGTTCGCTCCCCTCGGGAGCCATACCCAGCACCCGTCCCATGACCGCGGCCAGCCTTTGCCAGTGTGCTGCATCCTCCGCCAGCTGTTTCCGCCCGCGTTTCGTGATCGAGTAGAACTTCGCCTTCCGGTTGTTCTCGCTCGAGCCCCACTCCGCTTCAATCCAGCCGCGTTGCTGCAGCCGGACCAGCGATGCGTAGATCGTCCCCTGATTCAGCAGCACCTGGTCGCCGCTCACCTGCTCGATCCGGCGCGCAATGCCGTAGCCGTGCTGCGTGCCCATGGCAGCCAGCGTCTGCAGCACCATCAGGTCCAGGGTTCCCTGCAGCAGATCCAGTTTGGAATCGGCCAATTTTTCCCTCCTGTGCGACGACCACAGAAGTATGGCACATTTCCTGTGGTAACGCCACAGAGGGGCCTTCACAACTCTGCACGCGGCACCACCCCGGGCAACCCTGAACCAAAACCCATAATTGTGCGGTTATGTTTTTCTCTTGACAATCCATAATCGCTCGGTTATGGTTTCAGACATGCCGAACGCCGCCAGCAGCGTCTTCAGAGCCCTTGCCGATCCGACGCGCCGCGCCATCTTCGAGCGGCTGAGCCGCGACGGCGAGCAGACCGTTCACGTTCTTACCAGGCACTCGGGGGTGTCTCAGCCGATGGTTTCCAAGCACCTCTCCGCGCTGAAGCGCGCCCGGCTGGTCGGCCATCGCCGCAGGGGCCGCGAGACCCACTACCGTGCCCGGCCGCAGGCGCTGGCGCCACTGGTGGACTGGATCAACCACTACAGCGCCTTCTGGCAGAACAAGCTGGATCAGCTCGAAGACCTCCTGGAAAGGATGGAACCGTGACCGAACCCGCGACCCGTTCCGTGATCATCGAGAAAGAGTATGCCCATCCGCCGGAAAAGGTCTGGCGGGCCCTCACCGAGCGCTCCCTGATCGAGCAGTGGCTGATGAAGAATGATTTCCAGCCACTGGTCGGTCATGAATTCAGGCTGCGCTCTGAGCCGGTGCCGAACTGGGACGGCGTCATCGAGTGCCGGGTTCTCGCCGCAGAGCCCTGCAAGACCCTTTCCTACACCTGGGGCACGTTAGGGACAGGGACGGTGGTCACGTTCACGCTGACGCCGACCGCCGCAGGCACGCATCTGCGCATGGAACACTCGGGCTTCCGCGAGGATCAGGAAAAGAACTACAAGGGTGCGAAGTACGGCTGGCAGAGCTTCCTCGGCAAGCTGGAGGGAGTGGTTGCGGGGCTCGAGTAGCGCCGGAATCGAAAAGGAGACACGACCATGGCGGCAATCGTTTCCACACGCTGGATCTTTCGCTGGATTCACATCATCGTTGCCATTCCGATATACGGATATATCTATAGTCCGTTCGACAAGCTTCCCCAGTACGCTCCTCTTACCCGTTATGTGTTTTTTCCCGTGATGGTCCTCACGGGATTGTGGATGTGGAAAGGCCATGTCGTTCGGCGGCTGATTGCGAAACGACTGGCCTGGAACTGACCCGACAAGGAGAAACCAGAATGAAAATTAAAGTGATGAGCCTGTATGTCGACGACCAGGAGAAGGCTTTGCGCTTCTATACCGAAGTGCTCGGCTTCGTGAAGAAGAACGACTTCAGCCAGGGGCCGTATCGCTGGCTCACCGTGGCCTCACCGGAGGACCCGAACGGCACCGAGCTGCAGCTGGCTCTGAACGATAACCCGGCGGCGAAGGCATTTCAGGAGGCGCGTTTTCAACAAAAGCAGCCGGCGGCCATGTTCTTTACCGACAACCTGCAGGCCGACTACGAGCGGATGAAAGCGCACGGCGCCGAGTTCACCATGCCGCCCACAGACGTGACCGCCTCGAAGATTGCCATGCTGAACGACACCTGCGGGAACGTCATTCAGATAACGCAACTCATGTGGAACGGATGAGACGCGCCCTGGCTGGCCCCGGATCCGTGAGGATTTCTGCGCCAGCCGGGATCATCGTCTCATGACCATTGCAACCGTAGAAAAAAGGAGCGCCGCCATGAAATCTGCCTCTTCATCCATCGACCGGAAGATTACGGAACTGGGCGACTGGCGCGGGAAGACCCTCGCGCATATGCGCCAGCTGATTCACGAAGCCGATCCCGACGTCGAGGAAGAGTGGAAATGGGCCAAGCCGGCCTCGCCCGGCACCCCCGTCTGGTCCCACGACGGCATCATCTGCACCGGGGAAACGTACAAACAGGTGGTGAAGCTCACCTTTGCGCGCGGCGCCTCCCTGAAAGATCCAAAGAAGCTCTTCAATTCCAGCCTGGAAGGAAACGTGCGGCGTGCGATCGATATCCGCGACGGAGAGCCGATCGACGAAGCTGCGTTCAGGGATCTCGTCCGGGCAGCGGTGGCGGCTAACTCCGCAGCACGCAACCAACGGGGAACCAGGAAAAAGTAAGCTCCCGAGAACGGGTTTCGATGAATGGCCGCACCGGTCTGTATGCCGGCGCGCTACTGGTGCGTTGCCGGCTGGTCGGCCGTGTAGAGTCCGGGCAGAGCGGGTTTGCCGGTCACCGGAGAGACTCCGGGGGGAATGTCCGGGGCTCCGGGTTCGGCCGCGCGCGCGGTGAGCTTCGAGTAGATGCGGAAGCTGACGTCCACGTCGATGACGGACGAGACCGGCTTGCCGTCCCGTCTGGCGCCGGCGAACGTGGACTTGCGGATCGCGGCGACGGCGTTCTCGTCGAGTCCGAAGCCGATGGGGCGGAAGACAGCGACGGCGATGGGCTTGCCGTCAGGGCCAAGGATGACCTTGTAGCTGGCGACGCCGGCAATCTGCGCCTGCTGCGCGTAATCGTTGGAGACAGGGACGATATTTCTGACGATCGAGGGTCCGGTGACGCCGGGTCCGGGACGTACGATGGCGGGATCCGTGGGCTCGATGGACTGGTGTTTCAGCTGGGCATTGTAGAAGTACTGCCAGTAGTCGGGCATGGCGGCAATCATCGTGGCGTCGAGAGACGGCGCGAAGATGCGGTCGAGCGCGTCGCGGAGATGGGCAGCCGATTCAGCGGGGTTGGTCGTCTCGTTTTTCGCGGCAAGTTCGGGGGAACCGGCAGGCGCAGGCTGTGCTGCCTGGCGACCGCTCCGATTCTTCTCCTTCTTCGGAGAGACGACCTCCTGGCGGTCGATCACGATCAGCAAATGCTTCTTCTTCTGCGTGACCCGGATGCGGTCGAACGAGGTGGCCTGATCGGCCCAGTCGCCCACGTCATCGAAATGGATACCGTAACGCGCGCCTTCGAGCTCAATGCGCTTTTTTGAGAGGCTGACATGGTCGATCTGGATGGCGCAGAGCGTGAAGGAGCCTTTGGCCGACTGGCTGAGCAGATCGCCCCGGAAGCTGAAGTGGAGGTCGTCGCTGAGCCAGAGTCCGCGAAGAAAGAGCTGCCGGCCGAGGAAAAGGTGCCGGAGATTGTCGTCGTTGATCTCCTCACCGGCGAGCTGGGAACCCAGGGAGTCCCGGACGGAGGGCTGATCGCCCGTGGCCTGTGGGCTTGCGGAGAGGTCAGGAGCGGGAGCGGTTTGATCAGAACCCAGGGCGGGTGCGGACTGCACGGGCCCGGGGGCCTGCTGCGTGTCCGCCGCTTTCGCTTCATGGGAGGTGGTTGTCGGTGGGGTATCAGGAGGGGATGTTTGCTGCGGGTGGCTGAGAGAGGAGCAAGAAAGGAGCAGGGCGAAAGCGGCGAACCTCGCAGGCTTCATTGGACGTACTCCGTGCGGTTCGAGATGCATGCCGGCGGGGCATTTCCGCCGATTCTCCCAGCAATCCGCAGGCCACAAGTCTGTCGCAGGGGGAGTTGGCCGCACAATAGCACTTTTGGACCGGTGCTCGCGGTGAATATTTCGCGTGGAAGGGCCTTATGGACAGGAAGATGCACGGCCGCGGCGGCGCGAAGACGCAGCCGAGTCACGACTCTCGCCGGCCTCGGCCAGAGGACATGTTGGCGAAGTTGATTCCTTCAAGTCAGACTTGAAGAATATCCAGAAAATTCCTGCGATTTAAGTTGGCTTGCGGGAAGACCAGATTGAGATTGCGAGCCCCTAGGGTTCGGAAGGCCGCCTCGCCAAGAACCTGACGGAAGTCGGTGGTGATGTCCAGATCGCGGCCCTGATAGAGCTGCTCCGGCGCAAGACCGGGCCAGCGGCCGTGGACCCGACCGCCCCGCACTGAGCCGCCCAGGATGAACATCACGTTGGCGTGACCGTGGTCCGTGCCACCGGTGCCGTTTTCACGGCAGGTGCGACCGAACTCCGACATGGTGACGATCGTGACGTTCTCGGCTTCGTCACCCATGTCCGTCCAGAAAGCGGCGAGACCCTGGCTGAAATCGCGGAGGCGGCCGGCGAGCTGGCCTTCGGCGGCTCCCTGGTCGTGATGCGTGTCCCATCCGCCGATGTCGGCGAAGGCCGCTTCGACCCCAAGATTTGCTTTTAGAAGTTGGGCTATCTGCTTGAGGCTATTGCCAAATGGTCCACCGGGATAGTCAGCGCCGGCAGCCGGAGTGTAGCGCGCCGGGTCGGCGGACTGCAGCATCCTGACAGCCTCGAAAGTCTCCTCGCCCGTGCCGTGGAGGACCGCGTCGCTGCTGTGGTCGTACATGGCGGCAAACCCGGCGGCGGCAGGAGCCGAATCGACAGAAAAGTCATGCACGTTGTCGAGGGCGATGGTCTGGATGCGGCCTTCGAGGGTGCGCGGCACTTCAGGACCCAGGGCAATGGCGCGGAATGGGGTATGAGCGCAATCGGGGCAGGCGGCATCCTGCGCCTGGAGGGCTCGGTTGAGCCAGCCATCGGGCGTGGCCTTGACGCCGGGGGTGCCGGACTCCATGTAATCCTGCGCGTCGAAGTGGGAGCGGGTGGGGTCGGGTGAGCCGGAGGCGTGAACAATGGCGAGGTGACGTGCGTCCCAGAGCGGCTTGAGCGGGGCCATGGCCGGATGGAGGCCGAAGAACCCATCCAGATCGATGACCTGCTGCGCCGGGATGGAGATGTAAGGGCGGTACTGGTAGTAAGACGGCTCGCGATACGGGACGACAACGTTGAGGCCGTCGGCGGCTCCGCGCTGGAAGATGACAACCAGCTTCCTGCCCTGCGCCTGCGCGGTGGTCGCCTGGGCCAGCACCGATCGCGTGAGAAACGTAGGAATCGATGCCGTGCCGACCACCGCCAGGGCTCCGCCTTTCATGAACGCGCGGCGAGTCAAGGGCCTTGCGGGTGGCAGATGCTGGGGCATGGGGGTCCTCCGGCGACCGTTGTCAATCATGCTAACGCGCGGCGGAGACGGAAGTTGCGGGGTTACGCACAGACCCTGCGATTCTTTCACGCGGCGCGTCGAAAATGACGCGCCGTGCGGTAGCGCTGGGTAAATTCCCCTTTTAATACCAACGGAAATTCACCTGGATCTGGATGGCGACAGCGACAGGTTTGCCGTGCAGCGTGGCCGGCTTGAATCGATACTGGCGGACGGCCAGCGTGGCCTGGGCGTCAAAGTCGGGCGCCAGCGGACGAACGACGTGGACCTCATGCGGTTTGCCCGCGGAGTCGACGATGAGCCCGACCAGGCAGACTCCCTGAAAGTGATCTTTGGAGGCAAGCCTCTTTTTCGGGAACTCGGCGTCGGGGGCGTAGGTCAGGACGGGAGCTGTCACGCCCTTGCCGAGCTTGTAGACGTGTCCCCACGGCTCCGATTGGACAGCGGCCAGTGCGGACTGCGCGGCAGACTGGGGCTCGACGGCAGTGGTCATCGCCGCTCCGGCAACGGCAGCGGCACAAAGCAACAGCGCTCCAGGAAGAATCAGGGCACAGCGAGCGGCGAGGCTGAGAACGGGCCTCTTCGTTTGGATGAGCATGATGCGTTTCTCCAGAATGTTGCCATCGAAGATGCCGATGGCGTGAAGTTGCGCGGCGCGGGGAACGGCGATCATGGCCGCCGCCAGGCGCAGCAGGGATTCGGCGTAATGGCCGGGGTCGAGAAGCATGCCGGCCGTGGCGGCATCGCAGATCATCTCGCGGGTCTGCGCCAGCTGCGACTTGAGCAGCCACGCGACCGGATGGAAGGCGACGGGGAGGGTGAGGATCTCGCAGAAAAGATTCTTCGCGTAGTCGCGGCGGCGGATGTGTGCGCACTCGTGGCCGATGGCGGCGAGGAATTCGGAAGGCGTGCAGCGGTCAGGAAATCCGTGAGGAATAAGGATGGCCGGCGCGCGAACGCCGACCGTGAGCGGTCCGGCGATATTCGGCGCGGCGAGGAGGTCCACATCCGACAGAGAGAAAGCGGCGAGGCAGCGTTTGAGGAGCTGTTGCTGATCCGGAGAGAGCGTGATGGGTGAAGCAGAGCGAAGGAGCGAGCGGGTGCAGCGCAGCAGCCATGCAAGGCGCGCGGCAAACCAGAGCAGCGCGACGATGCTGATGGCGAAGAGACCGCGGATGAGCGCGCCGGGCAGCATGGCGACGCCGCGAATGTGGGGATCGGCGGAGATCGCGCTGGAACCGGAGAGCGCGTCGGTCATAACGATCCTCGCGGATGCGTGGGACCAGGCGAAGAGATTGCCGAAGATCGACAAGGCGGGCAGGATGACAGCAAGGAGAAGCGCGGCGCTCCAGACCAGGTGCTGCGCGCGCGGGCCGAGACGCCGGAAGATGCAGGCGGAGAGCCACGCAGCGCCGGCCACGAGGGGGACGATCCAGAGAGCGTTGAGCAGATAGGCGGCGAAGGCGCAGGTAAGGCTACTCATGGGAAGTTCCCTTCTCCGGGTGGGCCAGCGAGCGGGTGAGCTCAGCGATGCGGTCCGCGTCGAGCTGCCGGGTCTTGATGAGGCTCATGACCAGCTCCTCAGGCGAGCCTCCAAACATGCGATCGACAAGGTCGCGGACGGCCTGGCGAAGGATGGCGTCGCGGGAGACTACCGCGCTGTAATCGAAGGCGCGTCCGCGCATGCGGCGGCGAACGCGGCCTTTGCGGTGCAGGACGTTGAGCATGGTCTGGACGGTGGTATACGCGAGGTCGTCGGGCGCAAGCGCCTGCTGCACCGACTGAACGTTGCTCGGTCCGTCGCGCCAGAGAACCTGCATGATGCGCAACTCGAGGGGAGTAAGCGAAGACGAGCCTTTGCGTCGACCGACCACGAGTCCTCCTAAACAAATAGGAACATAGTCCAGCGGCACAGACGTTGTCAACTATTTATTTAGGACATGGGCAGGCAAGCAAGCGAGCACGCGCTTCGCCCCGATGGGGCAGACCAGCCGGCCTGGTGTGTGGGCGGCTGACCGATTGCGGTTCGGCGTCTGGTCAGCGAACCGAAGCTACCGCCGGACCCGCCACTTCACCGCCGGCAGTTTCCCCGGCAGAGAATTCGGTCCACGGGTAGGACTTCATGTCGCCGAGGATGGGCTTCATCCAGTCGTACTGCGGGTGGGCGGCGAAGAACGGCGTCGCGTAGAAATTGTCTCCGCAGGGATGGCCGGCATGCGCGATGAGCTCCATGTGGGCGGCGAGATCGCTGTCCGTGACTTTGCCTTCGACCGCGCCGGCCGGATAGTAAGCGCCCCAGTCGGACGACATGGCGACCGGTGACTGGTCGACGTGGCCGCACAGGGTGCGCTGGTCGGGAGTTTCCTGGTGCGTCCAGGTATCGAGATGATCCGACTCGAACTGTTCCGCCAGCTGGACGTCGATCTTGCCCCTGTACTGCTGCATGAGCTGAGTCCAGCGAACGCGGCGGGCGTTGGATGTGAAGGAAAGATCGTCGTAATGGAAGCCGGGCGTCTCGTCGCGAATAACCGCCGGATCGCGGGCAAAGTTGGAGCTGACGAAGTAGCCGTCTTTGCTGCGCCACAGGGGCGTGTGTTTCAGGCCGAGTTCAAGATAGGCGATCTCGCCGGTCTTCCGGTCGCCAACGAGCCAGTCGTTCGCGTAGCCGCCGTTGTTGCCCTCCTCCATGATCGAAACGTATTGATCGATCGAGCCGGCATACTGTAGCGCTTTTCGGGCTCGGATGAATTCGGGAATGCCGTCCGGGTTCCAGCCCGCGAAGTCCTCGATGGTGGTTTCGGTGCTCATGATGCCCGCGTCGTTGATGCCGAAGTCGTCGTCGCTGACGATGACGCCGGGAAGCCCGTCCTGCAAAATGCGATGACCGAGGGCGGGCACGATATCGAACATGATGTTCCACCGTTCGCCCTCGGCGTAGCTGGACCAGTTGTTGTGGGCGATGACGATTTTGCCGCCTTTGGTGTAGCTGCCGGTGGCGATGAAAGCGCTGCAGTGGTCGGCGGGTTTGGCTCCGGCGGGAACGGCGACGTGGTGATGCTTGTCATACCAGGGAACGTAGTAGCCGGGCAGCTCTTCCATGGCGTTGAGGGCGACAATGTCCCACACATCGACGTTGATGCCGCGGGCCTGCGCGCCCTGGGCGATGCCGGTCAGTTCAGCGCGGTATTCGGCGTCGATGTGCGGCCAGAGCATATTTTGCGCGGCATCGCGGTAGAACGGCCAGGGACGATGCGTGTCGTGGAGGGTTTCAACCTGATAGACGTGCATCACATCGGCGATGCGCGGTGCGAGAAGATAGCCGTGCTGGTAGCCGATATCGGAAGGAGAGCCCTGCAGGTGCACGAAGGTCCAGCCGCCGCGCTCAAAGGTGTAGGAGCCGGCGAGGCGCGGATCGCGGTTCTGCGCGCGCGCGAAAAATGCTGGAACGGCAAGCAGAACGGCTGCGATCGCCAGTTGGCGCAGGAACTGTGGCATGGGTGCCTCGAAAGCCGGAGATTCGGGGGTGAGAGCAAGATACTACGGCTGTTTCTTCTCTGTCTCCTGAAGAAGCTGAACCAGGTACTGTTTCCAGTCGGCGGCGTGGGTGTGCGTGCCGTGACCGTAAGTCTGCATGGACGCTGGGATAAGAACGTACTGTCCGTGGGGAATGCGTTTGACCAGAGACCGGGCGAGATCGGAGAGCTCGGGCGGGTTGATGAAATCGTCGGCGGAGTTGATCCACATCACCGGTGCCTGAATGTCCGCGAGCTTCGGCTCGGGGTTGTAGAAACGCGAGGCGTCGAAGTAGTAGAGAAAGTCGTCGGCATCGGTGTGGGCGACGATGGCAGCGACGGTGCGGTTGACGTAATCCTCGGCTTGCTGGCGGGTAGGGAAATCTTTCTGCATGTGCTGGGGCGCGGAGCCGGCAATGATCAGCATGTCCGCGGCGGTCTTCAGCCCTTCCACAGGCTCGGAGGTGTAATTGCCGTTGTCCCAGGCGGGATCGTCGCGGATGGCCTGCATCGCCATGTACCGCCACATGCGGTTGCGGCCGGCGATCTCGATGGGCATGCAGGCCAGCGGCAGCAGCGCATCCATGAAGTCGGGGTAAGTTTCGCCCCAGACGAAGGACTGCATGCAGCCCATGGAGGTGCCGCCAACCAGGCGAAGATGATCGACGTGAAGACCGTCGAGCAGCATTTCGTGCTGCGAACGAACCATGTCGTCGTAGGTGTAGTGGGGGAACTTCATGCGCAGCCCGTCGGAGGGTTTAGAGGAGTCGCCCATCCCGATGTCGTCGGGGAAGATGAGGAAGTATTTCGTGATATCGAGCGGCTGGCCGGGGCCGAAGAGCACGTCGGAGAATACCGGGCTGAGCAGATTGTGAGCGTTGCCGCCGGTGCCGTGGAGGAGCAGCACGGCATTGTCGGTGTGCCCCGCCGCGTCGCGGTGCGGAGTGCCGAGGGTAAGGTAGTGGAGGCGCAGATCGGGAAGGGTTTCGCCTGTGCCGAAGCGGAAATTATGAATGACGTAGACGCCGTTCTGGATGGGTCGGTGGGTACGTGGGCTTTGGAATTTGGGCAGCAGCGGTGAGGGTGAAGACGAAGAGGAAGACACTGAGACGGCGCATGGATTCTCCTCGGCTTGCAAGCGTACAGCATTTCCCTGCACCGTTGCGCGGCGCTGCGGCATCGGATGAAAGGCTAAATTTCCTGGGGGGAAGAATCGTTCATGTCCAATTCGACGAAAACCCTGCAGCCGCTGCCTGAAGCTGCTCTCGATCAACTGTTCCGCAGCGCCCGCACCTATTCGGCGTGGCTGCCAAAGCCGGTTCCCATCGAAGTGCTGCGCGAGCTGTACGAGCTTGCGAGCCTTGGGCCGACCAGCGCGAACAGCTCGCCGGCACGGTTTGTCTTTGTCACCACGCCGGAAGGCAAGCAGCGGCTGAAGCCGGCGCTGGCTCCGGGAAACGTGGACAAAACCATGGCCGCGCCGGTGACCGCGATTGTGGCCAACGACATGGAGTTCTACGAGCATCTGCCGCGGCTGTTCCCGCAGGCGGAGATGAAACAGTACTTCGTGGGGAAACCCGCGGTCGTAGACCAGCACGTGCTGCGCAACGGCTCGCTGTCGGGAGCGTACCTGATCCTGGCGGCGCGGGCGCTGGGTCTGGACTGCGGACCGATGTCAGGCTTCGATGCGGAGAAGGTGAACGCCGAGTTCTTCCCGGACGGTAAATGGAAGGCGAATTTCCTCGTGAATCTGGGTTATGGAGATGCGACGAAGCTGCACCCGAGGAATCCGCGGCTGGATTGGGACGAGGCGGTGAAAGTTGTGTAATCGTGCGTGAGACAACCACTGCGCAGCGGCCGCCTCAGGGTCGGCTCGACCCCGCGTCCGCGGCATTACTCGACAATCCCATCTGGAGCGCGCTGACGACGGACCACGCTCCGATCGCCATGGGCGGCGAGGCGGCGAGGCGCTACCCGGATCGGATTGGACCGCTGAGCGCCATGCCCGCACAGACGCAGGCTGGTTATGAAGCGCTGCATTCGCTGACGCCGGTGGGCGGGGCGGTCGCGCTGTTTTTCCTCGAGCCTCTGCGGCCGCCGCAGGGGTGGTCGATGGTGCGGGGCGGACAGCTGGTGCAGATGGTCGCGCCGCGGCCTCGTTTGGCCGATGCGCCGCTGCCCGTGGATGCGGAGCTGCGGGCGCTGGCGGCGGAGGATGCTCCCGCGATGGTGGAGCTCGCCGAGCTGACGGAGCCGGGACCCTTCCGGCTGGGGACGATTGCGCTGGGCGGATATTTCGGGATCTTCCTGGACGGGCGGCTGGCGGCAATGGCCGGGCGGCGGATGGCGATGCCCGGCTTCGTGGAGGTAAGCGCAGTGTGCACGCATCCTGAGGCGCGTGGACGCGGGTTTGCCTCGGTGCTGATGTCGCGGGTGATGGCGGGAATCGTGGACGAAGGGCGAGTTCCCTTCCTGCACGCGCTGGCCTGCAACGATTCAGCCGTTCGCGTCTATGAGCGGCTGGGCTTCACGCTGCGCCAGACATTCCACTTTGCGGCGGTGCGGCGCGAGTAGCGCTCCAGGCGGTTGCGCTCCTGGCGGTGACTTTCGTCATCCTCATCAGCACGAATTCTCTTGCTATTGTTCCGCGCCCGCCCTACCCTGAAAAAAGGAAAGCTCTGTCCACGCGACAGAGCTTTTCCTTTTGCAGTGCTGGTTGCTTTTTCTGATCGATGATCGCTGTTCCGCCCGGCTCAGGCCGGGCGCTCTCGCTCTTTGAAATCCTGACCGGCTTCAAGGGTTCGAACCCGATGACGTCGCGACTGTCGCGCGCGTTAAGGCCCTCGGCCAACTACGTCATTTTCCGTTCGAAGTCCGCGGAGAGGCGCCGTTAAGGCCCTTAAAACCTATTTTATTTCAGGGTAGTTCCAACCGAACGACCTCAAATGATTTCCGCACCTACCGACAAATAAGGTACTTCCGGAAAAAGTTACCCCCCCAGGGGGGGTACCCCCACCGTCCTTCGAGCCGTACCACCGCCAGTCCTCCCACCTGATCGCGGTTCCCGCTTCGTGTGAAGCGTAGGAAGCACAAACTATCTCCCCGCACGCACGACTCAGCGGGCGGCGAGGGATTGGGTGAGGATGGCGACGCGGTCGATGCCAGTGGCGCGGCTGATGTCGATGACCTGGGCGACGGAGGCGAAGCTGAGCCCGGGATCTCCCTGGACGAAGAGGATTCTGCTGGCTCGCGTGGAGAAGATGCGGTTCAGCTCGGCGGCGAGGCTGGTCTTGCCTGCCACGCTCGCGCCGTTGATCTGGTAGAGGGCGCCGGAGGGTCCGGCGAGAACCCGGAGGACGATGGGCTGCAGGGGTGCGGGCTGGACGGGGTTGGGCGGCTCCGGGACGAGGGTGGCCAGTCCTTTGGGCGCGGCGGGCACGATGACCATGAAGATGATGAGCAGGACGAGGAGGACGTCGATGAGGGGCGTGACGTTGGGATCGGCGTGGACAACCCGGGCATCGGAGACGGTCATCGGGGGTTCCCTCCTGTGGAGAGTAGAGACAACGGGGAGGGGGGGAAGGTTCCCGGGGCAGTTTGCCTGATTCGTGTGAGTGCGGCTCAGCCCAGGAGTTCCAGGTAGCGTTCGCGGGACATTCCGGCGGTGCGCAGCAGGTTCTTGATAATGAAGACGGGGACCTCGCGATAGGCGGGAATGACGAGCGGCCGGCTCACTCCTGCCTTGACATAAATGAGGTGATCGCCGCGCTGATGGTGGAACGTGAATCCGTCGCGCTCAAAAACAGAAACAAGAGTCTTGTAGTGGACGGGCCGGATGGTGGGCATTAGCCGACGCTGACGCGTTGCCGATCCAGCGCCACGAATTCGGGGGCTTCCCAGCTATCGCCGCTGCGCGTATAGCCCGATTCCTGGAGGATTACGTCGAGGGTACCCATTTCGGCGCTGGTTTCCACAAACGCCTGGACGGCTTCGCGGATATTCCGGCGCGCCTCCTCGTTGGTCGCTCCGCAACTGGAAACGTCCAGCTCGGGAACATAGGCGACGAACGTCGGCCCTTCCTTAAACGTATGGACGGTGTAGGGAATTTCCTGCATGGATCCTCTCCGCGCTGGCTCCAGAATACGCCTGTCGTGCAGAGGGCACGGTTTGGGGCGGATGCCTCGCCGCGCTCCGTCTGGGATGACAATTCGTTAATTGAATGAGAAGCCTCGTATTGCTACGGAGATTTCGGGGACGGTCCGTGCTTTCCCACTTCTGCCAGCGACGGGCAGAAGTGGGGCACCCGGGATGGTCCTCCCACTCTGTCGCCACGTGCGCGACAAGGGTAGGGCGGCCGTTCCCCAGTCAAGCCGACAGATGACTTGAGTGGGACACCCGTTTAGGAAAAGGCAAACGCAGGTCCCTCGGCTCCGCCTGCCCATCGCCCTGAACTCGGCGCGACGGGTCCCAAAGCGCTCCGCTCGGGATGACACATTGAAATCGTGGGCAAAGAAAAGGGCCTTGTCGCGAGGACAAGGCCCGGTGCTGGCCGCACGGGCGGAGGCGCTGCGCGCACCAAAGAAAACGGGCGTCCAGAGGACGCCCGTAACTGATCACTGACTCCTGATCACTGATCGCTGGTTTAGTACATGCCGTCCATGCCGCCGCCGTGGCCGCCCGCGGGGGCTGCCGCCTTGGGCTCGGGAATCTCCGAGACCATGGCTTCGGTGGTGAGCATGAGGCCCGCGATGGACGAGGCGTTCTGGAGCGCGGTGCGGGTGACCTTGGTCGGGTCGATGACGCCGGCCTTCACCAGGTCCTCGAAAACGCTGGTCTGCGCGTTGTAGCCGTAGTGGGGATCCTTGCT
>Ga0335074_10005338_pt1 | contig 17764 bp, 13 predicted proteins | sample Lox_Sample_23_FD_206715 | JGI IMG/M metagenome (GOLD analysis project Ga0335074, IMG submission 206715) | Soil microbial communities from Loxahatchee National Wildlife Refuge, Florida, United States - Lox_Sample_2.3 | ecosystem: Environmental > Terrestrial > Soil > Wetlands | place: USA... | reverse complement strand
CGCGGCCGTGCTCGACGCGTTGGGTCATGAATTCAAGACACCTCTGACAACGATCTGGACGGCGAGTTCCGGCCTGCTCGAGCTCGGGGGGCTGTCCGGACTGCAGTACGAACTCGTCACAGTGATTGATGAACAGTCCCAGAAACTCCACGATCTGTCATCGCGCCTGCTGACCACGGCAAAACTCGATCGCGGCGATTTCGAACCTCGTTGCACGGCCGTTCTGGGCTCAAACCTGGTGCGTTCGGTCATCGGCAGCCTCGGCTCCGGTGAAGCCAGGGAACGAATTCGACTAGCGGGGTGTTCGAGGGAAAAACCTGCTTGGGCTGACTCCAAACTATTGACCGCCGCGTTGACTCAGCTGCTCGACAACGCGATCAAGTACTCGACGCCCGGTTCGCCAATCGAGATTGGTTTTGACTCAAGCGGCGAGAGAGCCATCATCAGTGTGTGCAGCCACGGCACCGTGATCCCGCCGTCAGAACGGGAAAGAATCTTCGAGCGTTTCTGCCGCGCCCATGCCACCGCGGACGGCCCCGCAGGCACGGGCCTGGGGCTCTCGATCGTAAAGAGAATAGCCGAGGCCCACCAGGGCCGGGTGTGGGTGGAAAGCGAGTCGGCGCGGGGCACGGTATTCTTCCTCTCCTTGCCGGTGGCGCGAGAGGGTCTTGCCCGAGATGGTATGGCCGATGATGAACAGCACTCTGATTTGGCGGCCGGAGTCAACCGCCTGGGCTCCCATGCCAGACTTTCACGGAAAACTTCTGATCATCGACGACGAGCCAGATCTTAAGACACGCACTGCGCATGACGCTGTCCCCTTTGGGTTTCGAGACCACGGAGTGTGCGACTGGAGAACAAGCTCTTCAAGAGATCCCAAAACACACCCTGGATGCGGTTCTGCTCGATATCAATATGCCTGGCATCGAGGGGATTGAAACCTGTAAGAGAATCAGGCAAGCCTATCCTCGCATGCAGTCTGTTAATGCTCACTGCTTCGAGCCGTCTGGGGGCCCGGCTACGGCGGGGAGTTGGAATATTTGCGCATTTTTGTGCATCACCTGCGCAAGCTGATTGAAAACGATCCGTCTTCGCCAGAATATCTTTTGACCGAGTCACATTTAGGCTATCGATTCCGCGGGGAGTGGTGATCAATTCCCGGCTGGGTGCAGTACACGTCTTCCAGTGTGCTCAAGCATGATCGAGGTAAAGCGAACGTCTCAGTGCTGCTGCAACAATTCCGCGATGGGGCCTAATGCGATGGCTGGGAAAAAGCACAGCGCCCCGGCTAACAGGATGGTGGCGAAAACCAGCACGCCAAAGGTTGCGCTATCGCTCGGCAATGTTCCAGCCGTTGTAGGCAGCCGGCGCTGTGCGGCAAAGCGCCCCGCCAAAGCCAGCGCGAGCGCAGCCAATCCGTAACGGCCAACCAGCATCGCAATGATGGTGGTGATGTTATAAAACACCGTGTTGGCGTTTAGGCCTGCCATGGTCTGGCCGTTGTTGGCCGTGCAGGAAGCGTAAGCGAAGAGTATTTCCGTGAGACCTCTCGGACCACCATTGGTGACGAGTCCCGCGCGGCCCACACTCGTCGCGACCGAGATCGCAGTCAGCACCGTCACGACCAATGGTGTCAAGACGGCGTACAAGGCGATCCAACGCGTCTCGAGCGTGCCGATTTTTTTGCTGAGATATTCGGGAGTGCGTCCTACCATGAGTCCACCGAGGAACACGCCCACAAGCGCCACCATGACAATGCTATAAACGCCGGTTCCGAGGCCTCCGAAAACCACCTCACCCAGGAGCAGAAAAATCAAGAGCGGCAATATTCCGAGCGGCTGAAAGGAATCGTGCATCGAGTTATACGAGCCGGTGGCGGTGTTCGAGGTGACGATCGCGGTCAAAACCGATCCGCCGACGCCGAACCTCACTTCCTTGCCTTCCATATTTCCGCCGCTGATGTGCAGCCCGGCCAGTTGCGGAGGGGGAATGCTTTCAGCCCGGTCGCATACAGCTAACCCGGCGACGAAAAGCGCAATCATCACAATCAGCAGTACCCAGCCGGCGCGTGGCCTGCGGGTCACGTGACCGAAAGTAATCATCAGCGAAGCAGGCAATACGGCCATTGCAAGGAGTCCGAGAAAGCTGGTCAAGGGCGTTGGATTCGCATACGGATGCGCTCCGTTGACGTTGAAAAATCCGCCGCCGTTGGTGCCCAGATTTTTGATGAACTCCAGTGCCGCTACAGGCCCCTGCGCGATGATCTGGGTCTTGCCCTCCAGCGTGTGTGCCAAGGTGTAAGGCGCGAGATTTAATGGGACGCCTTGCCAGACCAGGAGCAAGCTGCCGATGAGCGCTAGCGGCAGGAGCACGTACAACAGGGACCGGACCAAGTCGACCCAAAAATTGCCGATGGTTGCAGAGCGCTCTCTGGCAATGCCACGGATGAAAGCGAATCCAACTGCCAGACCGGCCGCCCCCGCCAAGAAATTTTGTGCAACCAGGCCGATGACTTGGGTAAAGTAGCGCAGCGTGGTCTCTCCAGCGTAAGCTTGCCATGTAGTGGTGGTGGCAAAGCTAACCGCGGTATTGGCTGCCAGATCGGGAGTCATCGGCGTACTTAGGTAGGAAACCGCTGGGCCGCCGGGCAACCAACGCTGGAGGATTAGGACCAGAAAAAGCAGGAGGGCGCAGCCGGCGCCGAACATGAGGAAAGCGGAGATATAAACCCTGGCGGGCATTTCTTTATCCGGGCGCACGCCGAGCAGGCGATACAGAAGATATTCAAGGGGACGCATCACCGGATCAAGAAAGGTGCGCCGGCGCTCGCAGACGCGCGCCAGATACAGGCCTACCGGGTGCGCCAGTCCGATCGCAATCAGCAAGAAGAACAGGTATTCCGCCCAGTGCACCGCGGTTACCTTGCCTTTGTTTCCAGCGGTCTCTTGAGCGATTGATCCAACGCCAGGTTCAATTCCAGCACCGAGACGCGGGGTGAACCCAGGACGCCGAATTGTGGTCCTTTGATGTAATCGGCCACCAAACGGAGGACCACGGCCCGACTAACGCCGCGCGCTTGCGCCACTCGCCGAGCTTGTAGCGCCGCGTTTTCAGGACTAATATCCGGATCTAGCCCGCTCGCCGAACGCGTGACTGCATCGGCGGGAATGGGAGTGTCGGGGCTGAGTCCGTTCGATCTCCGGTATTCTTCAGCCAATTGGCGAATGCCGGGGAAGCCCGCCGCGCCGTCCTTCAGTTTTGAATTGTTAGGGCCAAGATTTGTGCCGCTGGAGGCCGTGGCGTCGTAGCCCTTGCCCGCAGCCGATGGCCTAGGTTGGAAATACTCGGGTTGCGTGAATTGCTGGCCGATTTGTTCGGAGCCTACGATCACACCGTCGCGAATCAGCAAACTCCCATTGGCTTGGCGCGGAAACAACGGTCGGCCGATCGCAAACAAAAGCAGGGGGAAAACACACCCGGTCAGCACCGTCAACGTGAGCACACCTACGATCGCCGGCCGAAGTTGCTCGCTGAACTGAAAACTGGTTGCGGGAGGGAACGCCTCCCGCAACGTACTGCCTTCTGGCTCCTTGGATTCGCTCATAGAACTTCTTGACACCTTCGATTTCTAATTCAAGTCTATCCGCATCAACCGAAGAAGTCATTGAAAAACAATGAAGAATTCAAGAAGATTCCGGTTCGAGATCCTAAGCGATCAGAAGTCGAGGCGTAATGCGAGCTGTCCCGTACGATTGCCTCCCTGCCCCTGGGGCAGTGCAGCTTGCAAAACACCGAAGCTGGCAGGATTCCCGACGTTCAGCGCCGGCGGCGCAAAATTGGTGTGATTCAGAACGTTCGTGAACGTCGCTTCGAAGCGAACATGCAGCCGCTCGCCGATATTGAAACGTTTGGCCAACCCACCATCCACATCGATCATGCCGGGGCCTTGCAAAATCCCGACGCCGCAATTCCCAAACCGTCCGGCATCCGTGGGCGGCAGAGCGAACGCATTGATGTTGAAAAAGTTTTGGTTCGTTTGGTCGGCGTACGGGTTGCCAACGCAGTCAGGCCGCGCAACGGCCCCACCGGTTGCTCGGACGATCATATTGGTGTTCGACTGATCATCGGCCGCCGGCATAGTCGGCGTAAGCCACTGACCCGTCTGTATCGTCGTCACCGTGCTGAGAATCCAGCCTCCGATGATTGGATTCAGGAATCCTGGTCCCGCCAAAGGTTCTCCCTTTCCGAAGGGCAGTTGATAAGTGCCGGTCAGCATGAAGCGTTGGCGCGGCATCCCCACCACGTTGCCGCGGTCATAGCCGATGTTGTAAGCATTGGCGATTTCCACGGCGTAGGGCTCTTCGCCGGCATACGCGGTTGGCGCATCACTGCCTTGCGCGTCGCTGATATTTTTCGCGAAGGTATAATTCGCCTGGAACGTGATCCCATGCCCTACTCTATGGGTGAATTCCGCGATACCCGACTGATAGCTTTGATTGCCGATGCTTTCCGACTCCATCAATAGATTCCAGTTCTGGAAGGGCGCCCTGGGATCGACGACCGAGTATCCGTTGTTCGGAACGGTGTAGGGGGTGGTGCTCGCCGGAATTTGGTTCCGGTCTATGGTGATCGGAAGATGGTAAGCGCCTTGGCCGGTGTAGCTCAGCCGGACCACCGTGTTGGGTGTCAGTTCCCGTTCGACGGTCAAGTTCCATTGCGCCGACGAAGGATCCTTCCAGTGCGGGTTGTTCGCTTCTTCGAAATCGCCGCCGCCTAAAGTTGCCGGCGCGCCCACAGGGGACGTTTGCGGAAACTGGAACGCGGCGACGCCGTTGCTGACAGAATTGTTGTAGGTGAGCAGATCCGAGAGGGCGATGATGCCGCTGTTGAAAGACATGGGACCAAGTGTGGTCATGGTGTAGATGCCAAAGCCGGCGCGAATCACCGTCTTGTTGTCGTTGAAGGGACGGTAGGCGATGCTTACGCGCGGGTCGAAATCACGCCAATTCCAATCCCGGAGGCCCTGAGGAATCCCCGCCTGGCTGGCCGTCTCGATGTTCGAACAGGGAAGCGACGCGGTCTTGCCGGGAAGCGAACATGCATTGAATGATTGAAGGAACCCAGTGTATATCTGCTGGAGCAGCGGATTGTTTGCGATAAATTTGTAGAATTTGTCCGGAACCACGACGGTCAGGTTGTTGCCCGACGTAAGATAGGTCGCTATATCGCCATTGGTTTCCTGAAAAGGCGGAAGCAGCTCCCACCGCATTCCAAAATTGACCGTGAGATGGTTGTTCACCTGCCATGTATCTTGACCATATGCGCCCCATTGCGTGGTGACCGCGTTCATTTGCGGGCCTGTGACCGCGAAGTAAGACGGGTTCGCCAAGCCGAGCAGAAAATCGCCAAACGAGTAGTTGGTCAGAGTGCCGCTGAAGGTGAATTGGCCAAAGTCATCGGACGGCGCGAAGTACATAAGAGCGTTGTAATGCTCTCTGCGGGCATCGATTCCAAATCGGAGCGTATGTCTTCCCATGATCTTGGTGATGTTGTCAGTGAATTGGGTGTTCCCGGAAATGGTTGGTCCAACGCGATCCTGTCCGATGTTGGTAATGCTGCCATCGGAGAACAAAAATGTCGGGAACGCATCCCCGGTGGCATGCGAGGCAATGCCTACCGGATGATCGAAGAGCAGCCCCAGTTGAGAAATGGCCGTGGCACCGGAGATGGGGAAAGTGTCCTGTTCATTGTAGTTTGTGAATCCGAAACGGAACTCGTTGAGTAAGGTGGGGGTGATCGAATAATTGTAGGAAGCCACTAAGCTCCGATCCTGCTCATTGGCTCCGTCATTGGGCAGAAAATTATTGGCTGGGGCAACAATTCCAGCGTTGTTGTACTCGGTATAGAATGCGTTCTTGAAACTATAGCGCACGTAAATCTGCTGTTTGGCGTTGATGTTGTGATCGACGCGAACATCGAAGCCATTGGAATTCGAGGGGTTCGGCACGAGGGTCTGATAGTTGTAGGACGGGTTGACGACGCCCAGGTTCGCGTTGGGCAGGGGATAGTAGTTCAGCAGGGCCTGAGCCACCGGATTGATGCAGGCGGCGCAGGATCCGGTTGGAATCGTGTTGTTCGGGAATGGCGCGCCCGTGAAGGGATTCGTGACCGGGCCCAGTCCCAATGCCTGAACCAGACCATTTAAATTGCCGCTTCTTTCGGCGGCCGTTGGCACCAGGAGCTGCTCGGGGTAGGACTGAGTTTTGCGGTTTCCCTCGTAATCCACGAAGAAAAATGTCTTGTCTTTGCCGTTGTAGAGCTTAGGAATCGTGACCGGGCCCCCGAAGCTTCCGCCGAACGTATTGAACGTTCGCGGGGCTTTGAAGGAGAAATTCAAGACAGTCGAATCCAGAGCGCTGTCCTGAAAATATTCGAATGCGCTGCCGTGCAGGTCATTGGTGCCACTCTTAGTGATAAAGGTCACGTCACCGATCTGGGCGAACTCGGCGTTGTTGTTGAACGCCGTGACCTTCATCTCGGAGATTCCTTCCATGGACGGATAGGCGTCCTGCAGCGCGCCGTTGAAACGCACGCTGGCGGTGGAGATTCCATCTACCGAAAAACCGGTCTGCGCCGATGTGGCGCCCCCGACTGCGATATTCCCTTGCGAGTCTCTGGTTACCTCGGGCGAGACGGCGAGAGCCGCCAAAGGACTGGAGGACACGCTTCGGGAGTTGATGGGTAGCTGCGATATATCGGCGTTCTCCTTGGAATCGCTCAGCGTGGCATTTTCGGTATTAACGGCGACAGAAGAAGCGCTCACTTCCACCGACTGTGCTTGGGCCGCCACGGCCAGACTCACGTCTACTCTCAGGTTTTCCCGCGCGGTCAGTTCTACCTGATTGATCACGGATCGAGCAAACCCTTCTTTGGTGGCAGTGATGGAATAATGCCCAGGCTTGAGGTTTTCGAACACGAAATTGCCGCTAGTATCGCTTACGGTTGAGGCATTGGTGTTCTCGTCGAGGGAGTGCAAAGTCACGACGGTCTCCGGTATGGCTGCACCGCTTTGGTCCGTGGTTGTCCCACGCAAACTGCCGAAGGTCGACTGAGCATCCAGGTTCATAGGCAGCGTTGCGAGAGTAATCGCAAATAGCGCCAGAAACGTGTTTATTTTGGCTTGAACTTTCATGTAACTATCTTTCCGAGACTAAGCGGGCACACGAATCTCTGCCTGAAAGTGAGCTATTCAGTCGGGTATTGTTCCGCAGGCCTCAAACTCGGAGGGTAGGTCTCAGCAGAGATTATATGCGGAGGCGCCCACAAAAGGCATAAAAAATACGTGAAAAGACGACAAAAACGTATCAGGCTAATATGCGGGTAAGCTCGCGGGTGAAGAAAGCATTTGGTTGCCGCAAAGTCGGTGGAATTTCTGCCGACGATATCGAGATATACCTGCCTCGACGGCTCCAGGAACGGGTCCGGATCAAAACCATTGCCGGATTCGTACAGCAGGATTCTGAATGTCGCGGTTCGAAAGAAACGAACCACCGCGCTGGAGTGGAATTCCTAGTGGCAATAAGGAGCCTACTGGATCGAGCATCAGCTCCCGACGAAATCGGTTCTTTGGTGACGCACGACATCGAGGAAGCGGTTTCGATGTGCGATCGCATTCTGGTTCTTTCCTCCAATCCCGGCCGTATCGCGGCCGAAAGTGGCGCAACAGTCTCTTAGGCTGTAATCTTTGGTGGGATGACCTATGAACGCTAACTTGAGAATTGCCTTCGCCGCAGCGTGGTCGATAGGGGCGCTGGGTTCGGCGCAGGCGCAGGAGGCACGCTGCAATCGGACTTGCCTGGAAGGTATGATCTCAACCTACATTACTGCGTTGGCCGCTCACGATCCGGGGCGGTTGCCGGTTGCGCCGGGAGTGAAGTACGCAGAGAACGATCAGGTCTTGCCGCTTGGGACCGGAGAGTGGCAAGTTGCCGGTCAGCCCGGTAGGTATCGCCACATCTTCTCCGACCCGCAGTCCGGACAGGTTGCGGCCATCACCACCCTCACCGAACACGGAGTAGCGCTCATTTATGTGGTCCGCCTGAAAGTGGCGCATGGCAAGATCAGCGAGATTGAGACTCAGATCACGCGCGATGCCTTGGGCGCGGCCCGCTACGAAAAGATGGGCCACCCGGAACACGTATGGCTGGAGGCTGTACCGCCTGCTCTGCGCATTCCTCGCGCCACGCTGATCGCGCAAGCCAACAAATATTACAGCGGTATGGAGCGCAATGATCCGAAAGGCGACTATTCTTTCTTCGACAAAGACTGCAATCGTCTGGAAGACGCCGTCCAGACGACCAATCTGAAGGTACGGCAAGCGTACGGACACTCCCACGACACGGACTTCTCTTCGCTTGGCTGCGAAGCGCAATTCCAGACCGGCTTCCTCGGCTTCGTTACCAAAATCCGCGAGCGCCGCTACCTGGTGGATGAGGAGCGGCAGGCCGTCATAGCCTTCACCACGTTTGATCACAACGGCACTGTCCGCACCCTGCCTTCGGTGAATGGAAAGTCCTCACCGATCCCCGCCTATTTCGATGTGCCGCGAACATTGCACGCGAGCGAAGCGTTTCGTCTGCGGGGCGACAAGCTGTTCCGGATCGAGATGACTTTGACCGAGGTTCCCTACGGCATGAGTTCGCCATTCCACGCCGGCCCTCCGGTGAATCTCACCGGAGCGGGCACCAATCGAACAGCTCCCAGGCCTTGCAATCGGGCGTGCCTCGAGAACCTGGTGGAGCAGGTGCTCCAGGCGATGTTAGCTCATGATCCTTCGCGTCTGCCGCTCGCCAAGGGCGTACGTTATTCCGAGAACGGGCAATTCATCGCCCTCGGCGACGGCCTGTGGGGGACCGCCGGTAAGATCGCGATGCCTATTTCAACTGACAAGACCGCGGGTGACTACGCCGTGCTCCTTGCCGATCCGGCCCGAGGAACGGCCGGTTACTGGGGGCGAACCAACGAGCATGGTACGCCCGGCGTGCTGGCGCTTCGAATCAAAGTGGTTGCCGGAAAAATCAGCGAGATTGAAGCCATCGATGTGCGCGAAGAGTCTCAGGGACCGCGCGGCGGCACCATGACGCTGATGCGTCCGCCGCTTCCGGTGGAGTTACAGATCGCTGCTCTCGGTTCGCTCGATCCGGTATTCCAACAACAGAAAGGCGACGTCAGCGGCGATCCCCGAAATCTCATCACCGCCTACTTCGACGGCTTGGAACGGCATTCGAGCAACGGCGTCCGATTCAGTCCTCGGTGTACGCGCCGCGACAACGCCGTCCAGGGAAGCCTTGGCTGCGCCGCTCAAATGGATGGACAGGGGCCTTCGCCCGATGGGCTGTTCAAGTATACGACTAGCGTCCGTGACCGGCGCATCCTGCTTACGGATGCCGAACGCGGAGTCGTAATGGCAGTTGCCATGGTCGACAATCCCGGCACAGCCGCGGGCAACTTGCCTGCGTCTCAACTCGTGCCCAGTACCTACATGGTTCCGCAGTTGATTAAGATCGACGGCGAATCCATTTCTCGTGTGGAAGGCCTGGTGAAGTGGATGCCTTTCGGATATACGTCGGCTTGGTCGCAAGCTACCTTGCGGGGCTCTGAATCAATTCCCACATCAATCCGTTGACATCGCGAACGAACACATTGCCGGCACCGTTAGCGCGCACGATGGGTTTGCCGCCCGTAGTGGCCACGATGCCTCCGGCCTTGGTCCATTGATCGACAGCGGAATTGATGTCGCGAACCACCATCGTAAAGGCGGGCGATCCCGGATCCTCGGCGCCCGCTACAACTTTTGTTCGCGCTACGCCGGAATACTCGATCAGCCCGAAGTCGAGAGTGGTGCCGGGAATGTTCCCGTGGGTGATGCGCCATTGCGCACCCGGCAGGCCGATGAGTTTGGCTACCACTGGGTTCGTTCCTAACCGGCCCGTGGGCCGCGCGTTGAAACCAATTGCGTCACGCAAGAAAGCGACGGTCTTCGCCGAATCCCCGATGGAAAACTGAACCGCGGCGCCGAGAATATCGCCGGCCGTGTGCGCAGCCGAGGCAGGCAGCGGATCGGGCTGCTGCAATTCGACAAAGAAGCCGTCCGGATCGCGCACCAGGATCTCGCGCAGCTTGCTGTTCGGATTCCCGGTCGGATTAACGGGGACGCCTCCGATGGTCACGATAGGCGCACCGGAAGCTTTCACTTTCGCGAATACCTTTTCGATATCGCGCACCTGTAACGCCAGAGTAGCCGCTCCGATGTCCTGGAGGTTCGGCCGCACCGGCTTGCGGGATCCGCCTGTAAATTCCGTCAACTCAAATCCAAAGCCGGCGTTCGGAATGTGGAACGTCGCCCCTCGAAAGCTCATGCCCTTGGTTGCGGTGAATCTCGACATGTCCTGGTCGAGCTTCTGCGGCTGCTGTGCCAGCGGATCGCGAGTTCCGTTCACCGGCAGGCCCAGCACGTCGCGATAAAACGGGACGGTCTTGTCGAGGCTTTCGGTGGTATGGGCCAGGTTCTGCAGCCGGACGACAGGAGTCGTTTGTGCAAAGGCAAATGCGGCAACAAAGCACGCGGCGGCGGAAACCTTCCAGAGCGTTGTGGACGGCATCTCCGAAGTATACTGCGGGTGCTTACGGCGTCAGTTGATCTTATCCAGGCCCTCGGTCAGCTCGATTGAGACTCCCCAAGGGTCCACGATCATCGCAGTGGCGATGTTGTTCATGGCTGGATCTCTTCTCTGGTAAGGCCGAACGAGCTGGATGCCCTTCGCTTCGAGCTCCTTCGAGAACGCCTCCAGGTTCTTCACTTCAAATCCCACGTGATCTACCACGCGGCCGGCGGTGGGGACGTGAGTGATGGACTGATCGCCTTCCCAGCGAAAGAAGTTGAGGCTGTATCCGACGCCCGGCAGGTCGGCGCCAATGAAGAAGTCGGTTTGTCCTGGACGCAAAGTCGCGTTGAACGCCTTCGCGTACCATTGTTCCATCTCGACATACTGCTTATTGATGAAGTGGATGTGATGCGCCACGATGGGCGGCGCGTTCTTTTGAGCGCTGGTTACGAGCTCGATTTTCACCCCGTCCGGGCCGAGAAAATACGCAAAGCGTCCATATACTGCCGACGTGCCCGATGCCGCTGGAGGTTTCTCGCCCGGCTTCGGCTCCCGCCCCGTGGTTTCCTGATATCCCGCGGCTGCCAGCTTCGCCGCCATCGTCGGCACGTTTGGCACTGCGAATCCGATGTGATCGAAGGCGGTGCCGCGGGTGGGGCCGGTCGGCTTCTGCACGCGCAGAAAGATGAACGCGTCGGGAAACTCGATTACATCGATGTCGCCGAACTTCATCGCTTTGCCGCCGAGCGTATCGGCCCAAAACTTCTTGTGGGCTTCGACGCTCGTAACGTTGAGGTGATAGTGGCCGATGCGGACCGGTGCGTCGGGATGACTTATGAGCTGCGCGAATGCAGGCCGGGCTGCGCATGACAGGAGCGCCGCTAGAGCAAGAAAAGCTGTTCTCATTTGATATTGACGAGTCCTTCCGTCAGTTCGATACTTGTCCCCCAGGGATCTTTGATGAACGCGATCGCGATGCCAAGCTGGGGCGCTTTGGTGTAGGGGACGGTCAGTTTGATGCCCTCGGCTTCGAGCTTCTTGGTGAACGCCTCCAGGTTTTTGATCTCGAAGCCGATATGATCGATCGCTCGGCCGGTGGTGCCGACGGTCGGCGTCGGCGAGGGGCTGAAGTTCAGGAACACGCCCGGCAGTTTGTCCTGCACAAACGCAGACCCCGGATTGGCCGGAAGCATCTTCGCGCCGAACGTCTTTGCGTACCACGCTTGCATTTGGGTGTTCATCTGCCCGAAGAAGTGAATGTGATGAAGCTGAATCGGAACCTTCTGCGATTTAACTTCGACCAGCTCTACCTTGACATCCTCCGGACCGAGCACAAACGCTATGTTCGTCGTCGGACTAGCGGCTGCGATGTCGCCTGTCACCTTCACGTTCGCGGCAACCGAATCGGCGGTGATCATTTTGAAGCCGTTCGCTTTGATCTTCGCCACGACCGGCATGAGATCGGGAACGGAAAAGCCGATGTGATTCACCGTGGTGCCGATCGAGCCGCCCGTCGGCGCCTGCATCGGATGGAAAAAGATCAGAACATTCGGGAACTTGATGATCTCCTGCTGCCGGGCGCCCGAACCGATCTTTAGCACGGCGCCGCCGAGCGTGTCGGCATAGAACTTCTTCTGTGCCGCCATATTCGTGGTGTTCAGATGGTGATGCCCGTATACGACCGGACCTTCTCCGGCAACCAGAATCTGCGCCCTGGCAACGGCCGGCACGAAGAGCAGCACGAATAGGAGAAAGCCTGGGCCGATTCCGGTCAATAAACGTCTCATGAACACTCCCTGGCCGCCAAGTTTACACGATATGGCGTTTCTGTTTCATCTGGGTGGACGTATTGGCCGGTTATTAAAGCCTCCTTGTCCCTTGGCCTCGCAGCCATCGTCCCTTACTCCGCGTCGGGTACCGGTTTCTGAGAGCTGGACCTATTCCGCGATGCCACTGCAAACCAGCTCCCCAGGGGAGCGCGCTGTGAAACGAACGGCATCGACAGATCAGCCATCGGTTGTCACTCCAATCGTTCAACTGGTTTTGGAATTAGCTGAACGCTATCAGCTCACCTCACTACACCCCCTGATTGACGTCTTTCGAGCTTCCACCCAACGATGCGACCTGAGCGTCGCCGTCCTTGGGTAGCATTTCGAGTTGGAGGAGGATTCAGCATATTCAGCTTTGTTTGTCTTCCTGCTCGCGCCGCTCTGTGATACGCTCGGAGCAGCGGTGGAGTTCGCTATAACCGCCGGAAACGGCCGATAACTCCTACGGTTTCGTTACTGTAGGTGTTGGACTGTATAACCTGCCTGCAGTAACCCCGGGACAGCCATCAGATTGAGAGTTCCTGATCTATGCGTCAGATCGTTTTGCCACGTTCGCATGGAGGCCGCACAGCGCTCCTCGAGAACACGCCCGGTGCGGCTTGCGCAAACGAGAACGGAGTTCCCAACGCTTTCTAAAGGTCCCGCCAAGAGAGTCACAATCTTCGCCGATGAAGACACGCATCATGGTACGGAGCCGCTTTGGCGTGCCGTCTTCGATCTCCTGGTCCACAAACATGCCGCGGAGCGTCCGTCACCCGGCCATTCCTGGGCTCTGGGAGTCACCAACGGGTCCACTCGCCGGAGATGGAAGCCACGATGCAGAGTCTTCCCGTCCGCATCGAATTCGTCGAAACGCGAGAGAAGGTGCAAGAGTTGTTGCCGACACTCTATGGCATGGTCGTTGACGGCATGATCGACGTTCAGGACACCCGGATGATGCGCATTTTCCTTGGAGAAGCGCACAAATGGCACGGAGAGCCGCTCGATGACGCCATAGTGAAAAAGCTTCGGATGGAGGATATGGCGGGCGCCACCGTGTACAGAGGGATCCTTGGGTTTGGGGCTAAGAGGCACACGCACGAGGGACAAAGCTTCGGGCACCTTGCTCACGATTGCCCGGTAATGATTTCGATCACTGACTCGGCGGCCAAGATCGCTGAGGCGGTTGAGATCGTCGAAGGGATGTTGCAAGACGGCTTAATTGTCATATCGGATGTCGAGATGATTCGCCTCGCTCATACTTCACCAACCACGGAGGTCAAAGATGCCAGAACCGCAGCCCGGTAAACTCCTTCGCGTGCACATTTCAGAACACGATCATTACAACGGCAAACCGCTGTATGAGGCCATTGTGCAGAAGTGCCGCGAAATGAGTATCGCCGGTGCGACAGTATTTAAGGGGCTGGAAGGTTACGGGGAAACCGCGGAGATCCATCGTTCTCACCTGATCAGCCACGATCAGCCGATTCTGATTACGATCATCGATTCGGAGCCGCAACTCAGCAAATTGATTCCCGTCCTGGACGAGATGCTCGATACGGGTCTGATGGCGATGTCCGATGTGGAAATCATAAGATTCCAAACGAACGGACCAGAGCCGTTGCCATCGTCGTAGCTGTTTTGCCGTAAAGCCTCCAGAGGACTGTCGCGGCCACATGAGAAGTTCCTATTAGAGCCGAGTAGAACGTTCCTACCCAAACAACCGAAGTTGAAAGGTGGAACGAATCCAGATGAGCCAACCGGAACGGGATCGGCTGAATTGGCTGAAACAGGCCGAGGGCAAGCAGACCACACAACCGCGGGTCGAGATCACTGATTCCTGCCCGGCTTTCTGAATCACTGGAAGGTCAGGGTCAGCGGCATTCTCCCAGGCATGTTGTAGAGGGCATTGCCCGCATAGAGGGTCGGCGGGGCTCGGCGGCATGAGAATCCTCGATGCAATTCTGGCCAGCGAACGAGACCCGGTGAAACTCGCAGCTTTGTGCCATGGGCGCGTCAGAAGTCCGCGGGAAACTGTGGCTAAGTCGCTCGAAGGGGATTACCGGACCGAACACCTGTTTGCGCTCCGGCAGTCACTTGCAGGGTTCCGGTTCTATCAAAGTTCATCGGTGAGGTGGATCAGGAACTTGAAATTGTAATGCGACAGCTTCTGCGCGCAGAAGGTGCGCCGGACCAGGTGCCCCCGCAGTTCCGGATCTCCGGCGTCGATCTGAGGATGTGCCCGGTATCGAGGCCGGAGTTGAACGTGCCGGTTGCGCGCGATTACAGCGCATACAGTCCTAATCGAAGTCGGACCTGACCTCTCCCGGTTTCGAAACGCGTCCGCCGTCGCTTCGTGGCTCGGCCTTTGTCCTGACAAGAAAGTCAGTGGAGGCAAGGTCCTTTATACCGGACCCCGCAAGGTCAAGAGTCGCGTCGCGATTGCATTGCGGCTCGGTGCGCAGTGTCTGTATCGACTCAACCGGCTAGCTCGCCTTAAAATAGCGTGGAACCTAACGCCCACTGTCATGGCGGATTATTCCAAACGGAATCTCATCCTGGGGACTACCCTGACGGAGAATCTCACACCCATTGCGCTCCAAATGCCGGACGAGATCGATGCGCTTCAAGCGGCCGGTAGGGTCAGGGTTTCCCGAATGACATCGGCCCCCTGGATCGACTGCTCGGAGAGTTCACGGTTTGCGTCCAAAACCATACCGACGGCCTCCTGGAGATTTAGCGAGCTTCTTCGAGCGTATCGCCTTGGGTGTTCGCGCCAGGCAGTTCCTCGACGAACGCGACATAGCCTTAGGGCGCCTTCATATATACAGCTGTCAATTTCAGCGGGGCAATATGGTGCAATCATTGCAATGCGGAGGAACGGGCGAAACCGGAACCCGCCCCCAACGCGTCGAAACCGCATGGAGGTCCAGCGCATGCCGAAGGCGATTGGGGAAGCCCAGGGCAAGATCAGCGGACGCGTCATTATTGAGCAGCTCATCCGCAACCTGGAGCTGGGCCAGTTCGAGATGGGCTTCAGCATCCTGGTCCCGTGCATTTTTAGCCTTTATCTGCATCCGGACGATTATGCGCGGCTTACCGGCGTTTTCGATCTGATCCGGCAGGATGCCCGACAGGCGCTCACGGCGCGCCTGGCGCAATTCAACGCTAAGCCGCTGGGGTTGGGTTCGTTCCGCGGTACCAAGGATCGCAAACCTTACAAGATCGCGTGCAAGGATTGGACTCTGGAGTTTTTCCCGGATTCCGAGGGCGTGGTGCCGCTTGGAGACGTCGAGATCCACTCGGATTTGAATGAGACGCCGCAGCCGGGTTATCACGGGACCAAGACCACGCTGCTCGAGCGGGAGCCGGCGGTGGGGTCTGTTACCGGAAAAACGGCCATTACGGGACGCGTAAGCGCGGCGCGGCCGGAAACGCGGCAGGCGGCGGATCGGGTTTACGCGGAAATCCGCTATGAAGACGACTCGGGTCCCCAGCTCTTTCTGATGACGCAGGATGAAATCAGCGTGGGGCGGGGTGGAGACGAGGCGCAGGTCAGCCTGGCGCTCTATACCAACGACGAAGTTTCGCGTGAACATTTACGGGTGCGGCTGGACGGGGCGCGGAAGCGCTTCGTGATCGTCGATAAGAGCATGAACGGCACCTGGCTCAATGGCAAGCGGCTGGCCCGCGGGGTGGAGGAGACCCTGCCGGCGAAGGCACAGATCAGCGTGGCGGAGGTGATCACGCTCCAATTTGAGGCTAAGCAGTGACTAAGAGCGTGGCCTGGCGGTCGGCGATGGAGAGCGACGCCGGACAGGTGCGGGCGGAGAATCAGGATCGCGGGTATGCCGATGACGAATTGGGCGTTTTCCTGGTGGTGGACGGGCTCGGCGGCCACGCGGCGGGCGAGAAAGCGGCAGAAACTGCGGTTGCGGTGATCAGCGAAGAAATGGCCAAGCCCGAGGGGGACCCGGTGGATCGGATACGCGGCGCCATCACCGCCGCCAACAATCGAATTTTCGAAGAGGCGGAAGCTGATCCGAACCTGCGGGGGATGGCGTGCGTCCTGACGTTGGCCTTGATCTGCGACGACAAGGTTTTCGTCGGGCATGTTGGCGATTCCCGCCTGTATCTCACCTGGAATGGCTCCATCCGGAAAATAACCTCAGACCATTCGCCGGTGGGCGAGCGCGAGGACGCGGGCGAACTGAGTGAAGCTGAAGCCATGGCGCATCCGCGGCGGCACGAGGTGTTCCGCGACGTTGGTTCGCGCCGGCGGTCGCCGGATGAAGAGGATTTCATCGAGATCAAGGAGTTCCTGTTCAAGCCCGATGCCGCGATTCTGGTGTGCAGCGACGGCCTGAGCGACCTGGTGACATCGGCCGAGATGCTGCAGGCGATCGAGCGCTACGAGGGCGATCCCGCGCAGGTGACGGGCGAGCTGACCGATGCGGCAAACCTGGCCGGCGGTACAGACAACATCACCGCTATCTTCGTGGCAGGCAGTGAATTCCTGGGAAATGCATCGCCGGCGGCGGCGGAGGCTCGGGCCAGGAACGCCATCACAAAAGCGCGCGACGCCGATGCGCAGCTTGACCCGGCCCCGCAGCGGCCCGGCCGGATCCGGCGCTTGTTCACCGCGCGAGTGGCGTTCTTGATTTACGGGTTTGTACTGGGGGTGGCGCTGGCGCTGGCGCTGCGTTGGCCGAAACCGTAAGAGGCGCGGCGCGTCAATCTTATCGATCGCATAAGCTATTTGTGCTTCGAACCCGGCAATTTGGCGCCTATGAGGTGATCCGCAAGCTCGCGCGCGGCATGACCGACGTGTATCTGGCGTTTGACACGGGCGCCAATCGCCAAGCCGTATTAAAAATTGTTGAGGAATCCCCGGACGCGTTGACGCAGTTGATCCTCGAAGCCGAGCGGCGCGGGGCCGACTTGCAGAAGCAATTGCACGACGCCGATTCGCGTGTGATCGAGGTCTACGATTACGGGCATCTGGACGGATTTTTCTTCGTCTCCATGCAATATATTGAGGGCCGAACGGTGGCCGAGATCCTCAAGCAAGAGGGCCGCCTCGAGCCGGAGCGTGCGGCGCGATTCACGGTGGAGATTCTAAGCCAGCTCGACAAACTGCATTCCTTTCAGGCGGTGATTGATGGGCAGCGGCGCAGCGTGGTGCACGGGGACATCAAACCGTCGAACGTGCAGATCGGCACCAACGACGAAGTGCGGTTGCTCGATTTCGGCATCGCCAAGGCGCTGACATTCACGCATAGCCGCACGCAT
>Ga0335074_10005337_pt1 | contig 17765 bp, 15 predicted proteins | sample Lox_Sample_23_FD_206715 | JGI IMG/M metagenome (GOLD analysis project Ga0335074, IMG submission 206715) | Soil microbial communities from Loxahatchee National Wildlife Refuge, Florida, United States - Lox_Sample_2.3 | ecosystem: Environmental > Terrestrial > Soil > Wetlands | place: USA... | reverse complement strand
GCAGCACCGGAAGGTCCAGGTCGATGGCGGTCAGACGTCGATGCCGCTGCCGCCAACGATGTTCTGCCCGGTGACATAGCTGGCGCCGTCGGAGGCGAGGAAGGCCACGACCTCGGCGACCTCGCGTGCGGTGCCGAACCTGCCGAAGGGGATCCGGGCGGACACCGACGCCCACGGTGAAGACGATCGACGCACCGTCGGCCAGCAGGGGAAGGGTCTTCTGCAGGGTGAAGAACTGACCCTTCGTGTTGACCGCGAACACCTCGTCGTAGGTCATCTCGTCGACCGACGACACCGGCGCGGGGCGGGTGATCCCGGCGTTGAGGAAGAGGGTAGCGAGGCGCCCTGCAGCGCCCCCGAGGGCAGCAGGGCGACCCGGGCCGCCTGTGAGACCCGGCGGGGCCTACCGGCCCGACAGGTGGGCGCGGATGATCTGGAGCACCTCGGTCAGGGCCCGGTCGTAGGCCGTCGCCAGATCGAGGCCGAGGCCGGGCAGCATGACCGCGGCGAACTCCCCGTGCGGGTATCGCTCGGCGACCCGGATGACGCCGAGCAGCACGTGCTCGGTGCCGATGTAGTTGTGGTGCATGGCGCGCGCCTCCCTGAAGGACAGCACCAGCGTCAGCTTGGCCTGCTCGTTGAACGGGAGCCGGCCGCCGGTCCAGTTCAGCGGGCCCTTCGGGGTGAGCGGCACCCGCCCGAGCGCGCCGGGACCGAAGCTCTCCTCGATCCTGCGCTTGATCTCGTCCAGGTCGATCCCGATCGCCGCCAGCGCCTCGGCATCGTCGTCTGCCTCGTCCGCCTGCGCCAGGCCGCCTCGCGCACCCTCTGCGGTCCCGGTGCGCGCGAGTTCACGATCGACGGCCGCGGCGTCTACGCCCAGCGCGGTCAGCGCCTGCGTGGCCACGCCGTCGGAGGTAGTCAGCCCGTAGAGGATGTGCGCCGGGCGGATCTGGTCGTCGCCATGCTCCTGGGCCTTGACCTTGGCCGCGACCACGACCGCCCGGGCCTTGTCAGTGAAACGTTCGAACATCGTGAGGTCCCCTCTCCTCAGCGCGCGCGGGCGCGTCGGCGGGCTGGGTAGCTGAGGTCGGCTCGGCGGGCGTGCTTCTTGTGCACGGCCTGCCGGGACACGCCGAGGATCTCGGCGATCTCCTGCCAGGACCAGCCGTGCTCCCGGGCGTTGTCCACCTGGAGCGCCTCGAGCTGCTCCAGGAGCCTGCGCAAGGCGGCGACGGCGCGGAGCCCGGTGCGCGGGTCCGAGCTGTCGGCCGCGGCCGCCAATTCGGGTGCCTTGTCCATGGTGTCAATCTATGTTGACAACGCCCGCAGTGTCAACTTCGGTTGACACGCGGGAGGCGGGTCCGGAGGCCGATTACGAAGCGCTTACCGGAACCGGGTGAACCGTGCGCGGCGGCGTGACGTACCCGTAACTAGAGGGGGAGAGCCCGGCCCACGCCAGCGGCCGGGAGAAATCTCGTATCGACCGGCATGGGATTAGCGTGCCCGGGCGCATACGATCCAGCTAGGCCACCGCCATCAGCGGCTGCTGATCGCGAGGGGAGGTTCGGTGACCAGCGTGACCGGGCGCTCGGGTCGGGCTCGCCAGCCCGGGGCGCGCGCTTATCCCGGATCGCGGGGTCGCGGCGGGCCGCAGCACGGGGCACCGCACAGCGCGCAGGGAACACCAACGCCCGTTCGGGATAAACGGGGGTACGGTCGCGTCGGCCCGCGCGCTGTCCTCGCCGTCATTGGCGTCGGCGCGGTCATCGTTATCGCGCTGTGGTGGCACAGCACCCCGGCCGTCAGCGGGCTGGGCGGCTGGCTGACGGGGGCGGGGGAGGTCCTCGGCCTGCTCTGCGGGTACGGCGTGGTGATCCTCGTCGCGCTGATGGCGCGGCTCCCGCCGCTGGAGCGGGGCATCGGCACCCACCGTCTCGCGCAGTGGCACGCGATCGGCGGCCGGTACATCGTCAGCCTCGTCGTCGCGCACGGCCTGCTCATCCTGTGGGGGTACGCCGTCGAGGCGCACACCACGGTGCTGAGCGAGACCGCGGCGCTGCTCACCCAGTACCCGGACGTCCTGATGGCCACGGTGGCCGGCTTCCTGCTGCTGGGCGTCGGCATCGTCTCGATGCGCGCCGCGCGCCGGCGGATGCGGTACGAGACGTGGTACTACCTGCACCTGTACACCTACCTGGCCATCGCGCTCGCGTTCAGCCACCAGTTCGCCGTCGGCCTGGCGTTCATCCACAACCTGGCGGCGCGGTTCTGGTGGTCGGCGATGTACCTGACGGTCGCGGTCCTCGTGGCCTGGTACCGGGTCCTGGTCCCGTTGCGCGCGTTCGCCAGGCACGAGTTCGCGGTGATCGGCGTGAAGGCCGAGAAGCCCGGCGTGATCTCGGTCTACATCGGTGGCAAGCACCTGGACGAGCTCGCCGCCGAGCCCGGGCAGTTCTTCCGCTGGCGGTTCCTGACCAGGTCGCTGTGGTGGTCCTCGCACCCGTACTCACTGTCCGCCGCGCCGGGTGGCGACGTCATGCGGATCACGGTCAAGGACACCGGCGACCATAGCCGGGCCCTGAGCCGGCTGCGGCCGGGCACCCGGGTCATCGCCGAGGGTCCCTATGGGGCGTTCACGGCGGGGGACTCGGGCCGCGGCGTCCTCCTGCTCGCGGGCGGGGTGGGCATCACCCCGCTGCGGGCCATGTTCGCGACGCTGCCCGGACCGGTCACCATGATCTACCGCGCGAGCAGCGAGCAGGACATCGTGTTCAGGGAAGAGCTTGACGCGATCGCGGCCGCCCGCGGGGCGACCGTGCACTACGTGGTCGGGTCCCGGGCGGAGTTCGGCGGGGATCCGCTGTCGCCCCGCCTGCTTCGCCAACTCGTGCCCGGGCTGGACCAGCAGGAGGCCTACGTGTGCGGGCCGGCCGGCATGGTGTCGGCCGCCGCCGACGCGCTCCGCGCCGCCGGAGTTCCGCGCCGCCGGATCCACTTCGAGTCGTTCGAGTTGTGAGGGGAAGATCCGCGAGATGCGCCGAGCGATCCTGGCGATCACGGCTACCATCGCCGGCCTGGTGGCCCTGCTGACGTTCAAGTCGCATGCCCCGACTATTCCCACCGCGACGGTCGGCGGCACCGGCGCCGGCGTGTCGTCTTCGCCGGTGTCCGAGGCGGGACCCGGGGCGGTGGTCCCGACGGGGAGCCAGGCCGGGAGCCTGCCCGCCGGTGAGACCGCGATCACCGGCCAGCCCGCCAACACCGTGTACGGCCCGGTGCAGGTCCAGCTGATCGTGCGCGACAAGAAGATCATCAACGTCTCGATCCTGGAGCAGCCGGAAAGCACCCTCGAAGACATCCAGATCGGCCGGTTCGCGTTCCCCAAGCTGATCAGCGAGACGGTATCCGCGCAGAGCGCCAAGATCGACGCGGTGTCCGGGGCGAGCTACACCAGCGCGGGCTACATCCAGTCCCTGCAGAACGCGCTGGATCACGGCCTCTGAGCCCGGTGTCCGGTGCTCGCGATCACCGCCACCTGCGCGGGCCGGCACACCAGCGGATTCCGGTCCTACCTCGGCTGAGCGCTCACAGTGTTTTCCCGCTCGCCCCGTGCCCGAACGTCAGCAGCACCCCATCCTCCTGGCGTGGCGGGCGATGGCACCGGGGGCCGGGTAAGCGCAGTACCCGTCAGCTTGCCTGCCGGTACTCGCCGGCGATCTCGGCGTGCAGGGCCGACGCAGAGGTATCGGCTCCGGCCAGGATGTGCGGCACCATCCCCTGCTTGACGACGGTCAGCGCGAGCGCGATGTGCTCGACGCCGATGGTGGAATCGTGCCGCTGGAGTGTCTCGCGGAGCGTGAGTTCCAGGATCCGCTTGGCGGCCGGGGTGAAGGGGATGTGGTTCTGGGGCGAGGCGGCGGCCCGGTTGCGGCCGGGGCCGCCTGCGGGCCTGGCCGGGCTGGGCGGCGTCACACCGGGAAGCCGGCGGTTGCCGTTCCGGTTTGCGGGGCGGTGCCACCTGCGGATGAGGCGGGGCGGCAGCGCACGGCGCGGATTTAGCCGGGACCGGAGCGATCCCGCTGGCCGGGGCTCGAGCTTCGTACCGCGGTGAAGCTCGAAGTCGGCCCGGGCCAGGGCCTGCGGCCCGAAGGACGCCTCGATCCTGGCGCGTACGGTGTCGAGATCGATCCCGATCGCGGCCAGCGCATCCCGGTCCAGGCTGCCGAACAGGTCCGCACCGGCACCGGCCCGGGCGCCCGGACCAACGCGGCGGGTGATCTCAGCCTCGACGTATTCGGGCGTGAGGCCGTGCGCGGCCAGGATGGCGCTGGCCCGGCTGCTTTGCGAGACGGCGGAGAGCAGGATGTGCTCGCCGCCGATGTAGTTATGCCCGAGGCGGCGGGCGTGCTTCTGGGCATCGACGACGGTGACCTTGGCGTCCGGGCCGAAGCGCTCGAACATCACGGCCTCCCGAGCCGTCGGCCGTACTTGCGGTGGACGGTCTGCTTGGTGACGCCGAGCCGCGCCGCGATCTCCTGCCAGGACCAGCCCCGCTCCCGTGCGTTCTGGACCTGGAGGATCTCCAGTCGTTCGGCCAGGTCGCGCAGCGCCGCCACGGCGCGCAGGCCGATGTCGGGGTCGGTGCTCGCGGCACCCTCAGCGATTTCGAGTACGGGCTCCATGGACGTCAGCATATGCTGACGGTCTCGATTGCGTCAACATACGCTGACGGCTCATAGTGCCATCAGTGGCGGCCCCGGCCTCCCGCGAAGTCACATGATGAGCTGGACCCTACCCGGGCGTGCCGGCGAGCGCGGCGAGCAGCTCACGCTCCCGGTCGGGACTCAGGCCGGCGCGGCGCGGCCGGTCCAGGCCCTCCTCGCGCTCCCAGGCCAGGACGTCGGCCTGAAGTTCGGCCCGCGGGCGGTGCTGCAGCCCCGCGGCCCGGGCGGCCTGGCCGCTGCGGGCCGAGAAGGCTTCCCAGCCCGGCTCGAACACGCACATGGGCAGCGATTCCGGGCCCATCCACTCGGCGATACCCTGCCCGGTCAGCCATGCGGGGTCGGCCTCGACGACCGGGCCGGTATGCCCGCCCACCGCCCTGGCCTGCTCGATCCAGTCGCCGAACGCCATGACCGGGCCGACCGCGTCGTAGGTACCCGCGGTCCTGGCCTGCGCGCAGTCGAGCAGCCAGGCGGCCAGGTCGCGTGCGTCGACGACCTGCGTCGGCATCTGCGGGGTGGCGGGGACGAGCATCGGCCCGTGCGGGTCGCGCGCCGCGCGCGCCACCCAGTAGCCCGAACGGCACGAGCGGTCACCTGGCCCGCCGATCAGGCCGGCCCGCGCGATCATGAGCCGGTCACCCACCGCGGCCACCGAGGCCTGCTCGCACGCCACCTTCGCCTCGCCGTACTGCTCGATCCCCGCCTCGCCCTGGTCCGTGGCGGGCAGCAGCGGAGTGCTCTCATCGGCGCCCGCGACGTCGTGAGGGGGCGCGTAGACGCTGCAGGACGAGACGTAGCCCCAGTGCGCGGCCCGGTCGCCGAGCGCCGCCAGCGCCGCGCGGACCGGGCCGGGCTGCCACGACACCTCGATCACCGCGTCCCAGTCACGGTCGCGGACGCCGTCGTAGGCGCCGTCCTCCCGCCGGTCGGCGGTCACCAGGACCGAGCCGTCGGCCACCGGACCGCTTTCCCCCCGGGCCAGGCAGGTCACCGCGTATCCGCGTTCGACCGCCTGCCGGGCCACCTCGCGGCCCAGCCACGCCGTGCCGCCCAGCACCAGAAGTTCCATGAGGCCAGTCCAGCACGCCGGAGCGGGCGCCCGCACCGTGGTTCACGTACAGCTTGACCGGACGCCGTCATTTCCCTGGAACGTAGACGAGTTCGGCCGAACCGTCAGGAAATACCCCGTCCGCCCGCAGCAAGCGCAGCGGTACGGCCGGGGCCGACCGGGGGGACAGCGGCACGCCGTCGCCCAGCAGGATGGGCAGGACGACCAGTTCGAGCCGGTCCAGCGCGCCGACCTCGTGGAACGCCCGGATGGTCCGCGACCCGCCCACCAGGTGAACGTCACCGCCGGTATGAAACCAGGCATGACGGCCAGGGTGGGCACGCCTTCCGGCGTGGCCACGAAACCGTCGGCGCTTACTGCCATGCGCGATCGGATGTGCATCGGACGACTCTCCTTGAGGATCTTCGTCTGCCCTGGGTGGCCGGCGGCCTTGATACTGTGTCGGCGCGGGCGGGCCGATCTCGACATTCCTGGTGCGGATTAAAGAGTCAGGAATGCTGGAGTGACCGTCCAGCCAGCCTCCAGGCCCGCTTTCTAACCTTCTGTCCACAGCAGGAGAACCGCTGAGCAGGGAGGATCGGGATCGTGCGGGACAACGTGACCATCGCGTACCGCGGAGCCAAGTACGAGCTCGGGCGCGGGTCAACCTTCTTCGGGATCTGGGCCGCTGGAGCGTCCCGCTCGGAGCCGCTGCAGTGGTGGCCCGACACCCCCGAAGGCTGGGCCGCCGCCTGGTCGCGGTTCACCGAAATCGAGACCCCCGGGACGATCGTCCCCGTCGGCCGGCGCAGGGCGTCGAGGGGCCCGGGTGCCGTCCCGGCCGGAGAGGGCGCGTCCCCGGCGGGAGAGGGCGCGTTCCCGGCGGGAGAGGGCGCGTTCCCGGCGGGAGAGGGCGCGTTCCCGGCGGGAGAGAGTGCGTTCGCGGCGGGAGAGGGCGCGTTCGCGGCGGGCCGGGGCGGTGTCTCGGCCGGGCCGCATGCGGCTGGCACCGGCCTTGGCCGGCCCGTCGCCGCGGGCCTTCTCGCCGCGGGGGTCGTGCTCGGCCTCATTGGGCTCTTCCCCGGGTACCTGGCCGGCGACAGCCTCGCCAAGCAGCCGCCCGAGCTTGTCCCGCACGTGATCTACCTCGCCGGCTGGACCGTGAGCGCCCTCCTCATCGGCCTCGGCGGCACCCGGCTGCGGCTGGGCGCATTGCTGGGGGCCGGGCTGAGCCTCGTCACCTTCGGCCTGTACTTCGCGGACGCGGGCACGGCGATCGCCGGAGGCCTCCACCTGGCCGGCGCGGGCCTCGTGCTCGGGATCGCGGGCTGGCTGGCGTGCGCCGCGGGATCCGCGATAGCCGTGCTACTCCCCGCCGTGGGCCGCCCTGGCTTGCTCCGGGCGGGCGGAAGGGGGCGCCCGCTAGGCAGGCCCCGCGGCGCCCAGATAGGCGCCGCCATCCTGGTGGTGTTCGCCGGGCTGGGGGCCGCCATCTGGTTCGCCCCGGCGTGGGACAGCTTCACGCTGCGGACGGCAGTCGGCCAGTCGCAGTCGCTGACGGCGGGTAATGCGTTCTCCAACCCGGGACCCGTGATCGCCGGGGACGTCGCCGTGATGGTCGCGCTGGGCGCGGTCGTCATCGCGGCGGCCCTGTGGCGCCCGGTCCGGCACGGGGCAGTGCTGCTCATCGGCGCTACCATCCCGATGGTGGCGCAGGCCATCTCGGCGCTCGTCCAGGCGGGCGAAGCCGCCACGCCGGCCCAGTTCGGGTTCTCGCCGGCGCAGGCCGCACGGCTCGGGCTCACGATCAGCTCCGGTCTCACGGGGGCATTCTGGATCTACTGCGCGTTCGTCCTCGTGCTCGTGGTCTCGGGCGCCTGGATGCTGCTCACGCCGCCCGAGTCCGTCGGCGTTCCCACCGGCCCGTACCCAGGCACCCAGCCGGGCGACGACCTGTGGCGGACCGCCCAGCCCGAGCCGGACGACGGCCTCTGGGCCACCGCGGCCGGAGCCCATGACGATGCCACGGACGCGACCCCGACCGACCCCGGCCCCGCGGCCTGGCACGTCCCCCGGGCCGACGCCTTCAACCTGGCGGGCGCGCCCTCGCCCGCGCCCGCCACCAGCGACACCGAGGGCAGTGCCGACCCCGGGTAATCCCGGCTTGCCCGGCGGCGCGGGCCACGGTTTCATGGGCCTGACAGGACTGTGCCCGATACGCCGAGGAGCCCGAACATGGCCGTCGAGGCCGGCATCACCGCGCTGTTGTTCGCGCCGCCCAGCATCGTGGCCGACCAGGCCGACGCCGGGGACGGCAGCGTGCTCTTGCGGTCGACCGATCCGCTCGGCGACTACCCGGTCACCGTGGTGCACAGCGTCCGCGCGTGGGCGGCCCTCGATCCCGGGCACCCGCTGGTCGCCGAACGCACCACCGCGGGCTCCTGGCGGGTCTGCGGCTACGGCGAGGCGGTAGCCGCGGCCGACGCGATCGGGCAGGGACTGCTCGATCTCGGCCTCGGCCCGGACCGGCCGCTGCTCATCCTGTCGGGCAACGGCGTTGACCACCTGCTGATGACGCTGGCCGCGATGACCGCCGGCGTTCCCGTCGCCCCGGTCAGCGTGGCCTACTCCCTGCAGAGCCGCGACCACGCCAGGATCCGGGCGATCGCCGACCTGATCCGGCCGGGCGCCGTGTTCGCCGACGACGCGGGCCGGTACGCCGCGGCGCTGGACGCGATCGGGCACGTGCCCGCCATCGTGCACGCGGGCGACCGGCCGGGGGCGGAGCGGACCGAAGACCTCATGGCCACCGTGCCCGGCCCCGCCGTGGCGGCCGCGTTCGACGCCGCCGACCCGGGGGCGATCGCGAAGATCCTGTTCACCTCAGGCTCGACCGGGACGCCCAAGGGAGTGCTCAACACCCACCGGATGCTGTCGGCCAACCAGCAGATGATCCGTCAGGTGTGGCCGTTCCTGGCCGCCGAGCGGCCGGTGGTCGTGGACTGGCTGCCGTGGAGCCACACCTTCGGCGGCAACCACAACGTGAACATGATGCTCACCTCCGGCGGCACGCTGTACGTCGACGCGGGGCGACCCGTCCCCGGACTGTTCGCGGCGAGCATCGAGAACCTCAGCGACGTCCCGCCGACCGTGTACTTCAACGTCCCCGCCGGATATGCGCAGCTCGTCCCGGTCCTGGAAGCCGATCCCGCGTTCGCCGCGCGCTTCTTCTCCCGGCTGAGGCTGATGTTCAACGCCGGGGCGGCGCTGCCCGGCACCCTCCGCCACCGGCTCGCCGAGGCGGCCCGGCGGACGGCAGGCCATGCGGTCCCCGTCACGGGCGCCTGGGGTGCCACCGAGACCGCCCCGTCGGTGACGACGGCGCACTACGAGTACTCCGACGCCCGCTGCATCGGCGTCCCGCTGCCCGGCGCGCAGGTCAAGCTCGTCCCGGCCGAGGGCGCGTACGAGATCAGGGTCAAGGGCCCGCTGGTCACCCCCGGGTACTTCGAACGGCCCGACCTCACCGCGGCCGCCTTCGACGACGAGGGCTTCTACCGCTCCGGCGACGCGGTCAGCCTGGCCGACCCCGGCGATCTGAACGCCGGGCTGGTGTTCCGCGGCCGGATCGCCGAGGACTTCAAGCTCGACAGCGGCACGTTCGTCCGCGTCGGCGCGGTCCGCACGGCCCTGCTCTCCGCCACCGGCCTGCTGGCCGACGCCGTTATCGCGGGGGAGGGCCGCGGCTTCGCGTCCGCGCTGGCGTGGCTCAACCTGACCGAGGCGCGCACGCTGCTCGGCGCCGACCCCGCGTCAGAGGGCGGCCTCATCATCGACGAGTTCCTGCACGCCGAACTCGCCGCCACCCTGGCCTGCCACAACGCGGACGCCGGGTCTGCCGCCCGGATCGAGCGGCTGCTGGTCATGGCTGACCCGGCCGGGCTTGACGCCGGGGAGATCACCGACAAGGGGTATGTCAACCAGCGGCAGGTGCTGGCCAACCGGGCCGCCCTGGTCGAGCTGCTCTACGCCGAGCCGGCTCCGCCGGGTGTCATCGTCGCGGAAGGAACCCGTTCATGACGCACGAGATCACGGCGAACCCGCCCGGCGGGCCTGGCCGGGGCGCGACCACCGTGAGCTGGATGCTGTCCCGGGCCTGGTCGTTGCCCCCGCAGCGCAACCAGGTCGCGGTGGACCGCGACCTGAAGGTGCCGATGTCCGACGGCACGATTCTGCTGGCCGACCACTACATCCCGGTCCCGGTGGCGTCGGCGCCCACCGTCCTCGTGCGCTGCCCGTACGGCCGCGCCTTCCCGTTCAGCGTGGGGAGCGCGCAGCTCATCGCCGAGCGCGGCTATCACGTCCTCCTCCAGAGCTGCCGCGGCACGTTCGGGTCCGGCGGGGAGTTCGAGCCAATGCGCAACGAGATCGCCGACGGCCGGGACACCGTCGCCTGGCTCCGCGAACAGGCCTGGTTCACCGGACGGCTCGGCACGTTCGGGGCGAGCTACCTCGGGTTCGTGCAGTGGGCGCTGGCGATGGACCCGCCGCCCGAGCTGGCGGCGGCGGTGGTCCTGGTGGGCCCGCACGACTTCAGCCGGAGTGCGTACCGCCACGGGGTGTTCGACCTGTACAACTTTCTCACCTGGGCCGACCTGATCGCTCATCAGGAGGAAACCGGGCTGCTGCAGGGCGCGGTGCGCAACGCCCAGGCGCCGCGGCGGCTCCGCCCGGCGCTGGCCACGTTGCCGGTAAGGACGGGCGCCCGGACCATGCTCGGCACCGGATCCCCCTGGTTCGAAAGCTGGCTAGAGCACCCGGAGCTGACCGATGAGTTCTGGACGCCGCTGCAGTGCGGGGCGGCCGTGGAGCGGACCGCGGTGCCCACCCTGGTCATCGGCGGCTGGCACGACCTGTTCCTCGAGCAGACCCTGGAGCAGTACCGCACGCTCGCGGCCCGGGGCGTGCCCACCCGCCTGCTCGTCGGGCCCTGGGCTCACGTCGAGGCCGCCATCAGCGGGACTGCCCTCAGCGAGAGTCTGGCCTGGCTGGACCGGTATCTCGGTCCGGGGGCGCGTCGCGTCGCCGGGGCGGCAGCCCACCCGGAGCGCTCCATCCGGGTCTGGGTCGGCGGTGAGCCGGAAACCCGGAAGGCCCCGAAGATCCGGCGGCCCCAGGGGCGAGTCGGCCAGTGGCGGGAGATCGCGGGATGGCCGCCGTCCGAGACGGACCGGCAGCGCTGGTACCTGGGCCCGCACGGCGCCCTCAGCCCGCTTGAGCCGGCCGCGGGCCTAGGCGCCGCGCCCGCCCGGTTCCGCTACGACCCGGCCGACCCCACGCCGTCGGTGGGCGGCGCGATCATGGCCTGGGACGCGGGCGCCCGGGACAACCGCTCGGTCGAGGAACGCGCCGATGTCCTGGTCTTCAGCAGCGAGCCGCTGGAGCAGCCGGTAGAGATCATCGGTGAGGTCGAAGCCGAGCTGTCGGTGACCCGCGATAACCCGCACGCCGACCTGTTCGTGCGGCTCTGCGACGTCGGCCCGGGCGGCCGTTCGGTCAACGTCTGCGACGGGATCGTCAGGCTGACCGACCGGGATCCCCTCGCCGGCCCGGTCATGGTGTCGCTGATCGGCGCGGCGCACCGGTTCGGCCGATGGCACCGGCTCAGGGTCCAGGTCTCCGGCGGTGCGTACCCCCGCTTCGCCCGCAACCCGGGTAACGGGGAGGTCGATCCGCCCACTGCGGACCTGGTGCCGACGCAGTACGCGATCGGCCTCGGCGCTCAGGAAGCCGGCGCTCAGGAAGCCGGCGCTCAGGAAGCCGGCGCTCAGGAAGCCGGCGCTCAGGAAGCCGGGAACGCCTCGGTGCTCCTGCTGCCCGTGGCCAACGCGTAGCGCGACCGCCTCAGCGCCGGACGTACTCCAGGTGCGTGGCGTGCGCGTCGCGCATCCAGTCCTGGGTGATCCGCGGGTCGTCGAAGGGCTCGCGCCGGGCCAGGGCGTCGAGGTAGCCGGAGTCGGCCGCCAGCCGCCTGCGGAACTCCACGGCGTCCCCGACGTGCCCGTGACCCGGCACCACCTGGCGCACGCCGGACACCCCCGCCAGCCGGGCCAGCCCGGTCCGGTAGTCGCCGAACGCGTCCTCCGCCTCGGTGTCCAGCAGCGGTATCTCCACGTCCGAGCACATGTCGCCGGCGACCAGGACGCCGGTCTCCGGGAGGAACACGGCCCCGTGGCCCGGCGCGTGCGCGTCGTGGACGATGAGCCGCGCCCGCGCGCCGTCCCAGGTGAAGGCCTCGGCGTCCAGCGGCCGTACCCGCCCAAACAGCTCGAGGTCGTGACCGGGCGCGGAGGCCTCCAGCATCTCGACCATCCCCGGCCGCTCCGTCTCGGTGATGGTCACCGCCGCGGGCGCGGCGTACCGCGGCGCGTCGCCCAGCTCGCGGCTCCACAGCACGTGATCCCAGTGCGGGTGCGTGGCCCAGGCCATCACGGGTACCAGCGAGCGCTCCGCGAGCTCGCCGGCCAGCTCCGCCAGCTCGGCCACCGTCACCCCGGGGTCGATCAGCAGGCACCCGCCCCCCGATCCGGCCACCACGGTCGTCGTCGTCAGCGCGAACGAGCTGGTCGCCACCAGCACGCCGGGCGCGATCTCGGTCAGCCGTCCCACGGCACCGGTATATCAGCCGCTCCGGCCGCCACTAGCCGCGTTTCATGATCGCGAAGGGTTTTCAGTCTGCGGAGACTCCATCGTCTTCGTGATCATGGGAGGCGTGACGGGCGAGGGCTGCGGCTGGCGCCTGCCGAGCCGGGACGGCCACCAGTTCCAGCGCCCGATCAGTACCACCGCCGAGGGCACGAGCAGGGTCCGGACGCCGAACGTATCCATCAGCACGCCCAGCGCCAGGCCTACGCCGACGTCCACGATCGTCCTGACGTTCTGCGCGCCCGCGCTCCCGGAGCCGACCACGGCCAGGACCCCGAACGTCCCGGCGAGCACGAGCCCGGCCGACGTCACCGTCGTCCCGGTGACGCTGAGCGCCCGCCCGACCGCCTCCCGCAGCGGCAGGCGGTGGCATTCTTCCCGGATCCGGGTCATGACCAGGATGTTGTAGTCCTCGCCCAGCGCCAGCAGGAACATGAACAGCAGGAACGGCAGGATGAACGTCAGCCCCGGCTGCCCGGCGGCCTTGATGAACACCAGCACGGTCAGCCCCAGGGCCGAGAAGTACGAGAGCACCACGGAGACGATCAGGTACAGCGGTGCGATCAGCGAACGCATGACCAGCGCGAGCAGCACCGTGATGACCGCGATGGCGATCGGGATGACCGTCCGCAGGTCGCTGTCGGATAGCTGCCCCACGTCGTAGGTGAACGCCGCCTGCCCGGTGACGCCATATACAGACGCTGCCGCCACCCGGGCCGCCCGCGAGGCGTCGGCGCGGATCGCGGGTATCGCCTGCGAGGCCGCGGTGGTGATGGGGCTCCCCGCCGCCAGCGAGGTGGCGAACGAGATCGTGTACCCGTCCGCGCTCACGTACACCCAGCTCGCCCGGTAGGACTGGTACGCCGCCCGCTCCGCACGCGGGACCGCGGTACCGAGCCCGACGAGCGCGCGCGGCGGGCCGAAGGCGGCGTGCAGCGCGGCGTACTGGGTGGCGGTCAGCGCCGTGCCGTTGGCGTCCAGCGGCCCGGACACCGCGGTGAACTCCCGGTCGCCGGTCAGCTGCCGCTCGGCCGCGGCCACCGCAGCCGCCTCCGCCGACGCCCAGGCCGGCCGGGGCAGTCGCATCACGATGAGCGTCGGGTTGGCCGCCGTCTGCGGGAAGTGCCTGGCCAGCAGGGCGTTGCCGAGCGCGGAGTCGGTCCCGGGGGGTGCGGTCACCGCCCCGCCGAACCCCGCCGCCACGTACCCGGCCGCGGCCACCGCCAGCGCACCGAACACGACCAGGCCACCGACCAGGGTGACCAGAGGCCGGCGCACGATCCGGGCGCAGGCCGCGCCCCACCAGCCGGCCCGCCCGGCCCCCGGCCGGACCGACGACGGCCAGAACGCGGCCCGGCCGAAGATCGCGAGCAGCGCGGGCAGCAGGGTGAGCCCGGCCAGGAGCATCAGCGCGATCGCGATGGCCAGCGGGGCCGCCAGCCCGGAGTACAGGCTGAACGTGGCGGTGGCCAGCGAGAGCAGCGCCGCGATGAGGATGCCCGCGGAGAACGTGATGGTCTCGCCGACCCGCGCGACCGACGTGACGATCGCCTCGCGGCACTCCAGCCCGCCGCGCATCTCCTCACGCACCCGGAACATCAGGAACAGCGCGTAGTCCGTCCCCGCGCCGAGGACGAGCACGATCAGGAGCAGCGAGGCGATCTGGGACACGGACAGGCCGCCCAGCGCGGCCTCGGCGGTCAGCCGCTCGGCGACCAGCACGACCACGATGGCGGGCACGACGGCGATGAGCGGCGCGAGCGCCGAACGGAAGACCACCATCAGCAGCGCGACCACGAAGGCGATCGAGAAGTACTCCACCTGGCTGCCGGTCTTGCCCGACGTCGCGTTGTTGTCCACGCGGGTGGCCGTCGATCCGGCGGTGTGCGCCGCCAGCCCGGCAGGCAGCGCCGCCGCACGGATGACCGAGCGCACCCCGGCGACCAGATCGGCCTGCTGGGTGGTCGAAAGGCCGCCACCCTGGGCGAGCGCGGCGAGCACGGTGACCTGCTCGGCCTGCCCGTCGGCGGACTCCCCGGCGTCCCGCACCGACACCACCCGCGGCACCCGCGCGAGCGTCACGGCCAGCCGGGCGATAGCCGAGGCGTCGGCGCCGGTCAGCGGCCCGTCCGCCCGAGCCACCACGACCGTGACGGCGGTCAGCGAGGCCGCCTGCAGCGGCGCGGCCAGCTGCTGGGCCCGCTCGCTGGGCGCGCTGGCCGGCAGGAACGAGGTGTTGTCGCTCTGCGTCACGCTGGACAGCGAAGGCAGCAGCACCATGGCCGCCAGCGCTCCCGCGAGCCAGGCGGCCAGGATCGCCCACCGGAACCGGACGGCGAACCGACCGACCGCGGCAAAGGACGTACTCACGGAAGCTATCGTCGCCGGCCGGCAGGCGAACCTGTAGGACTAGCAGCCATCGTCGCCGGCGCGGGGCCGGTTTGCGCGCTCTGCGGCGACGTAAAGTTGCTTCGTGGCAGATCCGCATGACTACCGGCCGGCCCCGGGCGAGATCCCGGAGTCCCCGGGGGTCTACCGGTTCCGCGACCAGCGCGGCCGGGTGATCTACGTCGGCAAGGCCAAGTCCCTTCGCCAGCGCCTGAACTCCTACTTCGCCGATTTCGCGAGCCTGCACCCGCGGACCCAGATGATGCTGAACACCGCGGCGGGCGTGGACTGGACCGTCGTCGGGACCGAGGTCGAGGCGCTCCAGCTCGAGTACTCCTGGATCAAGGAGTACGACCCGCGGTTCAACGTCAAGTACCGGGACGACAAGAGCTACCCCTACCTGGCCGTCACCATGGGGGAGCAGTACCCCCGGGTCATGGTCATGCGCGGCGCCAAGCGCAAGGGCACCAAGTACTTCGGCCCGTACAGCCACGCGTGGGCCATCCGCGACACGGTGGACACGCTGCTCCGCGTGTTCCCCGTCCGCACCTGCTCGGCAGGGGTGTTCAAGCGCTCGGGCCAGATCGGCCGGCCCTGCCTGCTCGGGTATATCGGCAAGTGCTCCGCCCCGTGCGTCAAGCGGATCAGCGAGGAAGACCACCGCGCGCTGGCGGAGGACTTCTGCGATTTCATGGCCGGGCAGACCAGCCGGTTCGCCAGCGCCCTCGAGACGGAGATGAGGCAGGCGGCGCGCGAGGAGGAGTTCGAGCGCGCGGCCCGGCTCCGCGACGACCTGCGTGCGCTGGAGCGCGCGATCGAGAAGCAGGCCGTGGTGCTCGGCGACGGCACGGACTGCGACGTCGTCGCCTTGGCCGAGGACCAGCTGGAGGCGGCGGTCCAGGTGTTCTACGTGCGCGGCGGCCGGGTCCGCGGCCAGCGCGGCTGGGTACTGGACAAGGTGGAGGACGTGACCCCCGCCGGGCTGGTCGAGGTCTTCCTCGGCCAGGTCTACGGCGAGACCCCGGACGAGGCCGAGGCGGTCAACGCCGGCATCCCGCGCGAGGTCCTGGTCCCCGAACTGCCGCCGGACCTGGACGCCATGACCCAGTGGCTGACCGAACGCCGCGGCAAGCCGGTCAGCCTCCGCGTCCCGCGGCGCGGGGACAAGAAGGCCCTGCTCGAGACCGTCGCGCGCAACGCCGGCCAGACCCTCGCCCTGCACAAGACCCGGCGCGCGAGCGACCTGACCACGCGGAGCAAGGCGCTGAGCGAGATCCAGGACGGGCTCGGCCTGGACGACGCGCCGCTGCGCATCGAGTGCTACGACGTGTCCAACCTGATGGGCACGCACGTGGTCGCGTCGATGGTGGTCTTCGAGGACGGCCTGGCCCGCAAGAGCGAGTACCGCAGGTTCGCGATCAAGGGCACCGACGGCACCGACGACATCTCCGCCATCCACGAGGTGATCACCCGCCGCTTCCGCCGCTACCTGGCCGAGCGCGAGAAGACCGGCGAGCTGGACACTCTCGGCGATCCCGGGGCCGTCGACGATGAAGATCAAGACCTTGATCCCGAACGACCTGTAGTAGGAGCCCAGAAGAAATTCGCTTACCCCCCGAACCTGGTCGTCGTCGACGGCGGCCCCCTCCAGGCGGCTGCGGCGGCCCGGGCGCTGGCCGAGCTCGCCATCGACGACGTCGCCGTCTGCGGCCTGGCCAAGCGGCTGGAGGAGGTATGGCTGCCGGGCGAGGAGTACCCGGTCATCCTGCCGCGCAGCAGCGAGGGCCTGTACCTGCTGCAGCGGGTCAGGGACGAGGCGCACCGGTTCGCGATCGCGTATCACCGCCAGAAGCGGGGCAAGGCCGCCACCGCCAGCGCGCTCGACGACGTCCCAGGCCTCGGCACGGCCCGGCGCAAGACCCTGCTCAAGCACTTCGGGTCGGTGCGTAAGCTCAGTGCGGCCAGCGTCGAGGAGATCGCGACGGTACCGGGCATCGGCCCCAAGCTCGCCGCCACGATCGCTGCCGCGCTGCATGCCCCCGGGGGGACGACCCCCCGGGACCCCCCCGCTCCTGGGGGGAAACCTTCCCCCCCAGACCCCCTAGGCCCCCCCGCGCGCCCCGGGAGGACCACGCATGAGACCGGGTGAGGATCAGGCCGACATCGTCGTCATCACCGGGATGTCGGGCGCCGGGCGGTCGACCGCGGCCAAGTCGCTCGAGGATCTCGGCTGGTTCGTCGTCGATAATCTGCCCCCGGGCCTGCTGCCGACGATGGTGGACCTCGCGGCCAGGTCCAACGGCGCGGTGCCGCGGATCGCCGCGGTGGTCGACGTCCGCAGCCGGGCGTTCAGCACCGACCTGAAGTCGGCGATCACCGAGGTCGGCGCGCGCGGCGCATCCGCACGCGTGGTGTTCCTCGAGGCGGCCGAGGACAGCCTGGTCCGCAGGTTCGACAGCGAGCGCAGGCCGCACCCCCTGCAGGGGAGTGGCCGGGTCACCGACGGCATCGCGGCCGAGCGGGAATTGCTGCGCGAGGTCCGTGGCGACGCCGACCTCGTGATCGATACGACCAGGCTCAACGTGCACGAGCTGCGCGCCAGGATGCGAGACTTCTTCGGTCGCGGCACGACGGTGGGCCTGCGGCTTTCCATCGTGTCGTTCGGCTACAAGTACGGCCTGCCGGTCGACGCGGATGCGGTGGCGGACTGCCGCTTCCTGCCCAACCCGCACTGGATCCCCGAACTCGCCCCCATGACGGGGCGGGACGACCCGGTCCGGGAGTACGTCCTGTCGCAGCCTGGCGCCGGAGAGTTCCTATATCATTACGCGGAGCTACTTAACGTGGTCCTGCCCGGCTACGAACGCGAGGGCAAGCGGTTCGTGACGCTCGCGATC
>Ga0335074_10005336_pt1 | contig 17769 bp, 16 predicted proteins | sample Lox_Sample_23_FD_206715 | JGI IMG/M metagenome (GOLD analysis project Ga0335074, IMG submission 206715) | Soil microbial communities from Loxahatchee National Wildlife Refuge, Florida, United States - Lox_Sample_2.3 | ecosystem: Environmental > Terrestrial > Soil > Wetlands | place: USA... | reverse complement strand
AGATCTTCAGCCAGCTTGCCATTGCGGGCGCTTCGCTGGCGGTCTTGTCGACAAACCTGAAATAACAGGCCGAGCGAGGCACGTCGCGTTCTTCGCGAGCGCACACATCCTGCGGAGACTGGCGGGGGGACCTAGAATGCGCCGTGGCCGGAGATCATCGCGCCGAACGTCTGCGCCAGGATGATGAGGTCGTACCAGACCGACCAGTTGAGGATGTACCACTCGTCGAAGGCAATGCGCTCGGTGTAGCCGGTATTGCTGCGACCGCTGACTTGCCAGAGGCCTGTAAGGCCGGGCCTGACACGCATATAGAGTTGCGCCGACGGTCCGTAGAAATCGATCAGCTCGCGTTCCACCACCGGCCGCGGCCCGACGAAACTCATTTCGCCGCGCAGGATGTTGATCAGCTGCGGCAGCTCGTCGAGGCTTGTGCGTCTGAGCCACTTGCCGAGCGGCGTGACGCGCGGGTCGTCCCGGAGTTTGTAGGTTTTCACGTACTCGTCGTAGAGTTCGGGATTGTTCTCGCGCCAGCTCGCGAGAAGCCGTTCGGCATCGCGCGCCATGGTGCGAAATTTGAGGCAACGGAACGGCACGCCCTCGCGACCGATGCGGATTTGGGAGTAGGTGATCGGGCCACCGTCCTGCCGCTTCACCAGAACGGCGAGAACCAGGAAGAGCGGGCTCAGCACGATCAGGCCGAAGACGGCGCCTACGACGTCGAAGACGCGCTTGAACACGCGCTGCGGCCAGCGCCGCAGATTGTCCCGCACCTGAAACAGCAGAATATTGCGGCCGAAAAGAACATTCGTCGTCAGATTGCCGAGCGGTATCTGGGCCAACGGCGGTACGATCGCCGTCGCCACGTTCGCTTCGCTGAGGCGCCGCACGAGTTCGGGATAGGGGCTCTGCTCGGCGTCGGTCATCGCGAGGATCGCCTGATCGCAGCCGGCCGCCTGGATAAGGAGGCCCGCATCCATCGCGTTCGCCGACACCATGGTTTTGAGCTTCGAAAGGCTCGTGGGCAGCTCGACTTCCGTGCCGATGGAAAGGATCCACTGAATGTCGAAGCCCAGCGACATCGACGTGGACAGGACTGAATGTGCCGTTTCGGCTACCGGCCCTTGACCGATAAGGGCGGTGCGACGCTGCCAGAGGCCGGCCGTCGACAGGATCATCCGGGCACCCTGCCGCATCGCGGGAATGGCGAACACCAGAAACGTCCAGGAGCCGATCGCGCCGTAGAGCGAGTAATGCCAGGGCCTGAGCGCGACGGCCGCAAAGTCGGGCAACGAGGCCACGAACAGCGCTGCGATGGCGGTGCGCACACCGTCCCAGAAGGGCTCCCGGCGGCTGTAATCGCCGGCGAGCGCGCGCACGGCGATGAAAAGAACGGCGAGAATAGAGAACACATCGACGGCCTTGCCGTGGGTCGAGAACGTTCCGTTCAGCGCGATCATCACCGCCGGTTCGGGACGCCAGACGCGGAAGGCAAGCGCAGCCAGTGCAAAGGAAAGAAGGTCCGCCGATGCGAGCGCCAGAACAGACGACCAGTGACGAACAATGAACGGCACCTGCGTGCGCCGTCCGGTTTCGCTTATCCGCCTGACCTCATCGGCCGTTGTGACAAACATCTATACCCCCGCAAACCCGTCACACTCGATGGGAACGATTGAAGCGACTAGACCCTTCGGCAGCCATCCATTCCAACGCCCTCCCAGCGTCGGTATACCGGTGCTACGCCGTAGCGATGATTTTGATGGGTGCCGGACTTCCACGCACGGCGACCAAGAGCCGGACGTTCGAAAGCGCGGCTGGACGCCGTACAGGACCGTACTGAGGCCGGAAGCGCACCGAACCAAGATTGCGGGGCATTGCCAGCCAATGAGGCCTCCATTTCACCCGAACCATACGACGCCACCGGACATGACTCGGAGGTTACAAATGCTGCACCAATATTGGCAAGGTAGAACAGGGCATTTGTGACTTTTGAATGAAAGTCCCCAAAGTCTGCACACACATTGCCAGTCGCTGTGTTCTCACTGCAACGCCCCTATGCTGCTAGCCGAAGGAGCGCCGATGTTTCGCGGGCGAGTGGCTGCCCAAACATTTCCAACGTACGTTGAGAACAATTCGCATTGATTCGGCCCTACTATTCGCAGCGGAATTACCCACATCTTTCGCAAGGCGGGTTGCAGACGAAAATTAGAGGAGAATTTTTCCGGCGCCGTGGGCCGTTCAGCTTGGCGAATCTTGGATTTTTTGCGGATCAAGACCCACACTTCGCACCACCCGCGCTCGCTATCTGTGACTGTCTGAAAAAAGACAACGACCGTACGGCGCCCGGGTTCCACGGGTGCGCGACGATTTGGACCGCTCGGTCAGGGCTCGCTCGGGGCTCGCAGGAGTTGTTTTGGAGATGGGTGGTTTACTTTCCGCTTGGGATGAGGAACACGTTGCGCATGGCGAGCCTCGGTAAATTGCAGACGAGCACTGTCCGTGGCCGCGAGCGCCCTACGCTCGACGCCGAGGAGATGATCGCGGCGGCCTTGGCGCGCATGGGGCGCAAAGATTTCTCCGACCGCTCTTTCGTAGACCCGCTCAGCCGGCTGGTATGGGCCTACAATTCCGAGGCCGACTTGGGTGCCTTCGGCCGCCGCGCGGTGCGTTTCGACGTCATGCGCGCCCTCAAGAATCTGCTTCGCTTCGACAGCATCGAGGAGAAAGAACCCGCGATCCTTTCGCGGCCGATCAAGCAACCCATCTTCATTACCGGGCTCCCCCGAAGCGGCACGACATTTCTGCATACGCTGCTGGCCCAAGATCCTGCGATCGCCACGCCGCTCTCTTGGCAGATGTTCTATCCCTATCCGTCGAAGCTCGGAAAAGCGGGGGCCGATCTGAGAAGGATCTGGGTCGACACGCAGTTCCAGGTGATGATCATGCTCTCGCCGGAGCTCAGCGACCTGCACCCCCTGTCGGCGAAGGAGCCGCAGGAATGCACCGACATCACCGCGCAGGTATTCCAGAGCCTCAGATTCGACAGCACCTATAGGATACCGTCCTACCAGAGCTGGCTGGACAGCCACGGGCATCACGACGCCTACCGTTTCCATCGGAGATTTCTCCAGCATCTCGATGCCCAGGCACCGGGGCGCCGCTGGGTCCTGAAATCGCCGGACCATGTCTTTGCGCTCGATGCGATCAAGGCAGTCTATCCCGATGCCCGGATCGTTTTCCTCCACCGCGACCCTATCAGTGTGCTGGCGTCGGTCGCCAAGCTGACGGAAGTGCTGCGCCGGCCTTTCGGCCGCGCCGTCGACCGCGTGGACATCGGAAAGCAGGTTTCGTCCTCCTGGATCGATGGCGCCAATCGCATGATCGGCGCCGCGGCATCGGACAGCTCGATCCTCCACCTGCACTACAAACAGGTCGTCTCCGCGTCGCTGGAGGCTGTCGAGACCTTGTACCGTCACAGCGGGTTGACGCTCAGCGACGAAGGCCGGGAGCGGATGCAGGCCTGGCTCCACCGCGCGCCGCGGACCGGGAACGGCCAGAGCCGTTACAGCCTCACAGAATTCGGCATGGACGAGACGGCGTTGCGGGCACGGTTCGCGGCGTACATGGACGCGTTCGGCGTCGCCCGCGAGTGGGGGCCGGCGCGAACACTGCAGATGGCATGACGTTCGGACGCGTTATCGCCTTCCTCCTCGGCGCTGCCATTCTCATTGCCCTGACGGTCTACGCCGGCGCCGGCGCGGTGGTCCACGCACTGTCCACGTTGCGGTTCGCGGGGCTGGCCGCGATCGCGGCTCTTCACTTGCCTGTCGTGGCGCTACTGGGTTGGGCCTGGTGGCAGATCGGACACGATCTCCCGGGCGCCACGCGGCGGAAATTCGCCTGGGCGCGGCTGGTGCGTGACGCAGCGGCCGAAGTCCTGCCCTTCTCCCAGATCGGCGGCTTCGTGCTGGGAGTCCGCGCGCTTCACCTGGGCGGCGTGCGAGCGCTCCGTGGTGCCCTTTCCATGAGCGTCGATCTCGTGATGGAGCTCTGGGCGAAGCTTCCCTACTTCCTGGCCGGGCTGATCGCGCTTTTCGCGGTGGCGCCGAACTCGCATCTTGTCCGCGCGCTTCCCATAGCCCTTTGCCTGACAGCCCTGGTCGTCGCCATCCCGGTTATTTTCCGCGCCCGGTTGCGGCAGGCGCTGGAAGTTTCGGCACTGGCGATCGCGCGCCGCTGGCCGAGCCTCGATTCACGCGAGGAGGTGAACGCGTTCTTTGACCGGATTTTCGCCGAAAGGCAGCGCCTTCTGTCCGCGTTCGCCATCCACCTGGTCTGTTGGTTCATCGGCGCCGCGGAGACCTGGGTGATCTTCGCGCTGATGGGCATGCCCGTCAGTCCGGCGGAAGCGCTGGCGATCGACAGCCTGGTTATGGGGCTGCGGACCTTCGGCTTCCTGGTGCCTGCGGCCGCGGGCGTTCAGGAGGCGAGCTATGTCCTGATCTGTGCGCTCTTCGGATTGCCGGCCGCGACGGCGGTGGCCGTTTCGCTGATACGCCGCGCCCGGGATATTCTCATCGGTGCGCCCACACTAGCCGCCTGGCAATATCTTGAAACCCAGGCCGCCGGCGCCGCCACTACAATCGATAATTGATCGAAAGCTCGCCCGCCGCCGCAAAACCCTTGTCGGGCCTCGGCTGATCGTCCTGCAGGCGCACAGCGGCCTCGACGGACAAATTGCGGAAGGGCACTTTCAGGCGCGCCTCGGCAATATCGATCGCGACAGGCGAGGTCGAAACACGGTTGCCGTAGCCCGACGCCGAGTATTGCGCGCCGACTGCATTGGTCAGCGGCGAGCCGATCCAGGCTCGGTAGTAGGTGAGCGTGTAGGTCACGCTCTGCGGCCCGAGCCAACTCGCATGGAATGAGGCCAACCGCGAGTCGGTGTCGAGGCTCGAGCCGAGCGTGCGGCCGCGGTACTGCCAGCCGTCGACATATTTGTAGTCGGTGTAGGTGATGCCGTAGAAATCCTTGCCGAAGCTGAAGAAATTTTCGGTAGAGATGGTGTCGGCATATTCGGCGGTGAACCGGACCGCCGTGTTCCTGACCGGGATCCAGACACTCGCTCCGAAAAGATGGCTGGTGTCGGAGTGGACGAACGGGCCCGTATCCCGGTTCATCTCCTGGTTATAGAGCTCGTAGGTGAAGCCCTCGAAAGTGCTCGTGTAACGAAAATCGAGATCGGCTTCGTCCTTCGATTTGCTGGAGTAGGCATTGCCATTCTGGACGTTAAACAGCTCCGAGAACTCACACGGGTGGCCTGTCCCACAGAGTTCGGTCAGCCGCGCGATCGCAAACTCGAACCCTTTGAACGGATTAAATTCAAAACGCGTCCCATGAATGATCGTGTTCCGCGCCAGGCGCGGATCGTCAAAGATTCCAAAGAATTGTTCGTGGTTCCAAGGCCCCAGCCAGCGCAGGATCGGCCAGGAGAACGCAGTCGTGCTGAGGCGGCGATAACCGATCTGGGGGAACGGGCGCGCATTGTTGGACAGCGATAGCGCCGTGTCCCAGCCCGGCCCCCACCAGTGGGTCTGATAGCCGGCGTAGAAGGCGATGTTGCCGATGCGCTGCGCGATGTAGCTGCCGTCCAGCATCAAGGTCTGGTGGTCGTAGCGGTTGAGCGTCTGGGCGCCCACCGAGACGCGGATCGCGGTGTTGCTCCCCATCCACTCGCCCGAGACTGCCCCCTGCACATCCTCCCGGCCCATCCCGTCGAAGCCGCGCACGACATCCGGCAGGTTGGTGAAGTCGGCCGACAGATCGTAGTTCATACGGTCCGTCTGGACCTCGCGCCGCGCCATTGTTTCGACGCGCTCAGCCGCTTCGCGAACGTATTCGGGCTGCCCCTCCAGATCATCCGCCTTGTCGAGACTGGCGACGATGCCGCCCCACGGCATGGGCCATTGCATCGTCACGTTGTCGATGAGCCCGGCAGCGGCGAGAACCTGGATATCGGAGCGCAACTGGATGTCGCCCACCTCCGCCCAAGGCGTGGCACGCGCATGCCCGGTCGCAAAAGTCGCGAACAGAGCGACACACGCTGCGATGAGGGTCGCCCGCCAGCTCCTTCGACCTGGGTTCATGCAATCCCCGCCCCATCGGGCAACGCCCGCCGAAGTACGCCCACCCTTCGCAACCTCCTGAGAGGCAATCACCTTTCGACATTTTGGAATCAGCTGTCAATTGCCGAAGACGCGCTGCGATGTTGCGTCGAAGACGCTCGTAATGTTGGGGAAGGATCGGCGTCACGACGCGTTGCGAGGCGCGCCGAACAAAGAAATTGCGCACGATCGTTCAGCCGGAGACGCCGCCGCGCTTCGAAACCTCTTTGAGTAATTCCTCAAGCTCCTGCGCTACCGCCTTGATCGGGTTGGTGGACTGTTCGACGCGTGCTTGCACCAAACTTCCCTCCAAAGCAGCGATCACAAGTGTCGCCAGACGCTCCGCACGCCCCCCGCCGACGCCGGCTTCTTCGAGTTGTTCCATGATAGGTTCGCGCCAGGCGGCAAATGCTTCGATGCCTGCGACCGTAACTTTTTTATCCTCGGGTGCCGTTTCCTGCAGCACACTAGAGACCGAACTGCCGTCGCGGAAGCGGGATTTGGCCATCCACTTGCCCAAGAGTTTGGCGTAACTCCGGACGAGCCTGGCCGGGGTCCTGTTGTTTTTCGCGAGTTGGCGAAGCGTGGCCGTGACATTCTCGCCGCCCTGGCGGACGGCGGCCTCTGCGATCGAGATCTTGCCGTCGGGGAAATAGTGGTAGAGTGACCCCTTGGGCGCACCGCTCAGTTCGACGATGTCGTTTAGGCCGGTACCCGCATAGCCCTGCCGGCGGAACAGCGTGAGGGCCGCGGTGACGATGGCCTCCCGATGTTTGGGGCGTCTCGACATGGGCGAACCTCAATCATCCTTCTTCGGACGCGAGCCTAGCGAAGCCGCCGGGATATCCGAAATGCGCGGGGCAGCAATTCGTTCGCAAATATTATATTGACCGGTCTAAATAAATAGGGTGATATTTTCGAGGACCGGGAGGCATTCCATGTCCGGGCTCGTAAGCTTCCATTCCGAAGACGGTTGCTCGGTGATCGCGATGGGCGACGGCAGGTTGGACATCACGTTGCCCGCCATGCTCGGCGCTTGTCGGCGGGCGGTCGCGTCATGAGACAGTTCACTTATGTCGGGCCGCGCCGATTCGAATGGTACGAAGTCCCAGCTCCGCGCCTGACCGCCGACACCGACGCGATCGTGAGACCGTTGACCGTCGCCCGCTGCGACCTCGACTTCTACATCGCACAGGGACATCCCGCATTCCCCGGACCGTTCGCCTACGGTCACGAGGCGATCGGCGTCGTCGTCGATGCGGGCCCCGGCGCCGGTGTCATACCGGGCGAGCACGTCATCGTGCCCTTTCAGCTTTCGTGCGGACGGTGCGATGCCTGCCGCAGGGGTTTCACGGACACCTGCAGCGCCTTTCCGCCCCGTGCGGCCTTCGGGCTGAAGCCTTCCTGCGGCCGGGAATTCGGCGGCGCGATTTCGGAAGCGATGCTCGTCCCCTTCGCCGATTTCATGCTTGTCAGACTGCCCGGCGATATCGATCCGATTTCCATCGCCAGCTTCCCCGACAATGTCGCCGACGGCTGGCGTGCTGTGTCCGCGCCGCTGAAGGACCGGCCCGGTGCTAATGTGCTGGTCGTCGGAGGCCTCGCCCAGAGTGTCTCGCTCTATGCCGTCGCATCCGCTGTCTCCCTCGGCGCCGGGGAGGTGCTTTATCTGGACGATGACTCCGGACGGCGCGCGATCGCCGGGCATCTCGGCGCGCGGATCGAACCCCTGATGCTCAAGGAGCGCAAACCCCTGAAGTTCGAGATCGTGGTCGACGGCAGCGGCGACCCGGACGCTTTGCGTTTCGCCGTCCAATCGACGGTCCCGCACGGCGTCATTACTTCGGTGGCCATGTATTTCGACGACCTCGTGGGACTGCCGCTCCGCCAGATGTATGCGCGGGGCATCACCTTCCACACCTCGCGGGTCTGCTCCCGCGCGGAACTGCCCGGCATGCTCACCCACCACGCGCACGGCCATTTTCGTCCGGAGCTGGTGACGACGCGGGTAGTCCCGTTCAGCGAAGCGGTCGACGGTGCACTCGACCCAACGCCCAAGGTCGTCTGGACCAACGACTGGGCGTGAACGAGTGCGGCGCACACCCATATATGAAGTGAGTGTCGAGGGGTGCCGCGGCGATGCCGAAGATCATAAGGGATGTCCTGCGGTTCCGGGCCGAGCACGCTTGGGGTGCGCACGACCTGGCGGAGATCGACGGCGCGACAGTCCGGCTGCATTGGACGGACCAGCCCTATAAATGGCACCTGAACGATGGCGCCGAAGTGTTCGTCGTCCTCGATGGCGAAGTCGACATGAAATATCGCGAGGCAGGCGCGGAGAAAGTCGTGCGCCTGAAAGCGCCGGACATTTTCGTGGCCGGCGTCGGCGACGAGCACGTCGCCCATCCAGTCGGCGAAGCCCTCGTCCTGGTCGTCGAGCGCAAAGGCTCGGTCTAGTGATGACGAACACGCAGGACCTTGCGCTCGCGATTGCTGGCGGCATCGGAAGCGCAATCGCAATCGTTCACGGCGTGCTCACGCAGCGGCTGATCGTCCGGCCGCTGGAAGGCGCCGCCAAACTTCCGCGATCGACCCGGCAGCTGGCCGCGATGCTCCTTCAGTTCAGCACGTTCAACTGGTTCATCGGCGGTCTCGCTCTCATCATCGCAGCCTTCGCGCCCGGCCGCGACGTCAAGCTCGCGGTCGGGCTGCTGGTAGGAAGTTCCTATCTTTATGGCGCCGCCGGCAATTTCATCGCCGCGCGCGGACGGCATCCGGGATGGATATTCTACGGCGTTGCGCTCGCGCTGACCGCTTACGCATTATTTCGGTGACATCATGCCGTTCCGCGCAATCCATCTGCTCGCGACCTCGGGGAGTCTCCGGAAAGCATCGACCAATACTGCGCTCCTCGGAGCTGCGCGCCTGCCGGCACCGGCCGGGATGACGATCGAGATCTACGACGGCCTCGGCAGGCCGCCGCATTTCAATCCGGATCTCGATGCCGATCCCCTACCCGTTCCCGTCGCCCATCTTCGCGCGCGCGCCGGCCCAGCCGACGGCCTGCTTTTCTCGTCGCCGGAATATGCGCGCGGCATTCGGGATCGCTCAAGAACGCACTCGACCGGCTGGCGAGCAGCGACGTCTTTCCGAGAAAGCCCGCAGCCTTCCTGCACGCGTCGAAACGCGGCGTCGTCTCGCAGGCCGCCGCATTGCGGCTCATCCTCGAGACCATGTCGACGAAGCTGATCGACGAGGCATCGATCGCCATTCCGCTCCTCGGCAGGCACATACAGGCGCAGGCCATCGCCGAAGACGCCGCCATGGCCGGGAAAATACGCGGCGCGCTGCGGGCATTCGCGTCCGCGCGAGCTTGACCGGCAATCGATTTCTGACGCGCCAACGGTTTAAGCGCGGGCCCGCATCGCCCGTTTAACAAAGTCACCATCGACGGCGCCCAAAAAAAGACGCCACGCCGCACCTCGCATGCTTGAATTATTTTAGAATGCGTCTAATTATTAGTAGCGTTCTCCAAAGAGAGGTTTCCCCTAAGATGTTGACTGTAGGCGATAAATTTCCCGATTTTGCCGTCAAGGGCGTGGTCTCCACGAACCCCCAGACAGCCTTCCGCGACTTCAACCAGGTGTCCGACAAGGGCAAATGGAAGATCGTGTTCTTCTGGCCAAAGGATTTCACCTTCGTCTGCCCCACCGAGATCGCGGGCTTCGGCAAGCTCGCCGGCGATTTCGCCGACCGCGATGCGGTGGTCTACGGCGTGTCGACAGACAGCGAGTTTGTGCATCTGGCCTGGCGGCAGAACCATGCCGATCTGAAGGACCTGCCGTTCGCGATGCTCTCCGACATCAGACGCGATCTTTCGACCGCGCTCGGCGTGCTCGACAAGGATGAAGGCGTCGCCAAGCGTGCGACGTTCGTCGTCGATCCCGACGGCATCATCCGGTTCGCTTACGTCACTGACATGAGCGTCGGCCGCAATCCGCAGGAAGTCTTGCGCGTGCTCGACGCGCTGCAGACGGACGAACTCTGCCCCTGCAATTGGCAGAAAGGCGAAGCGGTCCTGCAGGCTGCGTAATAGCCCCGCGGATAGCCCTTCTCTGCAATCCCGGACGGTGCGTATCCCCCTCCCGCGCCGTCCGGGACCCCTCTCAAGGATAAAATGATGACCCTGGAAGCCCTGAAAAACCGTCTTCCCGACTTTGCGAAGGACCTGAAGCTCAATCTGTCGTCGCTGGCGATGGAGCCGTCGCTCAGCGAACAGCAGCGCGCGGGCACGTTCATTGCCTGCGCACTCGCCTCGCGCAATGCCGAAACGACACGCGCCATCATGGGCGAGTTTGCGCCAAAGCTCTCGCCGGAGGCGCTCGACGCCGCGCGCGCCGCCGCCAGCATCATGGCGATGAACAATATCTATTACCGCTTCACGCATCTTGCGTCGCAGCCCGACTACAGGCAGATGCCGGCCAAACTGCGCATGAACGTGATCGGCAAGCCGGGCGTCGACAAAGCCGATTTCGAACTCTGGTCGCTTGCCGTCTCCGCGATCAACGGCTGCGGCATGTGCATCGATGCGCACGATAAGTTTCTGCGCGCTGCGGGAACAACGCCGGAGCAGATCCAGGCAGCCGTGCGCATCGCATCGGTCGTCCATGCCGTTGCCGCAACGCTCGACGGCGAAGAGGCCGGCGATACGGCACGCGCGAACGCGGCATAGTCACGCGCCGCACGTCGAAGGGAGCCGCGGCCTGAAGGCGGCGGCTTCGCTGCTTCTCCTGTGAACCCTGCCCGCCGACTTTCCCCTTGGCAGCGGGGCCCATGGGCATAGAGAATGCGTAGGCTAGGAAAGCGAGGCTTCTGGTGCCGGAAGAACCGCGGCTTCGTCTGACGAGTCTGGCCCATGGCGGCGGCTGCGGCTGCAAGCTTGCGCCGTCCGTGTTGCAGCAACTCCTGGCCGACCTGCCGGCGGGCGCACCTTTCGCGCAACTTCTCGTCGGAACGGAAACGGGCGACGACGCGGCCGTCTGGCAGGTCGACGATGAGACCTGCATTATCGCCACCACCGACTTCTTCATGCCGATCGTTGACGACCCGCGCGATTTCGGCCGCATTGCCGCCGCCAACGCGCTGTCGGACATCTACGCCATGGGTGGCCGGCCGATCATGGCGCTCGCCATTCTGGGCATGCCGCTCGACAAGCTGCCGGTCGATGCCGTGCGCGAAATCCTGCACGGCGGCGCATCGATTTGCGCCGAGGCGGGCATCCCCATCGCCGGCGGTCATTCCATCGATGCGCCGGAGCCGATTTACGGCCTCGCCGTCATCGGGCTGTGCCGTCCGGAAGAGGTGCGGCGCAATTCCGGCGCGCGGCCCGGCGATGCGCTTATCCTCACCAAGGGTGTCGGCATCGGCATCTACTCGGCCGCGTTCAAGAAGGGCGCGCTTTCGCGGGCGGCCTACGACGAAATGATCGCCACGACCACGCTTCTGAACAAAGTTGGGGCGGCGCTGGGACAGAATGCGGACGTGCATGGTGTGACGGACATCACCGGCTTCGGCCTCCTTGGCCACGCACTGGAGATGGCGCGCGGTTCCGGTCTTGCGCTCGATATCCGCTACGATCGCATCCCCTTCCTGGACGAGGCGGCGGCGCTTGTCCGGGACGGATTTGCCACCGGCGCATCGGCACGCAACTGGGCGAGCTATGGCGACAGAGTCGTGCTTCCGCCGGATCTGCTGGACTGGCAACGCACGCTGCTCACCGATCCGCAGACCTCCGGCGGCCTGCTGGTCGCCTGCGCACCGGAGCGGGCGGACGAGATTTGCGCCTCCATTCGTGCGGCGGGCTATTCGTCGGCGCGCATCATCGGAGCGGCCCGTGAAGAGGAGTCTCTGGTCCGTGTCATTTGAAAGATGGCGGAAGAGAGTGGGAGTCGAACCCACGCGGGACAGTCTCGCTGCCCCACCCGGATTTGAAGTCCGGACGCCCCACCGGGAACGTGTCTCTTCCAATATCTGACGGCTCCATCGCCGGCGCGACGGGGCCGAACAAATCCATACGATGCCTGTTGATCCGGCGCAGATCGCCGCGCCGGAGCGTCACACCGTGCCGATCGAAGAAATCGAGAATCTGGATCGCCACCTTGCGGCCGTTTTCGACGCGATCGCGGAACTGGGCCGCCGTGAAGGCGCCGCCCGGCTCGGCCGCGGCGACATCGGCTGCGATCGCCACCATTTCGCGCGCCGTCTCGCGCAGGAAAAAATGATCGTGAGCCACTTCGTCGACGCGTCCCAATCGTGCGACGAGTTTGAGGAAGCGGCGGACATCGCCTTCGTCCGCTCCGAGCGATCCTGCGATGTCGCGCGTGCGCGGCGGACGGAAGCGCGTGGCCCCGCCGAGCAGCGGAAGAATTTCGCCCCACAGCGTCTCGTCTTCATCCGTCAGCCGGATCGCGTGGGAGACAAGGCGGACGAACGCGCCATCGAGCGCGATCGATCCCGCATGCGCCAGTCTCTGCAGCGCGACGGCAAAGGACCGTGCGGGCAACCGCGGCTGCAGCAACAGGCGCAGGCGCTCGCGCCCGATGCCTTGCACATCCGGATTTTCCGCGTGGAACTGCGTGAGCATCTCCACGAGTGACGCGCCGAAACCGTCCCAACGCTCCGGCAGCATGGCGATTGCCGCCCCGCCGGATTCGAGGATCGTCAATGTCAGCTGTTCGGCCAACGCCGACGCCTGCGCATGCGACATGGCATGATCGCGGCTGAAGGCCGTCCAGTCGCAATAATAGGGCGCTGCGGACAGCAGCGCGCGCAGCGATGCTGCAGCGTCGGTGAGCGCGAGTGCTTCGAGTTGCTGCCGCCGGTCCGGGCTCCGGCGCCTTCTGGCCGGCGCACGCAGATCGAGAAAGCGGCCGCCTCCCAGCGTGCGCTGGGCCGAGACATCGCGGATGACATAGCGGTCGCCAAGCGCAGCCGCGATCGGGCGATCGAGAACGAGCTGCACCGTCGCCGCGCTGCCGGGAAGGACGCGATCTTCGTCAAGCAGCACGATGCGCGCGCCGACTTCCGCGGCCGCGTGGTGCAGGCGGACGGGAAACCACTGACCGATGGGCTTCTTCTCGCCGCGCAGCAGCCGCAACCTGGCATCAATGCGGTCGGTCGGCGCATGAAGCGCAGGATTGAGCGCCACATCGCCGCGATGAATGGCATCTTTGGTGATGCCCTCGCCCGCGAGATTGAGCGCGCAGCGCTCGCCCGCGCGACCCTCTTCGGCGGCACGGTTCTGCGCATGCAGGCCGCGCACGCGTGCCGTCAGGCCTGACGGGCTGATGGTAATATGATCGCCGACGCGGACGACGCCCGAAAGAACCGTTCCCGTCGCGACAACGCCGGTTCCGGCCAGCGTGAAGCAGCGGTCGATCGCGAGCCTGAATCCGCCCGACGCGGCGCGCGCCGTCGTCTCACGTGCGGCGGCGAGGAGCCGGGCCTTCAGCATATCCATGCCCTGCCCGGTCAACGCCGAAACCGGCAGGATACCGATCACCCCGATTGACGTGCCGCTCAGCGCCGCCCTGATCTCCTTCTCGACGCCGGCGATCCGCTCCGGCGATGCGATGTCGGCTTTCGTCAGCGCGACAAGGCCGCGGCGGATGCCGAGCAGATCGATGATAGCAATGTGTTCGAGCGTCTGCGGCTTGCATCCATCGTCGGCCGCGACAGCCAGTAGCGCGAAATCGATCCCGCTCGCGCCCGCCAGCATCGTGTGCACGAAGCGTTCGTGACCGGGGACATCAACAAAGCCTATGACGCTGCCGTCGGGCGCGGGCAGATAGGCAAAGCCCAGCTCGATGGTGATGCCGCGGGCTTTTTCCTCCTGGAGCCGGTCGGTATCGACGCCCGTCAGCGCCTTGATGAGCGCAGTTTTGCCGTGGTCGATGTGGCCGGCGGTACCGACGATCACGTGATGCCCTCCGCCATCTCCACCATGAACGCCTCTTCGTCCGCGAGGCAGCGAAGATCGAGCCTCAGCGCATCGTCCTCGATGCGCCCGATCACGGGAACGGGCAAAGCGCGAAGGCGCGCAGAAAGCTTTTCCAGCATGCCGCCGCGCGTATAGGCACGGATCGCGAGACCGGCGCTCGGGATCGTCGCCAGAGGCAAGGCGCCCGACCCGATCTGGCTGTTGCAGGCGCAGATTTCGACCGCGAAGTCCGGACCAATCGCTCGGGTCACGTGATCGAGAACACGCCGCGCCTGTGCGGCGATCTCCTCCTGTGTCCGCGCGAGAAAACGCAACGTCGGCAGACGCTCCGCCAAACGATCGGGATCGCGATAGAGCTTCAATGTCGCTTCGATCGCCGCGAGCCTGATCTTGTCGACGCGCAGGGCGCGCTTCAGGGGGTTCTTGTTGATCCGCGCGATCAGCTCGCGCTTTCCCGCGATATAGCCTGCCTGCGGGCCGCCCAGCAGCTTGTCGCCGGAGAAGGTGACGATGTCGGTGCCGGCCAGCACCGTGTCGTGCACGGTGGGCTCTTTCTCGATGCCATAGCGCGAAAGATCGACCAACGTGCCGGAGCCCAGATCGTGCACCAGCGGCACATTTGCCTTGTGCGCGATGTCCGCGAGCTCGCTCGCATCGACTTCGGCGGTGAAGCCTTGAATGCGATAGTTCGAGGTGTGGACTTTGAGGACGAGACCGGTCTCCGGCCCGATCGCGTCGGCATAATCGCGCGGATGCGTACGGTTGGTGGTGCCGACTTCGACAAGCTTCGTGCCGGCGCGCGCCATAATGTCCGGCATGCGGAAAGAGCCGCCGATCTCGATCAGCTCGCCGCGTGAAACGATGGCGTCGCGGCCAAGCGCGAGGCTGTTCAACACCAGCAGGACGGCGGCGGCGTTGTTGTTGACGAGCGTGGCATCCTCTGCGCCGGTCAATTCGCACAGAAGCGCGCGCACATGATCGTCGCGCTCGCCGCGTTCGCCTGCCGCCACATCGAATTCCAACGCCACCGCTTCACGCATGGCGATGGTCGCGGCTTCAATAGCGGCTTCCGCGAGAACGGCGCGGCCGAGATTGGTATGCAGCACCGTGCCCGTCAGGTTGAAGACGGGCCGCAGGCTTGTTTTGTTCGCCGTGTCCAGCCGACGCAGAGCCTTGATGGCGACATCCTCGGCCTCCGGAGGTTCTGCACCCGCCCGGCATGCGGCGCGAGCTTCCTCCAGCTCGGCGCGGATCGCATCCGTGGCTGCCATGCGCCCATATTGCCCGCGCAGCACGTCGGCGATCTCCGTCTTCAGGACCACGTCGACGGAAGGCAGGTTGCGCAGGCGCGGCGCCACGGATTCAGCCATGCGTCTCAATACCCGATGAGATAGGGATTCAGTCCCGCGCGATGATAGGCGCTTTCACGCAGCAGCTGATCGAGCCCGAGGCTCGCCACGTCGTCGGCGACCGGCTCGAGCGCCATATCCTTGTCCTGATAGAACACTTTCACATAGCTGCCGCACTCGTCGCAGGTCTCCGCCTTGATGGTGCCGGCCTGCCCTTCGATCTCCTGGTAACCGATGCCCTTGGTCGAGCTGCAGACGAGGCATTTGATGCGGACCTCGTTCCATAATGTCGCGCAGAGCATGCAGGAGGCGTAGCGCACGCCCTCGGCGCCGTACCAGCCGGAGATCAGCGACGCCACCGGCTTGCCCCCGCATACCGGGCAAACGCCGACGCCGACCGGGACCAGCGCTTCGCCGTTCATGCGCGCGGCAAGCCGCGCGAAATGGACCTGTAGCGCAGCGGCCACATAGACATGCTCGGCGACGGCCTCCGCGGGAATGGATTCCTCGAGCACGCCGGTGATCATCGCATCGAGCGCGTGGTCGTCTGCGCTGCGAACGTGCTGCAGCGCTGCTTCAGCTGCTTCCGGTTTCGAAAACGATACCAGCGCCGCGAACAGCCGCCGGCAGGTGTCCCGAAGCGTCGCGTCCGGTTTGAACGCGGCCCTGTCGATCGGCGGCATGTCGAAACGCCGCGCCCGTTCGACGGTCGCGGGATCGGGCTGCGCGGCTTCGGCAAGCGCGGGCAGGATCGTGCCTTGCGCATCGGCGATCGCGGCCAGGAATTCGAGATAGGACGCGAGGTTGCCGCTCTGCGCCAGCAACCGGAGGCGCCGGGCACGATTTGCGAAGAGCCGCACGGGATTGGGAAGCCGGACGAAGGGCGCCTTGGGCACACCTCCGATCGCAGACGGATCAGGCTTTATGGGACTGTCAGACACGATGCCTCCCGAGCCCACCGGGCCACGGTTTGCGATGGAAATTCTACTCCGCCGGGCCGGGCTTGCCGACCAGCGCGCGCAGCCACGCACGGTGATGACGCCAAGCCCATCCAGCCGGCACCCGCCCTTTGATCATAGCGTCAAAGCTGCCGCGAACCCAAATCGCCGAATAGGCGTGAAGGATCAGCACCAGGATGGCGAAAATCGCGGCAACAGAGTGAGCGAGGATCGCCAAGCGCTGAGACCCGACCGGCGCCAGGTGCGGGAAATATTCCTGCCAGATGACGATGCCCGATGCGAACAGTACCAGAATGAGCAGCGCCATCGACCAGAAGACGAACTTCTGGCCGGCGTTGTATTTTCCGGCCTCGGGCATCTTCTCTTCGTGACCCTTCAGGAGATCGCCGAGATGCAGGCTCCAGTTGAGGTCGGAGCGGCTCCAGAAATTGGTTCGCCAGAACTCAAGAAACAGCAATAGGAAGCTCACGACGAGCACGACACCGAACCAGGGGTGAAGTGCGCGCGTATTCTGTCCGCCGCCGAAAATTGCGCTCAGGAAGAACAACGACGGGTGAAACATGGCGAGGCCGGAAAGAACGAGGAGCACCATCGCGGTCGCGGTCACCCAATGATTGATCCGCGTGCCGAGGCGATAGCGGCTCACCATCGGCGGACTTCCCGGAAGTATCCGGTCTCCGGGTTCAAACAGCCTGCTCATGCGGAGCCTCCCTTGCCGTCGCCACTCAGAAGGCGCCTGGCATTTGCGTCGTCCTCCGGCGTGGCGCGATTGGCGCGCGCGAAGAGGCCGTGCACGACGGCAACCGCCGCGGCAAATCCCATCGCCGCGAGGCCCGCCGTCTTTGTCGCGCCTTTCCAGACCTGGACGACGGGCGAGATGATCGGATGGTCGGGCAAGTTGCTGTAGATGTGCGGCTTGTCGGCGTGGGGTAGCACGTACATCACATGCGTGCCGCCGACGCCTTCAGGATCGTAGAGACCCGCGTTCTCGTAACCGCGCGACTTCAGATCGGTGATGCGGCCCTCGGCGTGTTTCTTCATGTCGTCTTTCGTGCCGAACACGATCGCCTGCGTGGGACAGGCCTTAGCGCAGGCCGGTCCCTGTCCCACCGCCACGCGATCGGAACAGAGCGTGCACTTGTAGGCGCGATGGGTTTTTGGCGAGATGCGCGGAATGTCGAACGGACAGCCTTTGACGCAATAACCGCAACCGATGCAGTTCTCGTGGATGAAATCGACGATGCCGTTCGAATACTGCACGATGGCGCCGGGCGACGGGCAGGCTTTCAGGCAGCCGGGAT
>Ga0335074_10005335_pt1 | contig 17770 bp, 18 predicted proteins | sample Lox_Sample_23_FD_206715 | JGI IMG/M metagenome (GOLD analysis project Ga0335074, IMG submission 206715) | Soil microbial communities from Loxahatchee National Wildlife Refuge, Florida, United States - Lox_Sample_2.3 | ecosystem: Environmental > Terrestrial > Soil > Wetlands | place: USA... | reverse complement strand
ACTGCCGGAGATGCCGGACCGTTTCCAATTCGCGACCGAATCAGTGTCATCTGTGCGGCAGCGATCGAGTTGTACGTCTCGAACCCATCCTTGATGGCAGCCCCGATCCTCCGGCACAAGGCGCGCAACAAGTCCATCTGGCTCTGGTGAGAGCCGTGAGCGCGTAGACAAAGGCAGTTCTCTCTCCAAAATTCTGAAAGAGGAGGCGACCATGGCCCGCAGCGCCGCCCGTCTCAAGATGGGCTATTATCCACTGCCTGCGACTGAGGCTCAGAACATCCGATCTCTGCTCAATTTCTCGGGGCCCTGTTCTGTGATCGATCCCTGCGCAGGCAAAGGAACGGCGCTCAACCTGATCACGGCTGGTGCGACAGTGCTTCGCTTTGGGGTGGAACTCGACACGGGGCGTGCGGAGGAAGCCGCAAAGACCGGGATCCGGATAATCCAGGGCAATGTCCTCGACACTCACGCCAAGGTCGAGAGCTTTTCCATGCTCTATCTGAACCCGCCCTATGATTCGGAGATCAATCTCACCGGCAATCGGCGCCTGGAGCGACTGTTCCTTGAGCATACGCATCACTGGCTAATCCCGCACGGCGTTCTGGTCTTCGTCATTCCCGTCGAGCAGCTCAGCGATTGTGCCGGCATCCTTAGCTCGAATTTCACCAGGATCACCGCCTTTCGCATGGCGGACGCGGAGTCTGTTCGCTTTCGGCAGATTGTGGTGTTGGGTGTGCGGCGGGATGTCCGGGGAGCGGCGCACGAAGAGAGCCAGCGGCGGATACGGACGCTCGCCCAGCATGGCGGATACGAGAGGCTGCCGGAACTCGCTCCAGGAATCGTTGAGCCGTATGCCGTGCCGGTCTCCGGCGAAGCAGCGTTAACCTATCGCGGACTGCCGTACAACGTGATCGAAGATCTGTTGCCGCATTCCGCCGCGTGGAAACAGGCTGCGCAGGTCTTGTTGCCCAGCGAGGACATAGCGATCGGCCGCCCCATCACGCCGCTGCATGGCGGGCACGTGGGTCTACTTTGCACCGCGGGGCTGCTGAATGGTGTCTTCGGGCAGGGCGAGGACAGGCATATCGCCCGCTGGCGATCGGTCAAGCAGGTCACCGAGTTCCACGAGGAAGAGGGAGACACGAAGATCATCCGCCGGCGGGAGAAGTGGTCGAACGAACTCCGGCTGCTCTATGTCACCGGAAAAGCGGTGAAGTTGACCGAGAGTACGCCAAAGGAAGGAGAAACCGATGGAGAACGCCCACCTGAGGATGGGACTGTTTGAATACGAGCGGTACACGGAGAAGATCGCAACACGAATCCGGGTGCGGGTGAGCCATTACATCGGCGAAGACGACGAGGCGCATCTCCTGAGCGTCTTTGGCAACGACTCCGATGTGGGAGCCATCACCGCCGCAGTCTACGAGCAGGCGCGATTCCGGCTTACGTTTCCAGATGGGGAAGTTCAGGAGGTCTCGCTGGGCGAAGGCGTGATCTGTCATCGCGGGAGCATCAGCATTCCCGGCAGAAAACATCATGTCAGGCACATGGTTGCGCTCTCAGAAGAACTGCGTGGGATGAAGTCCCTGTCGCGAACATTTGTGCTGCGGCACGAGCCAAATGAGGTGTGGAGTGCGCTCGTCCATCGATTTGCCCTGCCCGGATTGCCGCAATGGGCCGAGGCCATGATCCGAGTGCTTCAGGCGAACCGGCGCATTGTGCCCGTGGACGGCATCGGGTGCTCAGCAGCCGTGGTCAATGCGACATGCGAGGAATTGTTGGAGTGGATGAGCGATGGAGTTGGCCGAGGGGAACTCTCATTCCCAGAGGCCAACGGTCCCATTCGCTGGTTCAACGGGACGCTTGCGGAGGCTTTGGAACCGGAGTCGGAGTTGATGCAGAGAGTAGCGTGACAGGGGTAAACCTTTAGGTGCCGATGACCGACTCGCCCTGAAGTCAATGGCTAACGGTCAAACGGCTAGATCGCTGGACACGAGCCACATCCAGAGATGATGCCTTCCTTAATCGAGTAGTAGTACGGGATTAGGATTGAGGTTCCTTCGACAATAATTTCGTCAAAAGCCAGGGACATTTCGAAGACAAGGATCTCGGACAGACGGCGCTGATCGGGGTTATATATCCATACCGGTCTTGTCCACATGTCAGGAGTGCCAGCCCAGGCAGGCCCGTACGCCTCCGCCAAAGCTTCCGAATACATTATCGGTTTTACTGAACGGCAGTATCTCAGTACTTTCTCGAGGCCTTCTTCGTTGAGCCTTCTCAGAAAGCTTCCATGTGTGGGGCAATTCCCCATCTCGGCTATCATGCCGTACATGAAGTCGTAGGAGTATTTTCCAGCCGTGCTGGGAAGCTTGTAGTACTGTGCAATTGGTACGAGTGAGGCCTCTCCGCTTCCTAAGAGCTCCATGAGCGTCGAGTAGAACCCGTACAGTGAATGCTGTCCGTCTGGATTGCCTGCGACTCCTAGATCGTGAATGGCTTCGATGTCAGCATTCAGAATCTTACCGACGTTTCCGTCTGTGAAGTAGTAGAGGATCTTTCCTAGCACGACGATCAGGTTTGGGAGGAGTTCCTTTGGCTGCAAAGCAGCGAGGCTTTTGATTTCGTCCTGCAGCTTGGAAAGCTCCATGTCGGTGTCATAGGCGAAGATGATCCCAAAACCGCGTTCACTACGTGGCCGTAGTGTTCCAACCTTGAGTAGCGCCTTGTATGAGGCGATATTGTCGAACGCCTTGGTAAGCTCTGACTTGGTCAGCCTTGATTTGACCTGAATGGCGCCATACGCAGACTCTGCCGGATAGACCAGATACTCCTCTTCGCGTTTCATCAAAACGATGCTCGAAGAGCGATCAAAGAGCAAAAGGTCGATCTCACGGCTCAGGAAACCTTGCGTGGACGCAACGCGGACGCTTGTATTGGATACGGCGTATTGTGCAGGCAGATATCCGCTTGTCTCCAGGAATCTGCTTAGAATTGCTTGTCGTGTGTTGCCGACGTCCCTCGGATGTTTGATGTCCTTCGATTTCTCGTACTGTTGGAGCATGTCAGCTTGTGCGTATAAGAACTCACGCTCCAGACCGTGAAACTCACGATCTCTGTTGCGAAGCTGCAAGAGCTGTTTGGACTGCTCTGCCCAACGCGCGCGAACCCTCTCCCGCTGTTCCGGGGACATCGTAATGACATGCGTTAGCTGCGTATCGTCTGATGAAGGCTCAGTTTGATCTTGTGGCTCGTTCATTGGTACCTCTCGAACTTCAGCCCCAACAGCTATGCGTTGAGCGCGGGCCGTCAAAACTTCAGACGTGTTCGCTGGCTATTGTCGAACACGGAGCACACGGCGATTTATCCATCCATTGATGAGTTGTTCGGAGTTGTACTGGAATACCTCGACGTGTGCCCAACCGTCGTTGACGTCCAGAACACGGACGAGATCGTCGGGATATAGTTGCCGGATAACCTTTCCGTTCGCTTCCGGTATCATCCGCAAAGGGGCCGACCGCACCAAGACACGAAGGTTTCGGTCCTTCTCGTGCTCTTGCCTGAACTGGGCTAATGCGTTCTTAAGTTCTTCGTTGCGTTCGGCGATCTCTCTGTGCGCATTGCTGTTTTGCTTGATGGCAAGGTCCATTTGAGCGTCTGCATCAATCCTCGCCCGTCGACCTTCTAGTGCCGTATACGTTCCGAGAAAGAGCATCAGCATGGCCATTAGGCCTTGTCGCTTTACCCAGTCTTTGGTCTCTGCGAGCAACTCAATGAAGAGACCGGCGTAGGTCCGAAGGAGTTGAAGCACCCGTTCTGCTACTTCGTTGTGTGCCTCATCAGCAACCTCCATCATTTGGACGACTGCTTCAAAACTGATCGTTTCATGGCGCTTGACATGAAGGCTGCCGATCACATCTTGGATGAGCGTGGGCCGCCCAATGCCCACGGCCCCGAGACTGGCTGCAATTTCCCAACTGGGCTGTACCGCCTGCAGAGCGGACAAAGGTTTCATCCATTGGGGGAGGCCTTTCAGGGCCGATTCCAAGCCTTTCATCCCCTCCATCGCAGAAAAGACGCTCGCTTGGCCCGCAATCTGAGACATTACGCCAAGACCGCTCATCTCCCGCAGATGGTGTGTGATTCCGTTGATGCGGTCCAACTCGGCGTAGACGGCCCCTGGAATCGTCGCTTGGCGTGCCAGCGCAAGCCCGACGGAATTCTGAAGGGCACTTTCGCGTGCGGCGGTCTCAGCCAAAGACGTGACGAATGACGAAGCAAGGTTTGCTGCTTCCATCTCCTTATTGAAGGACGCCACCGTTGTCATCTTGATGGCATCGAGATAGCGCAATGAAGGCAGAGCCAAAGCGTTTCGAATCTGATCCATCACCGAATCTTGCCTTTTCAATATATCGAAGACACTTGCTGGAATGCCTAAAGTGCGCTCGTATTCGCGCTTGAGCCTTGCACTGGCAGAGCTGATAAGTTCCAGCTCTTTGAAGATCGAACTTTCGATATCACGGGGCACAACTAAATATTCCTCTCATTCCATCCAAAAGCCCAACCCTTGCGCTGCAAGATGCATGCGAGCCTGCCGGCCGCGACGCAGCGATGCTCTACATCTGCACGTGTCAATATTCTAGATGGCCGGGGGAACAACCACCGCGAGCTGCAGCGGGTTTGACGGCGCTCAGTCCCTATAAACGGCTCTGCTTCAGGAGCGGCTGGCCGCAACGGCAGGATCTCGTTTTGTGACAAATCGCGAAATGACGATTCCAGTGTTTTTGAGTCGACGTCGGCCCCATCGGCTCAAATCCCTTCTCCCTGTTTCAGCTCAGATAACTCAATGATGCCGGCCTAAGACTTCTCGGCTGACAATTTCGCTCGACAATCCCAAGGCAGATTCTACCCAGGAGGTGTGCTGTGGAGGCAACGGACATCTACGGCTACTTAAGGGCGCAGGCCGGGGAGCTCGGAGCGCGAATCCTCGAATCGTTCCCGCCGCTTCAGAGTACGACAGATGATGTTCCCGGAGAGCTTTCGACTCTGCTGCGTTCGGCGCTGCCGGCCCAGGCCATTGCCATTGGAGGGTTGGCAAAGCATTTACGGAGTGCGCGTGCCGCGCGGATCGTTGCTGAATGCGGCGCCGGCAAGACCTTCATGGCACTCGGCGTCGCACACGTCCTTAAGGCACGAACGATTCTGGTGATGTGCCCTTCGCACATCGCGAAAAAGTGGGCGCGAGAGGCGATCAAGACGATCCCTTTTACCCGAACCTTCCTGGTCGAGGATATGCGGAACGGCGGGGATCCCAAACAGGCGCATGGGGTCTGCGAGGTTCGCCATCGCAAGGGCAGGATCGTCTATGAGGGGATGCAGCTCTCGCTTGCCGATTTGCGCGGCATGGGACGAGAAGGATGGCGACAGCGCTGCCCGCAGTGCTCGGTATTCATCATTCCGAAGGACAAGGGTAAGCTCTCGTACTTTTGGCGGCATGCCTTCCTGACCGCGAAGTCCGGTCCGGAACTCGGAGGCGTGATCAGCCCGGATAGCGGGTGTTCCATCGAGAATCCGGAAGGCGGACGCCGCACGCGGATGGATTTCGACCAGCTGAAGATCAGTGAACAAATTGAGCGGGCGAAGAACGGAACATCGCTGTTCTCGCCCCTTTGGCAGGCGGATGGCAAGAAGATCCAGCGCATGGCGCCGGTCGAGTTTATCGGCCGCTATATGAAAGGGTGGTTCGATCTCGCCATCGCCGACGAGTTGCACCAGTTGGCCGGAGACACGGCGCAAGGGAATGCGCTGGGCGTGCTGGCCCGGGCGGGCCAGCGACTCATCGCTCTCACGGGAACTCTCATGGGCGGCTATGCCGACGATCTCTTCAACGTCTTCTACCGCATGGAACCGCAGATGATGGCGGCAGACGGTTTCGCCTATGGAGGAGAGGGCCGGCGAAGCTTTCAGGAGCAGTACGGAGTCCTCGAAACCATCGAAAAGATCCGCGAGGAAGACAATGCCTGCTCGCGCGCCTCGAAGAAGACCGTGCAGGTCGTCCGAAAGCCGGGCGCGTCGCCTCTATTGTTTGGCAAGTTTCTCATGTCCACGACCGCTTTTCTGGCGCTCGAAGACATCGCGGACAATCTACCGCCGTACATGGAGAGCGTTCTCTCCTGCGAGATGAACAAAGAGCTTGCGGAAGCCTACGAGGACCTCGAAAAGGCACTGCGCAATGCCATGGCGGAGCATCGGGGCAACAAAAGCCTGATGAGCGTGCTGCTGAACGCGCTTCTGCTCTATCCCGATCATCCCTACGATTTCGAAGAAATCTGGGCTCGGGCGCTCGATCCGGCGACCAAGGAGTATTACAAGTTTTTGGTCGCGCGGCCGCGAGAACTGAGTCGGAAGGACCTCTATCCGAAGGAATCCTCGCTGATCGAGGACGTGCGGAATGAACTGCGGCAGGGCCGCCGCTGCCAAGTATATGCGACGTACACAGGGGAGAAGGATGTTAATGCGCGGCTGGAACACGTGTTGTCGGCCGCGGGGCTGTGCGTCGCTGTCCTACGGGCTTCCGTGCCGACGCAGAAGCGGGAGGAGTGGTACGACCGGCAGCTCGAGTCTGGGGTCGAGGTGGTCGTTTGCCATCCGAAACTGGTGGAGACTGGCCTCGATCTGCTCGCGTTTCCGACGCTTTACTTCTACCAGACCGGCTATTCGCTCCATACACTCCGGCAGGCCAGTCGGCGGTCCTGGCGGATCGGGCAAAGACATCCTGTGCGGGTGAAGTTCCTCACCTACAAGGGGACCATGCAGGAGATCTGCCTGCGGCTGATGGGCAGGAAGATGCTCGTGGCGCTCATGATGGAGGGCAAGTTCTCGGGCGAAGGCATCCAGTCTCTCGATGCCGACGAGGATCTGATGTCCGCGATGGCGCGGGAACTGGTCGAGAAGGCGGGCGTCGGCGAATCTGCCGACCAGGTCTGGCGCCAGCTCGACAGGGAGCGGTCGAAACAGATGGGGCCAAGTCCACAGGAGATCGCAAAGGGCGCAGAGGACGGCGCGCTGATTCTCGACAGCGAGCGCGGTATCCATCTGGTTCCGCCGGTGAGAGAGAAGAATCGGCCGGATGCGCCTCCGTGGCCGGCGACGACGAACGGCGATCAACCGATCCAGCTCAGCCTGTTCGGCTGAGGCAACAACCGACAAATTTGAGAGGTGAACCCATGTGCGAAGAGCGCGCAAAGATTCGTTGTGTTCAGTGCGAACTGGTGCAGTGGGCGGACAACGCAACTTGCCGGCGATGCGGGAAGGGGTTGCCCCGGCCCATTGTGAACGTCGTCGAGCGGGTGGTGGAGAGAGTCGTATTTCAACAGGACTCCCAAAGCTTGGTGAACCTTCAGGAAGCCTCGAAATTGATCTCCGCCACGGCGGCGAGACTGGAAGAATCCAGGGCCCAGCAAAAGCTACCTGAGCGCCTGAATTTGCTCTCGACCGTCGAGGCATTCCCAACGCTCGATCAGGTAGAGCGGGCCATGATTCTGGCCGCCTACAGGAAGTCGAATCGGAAGCCGGTGGAAGCAGCGCGCCTCCTAGGCATCGGAAAAACGACCTTCTACCGCAAGCTGAGAGAAATGCGGCAGATAGCCGCATAGCTTTCCAAAGGCGATTCAGCGCGTTTGACCGAGATTCGATCCGGGGGTACAAACTTCTTCGCTGGAAACGCGGCCGTGTCCGTCCAGCGACGGCCTCAATTCTGGCAGGAGGATAGATATGGATGCCTACAGCGTGCCATCTCAAGATTCGATCGCCGCAAGTGAGGCGCCGAAAACTCAGCCCTTGGGGCCTCCGGACGCCAACAGGCACCGCCTTCCCGACGAGCGTCCGGCGATCACACATCACTTCGCGGTTGGAGGACATGAAGGTTATCTGACGGTTGGTCTTTACCCCAATGGTCAGCCTGGTGAGATCTTCATCCGGATGGCCAAGGAGGGATCGACCATTGCCGGCCTGATGGAGTGCTTTGGAACCGTCGTATCGGTCAGCCTCCAGCATGGAGTGCCTCTGCGGGTGCTGTGCGACAAGCTGTCGCACACTCGCTTTGAACCTTCCGGCTGGACGGGGAGCGCGGAACTTGGCTATGCGAAGTCCATCATGGACTACCTGTTCCGTTGGCTCGAACTCCGCTTCCTCTCCGGAACGCAACTGGCCCTGTTTTCTGCATCCGGCAATCACGACAGCCTTGCGGCTGATCCGGGGAAGATTGTGCCGCTTTCGCCCCATGGATCCGAAGCTGGTGACGCGCCAGCATGCCGTTCCTGCGGCGCTCTGATGAGTCCAAATGGAAACTGCTACGTGTGCAGGAACTGCGGCGGGACGAGTGGCTGCTCCTGACCTCGACCTAGAATTGGGCGTTATTAAAATCCCCGGTCAGGTGATGGTCAAAAGCTATTCATAGCGCAGAGCGGTCACCGGGTCGACAGTCATAGCGCGGCGCGCAGGGATGAAGCACGCCGCGAGCGTAACGAGAACAAGAACCAGCACGATAGCCGAAAATGTCAGCGGATCAGCAGGACTAATACCGAAGAGCAGGCTCGAAAGCAGGTGGGCCATCAACAGAGACACGACCACCCCGACAGCGACGCCCGCAACGGCCAGACGAAGCCCCTCTCCAACGACTAGTCGTAGAATGTTGCTGCGGTTGGCTCCGATTGCCATGCGGATGCCGATCTCTTGGGTGCGACGTGTCACAAAGAATGCGATCACGCCGTAAAGACCAACGCTGACGAGCACTAACGCTGATGCCGCAAAGGCACCCACCAGAAGTAAGAGGAAGCGGCGATCAGCGAGCCAGCCGCCCATCTCCTCGGCAAACGATGTGAACGCGACGGGAGCATCTGGAGCAAGCTGATGAAATACATCGCGTGCAAGTGGAATGATTTGATCTTCCGGCGTGTTCGTACGCATCAGAATGGTGGGCATTGAGTTTTCATTCATTCCCCGTTGCCGGTAATCTACGTAGATCACTTCGCCTGGAGGCAGGTCCAGGCCGCGTACACGGACATCGCCAACAATTCCCACAATCGTCAGCGGCTTCGGATTCCCGTCCATATTTCCGAAGTCAATGACGTGGCCGATCGGATTCTGATTCGGCCAGCGCTGTCGGGCAAGTGATTCGCTGATGACTGCCACATTGGGGGCATTCAGTCCGTCGCGTTCGTCGAACAGCCGGCCCCGCACAAGGGGAATCCCGAGTGTCGTGAAATATCCTCGACTGGCGACACAATATAGGGCATGCCCCACATGGTCCGGGTTCCGGTCGATCACGTCCCACTCGGCGAAATTCGAGGGCGGCTTGATCCCGTCCAGAATCAGAAATTCTCCATCGGCGAGATTGTCCCCAGCGGCGACTGGGATCGCACCAGCGATGCCCACATTCCCGGCGCCGGGCAGGGCGCGGAGGCGACTCAGCAGATCATCGATCAGATGTACCTGCAAGACAGTGGATGCAGACGCGGCCTTTCCCATCCCAGTGTCGGGTAGATTTACTCGAGGAGGGAACGAAAACTGGAGCGTGATCAGGTGGTCCGACCGAAAACCAGGATTGGTTTCAATGAGCCGCCAAAAGCTACGCCCCAGGAGGCCCGCGACCACCATCACGACGAGGGTGAGTGCGATCTCACCTGTCACCAGAGCGTTGCGCAACCGTTGGACGCCGCTCGACCCAGAGTGCTGATGCGCCCCGGCGTTCAGCGCATTCCGAAGATTGGCTCGACCCGCACGCCACGCAGTAAACAATCCAAGCGAAATCCCCACAAAGACCGTTATCGCCAAAGCGAAAAGCAGCACTTGCAGATTCATGGCGATGCCCTTTTGGCGCGGCAGGTTAGCGGGCAGAATCGCTGGAAGCATCCTAACGCCGATTCCGGCGATCAGGATGCCGGCAATACCGGCGAGCAACGACATAACCATCGATTCGGCGAGAAATTGTCGGACAAGCCTTCCGCGACCGGCCCCCATCGCTGACCGTACGGCTAGCTCGCGAGTTCGTGCTGAGGTCCGGGCAATTGACAATCCCGCCACGTTTGCGCACGAGATCAAAAGCAGTGTTCCCACAGCCGCAAGCAGCACCAGCAGTGCCGTACGCACATCGCCCACTGCCGCATCGGCCAGCGGGATGACCGCTGCACTATTCAGGTCAACCGCTCTCCCATAGTGGGACTTCAGCCGGCGAGCGATTGTATCGAGATCGGCTCTCGCTTCGGCAAGCGTAGCACCCTCCCGAAGACGCCCGATGCCGTGCCAATTATGGGCCGTACGCGTTCCGGTGTCGGGGTCGAGCTCGCTTGGAATCCACGCAGAAGTGTCGGATGGGAAATCAAATGCCGGTGGCATCACTCCAACGACGGAATAATCCGTGCCCCCCATCACCAGATGAAATCTCGAGAGTTCCCGCGCTCCTCCGAGGTCCTGTTTCCAATAGCCGTAGCTTACGAGAATGGCCGGTGCGCCATGGGGCAGCAGCTCATCTGCTGCAAATGTCCGGCCCAGGAAAGGATTGACACCAAGCACCGTGAAAAAGTCCTTGGAAACAGCGGCCACGGTCACCCGTACCGGTTCGCTTCCACCTGTCATGGACTCAACCCCATAACCATATTCAGCCATGCTCGAAAAGGTGTGGTTTTGCCTGCGGAAATCCTCGAAGTTTAGTTGAGCCAGGTTCATCGTATGACCATCTGGGGCCTGCTCCCAAATGCGGACAATCTGTTGTGGGTTTGGATAAGGGAGGGGGCGCAACAAGACTGCATCTGTCACGGAAAAGATAGCTGTTGACGCCCCGATGCCAAGGGCAAGAGTTGCGACACTCGCCGCTGCGAAACCGGGACTTCTCCGCATTTGCCGCAGCGCATAGCGAAAATCTTGCAGAAGTCGTTCGAATGGAGCCCAACCCCAAGCCTCGCGGGATTGTTCCTTTATCAAGGTTGCGTTCCCGAATGCGCGCCGGGCTGCATAGTGGGCCTCTTCCGGCGGAATGCCTAGCTCTCGCTGCTCTTCCTCTTCAAGATCGAGATCAGAGCGCAGCTCTCTTTCCAGGTCCGCGTCGCGCCGTCTGAGCTGCCACCAGCGCATTTCAACTCTCCTCGGCGGTGGGCCACATTACGCGCGCAACTGCCTCAGTCATTCGCTTCCATTGCGATTCTTCTGCCACAAGCTGTTTACGACCCTTTTCCGTCAGCCGGTAGTACTTGAACTCTCGATTGCGATCCGGGGCTGTCTCCCACTTCGAAGCGACCCATCCCTTCCGTTCCAGGCGGTGCAAAGCTGGATAGAGCGACCCGTGCTGCATCTGCAGGAAATCATTTGTTGTCCGCTGGATATGCTTGCCGATGTGGTGTCCATGGGCAGGACCGTAGAGGAGTGTTCGAAGGATGAGCATGTCCAGCGTGCCCAGTAACAAGTTCGATCGCTGCTGTATCTGCTTTGTCATAGAAGGCGGTCTACCATCGTTACGCAGCGATGGTAGACCGTCGACTATCAAGGTGTCAAGATAAGGGGAAGGCGGCAATGGAGGAAGGGCCTACGCCCGGGGATTCTGCTGATTCTGGCTATCCGATATCAGAAAATTGCGATTGATAGACCAATCGACAGGCAGGAAACGGCACTGGAGGCCGCTTCAGAGCGACCTTCTGTGGTGAATGATGCCGTCTATTTTGCGGCCTTCTTCTGAGCCGCCCAGCGTTTCCTCTGCGCGGCGGCGATTCGTTCTCTGGCCTCGGCGCTGAGGTGGCGGCGTTTGCGCGGCTTCGCCTGATTCGCACCGAATGCAAATGAGGTTGCCGCGTGCGTGACATTACCTTTGGTGCCTGCCAGCAGATTGCGCACCTGCTGCAGGCGGCTGATCTCGGCGTCAAGAGCCGCAACTATCTCGTTGATTCCCATCCCGGTCCTTTCAAAGTAGTGGTCCCTGTCCATTGAATCAGATTTCAGGCATAAATCCCACGTCGACCCATTCTCGACAACCAAGGAGAAGCTACTCATGAGTGGTCTCAAAGTTGGAGCCCTGCAGCGCGAATTCTTCTACAACGGAACGCGTATTCCCGATCCGGCTCCCAATCTTTCCGTCGAACAAGTGCGCGAGCTGCTGACGCCGACGTGGCCGGAAATTGCGACTGCGACCCTCTCCGGGCCTGAAGATACCGGGAGCGCGCTCCGCTACACGTTCAATCGTGCCATCGGATCGAAGGGATAGCCGTGCGCCACCAGCAAAAGCGCGCGGAGGAACTGATCGCCGCGTTCCGGGCCAGGGCTGCTGCTCCTGCGAATCGGCAGAATCAGCTTCTGGTGAGGCACCTCCGATGCAAAGAATCTCTCGAACTCGCGGACGTCGTGACCAGCGCGCTTGCTCGCTATCACTCCGACAACGTGCGGGCACTGCCCGCGCCCACGGAAATCCTGCCACCACTCCAGTAGAAACGCTTGCTCCGGCCTTCGCTGTGGCACTACCATCCCTCGATGGTCAGCCCGTCAAGTACAGCCATGAGGTCAATGGCGAGATGCTCTTCGAGTTGTGTGCGGCTCTTGTGCGCATGGAGTTGGGGACGCCCAACCTGTGGAGCGTGTGCGGCGAAGACCCGCTAGCCTTCGCCAAGAGTTCCATTGTGAATCGAATCGGCAAAGGGACCATTGATCTGCTCGAACGCAACGTCGAATACCACCTCGAAGTCACCGATGTCGTGGGCGCCGACAGCGCCGGCCTGAGTACGGGACAGCTGGCAATCACCATCCATTGCAGCGGCTGCGGCTTTCTCAAAATTGGCCCCGCATTGCGGGCTCTCGAACGGGAGGAAAAAGGTCTAGGTGCGGCCTTTTACTGGACGCTCATCTGTTCGCTCTACCGCGTGATGCGGATCTACGACCACAGCGATGCCCAGGCATATGAAGAGAATTTGATCGAGTATGCCCAGGAAGACGATCCGGCCAATCGGGACCAGTATGAGTTTCCCGAGGTCGAGAAGGCGTTGCCCGAATGCATCCGTGGGAGTCTCAAACACAAATCGGAGCACTGGCGTCTCGATTCCCGGCGATTACTCCGGCGTCACCGGAACGGACGATACCGAAACTGGATTCGGCACGTCGAGGCGATTGCCAGGCTCGCCAGGGTCAAAACGAGATCGTTTGAACCGGCAGACTACGACGGGTACTACGACGGCCCGCCGCTGCCGGCGCTCCTTATCGTCTTCGAGGAGCATGACGCCATCGCGGCCTGCTTCGACGAAGAGAGCCAGCACATGCTGGAAGGCTCGGCGGAACCAGCCTTCTGTGCGGTATTCACCCTCGACAGTGCGGAACAGTGCTCTGCGGCGATGCGTGCCGTTGAGCGGTTTGTACACGTGAACCGGGAGGTTTGTGAGCTGATCGAAGAGATTCAGAGGTGGGAGGCCGTGAATGAAGGTCGAGGTTGCGATCGGGGAGATGAATCGCTTCGAGCTGCGTGATGCGCTGCTCATTTACCGCGAGAACCGGCGCAGCTTTATCACCTGGCATACGGTAACGGCGCAGCAACAAGGTCCTCCGTTGCTTGGACCGGCGCAGCCTTTAACGACCGCATTTGTCGAGGACCTGGCTGAATCGCTGTCCGGCGGGGCCGCGGCCGAGTTCCTTCCAGAAAGTGTTCTGGCAAAGACCGACCGCATGATCGCCTGGTGGACGCCCCGGCGTGTGCGCCGCATGTTCTTCGAGAACGCCGGAGGCAAAGCGCAGCAGCTCAATGGACAGGTATTTCCGCAGCCGGCGCTGGTGTGGAAGGTGACGCTGGGTGACCTGAAGGTCCGTGCGCTTTGTGAAAACAGGCGACCAAATGCCACGACAACGCTGGCCGTCGCTCCGTTCTGGAACCTTTCGGATGACGGCCGTGTATGCCTGGGATCGATGCGCAGCCCTGACAGTGTTTCCGTGGCATCGATCGGAGCCTGGGAGCAGGGATTCTACGAGAGCGCGTTCACGCACGCCAATGTCGGGCGACTCACGCGGCACGAAGGTGGTCACGACGGATTGTGGGCCGAGCTTGCTAGCAAACGACGGCCGCTTCCGGCCGATGCGCTAATTCGTCTGCCGCAGACGCTCGCCGAATTCCTTCAGGGGAGGTAGCGGCCGATGCGTATCGAGCATCTTCTCCCATCCGGTCTCTTGGGTCGGCGGCCCGTGCGAATTCTCGTCGTCGGCGCCGGCGGCACCGGCAGCGCCATTGTGATGGGCTTGCCCTATCTCCATCAAGCGATGAGGGCATGGGGACATGGTTATGGCCTCGAAGTCACCCTGATGGATGGTGACGTGGTTTCCGAAACCAACTGCGTTCGGCAGCCTTTCTCCTGGTCCGACGTGGGCCAGAACAAGGCGACGGTCCTCATCAACCGCATCAACCTGTTCTGGGGAACGAAGTGGAACGCCCATCCAACATGCTTCGACGATTCAACGCTTCGGTCGAATCACGACCGGAATCCGGATCTCCTGATCGGCTGTGTGGACACGCGGGCCGCGCGCGGAGTCATCGAGTGCAGCGTGTGCAAGAAGTCGAGCTACGTGGCGTACTGGCTCGATCTTGGCAATAACGCGTCGAGCGGGCAGTTTGTGCTGGGGCAGCCGCTCAACGCAAGGAACCGCCGCAAGGCGGAGCGCTTGAGGACGGTCAGCGAGCTTTATCCGGAGATTGTCGACGCTACGGCCGGCGAAGAGCCTCTGCCCAGTTGCTCCGCCGTCGAGGCCCTCGAACGGCAGGAGCCACTCATCAATCAGACACTCGCGGCCAGCGCGCTGGCCATGCTGGCAAGACTTCTCCGATACGGCAGGCTTTGCCATCATGGCGGATTCTTTAACGCATCAACAGGGCAAATGACCGCGCTTCCTGTGGATCCCGACCTTTGGACGAGAACAAAGAGAAAGTATAGATAGTCCGCGGTGGATCGATGAGCGGTAAGTCCTGGGAATCGACAGTTGAAAGCCGAAGCGTTAAGCGCCGAGAGCTAAATGCCCATCCGGCAAGGCCCACGCCACAAGCTCCATAGTGGTTCGCAGGAGGGATTCTGCGGTAGACCGCCAGACTACGTGAATAGATCACTATCAAGATTCCTGACCCACTGGTTCCGTTCTTCGGTCATCTCGTCCCATTGCTTATTCATCCGCGCGGTGGAATCAATCAAACTTTCTCCGTTCCACACCTTTCCGAAAAAGCCGAGGGGAACCATCGGGACAACCTCGCTGTATATGCCGCTCGAAAGAATGATGTCGTAAATGACGCGCATCGACTGCACGACGGCCTTCTGGATGCCCTCGACTTCCGCGAAAGACAGACCCTTCGGAATTGCGGTGCTTATCGAACTTTGCTGAGCCGCGTGGGCAAGATACTTGTGGCTGAGGGTTATTAACTTGGACGCCCCAGACGAGTTGATCCAGTTGTCCATCTTTGAAAACACTGACTCGTGAATCTTGTTATCACGGGCGCGATTCTCAGGGAGCACTTTTGATAATTTATCAAACCGCTCTTGTCGAACTCGGGATTTGTTCCATTCGGAAAATGGTGATTCGGCAGGCTGCAGGCCAGGAATTTCTAGCTCTGGGAGTTCGGGTGCATATGCTGTCTCGTCAAAGGATACGTATACTTCGCGCGTTATTAAATCGCGATTCTCGCTTATGTCATCGATCAGCCGACGGAGGGAGATGACATCATTTCTAGAGTCGAGCAGGCGTCTAGTCGCTAGCACTTGGGACGAAAAGTAACCGCTGTTCAGCAGGTGAACTACAAGCGGTACGTTTAACACCGACGTTGGATCTTTGGCCCCCTCGTCCCGGATTACACGAAAGGACATCTCTGAGAGCAGCATCGCGAACCATTGATCTTGAAGAGAGTTCGATTCACCTGCCCCGGTCTCATACCAAGATAACCACTTGGCCCGCTTCGCCAGATAGTCCGCTAAGCGGGGTTGATCGATAACTTCGCTCATGGTCAATCCTCTGAATTAGGCTCGGGAAGCCAAACTGGATCGCAGGTTTAAAGGCAAGGAAACCCGGCTGAAGAATAATAAACCAATGAACTCACCGACCACGCTGCGACTCGCGATCAACGTGCTGATCGTAGGCGCGCCGGACCCAACTCTCTTCGAAGCTGCAAGCGATCGGACCTAAATTCAACTTCATCCTGAAGGACCCATTCCCATGTTCAAAGAACTCGCGCCGCTCGTGCGGCACCGCGCCGTCCTGTTCACCGTGAGCCACGTCGAAGACGACCAGTTTCGCGTGAACGTCATCCCGAAGAAGATCGCCGATGGTGAGAACGACGCTCTCACCACCCCGGTCAGCGTCACCGGCACCGTCGATGATCTCGACAGAGAACTTCCGCAGACACTTCTCCATTTCGTCTCCAGCCACCTCGAACTGAAAAATTCGCTGGAACGGGCCAAAGCAGAGATGGAGGAAGCCTCCAAAGCCGCCAGAGCCGAAGCGCGAAAGAAAACCGGAAGCCAGATCACGAAGAAAGATCCAACCGCAAATTCCAGCAAGCCAGCCCTGACACCGGAAGTGCCGACTCCGGCAAAGGCGGAAACTCCCAAAGCGGCCAGTCTGTTCGACCCCGCGCCGGAGCCTGTCGGATCCAAGGGAGCCGATGTACCGGCCGCCGACGACGCGCGGCCTGCCTTCACGGCAGCGGAGACCGAGGAGGACGAGGAGATCCTCCGGGAAGCGTACCTCGAAGCCGAGGTCGGAGAAGACGACGAAGCGGCCTGAAGAGTCGTGGATTCCGCCGGTTATGCACCGCTTCTCCAGGTGAAATCCACAGCCCTGCGGATGGAGCCTCTGCAGAGGGACCTCGGAGGGAAGCGATTGTCAAGCCTCTTGGAGTGTGTGACTTACATAAATCAAATGGCCGGGAATGGTGTGTACCAGAGTGTTGCATAAGCCAGCCGAACATCCCCGATTCGCCTGTGCCATGGCCATTTTCTGATGTGGCATTTCGCTTTATATTCGCCTATGCTTTTATTCATGTTCCAGGGACCGTCAGCCCGCAAGGCCTTCGTTGTCGCCTGCAAGAAATGCCGCCGGGACGTCCCGACCGGTGTCGGCGAATTTCCGTTCCAGTCGATTGTCGTCGAGTGCCCGCTCTGTGGCGAGAAGCGCCGTTATCTGCCGTCCGAGGTATTCCTCGGACGAGTGGATCAACTGGTGAATCGCCAGAAACGCGCGGGGGTCATCTGATGTTCGACCCCGACGCTCATCTGCCGCGAATCAATCGGGGAATGATCTATCTGGGAGCCTGCCTGATTGCCGGCATCCGGCTCGCCCGGGAGCGGCAGGTGAACGTGCGGGTGGTGCCCACGCGACAGGCAATCGAGGAATCAATAGATTTGGCACATGAAGTCTATAACCAGGTCTTCCGCAAGGTGCCAGAGAAACTGAAGGAGATCCACTGAACATCTTCTTCTGAATCGGAAGAGAGCGAGCGGTCTTGATTGCAGCAATTCGATGTTGCACTTCCTCTGCGAATCGACGATGTAACACCCGCGAACCTATGGACTCTTGAGAAATCGGTGAGTGATTTGGCGATGATGCGCTGATCGAGCTCGGGAAAGTCAGTTGTCCGAGATGGCGACGAGAACGAAGCCGCTGGCGCGGCGGACACTGCCTTGGCGTGCAGCGATGAGCAGCCGTGGCTGCGATAGGTTGGTTCACAAGGAAGGAGATCCTTGTGACCAACTTACGCAAGCGGATGCTGGAAGAG
>Ga0335074_10005334_pt1 | contig 17771 bp, 17 predicted proteins | sample Lox_Sample_23_FD_206715 | JGI IMG/M metagenome (GOLD analysis project Ga0335074, IMG submission 206715) | Soil microbial communities from Loxahatchee National Wildlife Refuge, Florida, United States - Lox_Sample_2.3 | ecosystem: Environmental > Terrestrial > Soil > Wetlands | place: USA... | reverse complement strand
GCCGCCGAGACGGAACGGGCTCATCACCAGCAGCTTCCGATCCGGCTGCCGGAAAAGCTGGAATCCCAGATGCGGCAGGGTGTCGGGGACGATGCCGATCTGGACCCCGATCGGCTGCTGCTCGATGAGGGTCACGAAGTGGTTGATCTCGGCGCACGCCAAGGCCTTGCGCTTTGCCAGGACCTCGTCGGGAAGCCCCTTGCGGCCGACGAAGCCGTGATCGAGAAACCGCTCGATCTCGAACGCCGACATCATGTTGACGATGGTGGGCCGGCGCCGGCGATAGAGCTCCTTTCGCGCGTGAAGGATCGCCATGATCTTCGGAATGTCGGCCCGGGCGCGATCGGGTGCCACCACCGCCTTGGTGATGTTTTCGGTCAGCGCCTCTTCGAGCGTTGCCTGGAAATCGTCCGACGCGAGGAGGAAGGAGATCGGGCCTGACAGGATCACGATCTGCTCCGCCGTCTCCTCGATCTGCCGCATGCGCTCGAAATATCCGACCGCGGACGGGATATATTCGATGCCCACCCCCAGCAATGTCGGTATCGACACGTTCAGCAATTCCGCGAGCCGCTCGAGCGTGTCGATCTTGGCAAGCTCGCCCTGCTCGAACCGATAAAGCGCGGTCCGGGAGATGCCGATCTTCTTGGCAAGCTCGTCCGCGCTCAACCCTGACCCGAGCCGATAGGCTTTGAGCCGCTGACCGATCTCGTCATACCGGAACGCCATGTGCGTTTCCCGTATTGGGCCTGATCACACCCCGACCGATGCCGCGGTCAGCGTATCGGTCTCCATGTCGTCGTCTTTGACGGCGCCGATCAGTTCGGTGACCTTTTTGATGCCGCGCTCGTCGCACCACGCCTCGAGATCGTCGATGATCGTGGTCAATGCCGTCGGATTGCGGAAGCCCGCATAGCCGATTCCGACGGCGCTTGCGCCCGCGAGCATGTATTCGACCACGTCCTCGGCGCATGTCACCCCGCCGATCCCCACGACCGGGATTTTGACCTTCTTCGCGACCTGATAGACCATGCGCAGGACGATCGGCTTCAGCGCCGGCGACACCAGCCCGCCGAACTTGTTTCCCAAGGCGGGCCGGAAATTGTCAGTCCTGATCTTGAGCGACAGGAACGTGTTGGCGATGACGAGGCAGTCGGCGCCGGCCGCCTCGGCGGCCTCGGCGATCGAGACGATGTCGCCCGCGTTGGGCGACAGCTTCACCCATAGCGGCTTCGTCGTCCGCGCACGCATCGCGGTGATGCATTCGCGCGTATAGCCTTCATGCATGGCGAAATTGCCGCCCGTTGGGTTGCGCGTCGGGCAGGAGATGTTCGCCTCGATCACGTCGACATCGGGAACGCTGAGCTCGGCGGCAAGGGCGGCGAAATCCTCGACCGTTTCGGACGAGACGCTGGCGATGAGCGGCGGCTCGAAGCGTGCATATTCGGGCACGATATGGTCGACGAAATAATGGATACCTTTGCCCGGCAGGCCGATCGACTGAATGATGCCGCCTTCGGTCTCGGCCATGCGCGGCGTTGGGTTGCCAAGCCGCGGCTCGCGGCAGATGGTCTTGGCGACCAGCGCGCCGAGCCGGTTCAGATCGATGACATCGGCATATTCCCAGGAAAAGGCCCCGGAGGCCGGCATCACCGGGTTCTTGAAGGTGAGGTCACCGATCCTGACCGAGAGGTCTACCATCCCACCGCCTCCTGCAGGTTGAAGACCGGCCCTTCCCGGCACACGCGCCGAAGAATTTTTTGGCCGTCCACCATGAAGGTGCGCACGCACACGTAACAGGCGCCGAACCCGCAGACCATGATCTGCTCCACCGCGACCTGGCCCGGGATGCCATGCCGTTTCGCGACCGACTGCATGAGCCGGAGAAGGCGGCTCGAGCCGCAGGTGAAGAACGCGTCGGCACGCTTCTCCTCGACCACGCCTTCGAGGATGCGCTGGACATTCTCGACGTCGCTGCTGCCGTCCGTGTCGACGACGGCGATCACCCGCGCGCCCAATCCGTCGAAAAGGTCCTGCGACATCACGAGGTCGGGACGGCGCGCGCTCAAAATCGCGGTGACGCCGACGCCCGTTTCCTCCGCCAACTGCGACAAGGGCGCGAGCGTCGCGAGCCCTACGCCCCGGCCGAGGACGACGATGTGCCTCCAGCCGGGGTCCAGCTTGAACCCGACACCGAGCGGGCCCGCGATGTCGATCTCTTCGCCGGGCGCAAGCATCGCGATGCCGCGCGTGCCGCGCCCTTCGATCTTGTAAAGGAACTCGAGATGGCCCGCGGCCTTGTCGATCCGATAGATGCTCATCGGCCGGCGCATGAACAGCTCGGCGCCGTCGGGCGACGGGCACAGGATGTGGAACATCTGCCCCGCGTAGGCGAAGAGCGCCTGCGCGTGGACCTTCAGCACGACGCGTTTATATTCCTGGTTGACCCAGTCGTTCGACACGACCGTGCCGATGAATTCGTGCACCGGCCGGCCTGGATCCCGGTCCACATCGCCGGGCCTAAGCGCCGAGTGAGTGTATCTGCCCGCCGACCCGCGTGCCATTTGACCGGACACTCCCTGCCCGGAACTATATGTGGGGTGGCGGAATGTGTCAATTTTGGTATGAGGCTGCATGCCAGAACTACGGCACAAGCCCCGCCACCGTGCGTACCCGTCCTAAAAATGATACGGCGCCGCTTGGCGAACCGATAGACAATAGTCCCTAAAATCCCGCCGCCTAGCCCCGCTTCCAGAGATGCCGCGTGGCGATCCGGGCGCCCCCGACGAGCGCGCTCATCTTGGCCCAGGCAATTTCGGGATGCACCTCGTCGCCCGCCGCCGACGTGGCGAAGCCGCAATCGTTCGAGGCGATGACGCGCTCGCGCCCGACGACGGAGGCATAGCGGATGAGGTGCTGCGCCACCAACTCGGGATGCTCCACGATGGAGGAGCAATGGGTGACGACCCCCGGCAAAAGCACCTTGTCGTCCGGCAGCTTCACCTCCTCCCAGACCTGCCATTCGTGCTCGTGGCGCGGGTTGGAGGCTTCGAAGGAATAGCCGCCCGCATTGATCAGGAGCATCTGGTCGACATACTGCTTCAGCTCGAGGTCGTGGACGCGCGGCGCGATGTTGGTGCTGTAGCAGGTATGGAACCGCACCGTCTCGGGCGGAATGCCCCGCAGCGCGTGGTTGAGCGCCTCGACATGCCGAGCGATGAAGGCGCGGTTCTCGGCGAGCGTGATCGTCGGCTCGCGGTCCCAGTGGGTGATGAGCCTCGGATCATCGATTTGAAGGACGAAGCCCGCGTCCGTGATGGCTTTGTATTCCTCGTGCATCGCATCTGCGATCGCGAACAGGAACTCCTCCTGGGTCTTGTAGTACCAGTTCTCGAAATAGCTCTCGATGTTGGTCGGCGAGAGCGCCGTGAGGAACCCTTCACGCGCGGGATTCTCTTTGAGCGCGGCGGCAAGCGTCTCAAGATCGAAAGCCAGGTCCTGCTGACCGACATACGTGACCGGCCCGGTGCAGATGAGCGGCAGGTTGTTCGGCGACGCCCCGCGGTTGAGACGCGCCTTGCGCGCATTGTACATGTGCGCGAGGTCGGCGTAGGAGCCCGGAAAAGCCTGCGCATCCTTCGATGTGATGGGTGGGGCCGTCGATCCTTTCGGCGCCGGTTCCAGACCGCCGAGACGGGTGCGGACATAGGACGAGAACCCCGCCTTGCTGTGCTCTCCATCGTTGACGACGTCGATGCCGCCCTGCACCTGCCGGCGAACCACGTCGAAGACAGATTGATGCACGCGCCGCTCGAAATCCCGACGGTCATAAGAGCCGCCGGCGTCCTTCGTCCTGAGAAGCGTGATCAGGTCCTCGGGCCGCGGCAGGCTGCCGACATGGCTCGTTATGATCCGGTCGCTGCTGCGCTGCATCTGCCGCCTCTTTAAATCGAACGCCCGCTCTCGGTTTGGCCTGGTCGCGCCCGTCTCACTGCACGCCGCCTTTGTTCGTGATGGGACCGACGAGCTTTGCAAATCTCGCGCGCAGCGCCACCAGCCCGGGCGCGGTGAGGAAGGCGCGATAGGAATTCACGAGCTTGTAGGAATGGATAGGCTTCATGCCGGCACCGGGCGTCACGTCGGAGCGAACCGGCCAAGTGCCCGCGGGAAGGCTCCTCTGCACCTCGGTCGACAATTCCCAGGCAATGAACAGTTTGGCCGCGTTGGGATGAGGCGCCCCTTTGAAGACGCCGCCCGTCACGGCCCAGACCGGAAGCGGATCGACCGGCGAGAACGCGATCTCCTGCGGCTTGCCGGCCGCCTTCTCCGCCATGCTGATGCTCGCGATGGTATCGAGAGTGACCAGCGTATCGCCTGATGAGATGCTGCGCGCGACGCCCAGATGCCCCTGGATGAACTTGGGCTGGTTCGCCATGTATTTCGTCCAATAGCTCCAGCCATATTTCCGGGTGATGCTGTTGAAATCGTACAGCGTCGCATCATCGTCCTGGGGATAGGCCGAAACCACCTTGCCCTTCCACTCGGGCTTCAGGAAATCGAGCGCGGATTTCGGCACCTGGCCCGGCGAGACGCCGTTCGTATTGTAGGCATAGGTGTGGGCGTTGACCGAAAGCCCGACATAGGTCCCGTCCTTGTCCTTCCAGTTCGGGTCGATCTTGTCGAACCCCTCCGGCTTGAAGCCAAGGAGCGCACCTTCCTTTTTCCAGCGCACGAAATCCTGGACGGTCTGAAGAATCGCGCCGTCCACCTCCATCTTGTGCGCAGCGATCTGTTTGTCGATCCGCTGATCGAACACGTTGGAGAATCCGGCTTCGATCTTCACATCGATGCCGGGATATTTCGCCTTGAAGAGGTTTGCCGCCGCTTCCCATGGCGCCGCCGGCCCGCCGCCATAAAGCGATAGCGCGCCCTCCTGCTTCGCCTTTGCATAAAGATCAGCCGTCGTCTCGCCCCGTGCCGAAACCGCCGCCGTCACCAACGCCAACGCCGTGACCACGATGCGCGCCTTCATGTGGTTCCCCCGTCTCTCTCCCGCTTCACATCTTATCGGCGGCGCCATGCCGCACAAGGCACGAGCTTTGAGGGGGCGGTGCTATCGCAGGCCGGCACGCGGCATGTCGTGGCGTCCTTCCGCCGTGGTGACGTCTACCCAATTCACGGTGCGGGCAATGCCGCCAAACGTGAAGAAGTGGAATTGGGCGGGCCGACGGGCCGGGGCGACGATCGTCCAGAGATCCCGGATGATGGGCGCCGGATCGATTTCGGTGATGAGCCTCGCGATGCCCGCATTGCGGCGCACGGCGCGCAGCGACGCGCCGATGCCGCACGCGACGCCGTATTTGAGCAGCGTGCCGATCCTTGCGGGGCCCGCAAGCCCGACATGGACGGGGATGTCCGGAAACGCCTCCGCAAATCGGTCGAGCCACGCGGCGATGGGCGCGGCCGCGAAGCAGAACTGCGTCACGACATAAGGCGCCACGCCACGACGGCGCAGGAAATCGATCTTGCACGCCATCGCCTCCGCGAGCACGGGAGGCGGAATGCGCGGATGCCCTTCGGGATAGGCCGCGAGACCCACGCGCCGGAATTCGGCCCGCCGAAACGCGTCGGTGCCCAGAAGATCGAGCGCCGACGAGAAGGGGCCGCACGGCCGGTCGAGATCGCCCCCGATGACCAGCACCTGCGATACCCCGACCGCGCGAAGCCCGCGCATGAGCCGATCGAGATCATCGTGACGGGCGACATAGCGCGCGCCCAGATGGGGCACAGGATTGAGCCCCGCTTCTTTGAGGCGCGTCGCGGTCGACAGGATGTCCTGCGGCCGATCGCCGGGAAGCGCGGTCAGATAGACGGAGGTGCCGGGTTCGAGCGGGGCGTCGATCACGTCTCCGACCATCCGCGGCCGCGTCGTCGTTTCGAGAGAGAAGCGCCGCAAAGAGGCGGCGAGCGGCGCTTCAAGGCCCGGCGATGGGGACAAATGTATATGGTTCACGGGGGCACGGTCCTGGTTCCCAAAGGTCATTAGACGCCTCGGGGCGGGACGCATAAACCACAAATGTGCCCACTGCAAAGATGGGCAGAAGACGTGGGATGGGCCCACGGCAAAATGTTTCGTCGGCCCTCAGGGCGAGGCGTGCACCGCCTTGGCCTCGTGGCGCAGCCAGTGGCGCCAGCGATCCAGCCCTTGCCCCGTTTTCGCCGACACTTCCACCATGTCGATGCCGGGATTGACCGTACGGGCAAAAGCGACGGCGCGCGCCACGTCAAAATCGACATGGGGCAAAAGATCGATCTTGTTCACGATCATGACCGACGACGCCGCGAACATATGCGGATATTTCAGCGGCTTGTCTTCGCCTTCCGTGACCGACAGGATGACCGCCTTGGCGTGCTCGCCCAAATCGAACAAGGCCGGGCACACGAGATTGCCGACATTCTCGATCAGCACGACCGACCCGTCGGCCGGATCGAGCTCGCGAAGCCCGCGCGCCACCATTTCCGCATCGAGGTGGCAGCCGGTGCCGGTGCTGAGCTGAACCGCCGGGGCTCCGGCCGCGCGGATGCGGTCGCGGTCGAGCGCGGTCGCCTGGTCCCCTTCGAGGACCGAAAGGGCGAGATCACGCCCCCAATCCCGGATCATGCGCTCGAGCAAACTCGTCTTGCCGGCCCCTGGCGAGCTCATCAGATTGATCGCGAGAATCCGGCGTCCGGCGAACCACGCGCGATTGCGCGCGGCAAGCTCATCGTTCTTGGCGAGGATCCGGGCCTCCAGGTCGACCCTGTGCGGCCCATGGCCATGGCCATGGACGTGATCGTGATCGTGATCGTGAGAATGGCCGCCATGTCCATGCCGGTGCCGTGTGCCGTCGGCATGGACATGGTCCTCGCCGTCGGCGGCAGCGCCGCAACCGCAGATTCCGCACATCACCCGGCCTCCTCAAGCTCGATCGCCTTGACCTTCAGCTCTTCGCCCCGCAGCCGAATGGCCTGCCGCGAGCCGCACGGGCAGGGCGTGAACAACGTGTCGGCCACGAACTCGGTGTCGCACGCGCCGCACCTCGCCCATCCATCGATCAAATTGATGTCGAGCGCCGCGCCGTGGAGCGCGGTTCCTTCTGCCACAATGGGAAAGCAGAAGGCGATCGCATCCGCCATGACGCCCGACAGCTTGCCGATATCGACCGCGACGCGGGCGACCTTGCGCCCTTTCGAGGCGTCGCCGACGATCGCGACGATGCTGCGCGTGATCGCAAGCTCGTGCATGGTCAGCAGATCCGCGGCAACTGGTCGCCGATCAGCATGTCGACGATGCGCATGCCGCCGAGCGACGTGCGCATCATGACCCGCGGCTCGCGAAATCCGCCGACGCGCCCGATGGCGCAAGCCTCCGCGCCCAGCGGATGCGACCGCATCGCCGCCAGCAGCGCGTCCGCCGATCCCGCCGGCGCGACCACCACGAGCTTTCCCTCGTTGGCGAGGTAAAGCGGGTCGAGCCCCAGCAGCTCGCAGAACCCTTTGGTCTCTTCGCGAACGGGCAGCGCGCTCTCGTCGATGACAATCTCCACCGAGGACGAGTCCGCGATCTCGTTCAGCACGGTCGCCACGCCCCCGCGCGTCGCGTCGCGCATGAAGCGGATTCCGCGGTTGGCCGCGAGCATTGCCGCGATCAGACCGTTGAGCGGGGCACAATCGCTTGCGATCGGCGCATCAAGCGCAAGATCGCCGCGCGCCGCAAGGATCGTGGCACCATGATCCCCAAAGGGGCCGTTGACGAGGACGACATCGCCCGGCTCGACCGATCGCGCGTCGAGCGATAGCCCCGCTTGGATCACGCCGACCCCCGACGTCGTCAGATAGAGCTTGTCGCAAAGCCCGTGAGGCACGATCTTCGTGTCCCCCGTGACAATGCGAACCCCGGCCTCGCGCGCGGCGTCTGCCATCGAGCGCGCGACGCGCCGCAAAAGCTCGACCGGGCACCCTTCCTCGATGATCGCGGCGCAGGACAGATAGAGCGGCGTTGCGCCGCCGACCGCGAGATCGTTGACGGTGCCGCACACGGCGAGCTTGCCGATGTCGCCGCCCGGGAAGAACAGCGGATCGACCACGAACCCGTCCGTGGTGAAGGCGAGGCGGTCGCCTTGTGCAGCGAGTTCCGCCAGATCGATGCTCGCGTGATCGTCGAGCGGCGCGAGGATCGGATTGTCGAAGGCGGAGACGAAAACGTCGTCGATCAAATCCTTCATGGCCTTGCCGCCGCTGCCATGGGCCAAGGTGACCTTGTCGACCTGGACCCGGTCGCGGCGGCGCCCGCCAATCCGGGCGATGGCGTTCATGCCGCCACCTGCCGCGGCCGCGCGCCGGAATAGCGGTAATGGGCCGCGCACGCGCCTTCGGACGACACCATGAGCGCGCCAAGCGGCGTTTCCGGCGTGCACGCCGTACCGAACACTTTGCATTGGGGCGGCCGCAAGACGCCCTTCAGCACCTCGCCGCACTGGCATGATTTCGGATCGGCGATGCGCACGTTCGGAACGGCAAACCGCCGCTCCGCGTCGAAGCGGGCATAGGTGTCGCGAAAGCGGATGCCGGAATGGTCAATGGACCCGAGTCCGCGCCATTCGAAGAATTCGCGCAGCTCGTAAACCGACCCGATCGCCGTGAGGGCCGGCGCGTTGCCATCCTCGGGCACGATCCGCGAATATTGATTCTCCACATCGGCCCGCCCCTCGGCGATCTGCCGCAACACCATCCAGATCGACTGCAGGATGTCGATAGGCTCGAAGCCGGAGACGACGAGAGGCCGGCGGTAATGGCGCGCGACGAACGCGTAAGGCGCGGTTCCGATGACCATCGAGACATGGCCCGGTCCCAGAAATCCATCGATGCGAAGATCGGGGCTGTCGAGGATCGCCTTGATCGTCGGCACGATCGTGATGTGGTTGCAAAAGACCGAGAAATTGCCCACCGCCGCACGCTCGGCCTCGAGGACCGTGAGCGCCGTCGACGGCATCGTTGTCTCGAAGCCAAGGCCGAAGAACACTACCTCTCGGCCGGGGTTGGCGTGCGCGAGAGAGAGCGCGTCCATCGGTGAATAGACGATGCGGATATCGGCGCCATCCGCCTTGGCCTGCAGCAGACTTTTCCGCGACCCCGGCACGCGGATCGCGTCGCCGAAGGTGGTGAAGATCACGCCGGGCCGCTCCGCGATCGCGACCGCGTCGTCAATGCGCCCCGTCGGCAGCACACAGACGGGGCAGCCCGGCCCATGCACCAACTCGATCGATCCCGGCAGCATGCCTTCGAGCCCGTAACGGAACATCGAATGGGTATGGCCGCCACAGACTTCCATGATGCGGATCGGCCCGGACAGTCCGGCGCTTATTTGCTCGATCTCGCGGATCAGGGCCGATCGCGGAATTCATCGACGAATCTCATACCGCGGCCTCCGCTGCCGAGCCGCGCCGATCGGCGAGCAAGGTGTGCACCAGGTCCCAAAGGATGTGATAGGCGGCGACGTGGCACTCCTGAACGCGGTGGATGGAATTGGACGGCACGACAAGGCAGTGGTCGACCGCCGGCGACTGTCGCATTTTTCCACCATCGCCGCCGCACAACGCGATCGTCGACACGTTCATCTCCTTCGCCTTGACGAAACCGGCCAGAATGTTGGCCGAATTGCCGCTGGTCGAGACGCCGATGACGGCGTCGCCCGGCCGAGCATGGGCCACGAGCTGACGGACGAAGGCATGCTCGAACCCAAGATCGTTGCCGATCGCCGACAACATGGCGGTGTCGGCGGTCAGGCTGATCGCGGGCAAAGCCGGCCGGCCGGCCGTGACGGGATGCAGGAATTCGACCGCGATATGCGCGGCATCGCAGCTCGACCCGCCATTGCCGATGGTATAGAGGCGCCCGCCATTCTCGTAGACCCGCGCAAGCGTTCGCGCGGCCGCGAGCAGCGCCGGCCCCTCCGCCGCAAAAAAACGCTCGCTTGCGTCGCGGCCGTCCCGCGCCTTGTCGCGGATCGAGTCGAGAAGCGCTGCATCGAGTTGCCCGTCGTTCTGCTTCGCGTGCGCCAGAAACGGGTAAAGGGCGGCGAGTTGGGCGGCATTGGACATGGCGGTTCCCTTCACCCGTTGTGAGCCATTTTCATCGCGTCGAGCTCCGCCTGCGCCTCGCCCAGCTCGGCAAGAATGCGCAACGTCTGCGCCGCTTGCTCTTCGTCGATCCGGCTCATGGCGAAGCCGACATGAACCAGCACCCAGTCACCGACGCACGCTTCGGGCGGATGCGCCGCGTCGACGATGCAGGCGATGTTGACCTGGCGGCCGATGCCCGCGACCGACACGGTCGCCAATTTTCGCTCGGCATCGTCAATGCGGATGATCTGTCCGGGAATGCCAAGGCACATTGGTTCCTCCTCAGCACGCCAAAAGCCGCGCGGCGGCGATGGCGGCTTGCCCCAGCGCGATCCCGCCATCATTGGGCGGCACCAGCGCGTGGCTCAGCACGGCGAACCCGGCATCGCGCAGCCGGCGCGACGTCTCTTCGAACAGGATCTTGTTCTGGAAGCAGCCGCCGGAAAGCGCGACGGTGTCGAACATCCCTGCGCCGGCAAGCTGTTTCGCCATCGCCGTGATGATTTTCGCCAACCCTTTGTGGAAGCGCGCGGCAATGACCGGCGCCGGCGTCTTCAGAATCAGATCGCCGAGGAGCGCGCGCCACATCGCCAGCGGCTCGACATAAGGCAAGCCCGAGCCGCGCAGGTTCGGGATCGTGAACGGATAGGCAAGCACATCGCCCTCGTCGCGCAACGTCCGCGTGCAGACGAGCGCCTCAAGGCGGGCCGCAGCCTCGCCCTCATGAAGCTGGCGCTCGCGGCAGATGCCCAGCGCCGCCGCCACGGCATCAAACAGCCGGCCGCAGGAAGATGCCTTTGGCGCGTTGGCGCCGCCGCGGATCATCGCGTCGAGCGTCGCACGCGGCCGTCGCGCCAGGTCGCGGTAAAGCTCGAGCTCGGCGAAATTCATCGTCAGCTCGTCCCAGCCCATCTCCGCGGTCAAATGGGCATAGAGATTGCGCCAAGGCTCGCGCGATGCGGCATCGCCGCCCGGCATCGCCACCGGCTTCAATGAGCCGAGCCGCCGCGATGAACGATAATCGGCGAGAAGGAACTCGCCGCCCCAGATCGTGCCGTCCTCGCCCCAACCAAGGCCGTCCAACACGATGCCCAGCACCGGCGTCGCCGCAAGCGGACGGCCATTCTCGGCAAGACAGGCCGCGACGTGCGCGTGGTGATGCTGAATTTCGATGAGCGTGCGGCCCGAGTCGCGCGCGAGTGCGCGGGCGAGCTTGCCCGATCGGTATTCGGGATGCAGATCGGCGGCAAAGGCGCGCGGCGTCGCTTCGACGAGCGCGAGGAGATGGTCAAGGCTCCGGCGGAAGTCATCGAAGGTCGCGACGGCGTCGAGATCGCCGATATGTTGCGACATCACCGCCCGGCCGCCTTTGACGACGCAGAACGCATTCTTCAGGTCGGCGCCGAAGGCCGCGAGGTCGGGAGCGCCGCAAAAACCTTCCGGCAGGGCGATCGAGGCCGGTGCCAATCCGCGTCCGCGCCGCAAGACCCGCGCAGCGCCCTCCATGACGCGCATGACGGAATCGTCGAGCCGCGTCGCAATCCGGCGGTCGTGGGTCAGCGCGAATTCGGCAATGCCGCCGAGGCGATCGAGCGCCTCGCGGTCGTCGATGATCTGCGGCTCGTCGGTCACGTTGCCGCTGGTCATCACGACCGGACGGTTCATCCGCCGCAGGATCAGGACATGAAGCGGCGTGCTCGGCAACATGAAGCCGACCGTGCGCAGTCCGGGCGCGATCCCCTCGGCAAGCGGCCGGCCGTCGGCTTCCAGAAGGACGATCGGCGCGGCGGCGCTAGTGAGCGCCTGCGCTGCGACCGCGTCGACGCGGCCATAGTGCCGCAGCATGTCCAGATCCCGCGCCATGAGCGCCAGCGGCTTGGCGTCACGCCGCTTGCCCGCCCTGAGGCGTGCGACCGCTTCGGCATTGGTCGCATCGCAGGCAAGCTGATAGCCGCCGATCGCCTTGATCGCGACGATGTGCCCCCGCTGCAGCAAGGTGCAGACGGCATCGCAATCATCAAGCATCGAGAAGCTCTCATACGTGACCGCGCGACCATCGCAACGAACCAGGCGAGCGCGCGGGCCGCAGACATGACAAGCGGTCGCTTCCGCGTGAAATCGCCGATCCGCAGGATCGCCATATTCCCGCCCGCATTCGGGGCACAACGCAAACGGCGCCATGGTCGTCGCGGCGCGATCATAGGGAATGCCGGTGACGACGCTGTAACGCGGGCCGCAATTCGTGCAGGTGGTGAAGGCGTAGCGGAACCGCCGTCGATAAGGGTCGAGGATTTCCGCCGCGCAGTCGGCGCACAGCGCGGCGTCCGGCGCGATCTCCGTATCGGCCTGTCCGTCGCGGCTTTCGACGATGCGGAATCCCGGCGCGAGCGGACGGTCGAGCGACCGGCTCTCGATCCGCTCGACACGAGCGAGCGGCGGCGGCCGGTCGCGCAGCCGATCGAGCATGCAGGTGATCGCGCTTTCTTCGCCGATGACCCGGATCAGCACGCCTTCGCCATCGTTCAAGACTTCGCCGGAGAGCGACAGCTCTTGCGCGAGCCGCCACACCATCGGGCGAAATCCGACGCCTTGAACGCGGCCGCGCACGCGTATCTCCATCGCCGGCTGCGCGCTCACGGGAAATCCCACAAAAGCACGCGATTGTTGCCCGAATCGGCGATGATCGCCGTGCCATCACTCGCAGCGACGCCGTAGGGCCAGCACAGCCGGTCCCGTCCCCGCCCCTCGTGTCCCGGCCGCTCCCACCGGTTCTCGCCCTTGTCGCGAAAATGATGTTGGCCGGCGAGCCGTTCGGCGGGCCCGCCGGTCTCGATACGGCCGCAATCGAAATCGACGAGGCGCGAGTTGGCGGTGTCGGCGACGATCAGCCGATCCCGCATCATCGCCATGCCATAAGGCATATTGAGGCTCGCGGCACTTGGATCGTAGAAGCCGCGATTGTGATCGCCGCGATCGAAATCGGCTTGGCCGAGCACCGCATCGCACGGCGCACCGTTGAACCGGGGAAGCCGGTTCCAGACCATGATGCGGCTGCTGCCGGCATCGGCAATGAAAAGGCGGCCCTTCGCCTCGACGACGGCGTGCGGCCAGCGCATGCCAACCGCGCCGGGCAAGCCGCCATCGCCTTCGTCGCGGGTCGTGAAGTCGCCATGGCCCAGCACGAGATCGGCCGGCGCGCCGTTATGCTGCGGGATCCGATGCCACACCAGGACGCGGCGATTGCCGGTGTCGGCGACGTAAAGCCGCCCGCCGCAGATCGCGACGCCATAGCACCAGTTGAGCGTGTCGGCATCGGGTTGAGCCGCGCCGCGATTGGCAAGGCAGCCGCCGAAGTCCCGTTGCCCCAGCACCACATCGGCAGGCTGATTGGACCGATCGGGCAGGCGCAACCACAACAGCACGCGGTGGTTCCACGCGTCCGCGACGGCGAGCGTCCCCTCCCCCACGCCGACGCCGGTCGGAACGTTGAGCGTCGCCGCGCCGACATCCCCGCGTGCGTTGCGGCCTTCGCTGACGAAATCGGGCTGACCGATGATGAGATCGGCCGGGGCGCGATCGGCGCACGGCGGGTTGCGCCAGATCATCAGCCGATGATGGCCCGTATCGGCGACATAGAGCGGACCATCGGGTCCCGCGATCGCTGCGCCGCGCGGACCGAAAAGGCTCGCTGCCGTCGGGCGCACCGACGCGGGCACGATCGTGCCATCCGCTTCGCCGCCCAGCACGACACGCGCGCCGCTCTCACTAAGAAGAAGCGGCGGCGCGGCGGCACGAGGATCGGCCGGCGGAAGACAGCGTGCGAGCGAGGCATGGAGCGTCATGCCGCGCCTCGCACCTGCACGATCTCGGTGATCTCGGGGCAGGCGGCCAGTACGGCGCTTTTCACCGCCGCATCGATCGTCAATGTCGAGGCCGGACAATTCTCGCACGAACCCAGGAAACGGATCGCCGCCGCCGGCGGCTCGACCCGGATCAGTTCCACATCGCCGCCGTGCCCCGCAAGGACAGGGCGGATGCTCTCGAGCGCCGCTTCGACCCGCTCGGCAATGCTCGGTTTCAAAATGCCGTGGTGACGTAGCACCGCGTAGACAAACGGATCCGATGCGGCATCGCGCAGAGCCGACGCCGCACCGGCGTCGCGCAGCAACCGGACCAGGCGCCGCAACGCCTCGGCATGCAACTCGTCGACCGCCCGGCGGTATGTGCGGATCGTTTCGCGCCGACCCTCCGCCCAGCCTTCGATCTCCGCCTCGGCGCGGGCGATGATGTCGGTCAGTTCGGCAAGCCCCTCCACCGAATGCCCTATCCCGCCAGCGCGCGATTGCGCTCGAGCTCGAGAAGCGGCTCTGTCACGAGCTTCGCCTTGGCGACATCGCCCTGTGCGGAGAAGATCGCGCGTGCCTCTTCGAGATAGCGCTTCGCGCGCGCGCGATTGGCGTCGTTGCCGCGGTCCGGACGCTCCGGATCGTCCGGGACGTTCATCAGGCAGTTCGCCTTGTTGGCGATCGTATTGGCGTATTCGATCGGCGTCGTCTCGCGCGTGCGGACCTTGAGCGCCTCGTCATAGGCCTCGATGGCGCGTTGGTTGTTTTCCACGGCGTGCCCCGATGAGACATATTGCAGAGCATTGCCGAGATTGTTTTGAAGCATCGCGTATTCAGAGGGGTGGTCGATCAAGGTCACGACCTTCAACCCTTCCTCGAACGCCTGCACGGCGAGCGCCTCCCGCATCTTGCCGGCCTCGTCGGTCGCCGGAATCGACAGAAAGGCGGCGGCGAGATTGTTCTGCAACACCGCGAATTCGGTAGGGTACCGGTTGCGGTCGAATATCCTGAGCGCTCGCTGATAGGCGGCGATCGCGTCGGTGATGCGCGCACGCCCGGTCCCGGCGAGATACTGCAGAACGAGGCCGAGATTCATTTCTGCCTCTGCCACCTCTTCCGGCCGGCCGCTCGACGCGAGGACAGGGATGGCCCGCTCATAGTCGTGGCGCGCGCGCTCGATCGATTCGGTGCCTTCTTCGGGGATGGCTTGCAGCGCGGTGCCACGGCGCGCCGAAAGACGCGCCTGAAGCAAGGGCTCGCCGTCGGGGCAGAGCGCCAAAGCGCGGTCATAAAGCGCGACGGCGCCAATGAGATGATCGGGCGTCTTTGGGCGAAGCTGAAGCCCCATCGCGATCTCCATCAGCATCTCGGCCCGCTCGGACGCCGATGCCGCTGGGTCCTCTGCCATTGCGAGGGCAGCATGGAGTTCGGCTTCGAGCCGGCCCGCGATCACGGCGCGACGTCCCGTTCGATGAGTAGAGCGATGCGGTTGGCGACGATCGCCGCCGAGGCCGAGACCTCGGGGCTGAGACCCATGCCGAAATCCACCGACTTCGCTTCGACGAGGAACACGGTCACATCGTCGGGAAGCTGCTCGCGATAAAGGCGCCGGCCGGCCACGATGGCGTCGTCCCATCGGAACGCGTGCGTCGCGAGGGGAGGGCCGTCGTGCCGATCGAGCTCGGCGCCAGGCACCTCGAAGACCGTACCCGGTTCAGCGCCGGTGCGGCAGGCATCGACAAGGATCAGGCGCTGGCACCCCCGTGCCGCAAACATCACGGCGATGCCATCGGTGCCGGCATCGAGGAGCTTCACGTCGTGCGATCGAGGAGCTTTCAGGCGGCGCAGCACCTCGCCGGCGACCCCGTCATCAGAGCGATTTGGATTGCCGCAGCCGATGACCGCGATCATCGCGGACCATCCCCTATATCCGCCACAGGCGGCAGTACCAATCGGGCTCGACCGGGACCGCCAATTCCGGCAGATCGCACCATTTCCGGTTGACCAGGAAATTGATGCATTCCATGCAGCGAAGCCGGTCCGGGCCATAGGGATGATTGACGAACCCGCTGATCACCAGCTTTCCTTTCAGATCGCGGGGATCGAGCGCGCGCAGCGCATCGACGATCTTGCCGAATTCCTTTTCGGTTTCGGGAAAGGGCTCGACCTCGGTCTTTAGACCCGATTCGAGCAGTTCCGCGATTTCGTGCAGCGTCTCCGGATGGCCAGTGCTTGTCATTCGCAGGACTCCCGCAAGGACCCGTTCAGGCGGTCCGGAACCGCGCCAGTTCTTCGCCGGTCCTGCTGTCGTGCGCGTGGACCGTGCACACAAGGCAGGAATCGTACGACCGGCACACATGCCCGACCTCGACCGGATCGTGGAGATCGGCGATCGGCGTGCCGATCAGCGCCTGCTCGATCGGGCCGCAGACGCCGCGAGCATCGCGCGGCCCCACGTTCCACGTCGTTGGCGCGACGATCTGATAGTTGCGTATCTTGCCGCCTTCGATGTCGATCCAATGGCAAAGGGCGCCGCGCGCCGCTTCGGTCGCGCCCCAGCCGCGACCGTCACGTTCGACCGGCTTGATGTACCAGCTATCGCCGAGCCGAAAAGCCCGAAGCGCGCGCTCTGCCTCGCGATAGAGCCCAACGATCTCGTGCATCCGGGCGAAGTGGCGCAACATCACGCTGGCGCCGCCGAGCCGCTTGTACATGTCGAGGACCAGGGTCTCCTTGTGTTGCCATGGCTCGCCGTGCGGCCCTGCCGCAACGAGCTGCCGCGCGAGCGGTCCTGCCTCGAGCCGGCCTTTTTCGGCATGCGAGACGGCCGTCGCCCATGAGTAACGCTTCTCGAAATCGGGGGCGTTGTGAGCGCTTGGCCGCGTCTCGCGCTCGAGAGGATGGACGGGAACCCCCGCTTCCTCGTACCAGGCGTGCGTCGTGTCCTCGCGCGTGTGGAGTTGGTCGACAGGCAGATGGGAATCGGCGTGTCCGTCATAGATGCCGCCTTGGCGGATGACCGCGCCCGCACGTCCGGCGATGGTCGGGCGATTGTATTTGTCCTCATGAGGCAGATAGCCCCAGGTGACGTATCGGCCTGCGCCGCGCCCGAAGCCGTCAAGGCCGATATCGCTGCTCATGCGCCAGTAGAGGCCGAGGTCGGAAGTCGCATGCTCCGGCTTCTCGTCGAGCCAGGCGAGAAAATCGTCGTAGGTGCGGATTTCCTCGTACCGCTCCATCGCGCAGCCGAGCCAGACCGGTTCGATCCAATTGCGGCGGAAATGTTCGAGGATCGACCAGGCGCGCGTCACGTCGGTCAAGGTTGGCGCGCACATCACGCCGCCCGGGACCATGAAGCTCGAATGCGGCCATTGCCCGCCGAACAGGGCGTAGATCTCGACCGGCCGGCCCGAGATCGTGATTCCGATCTCGTAGTTCGCGCCGGTATAGGGCGCCCATCGCCGGACGGCCTCCGCATAGAACGGCGATGCCGCATATTTCTTGTGCGTATAGTCGATCATGAAGAGCCCGTAATGGTGACGCGGCAGGCTCTGCAATGTCTCGACGATCTGACCGAGATTGCGCGCCAGGATGGCGTTGCGCGGCACCTCGGTCTCCCACGCCGTGTCGAGCGCCCACGCGGCGCAGGTCAGATGCGAGGCGCCACAGATGCCGCAAGCACGCGGCGTCACGATCAGGCCGGATTGCGGGTCCTTGCCCCGCAGGATCACCTCGAGACCGCGGAACAGCTCGGCCTGCGTCCAGG
>Ga0335074_10005333_pt1 | contig 17772 bp, 12 predicted proteins | sample Lox_Sample_23_FD_206715 | JGI IMG/M metagenome (GOLD analysis project Ga0335074, IMG submission 206715) | Soil microbial communities from Loxahatchee National Wildlife Refuge, Florida, United States - Lox_Sample_2.3 | ecosystem: Environmental > Terrestrial > Soil > Wetlands | place: USA... | reverse complement strand
GCAACGGCGGCATGTTGCCGAGAACCTTCGACTCCGCCGAGCCGGCGCTCACCGCCCTGCGCAACGACTCACCGGACGTCCTGGTCACGGACATCCGCATGCAGGGCCAGTCGGGGCTCGAGCTGCTGAAGAAGATCCGCGACACGCGGCCCGCGCTTCCCGTGATCGTGATGACGGCTTACGCCGATCTCGGCAATGCGGTGTCGGCGTACGAGAGCGGCGCGTTCGAGTACCTCCCCAAGCCGTTCGACATCGATCAGGCGGTCGACCTGGTGCGCCGCGCCGCGCGCAGCGCCGCCGCGGGCAGCGGCGAGCCTGCGAATGCGCCGCGCATTCCCGAGCTGCTCGGGCGGGCGACCGCCATGCAGCAGGTATTCCGCGCGATCGGCCGGCTGTCGCGCTCGAGCGTGACCGTGCTCATCACCGGCGAGTCCGGCACGGGCAAGGAGCTGGTCGCGCGCGCCCTGCACGAGCACAGTCCGCGTGCGAGCAAACCGTTCATTGCGCTCAACACCTCCGCCATTCCGAGCGAGCTACTCGAGTCGGAGCTGTTCGGCCACGAGCGGGGCGCGTTCACGGGCGCGGACAGCCTGCGGCGTGGGCGCTTCGAGCAGGCCGACGGCGGAACGCTGTTTCTCGATGAGATCGGCGACATGTCCACGCCGCTGCAGACACGCTTGTTGCGCGTGCTGGCCGAGGGAGAGTTCTATCGCGTGGGCGGCCAGACGCCGATTCGCGTGGACGTTCGGGTCATCGCGGCCACGCATCAGAACCTGCAGGAACGCGCCCAGCGGGCGTTGTTCCGCGAGGACTTGTACCACCGGCTCAACGTGATTCGCATCGAGCTGCCCCCGCTCCGCGCGCGCGCCGAGGATATCCCCGAGCTCCTCGATCACTATCTGCACGTCGCGGCCCTCGAGCTCGGCGTCGAGCCGAAAGTGTTCACGCAGGAGGCCAAGGAGAAGCTCGCGGGCTATGCGTGGCCGGGCAACGTGCGCGAGCTCGTGAACCTCTGCCGGCGCTTGAGCGTGCTTGCGCCCGCCACCGAGATCCGCAGCGAAGACCTCCCGGCCGAGCTCACGGCCGACGCCGAAGCGGCCGCGGAAGTGGACTGGTCGAAGGCCCTCGCGAGCTGGGCCGAGCGTCAGGCGACGATCGGCAAGCGCCCGCTGCTCGTCGAAGCGCAGCCGGAATTCGAGCGCGTGCTCATCCGCACGGCGCTCAAGCGCACGCAGGGTCATCGGCAGGACGCTGCGAAGCTGCTCGGCTGGGGGCGCAATACGCTCACGCGCAAGCTCAAAGAGCTCGGCATGAAAAACGCCGAGTAGCGCTCGCAGGCACCGCGCGCGGAGCCTGCGGGATCGATCCCGCGTTTCATCATAGGCTTCGAGCGCGGGTAGCGCGCGAGGGGTGAGCATGCCGACCTGGCGCTCGATCTGGGAAGCCGAGCTGTTGTGGAACACGGTGGGCGACTGGACGCTCGCCCTGCTCGCCTTTCTCGTCACCTTCACCGTCCTGCCCCTGGTGCGCGGCGCGATCGCCGCCCGGCGCCGCCGCTGGCTCGCGGCGCAACGAACGCTGCCGCTCGCCATCGAGCTCGCGACACTGCTCATCGAGCGCACGAGCCGCATGTTCCTGCTGGCCGCGGCGCTTTATTTCGCGGTGACGCCGCTCACCCTGCCGCACCGTCTCGAGCGCGCGCTCGACATCGCGACCGTGTTCATCTTCTGGTATCAGGTAGGACGCTGGGTAATGGCCGCCGTGCGGTTCGCGGTGGACCGCCGGCGCCAGCGCACGGCCGCTCCGGACCCTGCGCTCGCCGGGTCGATCGAGATCCTGCTGTTCGTCGCCGGGCTCGTCGTCTGGACTCTCGTCTTCCTGCTGGCGCTCGACAACCTCGGCGTTGAGGTCAAGCCGCTGCTCGCGGGGCTCGGGATCGGCGGCATCGCGGTTGCGCTCGCGGTGCAGGCCGTGCTCGGGGACTTGCTCGCGTCCATGTCCATCGCGCTCGACAAGCCGTTCACGGTCGGGGACGCGCTGGTGATCGACGGGTTCAACGGGACGGTCGAGCACATTGGCGTCAGGAGCACACGCCTGCGGAGCATCTCGGGCGAGCAGATCATCATGGCGAACTCCGAGGTGCTCAAGTGCCGGCTGCGCAACTATGGCCGGCTGCGCGAGCGGCGCAGCGCCTTCGAGCTCGCGCTGGTCTACGACACCCCGCCCGAGGTGCTGAAGGCGATTCCCGCGGCAATCCGCGCGATCGTCGAGGCGCAGCCGCATACGCGCTTCGACCGCTGCCACCTGCTCACCTGCGGGCCGACCGGACCGACCTACGAAATCGTGTATTTCGTGCTGATTCCGGACTTCCAGACCTACGCCGACGCGCAGCACGCGATCAACATCGCGATCCTCGAGCGCTTCCGCGAGCTGAAGGTGCAGTTCGCAACGCCGCTGCACGCGCCGCGACCCACCTATCCCGAGGCCTGACCCGGGCGGCATTCGCGCCGCCGGGATGGTACGCTTTCGCCGCCTGGCGCTGCGCCAGGAATCGATCGTCGAGGGGGGCACCAAGCGTGAATACCGATCCTCGGGAGGTACTGGCCCGCGCGCGCATGGGCTGGCTGCAGGTGTGGGCCGTGGTGATCACCATCGGCTTGAACGCGCTCGACGGCTTCGACGTCCTCTCGATCGCGTTCGCCTCGCCGGGGATCGCCGCGGAGTGGCATCCGAGCAAGACGGCGCTCGGGTGGCTGCAGTCGATGGAGCTCGCGGGGATGGCGCTCGGCTCGATCCTGCTCGGCGGGCTCGCCGACAAGATCGGCCGGCGTGCGACGATCCTCGGCTGTCTCGTGGTCATGTCCGCAGGCATGTTCCTCGCGACGACCGCGACCGGCATCGAGTACCTGAGCGTGTACCGCGTCCTCACCGGGCTCGGGATCGGCGGCACGCTCGCGGCGATCAACGCGGTCGCCGCCGAGTTCTCCAACGCGCGCACGCGCAATCTTTCCGTCTCGATCATGTCGATCGGCTACCCGATCGGCGCGGTGGTCGGTGGCATCATCGTCACGCAGCTGCTGAAGGGGCACGACTGGCGCACGGTCTTCTACTTCGGGTGCGTCTTCACCGCGCTCTTCATCCCGCTCGTGCTGTGGCTCGTGCCGGAATCGGTCCCCTGGCTCATCCGCAAGCAGCCGGCGGGGGCGCTCGAGAAGGTGAACCGCACGTTGCGGCGCATGGGCCACGCGGCCGTCGAGTCACTGCCCGCGGTCACGCCCGAAGTCCGCCAGCGTTCGAGCGCGGACATCTTCCGGCCAGCGCTCATCGCGACGACGCTGATCGTCACGGCGGCGTACTTCTTCCACGTCATGAGCTTCTACTACGTCGCGAAGTGGACTCCCAAGATCGTCGTCGACATGGGCTTCACGCAATCGCAGGGCTCGGCCGTGCTCACCTGGGCGAATGTCGGCGGCATGGCGGGCGGTGCGCTGCTCGGCTTGCTGTCGCTGCGCTTCGAGGTGAAGCGGCTCACGATCGGGGTGATGCTGCTCGGCGCGTTCGCGGTCGGCCTGTTCGGTCGCAGTGCGCACGAGCTCGGGGAGCTCTCGCTCCTCGCCGCCTTCGCCCTGTTCTGCACGAACGCGGGCATCGTCGGCATGTATGCGATCTTCGCTCATGTGTTCCCGACGCACGTGCGCTCCTCCGGCACCGGCTTTGCCATCGGCGTGGGGCGCGGTGGCTCGGTGCTCGGGCCGCCGCTCGCGGGCTGGCTGTTCGACCAGCACTACAGCCTGCCGACCGTGTCGATGGTGCTCGCGCTCGGCACGCTCGTCGCCGCGGGAATCCTCTCCGCGCTCCAGCTGAAACCCGACCAGCCGGCCGCGGATCACGACACCGTCGCCGCGGGTCCCGTAGCGGGCGCCCAGACGTCTGCCTAAGGAGCTGAACGTGCAATGAGGGTGGTCGATACTCTCAGGTGACGCTGTGCAACCGCGCGCGGAGGGCGCCTCTTGGTCAGCGTCGCGTGGAAGTATCGACCGCCCTCACTCTATCTCTGCTCGGATAGGCCGCCCCATGAGCCCCTGCACGACCTCGCGCGCGGGCACACCTTCGTACAGCACCTGGTAGACCGCCGCGCAGAGCGGCATCTCGACCCCCTCGCGCGCCGCGACCGCACGCACGGCCTTGGCGGCCACGAAGCCCTCCACGGCCTGGCCGATCTCGGCGCGCGCCTCATCCGTGCTGCGGCCGGCGGCGAGCAGCAGGCCGAAACGCCGGTTGCGTGACTGGTCGTCCGTGCAGCTCAGCACGAGATCGCCGAGACCTGCGAGTCCCATGAACGTCTCACGGCTGGCCCCGAGCGCCGTCCCGAGGCGCGTCATCTCCACGAGACCCCGGGTGATGAGCGCGACCCGCGTATTGGCGCCGAAGCTCAGGCCGTCCGACAGTCCTGCGCCGACCGCGAGCACGTTCTTCACCGCGCCGCCGACCTCCACGCCGACGATGTCGGTCGAGGTGTAGGCGCGAAAGCGGGTCGAGGACAGATCTCGCGCCAGTGCCGCCGCGAATGCGGCGTCCGGCGAGGCGACCGTCATCGCGGTCGGAAGTCCCGCGCCCACCTCGCGCGCGAACGTGGGCCCAGAGAGCACGGCAATCGAGCGTTCCGCGCCCAGGACCTCCCGCGCGACCTGATGAGGGAGCTTGCCACTCTCGGCCTCGAATCCCTTCGTGGCCCACGCGAGGCGGCTCGCGGGCGCGAGCAACGGCGCGATGGCCTCGAGCAAGCCCCGCAACCCCTGGCTGGGTACGACGAGCAGCACGTCGAGGGCACCGCGAAGGGCGGCTTCGAGGTCCGAGCCGATGGTGAGGCCGTGCGGGAAGTCTCCCCCGGGGAGGTACTTCGCGTTGCCTCGCTCGACGAGCATGTGCGCCATCCGCGCGGAGTCGCGCCCCCAGAGCCGGGTCGGCTTGCCGCTCCGCGCGAAGTGGATGGCGAGCGCAGTCCCCCACGAGCCCGCCCCCAGCACCGCGATCGGCGCCGTCGGTTCCTTGTCGGTGGCCACGGGAGCGAAAGCCGCGCGCGCGGACCGCTCAGTTCTTCGCCGCGGCCGCCTGCTGCTGCTCGGCGAGCGAACGGGCGTACAGCAGGTCGAAATTCACGGGCGGGAGCAGGAACTGCGGAAAGCCGCCCTGTGTGACGAGCTGGGAGACCGCGGCGCGCGCGTACGGAAAGAGCACGTTGGGACACACGGTGCCGATCGCACGCCGCGCCTCCTCGTCGGAGAGGTTGCGCATCAAGAACGCGCCCGCCTGCTTCACCTCCACGAGGAAGATGGTCGACTCGTTCTGCTTGGCGGACACGGTGATCGTCAGAACGATCTCCCGCATGTCGGTGGTGAGTGTATTGACCCCGGTATGCAGATCGAGGTTGATCTGCGGGTTCCAGGCGCCTTCGACCCGCGGTCCGTTCGGCGCCTCGTAGGAGCAATCCTTGAGATACACGGCCTGCAGCGCGAGCTGCGGTCCGTTCGGGTCCCCGCCCCCGAGAGGGATGGCGCCACTCGCACCGTCGTTCGTCTGGGTGGTCATGTGAACTCAACTCCTCCCCGGGCGCAGCCCGAGTAGCTCATCGAGGCCGCCGGCCGCCTCGAGCGCGTACAGATCGTCGCATCCTCCGACGTGCACGTCGCCGATGAAAATCTGCGGGACCGTTTGCCGACCCCCGCTCCGCTCAATCATCTCCTCGCGCGCTTCGGGTCGCGCCTCGACGTCGATCTCGGTGCACGCGATCCCCTTTTCCTCGAGCAGCCGGCGCGCCCGCACGCAGTACGGGCACCAGCCGGTTGCGTACATCAGGACGCTCGGCCGCGACATGCGTGGCTGCGCGCTCATGCCTTGGCGAGCGGCAGATTCTCGGCGCGCCACGCCGAGAGCCCCCCGCGCAGGCTGAAGACCTGGCTGAAACCCTGCGCTGCGAGCTGCCGAACCGCCGCCGTGGCGAGCGACCCCGCATCACAGTACACGACGACCGGCTTTCCCTTGTGCCGCTTCCAGGTATCGCCGGCCTTCGGAATCTGCTCGGAGGGCATGGGCCTCGCGCCGTTGATGTGTCCCGCGGCATACTCGCCCGGTGGACGCAGATCGAGCACGAGCGCTCCCTGGTTCATCAAACGGATCAGCTCCTGAGGCGAAACGGCCGCGGCACCCTGTGCGCGCAGCCAGGATTCGTAGGCGATGACCAGCACGGCGGCCAGCGCCGCGGCCGAGACGAGCAGGGGATGATGGCGAGCGAACTCGAGGAGCCGATCCATACGTCGATGCGGCAAGGCGGCCTGCAAAAAAGGGGGCGTAGTATACCGAGCACGCATGACGGGCGCCGCTGGGTCGCGATCGGCGCCGCGCTGCTGTGCGCGCTTCCCATCCGTGCGGCCGATCCCGGGAAGCGCGCCCAGACCGAAGCGCAGTTGAAGGCCGTCCAGGCCGAGATCGCCCGGATCGAGGCCCGGGTGACCCGCGACCAGGTCGAGACGAACAATCTGGCGCGCAGGCTGCGCAGCGCCGAGCTGTCGGTCGGCGCCGCTCGCGAGGCGCTCGAGCGGCTGCGGAGCGAGCATGCGGAGCGTACGCGGCAGCGGGCCGAGCTTGCCGCGGAGCGACGGGAGCACGAAGCCCGGATCGATGACGAGCGCGCGACGCTCGCGCGCGAGCTGCGCGCGGCCTATCTCGCAGGCAGCAACGAGCCCCTCAAGCTGCTCCTCAACCAGCAGGATCCGGCGCGTGTCGGGCGCATGTTCGCTTACTACGGCTACCTCGGACGGGCCCGCGCCGAGGAGCTCGCGCGCGTCGAGGCGGACGTGCAGCAGCTCGACCAGCTCGACGCCCAGCTCGCCGGCGAGGAGCAGCACCTCGCCGAGCTCGAGACCGCCGAGCAGAGCGAGCTCGACCGCATGGAGGCGGCGCGGGCCGACCGCCGGGCGGCGCTCGCGAGCCTCGAGTCCGAGGAGCGCACGCGGGCGCAGCGCCTGCTGCGCTTGCAGCGTGAGCAGGCCGGCCTCGAGAGCCTCGTCGAGGAGCTGCGACGCGCGATCGATCGGCTGCCCCGCGACACGCACGATGCCTTCTCGCGCTTGCGCGGCAAGCTCTCCTGGCCGGTGAGCGGGCGGGTGGCGGCGAGCTTCGGCCAGTCTCGCGCGGGCGCTGTCAAGTGGGACGGCGTGCTCATCGATACGCAGCGCGGTGCGCCGGTGCGCGCCGTGTCCGGGGGCCGGGTCATCTTTGCCGACTGGCTCCCGGGGCTCGGCCTGCTCATGATCATCGACCACGGCGGCGGCTACCTGAGTCTCTACGGCCACAACGAGCGTCTTTACAAGACGGTCGGCGAGCAAGTCGCCGCGGGTGATGCGATTGCCGCCGCGGGCGATACCGGCGGCAGCGCGAACCCCGCGCTCTACTTCGAGATTCGCAAGGGCGACCGCCCGATCGATCCGCTGCCCTGGTTCAACGCCTCCGTCCCGGCGCGCGCGGGCCCGCACGGCGCGCCCGCGCGCTGAACATAAGCGGTGCCGGCCGGGGCGACCCTCGGGGTCCGTCCGGAGCGCAGCGGCCCGGACGGGTGGGGTCCTCCGATTCGGGCGAAATCGCCAACTCGCGCAACGATTCGCCGCGCGACTCCTGGGAGGGTGAGATCCCCGCAAGGCCCCGCACGAGGCGCCGACCCTACAATGAATATGAACATGCCGCGGCCGCACGAATCGCAAGCGAATCCCTGGGACTCGCTCGACCCCTACGCGCAGCTCATCCGCTCGTTGCTCCCCCGCGCCGCGAACGTCGCCGTATTCGATGGCGAGGGGAAGCTGCGCTGGTCCCTCGACACCGTGGACGGTCCGGACCTTGGCGATCTCGTCGACGATACGCTCTATGCGGCGCGGACCGACTCGACCTGTGAGGGCCAGCTGCGCCTGCTCGGCGGCGACGTGCCGGTCTACGTGTGCTGGCTGCGCGATGAGGCGAGCCGCCTGCTCGCGCTCGTGGCGATCCCGTTTCGGCGCAGTGCGAACGGCGCCCGATCGGAGCCGAACGGCTTCGCGTTCGTGTACGCGCTGATCCGTCCGGCGCTCGAGTGCCTGAAAAGGGACTTGCTCGCACGCGCCTCCATCGCGTCCCTCAACGATGCCGTGACGGAGCTCGATCGCGATCTCGAGCTGTTGCTGGCCGATGCCGCCCACATCGGTGGGCCGCAGGGCGGCTCGGACGAGCTCGCGGCGATCGTGCAGGGCACGGCCGAGCACTTGAAGTGCGCGATGGCCGCGCTCATCGTCCCCGACAAGGGCATCGCGGTGCTGCGCGCGCGGCGCGGGTTGGAGCCGAACGGGCAGCTCCTCAGCCGCACCCACCGGCAGCTGCTGTCGATGGCGCAGATGCGCTCCGAACCGATGATCATCAACCGCGTGGTTGCAAGCGCAACGGTCGGCGTCGTCCCGTACCGGATCCTCTGCTGCCCGGTCCGGCAGGCAAGCGGACGCACCATGGGGGCGCTCGCGCTCTTCCGTGAGCAAGAAGGCGAGGAGCTCACCGCGCGCGACGCACGTCTCGCCGAGGTGATCGCCCGCCGAGCGGCCGCGATCATCGAGAGTCAGTACGATGCGCTGAGCGGCCTCGGCACGCGGGCGGCGCTCGAGCGGCGCGCCGCGGCGATCCTCGCCGAGCGTCCCGGCGGTTGTGCCTGGAGCGTGCTGTACGTGGACGTGGATCAGCTGCACGTCGTGAACGACCGGTTTGGGATGCATGTGGGCGACACGGTGATCTCCCGCCTGGGGGAGCTCGTGCGCAAGCGCCTGCCGCCGGGTGCGCTCGCCGCGCGCATCGCCGGGGATCGCTTCGCGGCGCTGCTGCCGATGGAGGCCGAAGCCGCCGAGCCCTTCGCCGAGACGCTGCGCGCGAGCGCCGAGCTGCTCGGCGTCGCGGATGCGGATGCGAGGGTGCCGATCTCGATCAGCATCGGGGTCGCGCGGCTCGAGCGCGGCGCGCGAGACCTGTCGCACGCCCTCACGGCCGCGGAGACCGCTTGCCGAGCGGCCAAGGACCGCGGCCGCAATCGGGTCGCGCTCTACGAGACGAACGACACGGGAATCGTGCGCCGCTTCGCCGATGTGAACGTCGCGGCGCGGCTGCGCGATGCGATCGCGACGGAGCGGCTGCGCCTCGACGCCCAGCTCGTTCTGCCGTTCGCGGGCGGGCACGGCAAGCCGCCCCACTTCGAGCTGCTGCTGCGCATGATCGGCGAGGACGGGGCGACGATCGGGCCGGACAGCTTTCTCTCGGCCGCCAATCGCTGTCAGCTGATGCCCGCGATCGATCGCTGGGTCGTCGAGCGCGCCATCGCCTTGCTGCGCCCGCACGCCGGCATCCTCCAGGAGCGGCCGGCGGTGTTCGCGCTCAACATCTCCGGGCAGACGCTCGGCGATGACGAGTTCGCGGACTTTCTGATCGGCGCGATCGAGTCGAGCACGCTCAATCCGGCCATCCTGTGCTTCGAGCTCACCGAGAGCGCGACGATCCTCAACATCACGCGCGCGGAGCGGCTGATGCGCCGTTTGCGCAACCTCGGGTGCGGAGTCGCGCTCGACGATTTCGGCGTCGGCTTGTCCTCGCTCGGCTACCTGCGGCAGCTGCCCGTGACGCTCCTCAAGATCGACGGCAGCTTCACGCGCGACATCCTGCGGGACACGCGCTCCGAGTTCATGGTCAAGGCGATCGCGCAGCTCGCGGCCAGCATGCAGCTCGCGACCGTCGCGGAATACGTCGAGACCGAGGAGATTCGCGGGCGCGTCGCGACACTCGGCGTCGATTATGGGCAGGGCTTTGCGATCGGCCGGCCGGAGCCCTTTGCCGATGCGCTCGCCCAGGTGCCGCTGTGGGCCACGGCCGCACCGGCGTATCACCCCGCCGAGGCAGAGCGCCCGTCCGCCGCCCCGCAGCTGCAATGATCGGTTGCCCGGCATTGCCGCGTAGATTCTCGTTGACCGGCGCCCTGCAGCTGTAGTATCGAGGTGGGCTCTTATGCGCGGGCTGTCCCGCCATGTCTGGAATATCGGGAACTTGAGGCACATGTCGACGCGGTCGCACACATGGGTCGCTCTCGTTGCGGGAGCGGTGATCGGGTTTTCGGGCGCTCTGGCCTCGAACGTGTTCGCGGAGCGGCAGACCGAAGCGGCGCCCGGTGTGGGCTCGGACGACATGCTCCCGTGGCAGGAGGCGCACCTCTTCGCGGAGGTTTTCGACCGTGTGAAGCGCGACTACGTGGACCCCGAGGACGATCACAAGCTGGTCGAGAACGCCATCCGCGGCATGGTGAGCGCGCTCGATCCACACTCGGCCTTCCTCGACAACGAGGAATTCGAGGAGATTCGCCTGAGCACCATGGGGTCGTATCCCGGCGTCGGCATCGAGGTGGCGGCCGACGGCTCCGCGGTGAAGATCGTGCATCCCATCCCCGGCTCGCCGGCGGACCGGGCGGGGCTCAAGTCCGGGGATCTCATCTCCCAGATCGACGGGGTCGACGTGGGCGCGGATGCGGCCGCCGCCATCGCGCGAATGCGCGGCGGCGCGGGCACGGTCGTGCGGCTCACCGTGCGCCGTCCCAGCACGGGGGAGGTCAAGGAATACGCGCTGCGGCGCGCCGAGGTCGCGGTGCACAGCGTGCTCGCACAGACGCTCGCGCCCGGCTATGGGTATGCGCGCATCACCGAGTTCAGCGAGACCACCCCACACGATCTCGACACGGCCATCGCTGAGCTCAAGCACTCGAATCGCGCGGGCCTGAAAGGCCTCGTGCTCGACCTGCGCAACAATCCCGGCGGCGTGCTCGAGGCCGGGGTCGCCGTCGCGGACGCCTTTCTCGACCACGGCGTGATCGTCACGGCCGACGGCCGCACACCCGATGCGCGGTTTCGGATGGATGCGACGGCGGGCGATGTGCTCGACGGCGCGCCCCTCGTCGTGCTCGTGAACGGCGGGACCGCCTCGGCCGCGGAGATTGTCGCGGGCGCGCTCAAGGACCACGGCAGGGCCGAGATCATCGGCCATCGCACCTACGGGAAGGGCACCGTTCAGACCGTGATGCCCCTCTCGCGGGGTGCGCTCAAGCTCACGACCTCCCGCTACTTCACACCCTCCGGTGCCTCCATCCACGAGACGGGCATTCTGCCCGATCTCATCATCGAGGGGCGGGAGGAGCCTCCGGTCGACCCTGACGGCGCACCGCTCGCCCGGAGCGACGCCGAGGTGCGCATCGCGCTCGATGCCGTCGAGCACCCCGTGCACCTGGCTCGGGCAGGGGGGTCGGTCGTCGCGATGTCACCCGTTCCTTAGATGCACGGGCTCCTCGATGTGCTGCTGCACATCGACCGCCACCTTGCGGCTCTCACGGCGCAGTACCACGCGTTCATCTACGCGATCCTGTTCTGCGTGATCTTCGCCGAGACGGGCTTCGTCGTCACGCCGTTCCTGCCCGGTGACTCGCTGCTCTTTGCAACGGGCGCGCTCGCCGCGGTGGACGCGAGCCGTACGTTGACGGCGCCCGTCACCTGGGCGCTCCTCGCCGCGGCCGCGGTGCTCGGCAATACGGTGAACTATGCGGTCGGACGCATCGTCGGCCCGCGGGCCTTCACCGGGCGATACCGCCTGCTGCGGGTCGAGCACCTGCGTCGTACGGAGGAATTCTTCCGGCGCTACGGCGCGATGACCATCGTGCTGTCCCGCTTCGTCCCGATCGTGCGGACGTTCGCGCCATTCGTCGCGGGTGTCGGTCGCATGCCGTATCGACGTTTTCAGCCGTACAACATCGTGGGTGGGGTCGCCTGGACGGCGCTCTTCATCTGGGGCGGGTATCTGTTCGGGAACATTCCCGTCGTGAAGACCCACTTCGGGCTCGTCACGATCGGCATCGTCGCGATCTCGCTCGCGCCGCTCGCCCTCAGCGCGCTGCGTGTCCGAGGGGATCGGATCTGAACCGGTCGGCGACCGTGACGCGATTGCGGCCTTCGTGCTTGCTGCGGTAGAGCGCGGCGTCGGCGCGACGTAGCAGGCCCTCGGCTGCGGTGCCGATCGAGCCGGTGCCCCTCTCTAGGGCGGCCACACCGAAGCTCGCCGTGACGACCAGCCGGCCGGCGCTCGTCTCAAACGGCGTGATCGCGCAGCAGCTGCGGATCTTCTCCGCGGTGATCGCGGCTCCCGCGAGATCGGTCTGGGGGAGCACGACCACGAACTCCTCGCCGCCGTAGCGCGCGACCCAGTCGCTCGCGTGGCGGATCGAGACCTTCGCAAGCTCGACGAACCCGCGCAGCACGTCGTCGCCGGCTTGGTGCCCGTGCTGATCGTTCACGCTCTTGAAGAAATCGAGGTCGGCCATCACGGCCGCGAGCGGGTGCTCGTACCGTCGGGCGCGCTCCACCTCGTGCATCAGCTGTTCGTTCAAATAACGACGATTGAACGTACCGACGAGCGGGTCGGTGATGGACAGCTGCTGAATCTTGTCCTTCGCCTCGCGCAGCGACTGCTCGAGGCGCACCACGCGCTGCCCTGCCTTGAGGCGCGCCAGCAGCTCCGCCGGATCGGGGGGCTTGCGAATGTAGTCGTCGGCTCCCGCATCGAGACCGGTCACGAGATTTTCAGTCGAGCCGTGGCTCGTGAGCAGCAGGATGTAGAGATAGCCCGGCAGATGCGATTCGCGGACGCGGCGGCAGAGGGTGACGCCGTCGATTCCGGGCATGTCCCAGTCCGTCACGAGCATCTGGATCTGCCCGCTCGAGATCTTCCGGAGCGCTTCCTCGCCGTTGTCCGCGGTCTCGACGGCATAGCCGGCCTGCCGCAGCAGGCGCTGCATGTAGAGCAGCTGCGTCGGCTCGTCCTCGACCAGGAGCAGTCGCAAGGGAGCGTTGCTCATGCGACCTGCGCCTCGATGAATCCGGCGCATTCCTCGAGTGCAGCGCCGATCTGCTCCAGGAACTCCGCCAGCTCCTCCGCGGGCCGTGAGGCGGAGCTGCGCTCGAGGACGGCCGCGAGATCGCCCACGCGCTGCGCGCAGACGCTGCCGCTGCCGCCCTTGAGCTTGTGGGCCAGTGTGCCGAGGAGGGTGCGATCGCCCGCGGCGAGCGCGCGCTGCAGCTCCTCGACGATCCGCCCGCTGCTTGCGAGGAAGGTCCGGCACAGCTCCTGCAAGAACTCACCGTCGTTGCCGACCAGGGTACGCAGCCGCGCGAGATCGATCGCGGGAGCGACCGGTCGCATCACCGCGAGCGGCGCCATCGGCGCGCCGCCCTCGCCGCCCAGGCCGTGCCGTGCGAGGGTCTCGCCGAGCCGCAGCGGCTCGAGCGGCTTGGTGAGCAAGCCGTCCATCCCCGCCGCGATGCAGCGCTCCAGCTCATCGGTCATGGCGCTCGCCGTGAGCGCGATGATCGGAACGCGGTTCTCCGCAGGCTCGAGACGGCGAATCTCGCGCGTCGCCGCGAGCCCGTCCATGATGGGCATCTGCACGTCCATCAGGATCAGGTCGTAGCGCTCGCGGGCGCAGAATTCGACGGCTCGCTGGCCGTTCTCGGCCACTTCCACCTCGCACCCGAGACGCTCGAGAAAGCGGCGCGTGACCTGCTGGTTCACGGCGTTGTCCTCGACGACCAGCACGCGTCCGCGGAACCGCGGGGCGCCCTTCTCCGCTGCGAGTGAGCCGCGGGTGATGACGACCTGCGACAGCGCCGCCGCCTCCGCGCTGCCATCGAGCTCGAGCACCCGCTCGATGCAGGCACGCAGCTCGCGCCCGCGCACCGGTTTGGTGAGGTACCCGGCGAAGCCGAGCTCCCGCAGCCGCTGCACGTTGCCGTGCCGGTCGAGCGAGGTGAGCATGATGAAATGCGTGGCTTCGAGCTCGGGAATCGAGCGCAGCTCCGCGGCGAGCTGCGTACCGTCGGCGTCGGGCATCTGATCGTCGGCGATGACCACATCGAAGTGTCTTCCGGCGCGCGCCGCCTGCACGAGCTCCTCGAGCGCCTGCGCAGCGGTGCCCGCGGTCTCGACCGTGTAGCCCGCGGGCCGCAGCTGGCCGCAGAGTACGCGCTGATTGGTCTCGTTGTCGTCGACGACGAGCACGCGGCGCTCTTGCGGCGACACCGGGGCCGAGGCGACCGTAGACACGGCGCCGTCGACCAGGCGGCAGGGCAGCGTGAAGGTGAACGTCGAGCCCGCGCCCGATGCGCTCGCGACGCCGACCCGCCCCCCCATGAGCTCGACGAGCCGCTTGACGATCGAGAGGCCGAGCCCCGTGCCGCCGTAGTGGCGCGTCGTCGACGCGTCGGCCTGCACGAAGGGTTGGAAGAGCCTGCCCATCACCTCGGGTGACATCCCCGCGCCCGAGTCGCGCACCTCGAAATGCAGCAGCACGCGTCCGGCCTGCACGCCGACGACGAGCGCCTCGAGCACGATCTCGCCCCGCTGCGTGAACTTGGTGGCGTTGCCCGCGAGATTCGTGAGGATCTGCCGCAGACGGTGCGGATCGCCGAGCACCAGATCCGGGATGGATGGATCGACGTTGACGATGAGCTCGAGATTCTTTGCCGCCGCCTGCACGGCCATCATTGCGCCGACCTCCTCGACGCACTCGCGCACGTCCATCTCGACGTGCTCCACTTCGAGCTTGCCGGCCTCGATCTTCGACAGATCGAGAATGTCGTTGAGGATGCCGAGGAGCGAGGTCGCGCTCGCGCGGATCGTCTCGGCGAACTCGCGCTGCAACGGCTCGAGGGCGGTGTCCAGCAACAGCTCGGTCATCCCGAGCACGCCGTTCATCGGCGTGCGGATCTCGTGGCTCATGTTCGCGAGGAACTCGCTCTTGGCGCGGTTAGCCGCCGCCGCGACTTCCTTGGCGGCGACGAGCGCCGCCTCCGCCTCGCGCTGCGTCGTGATGTCCTGGACCGAGCCCGAGAACCGCGTCGGGTTTCCCGCGGCATCGCGCTCGCAGAGCCCGCGAGCCCGGAACCAGCGCCAGTCGCCGTCCCGCGTCGCAAGCCGATAGACGATGTCGTACGGCGCGTTCTCCGTGAAGTGTCGCTGGACGGCCTCCTCGACGCGCGCCTGGTCCTCGGGGGACATCAGCTCGACCAGCCGTGGGACCGGCTGGTCCGCGGTGTACCCGAGCAGCTCCCCGACCCGCGGCGAGTACCACATCCGCTCCTCGGCGACGGAGTATTCGAAGAACCCGTCCGAGCTGCCGCGAATCGCGCGCTCGAGGCGCTGCTCCGCCTCGACGCGCGCGGCCTCCGCGGCCTTGCGAGGCGCGATATCCTGCATCGAGCCCGAGAGCCTCGAGGGATCGCCCGTCTCATCGCGCTCGACCGTTCCGCGCATACGGAACCAGCGGTGGTCCCCGTCGCGCATCCGCATCCGCACCTCGACGTCATAGGGCGCGTCGCGCTCGAAATGACCCTCGGTCACCTCGCGCAGCCGCGGCCGATCCTCGGGGTGCACCCGCTCGATGATCTCGGCGGGCGTCGCGGCGAGCTCGTGCTCGCCATACCCGAGCAGCTCGCCGTAGCGCGGCGACAACCACAGTGTGTCGGCGGCGATGTCCCACTCCCAGAGCCCATCCTGGGTGCCGTGGATCGCGCGCTCGAATCGCGTGCGCACGCGCCGCAGCTCATCCTGCGCGAGCCGCTCCTCGTGAACGTCGATGAGCGAGCCCGCGAAGCTCGTCAGGCGGCCGAGCGGGTCGCGCTCGACCGCGCCGCGGGTGCGAAACCAGCGCCACGCGCCGCTCGCGGTCCGCAGGCGCAGCTGCACATCGTACGGCGTGCCGTCCGAGATGTGCCGCTCGAACGCCGCCGAGGTCCGCGCGAGATCCTCCGGATGCGCGCGCTCGCGAAACTCGAGCGCGGGTAGGCGCACATCGCGCGGCGCATGGCCGAGGAGCTCCTCGTGCGTGGCCGAGCACCACACCGTCTCGGTGCCGAAGTCGTAGTCCCAGTGGCCCTCGGAGCTCGAGCGCGAGGCGCGCGCGAGGCGTATCTGAATGTCGTGCTGGTCCGTCACGTCCTGAAACGCGCCGGACAGGCGCGTCGTCACACCGTTCGAGCGCTCCGCCACGCCGATCACGCGCACCCAGCGGCGCTGACCCTTCGCCGTGATGAACGGCACGGTGTGGTCGAAGGAGACGCCATGCTCGAGCGCCTCTTTCAGGGCGAGCTCGACGATCGAGCGTGCCTCGGGCGCGTAGAACTCGATGGTGGCGGCAAGATCGAGCCGCTTGGACGGATCGACCTCGTGAATCCGGTACACCTCCTGCGACCAGATGGGCGTCATGGTCGCGAGATCGATCTCCCAGCCGCCGATGCGCGCCATCGTGGCGACCGTGTCGAGCAGCCGCTGCCCCCTGCGCAGCTGCGCCTCCGCGGCCTCCGTGCGCGCCAGGGCCGCCTTCAGCGCCGCATTGCTCTTCAGCGCCTGCGCCGCCTCGGCCTGGGCCTGTGTCTGCGCGAGGGTGGTGCGCCGCTGCCAGGCTCCGAGGATGGCGACGGTCCAGATGGCGAACAGCGAGAGGCCGCGATCGGTGAGGAGCGGCCACAGGGGGGTGCCGTGCGGTGCGGCGATGCGCGCGAGCGCGAGCACGCTGCACAGCGCCGCGGTGATCCACATGTCGCGGGCGCGCGGCGCCGAGAGGCTCGCCAGCACCACCGCGATGTAGGCGACTCCCGCGCCGGTACCGATCGGAATCCAGAGGTCGGCGATGAAGATGGCGAGCGCCAGGCCGAGGAGCCATGGCGGGCGCACGCGGGGAACACGAGAATCGGATGCAGGCTGCGATGCAGTATTCGTGGGGTTGTGCATGAATCGGCGTTTCACGAGGCCCGCACTGCAGCGCCCCGGGGAGCTCGCGGGGAGGCCCTGGCGCGGCCAACGCCGCAACGGGCATAGTGCGGAAGATAGAGGTGTGCCGTCCGAGTGATGCGTCACAGTGGTTGCGTGGCAGAATGGCCGTCATGACCGAGCGCACACGCGGGTACGCCCATCGCATCGACATCGTGGCGGCGCCCTCATCCGCATGGGCTGCGCTCACGAGCTCGGCGGCCCTCAGCCAGTGGTGCTCGGCGGGCGCTGCGATCGATGCGCGGCCCGGCGGCTCGTTCCGGGCGAGTGTGGACCGCGTCACGGAATTCGAGGCCCACATCGATATCTATCTGCCGCAACGGCGGATGCGCCTGCTCTATCTGCCCTCTCCGGCGCTGCCGCCCGATAGCGCTATCGCGGACGACTTCGTGCTCGACGGCGGTGAGGGCCGCGCGATCGTGCGGCTGCTCGGCTCCGGCATCCCGAGCGATGCCGCCTGGGACGACATGTACCTGCGGCTGCGCACGGGCTGGGAGCGCGCGCTGGCGCGGCTCAAGGTGCACGTCGAGCGGGACGCCGCGAGATGACCGGATTCGTGCTGCGTGCCGTGCTCGCCGCGCTCGGCCTGTGGCTCGCGACCTACTGGGTGCGCGGCGTGCGGATCGACAACGCGGGGACACTCGTGCTCGCGGCATTTCTGCTCGGTGTGATCAATGCCATCGTGCGCCCGATCGTCATCGTGCTCACGCTGCCGCTGACCCTCCTCACGCTGGGGCTGTTCCTGCTCGTCGTCAACGCGCTGATGCTCGGCCTCACCGCGTGGCTCCTGCCCGGATTTCACCTGAGCGGCTTTTCCGCGGCGTTCCTGGCGGCGCTCATCGTGAGCGTGACGGGCTGGCT
>Ga0335074_10005332_pt1 | contig 17774 bp, 15 predicted proteins | sample Lox_Sample_23_FD_206715 | JGI IMG/M metagenome (GOLD analysis project Ga0335074, IMG submission 206715) | Soil microbial communities from Loxahatchee National Wildlife Refuge, Florida, United States - Lox_Sample_2.3 | ecosystem: Environmental > Terrestrial > Soil > Wetlands | place: USA... | reverse complement strand
ATTCCGGCGGTTCTGACTATCGGTTACCCGCCGATCCGCCGCCCGGGCCGCGTCATTCCTCCGGCCGTCCCGACGGCCGCTGACCAGTGGCCGGGTATCCCGCGACGCGTTCCCGCAGCCCGCTGGGCGACCGGCTCTCGGCCTGGTAAAACGCGCGCGATCCACGCCTCCTGGCGGGGATAGCTCGTCGTATTGCGGGTAAGATCAGCGGCCAATTGAGGCAGCTTGCGGGTTGCCGGGCGGCCCAGCCCACGTCGGTCGCCACATCCCGGCCATCTGGGCAGATTGCCAGCGGCGAAATCAGCACGGAAAGAAAGTCGGCTGTTTCGTCGTTACAGCTGTCATGACCTGGGGATACATTTCTGCGGGGGGAGGGGGATACAGAAGTGGCTCAGAAGATCTCCGTCACGTTCGCCTGTGACTACGATGCGCGAGAGATTCCGGAAGGCGAGCACCAGACTCGAAACTTCAGCCTGGACGGCCGGGATTACGAGATTGACCTGTGCGAGAAGCACAGCGCGAAGTTCGACGAGGTACTCAGCAGGTTCGCGGACAAGGCGCGCAAGGTAACCAGCCGGGCCGGCCGGCCCAAGCGGCGGACGACCGCGCATCGTCAGCGCAGCGCCGATATCCGAGCCTGGGCGAAGCAGAGCGGACTGGAAGTCAGCGAACGCGGGCGCATTCCGGCGAACGTCATCGCGAAGTACGAGGCGAACCACTAATCAGGGGCTGTCTCAGCTTGTGCTGCTGCCTGAATCCTGGCTGATCCGGTCAGGTTGCGGCGGAGGCGGCGGCACCAGGACGACGGCGGCCGCGAGAGCCTGGGCGTTAGGCAGCAGCACCGGGCCGTCGTCGGTCTGGAGCCGCACGTACGTGAGGCTGATGTCGACGACGATGCCCTCGATCGTGCCGCTGAGCGCCCCGGCCCGGAAGCGCACGTGGTCGCCGACGCGGAACGGCCGGGCGAACAGCAGCACCAGCCCGGCGAACAGGTTGGCCAGTGACTGCTGCGCGGCGATGCCCAGCAGGACGCCGGTGACAGCGCCGCCGACGAGAAGCTGCTTGACGTCGATGCGGGCGATCGCGAGTGAGATCGTCAGCACCGCGAAGACGCCGACCAGCACGAGCACGTACCGGAGCACGCCGGCATGCGCCTGGCCGATGAGGGTCTGCGAGGTAGTCCGGACCCGGGAGGACAGGCCCACCGCTGCCGCCATGCCGAAGACAAAGAACGCGATCGAGCCGCAGAGGAAGACAATCGCCCCGGTCTTTGTCGCCCCCTGCAGTCCGTGCCAGCCGGGCACGCCGGACACCTCTGCGGTGATAGCTCCGGCGATGGCGAGAAGCAGCAGGAAGATGGACCGCCACGGTCTCGCCTTTGCCCGGACCGTCTTTACGCGGGCCATGTCCAGCTGGTAGCGCTCCTGTAGGTCCACGTCCCTACGCTATCGGGGCCGCGCGGCGAGACTGGCCAGACTGGGTGTGACGTCGTACACGCCGCCAGCCCGGATCCGCGCGCACAGCAACGGAGCCCGGCGGCCTGCTACCGCCGGGCTCCGTTTGCTATCTGCCTATCTGCCGGGCTGCCTAGCCGCCGATGTTGAAGACCGGGCCACCGACCGGGAAGACCTGCTTCCCCTTGATGCCGTTCATCACGCCTGCGGCCGAGGTGTACCAGGCCACGAGCGCCGTGATGACGCCGAGGTACCCGCCGACGACGATCAGGCCGGAGTTGGTCGGGTTCGGCGGCAGGGCCGGCGACGAGGTGGCGAAGTTGCCGATGAACAGGAAGATCTCGGTCAGCTCCAGGGTCGCGAAGACCAGGAAGACCGCCGTGTTCAGCTGGCTGCTGATCAGCAGCATGTAGGTGTTGAAGATTGCGAACGCCAGCAGGATCCAGCCCAGGTCACGATTGAGCTGGATGGGGTGCGTCGCGGTCGGGGCGATGAAGTGCAGCCAGAGGCCAACCCCGATCCAGAATCCGCCGTAAGTCGAGAACGCTGTCGCGCCGAAGACGTTTCTGTTCCTGAACTCCCACATCCCCGCGAGCAGCTGGCAGAGCCCGCCGTAGGCAATGGCGTAGCCCCACCAGTCACCACCGGTGGTGTTCTTCGCCCACCCTGCGTTGATCGCGGAGAGCAGGAACGTCGTTAGTGCGAACGCTGCCAGCCCGAGCGGTGCGGGATCGGCAATGCCGGAGCCCACTGCAACCGCTGCGGGAGCATCATCTGTGGTGCTCAACTGCTTCCTCCTGAGGGGCTTGCCTGCCTGGCTGCGAACACGCCGCTGGGACAAGGCAGGCGTGACGGATGGTGCGAAGGCCGCATTGTCATGACCCGTCGGTGACTTGCCGCCGGACGTATGAAAACGCCGGCGCTAGTCCCGTAATCCGGAAGTACCAGAGCCACCATGGTTAATGCGGACCTTCCCGATTCTTCACATCTGGCCCATCAGAACCAGATGGAAGATCACGCCCTGAGCGTAACGCTGGTCGCGGATTTTCGGGAGACCCATTTTCCTGGGGTAGTGAACCGACTGCCGGATGTGCCGGACTAATCCTGAGCCGCCGCCGTGGTGTCGTCGCGGAGCACTCCGGACAGCCCCGTCCTCGTGGCAAGGACGACCACACGGTCGCCGGGCCGGATCAGGTAATCCGCCGCCGGGGACCAGTCAGCGTCCAGATTCCGGCCGGCTCCTTCCGGCGAGGACGGGCGGATTGCGATGACCCGCAATAGGCCCGGCTGATGCACCTCGGCGACGCGCCGGCCGGCGAGTCCCGTGTCGCCGTCAGCTGCGATGTCGGCGAGCAGCAGCACGTGCCTGCCGATCGCGATCGTGCGCAGTACCTGGTGGTCGAGAACGGCAGCGGCGAACGCCGGAGCGGCCAGGTAGGACGTGGAGCGGGACACAGTCTTGCCGCTCGCATGCTGCACGCGTGCGGCCAGATCGTCGTCGTAGAGCCGGATGACGATCCGCGGCTCTGCGGACAGCGCTCGGGCATTGAGCCCGGTTTCCAGATTGGCGATGTCGCTGTCGGTGACCGACACGATCGCGGCGCAACTGCTGATCCCCGCCTGGGCGAGGGTTTCCTCCCGCTGCGTCTCGCCGACCACGACGGGCACGCCGAGCCTGCGCGCGAGGGCGGCGCCCGGACTCTCCGGGTTCTTGTCGACCCCGACGACCTCCACACCGAGGTCGTGCAGCTGGCCGAGGATCCTGGAGCCGACGTCGCCAAGCCCGGCCACGATCACGTGACCGGACAGCGGTATCGGAGCGTTGCGCGTGCCGGGCAGCCGCGCGCTCACGATGAGAGCAGTCACCAGCGGCAGGAACGCCATCCCGTCGAACGTCAGCAAGAACTGGGCGACCTTCTCCGGACCTGGCACCGTGGCACCGGTCACTGCCGCGCCCGCCGCATCCAGCAGCGTCAGGTACAGCGCGGTTGTCGCGGTCAGATGCTCAGCCACGGCGAGCATGACGAAGCCGACGCCGAGGATGGCGGTCAGCGTCGCGAACGCAATGGCCATCTTGGTGCCGAGGGCTCGGCGCAGCAGGCGCAGCGGAGCAACGAGCCGCTGGCGGCGCTTACGGGAGAGCGGATTGCGGGGGGTGCCGTCGGCGACCGCGAGCACGAGGCCGGCGGTCGGATCGGCCGGCGGCAGCAGCAGCGGCGTGCTGGCCTCGGTGCTGGCCGCTACCCCGCAGACGATATGGTCCGCGCCGACGTCCTCGCGCCTGGCGACATACAGCGTCCGCATCGCGACGCGGACGTGACTCGGGGCCGGCTCGCCGAGCGCTGCGGCTACCAGCGACGGCGCGGCCATCTGCGCCTCGGACAGCACCGCGCAGTCGGCAAAGAAACTGCGGAGCCGGTAGCCGAGCCCGACGTTGGACATGGCGATAACGAGCCGGATCTGCGGGTTCACCTCTTGCGCACGCAGCGCGGCGTGGAAGTTACCGAGGTCGTCCTGGTCCAGGATGGCCAGGCCGCGAGCAGTCGGCAGGTAGGCGGCGAGGAAAGCCTCCGTCGTGAGCTCGCTCCGCTCAAGCAGCTGCACGCTCGGCATCTGAGCCATCGCCGCGCCATGGCCGGTCGAAGCCGACGGGACGATGGCGGTGACAGCCAGGCCGTAGCGCACCGTCAGCTCCTCGGCCATCCTGGCGGCGAGCGCATTGGCACCACACAGAATGACGTGATCGGTCTGCTCGACCGCTGGCGGCGGATCGGCTAATGGTGCCGCGGCAATTGCCGGGTCCGGCCCGGCCAGCTCCGCAAGCGCAGCCGTCGAAGGGGGCGCAGGAACGTCGCCGGGCTCCGATCGCACAAACCGAGCTTAACCAGACCGTGCTTCCCCAGGCAGGCCGCTAACGCGCTGCGGCCGGGATTCCGGCCACCGACGCCAGCGCCTCGCCGTAGACCTCGTCCGGGTCCAGCCGGCGCAGCTCTTCGGCCAGCAACTCGGCGATGTCCCGCCGCTGCAGCGCCACGTGCCGGTCCGGCTGACCCGGCCGGGTGAGCGCTGCGACCCGGCCGTCGGGGCGGCTGATCACGAGATCACCGCCGGAAGTGGCGAGGCGCACCTCGGTAATGCCCGGCCCGGCCGAGGTCTCCCGGCTGAACGGAACCCGCAGCTTGCTGGCGAGCCACGCGCACAGCAGGTCGGCTGTCGGGTTGTGCTCCTCGGCGATGACCATGCCGCCGTAGATCGGACCGGTCTCCTGGTCGAGGGTCGCCGCGATCAGCGACCGCCACGGCGTTGCACGCGTCCAGCTCATGTCAGTGTCGCCGGGCTGGTAGCCGGCGCTCAGCGCCGCCAGCGCCTCGGCCGGCGCCCTGGCCCTGGCCGCGTCGGTCACCCGCCGCTGGGCGAGCAGGCCGAGTGGCTGCGCGGACGGAACGGCCGGGATCAGGCCATGCCACCATGTCACCACCGGCGTGTCCGGCACCAGGAGCGGCATGATGACAGAGTCGGCGTGCTCGCTCATCGGCCCGTAGAGCCGCAGCAGCACGGTCTGGCCGGGGGTGCCCTCGCCGGCCCTGATCTCCGCGTCCAGCCGGGACAGGGCTCGTGACTCGCGCGCGATCACTGTCAGCACCCGGCACGGATGCTCGCGCCCGGCCTGGCTGGCGGCGCGCACCGCGTCGTGCTGGCCGGACTCGTCGGTCATGATGATGAGGTTCAGCACCACGCCGGTAGCCGGACTGCCCATCTGGTCCCGGGTCTTCGCCAGTGCCGCGCGGATGTCCGCGGTGGTGGTATCGGTCAGGTCGGTCAGCATGTCTCGCTCGCCTCCGTCGGCTACAGCCGTCGCCAGGCGCGACCGTCGCGCGCGAGCAGCTCGTCTGCGCTGGCCGGCCCTGCCGTCCCCGCCGGGTACTGCTCCGGCTTGTCGTGACTGGCCCAGAAGTCCTCGATCGGGTCGAGAATCTCCCAGGACAGCTCGACCTCCTCCTGCCGGGGGAACAGCGGCGGGTCACCGATCAGCACGTCGAGCAGCAGCCGCTCGTACGCTTCCGGGCTCGACTCGGTGAACGACTCGCCGTACGCGAAGTCCATGTTGACGTCGCGGACCTCCATCTGCGAGCCCGGTACCTTCGAGCCGAACCGCAGCGTGACGCCCTCGTCCGGCTGCACCCGGATGACGAGGGCGTTCTGGCCGAGTTCCTGGGTGTCGGTCGCGTCGAACGGCAGGTGCGGCGCCCGCTGGAACATCACCGCGATCTCGGTCATCCGCGTCGGCAGCCGCTTGCCGGTGCGCAGGTAGAACGGCACGCCCGCCCATCGCCGGTTGTCGATGGTCAGCCGGACGGCCGCGTACGTCTCGGTCGTCGAGTGTGGCGGGATCCCCTCCTCGTCCAGGTATCCGCGGACCTCGATGCCGCCCTGCCAGCCCGTCGAGTACTGCCCGCGCGCGGTGCCGGTCGCGAGGTCGGCCGGGATCTGCACCGCGGCCAGCACCTTCTCCTTCTCCGCGCGGAGCGACTGCGCAGCGAACGACAGCGGCTCTTCCATCGCGGTGAGCGCGAGCAGCTGGAGCAGGTGGTTCTGGATTACGTCTCTGGCCGCGCCGATGCCGTCGTAGTAGCCGGCCCGGCCGCCGATGCCGATGTCCTCGGCCATCGTGATCTGCACGTGGTCCACGTAGCCGCGGTTCCAGATCGGCTCGAACAGCGTGTTGGAGAAGCGCAGCGCGAGCAGGTTCTGCACCGTCTCCTTGCCGAGGTAATGGTCGATGCGGAACACCGACTCCGGCGGGAACACTGCCGCCAGCATCGAGTTCAGCTCCTGCGCGCTGGCCAGGTCATGGCCGAACGGCTTCTCGATCACCACCCGGCGCCACGGCCGGTAGCCGCCCTCGGCCGGCTCCGGTGGACTGGAGAGGCCGGATCGCTTGAGCTGCTGCACCACGACCGGGAACGCGGCGGGCGGGACCGACAGGTAGAACGCGTAGTTGCCGCCCGTCCCGCGCTCGGCATCGAGCTCCTTGACGGTCTCCGCGAGATGGTCGAAGGCGGCATCGTCGGCGAACTCGCCCTGCACGAACCGGATGCCCTCGCGCAGTTGCAGCCACACTTCCTCGCGGAACGGCGTGCGCGCGTGCGCTTTGACGGCGTCGTGGGTGATCTGCGCGAAGTCGGCGTCTTCCCAGTCCCGGCGGGCGAACCCGACCAGCGAGAAGCCAGGCGGCAGCAGCCCGCGGTTGGCCAGGTCGTAGATAGCCGGGAGCAGCTTCTTGCTGGCCAGGTCACCGGTGACGCCGAACAGCACTAGCACGCACGGGCCGGCCAGCCGCGGGATGCGCCGGTCCCGAGGATCACGAAGCGGATTCGGTCTCATGATGTGGTGCTGCCACCCGCTGCCAGCTCGCGGCTAATGGTGTCGAGCAGCTCGTTCCACGATGCCTCGAACTTCTCCACGCCCTCGTTCTCCAGCACTGTCACCACGTCGTCGTAGTGGATGCCGAGCGCCTCGAGCTGAGCGAATACCTGCCGCGACTGCTCATAGGTCCCGGCGATCGCGTTGCCGTGCAGCTTGGCGTGGTCGGCGGTGGCGTGGATGGTCGCCTCCGGCATGGTGTTCACCGTGCCGGGCGCGGCCAGCTCGGTCACGTACAAGGTGTCCGCGAACGCGGGGTCCTTGGTGCTGGTCGACGCCCACAGCGGCCGCTGCCGGCGCGCGCCCCGAGCGGCTAGCGCATCCCACCGCGGCGTGGCGAACTTCTCCTCGTACAGCTCGTAGGCGAGCCTGGCGTTGGCAAGCGCAGCTGTGCCGCGCAGCGCGTGCGCCTCCGGTGTGCCGATCTTGTCGAGGCGCCCGTCAACCTCGGTGTCGACGCGGCTGACGAAGAACGACGCCACCGAGCCCAGGGTCTTGACGTCGGCGTCGGAGGCGCCCTCAAGGCCCGCCATGAACGCGTCGATGACCTCGCCGTAGCGCTCCAGCGCGAAGATCAGCGTGACGTTGACGCTGATGCCCTCGGACAGGCACTGAGTGATAGCCGGCAGGCCTTCCTTCGTCGCCGGGACCTTGATGAACAGGTTCGGCCGGTCCACCTGCCACCAGAGCGCGCGCGCCTCCGCGATCGTCTTCTGCGTCTCCCGCGCCAGCCGCGGGTCGACCTCGATGGACACCCGGCCGTCGACGCCCTCGCTCGCGTCGTAAACCGGGCGCAGCACGTCGCACGCCCACCGGATGTCGTAGGTCGTGATCAGGCGTGACGCCTCGCCGACTTCGACGCCGCGGATGGCGAGGTCGGCTACCTGCCCTTCGTACGCGTTCCCGCTGGAAAGCGCCTTGGCGAAGATGGTCGGGTTGGAGGTGACGCCGCGCACGTGCTGGTCGCGCACGAGCCCGGCCAGGTTGCCGGTGGCGAGGCGCTCCCGGGAGATGTCGTCGAGCCAGATGGATACGCCCATCTCGGTGAGCTGGGCCAGCGTGTCCGTCATGTCAATCGCGCTCCTCGCGTCCTGCTGTCTGCTGTAACCGCTGTCGCCCTGCGCCTATTGCATTGTCTGCGCTGCACAGCCTGCCTAGGGCCGGACGGCGCGCAGGCTGTCCCTGGCCGCCTCAGCGACGCGCTCGGCTGTGAGGCCGAACTCCTGGTAGAGCTTCTGGTAGCTGGCCGATGCGCCGTAGTGCTCCAGGCTGATAGTGCGCCCGGCATCGCCGACGAACTGCCGCCAGCCGAGCGCGATTCCTGCCTCCACGCTGACCCGCGCCCTGATGTGGGGCGGCAGCACCCGGTCCCGGTAGGAGGTGTCCTGCTCGGCGAACCACTCGACGCACGGCATCGAGACGACTCTGGCGCTGATCCCATCGGCGGCAAGCTGGTCGCGGGCCGCCAGCGCGATCTGCACTTCGCTGCCGGTGCCGAGCAGGATGACGTCCGCCTGCCCGCCGGCGGCATCGGCCAGCACGTAACCGCCCCTGGCTGTGCCCTCGGCGCTGGCCAGGCCGGGCCCGCCGGCGGACCGGTCAACCACCGGCAGGTTCTGCCTGGACAGGCAGAGCGCGGCCGGGTGGTCGGTCCGCTCCAGCAGCGTCCGCCAGGCGACCGCGGTCTCGTTCGCGTCGGCGGGCCTGATCACGTCGAGGCCCGGAATCGCACGCAGCGCCCACAGGTGCTCGACCGGCTGGTGCGTTGGCCCGTCCTCGCCGAGGCCGATGGAGTCGTGCGTCCACACATACGTGACCGGCAGCCCCATCAGCGCGGCGAGCCGCACCGCGGGCCGCATGTAGTCGCTGAACACCATGAACGTGCCACCGTACGGCCGGGTCAGGCCATGCAGCGCGATGCCGTTCAGGATGGAGCCCATCCCGTGCTCGCGAATGCCGAAGTGCAGCGTCCGGCCGTAGAAGTCGCCGGGGAACATCTTGGTCTGATGGATCGGCGGGATGAACGACGGCTGGCCCGCCATCGTGGTGTCATTGCTGCCGGCCAGGTCGGCCGAGCCGCCCCACAGTTCCGGGAGCACCGGAGCGAGCGCGCTGAGGACAGCTCCCGAGGCTTTCCGGGTGGCGACACCCTTGGGATCAGGCGGGAACGACGGCAGCGCTTCCGCCCAGCCGTCCGGCAGCCGGTGCGCCGAGAGCCGGTCGAAGAGCACGCGTCGCTCCGGATTCTTCGCCGACCACGCTTCAAACTGCTCGTCCCAGGCAGCGTGCGCCTGCTTACCGCGCTCGCCGACTTTGCGTGCGTGCGCGACCAGGTCGTCGGCCGCGGGGAAGGACACCGCGGGGTCGAAGCCCAGAACCTGCTTCGTCTTGGCGACTTCCTCGGCGCCGAGCGCGGCGCCATGGGCGGCACCGGTGTTCTGTGCGTCCGGGGCCGGCCAGGCGATGATCGTGCGCAGCGAGATGAACGACGGCGCGGTCGTAGCCTGCCGGGCGGTCTGCAGCGCCTCGTACAGGTCCTGCACGCTCTCGTGATAGCCCTCGGCCTGCCGCCAGCTCAGCCGCTGGACGTGCCACCCGTACGCTTCGTACCGGGCGGCGATGTCCTCGGACTTGGCGATGCTGGTGTCGTCCTCGATCGAGATGTCATTGTCGTCGTACAGCACGATCAGGTTGCCGAGCTGCTGGTGGCCGGCCAGGGCCGCAGCCTCATGGCTGATGCCCTCCTCCATGTCGCCGTCCGAGACGAAGCAGTAGATGTAGTGGTCGAACGGGCTCGCGCCTGGCTCGCTTGCGGGATCGAGGAGGCCGCGCTCGCGCCGTGCGGCCATCGCCATGCCGACAGCGTTCCCGATCCCCTGACCGAGCGGGCCGGTGGTCGTTTCCACGCCCGCCGTCAGATGGTGCTCAGGGTGGCCTGGGGTTTTGCTGCCCCAGGTGCGGTAGTGCGCAAGGTCATCCAGCGTCAGCCCGTATCCGGACAGGTAGAGCTGGATGTAGAGGGTCAGACTTGAATGCCCGCACGACAGCACGAACCTGTCCCGACCCGGCCAGGCCGGGTCAGCCGGATCGTGCCGGAGGATCTTCTGGTACAGCAGGTAGGCGGCTGGGGCGAGGCTCATCGCCGTGCCGGGGTGCCCGCTGCCCGCCTTCTCGACCGCGTCCATCGCCAGCACGCGGATCAGATCCACGGTTCGCGCGTCCGTTTCAGACCAGTCAAGTCCGGCTGCCCACTCAGGTCCGGTGGCACCGCCCTCCGGACGCGCCTCGCTGCTCACTGCCGCAGGCCCCTCTCGCCGCCGACCGCCATCACTGGGTCCGACCCTATCCAAGGCGCTTCTGGCTACCCTGCCCGACGCTGGTTAATAATCGGGGTCAGCCTGGTTACAGGGCAGCCGTCAACGCGGGCCGGCTCGCGGGGTTTGGGACGATTACGGCAGCGAGCGGAGGAACTCCAGGATCGCGGCGTTGGCCTGGTCCGGGTTGCTGAGGTTCGCGGCGTGCGATCCGCCCTCGACCTGGACGAGCGTGGCTGTCCCCGCCAGTCCCGCCTGCAGCGTCTCGGCCTTGGCCATCGGGATCGCGGCGTCCGCGGTGCCGTGCAGGATGAGCGCCGGGCAGGTGATCTCGCCCAGCCGCCCGGTGATGTCGTCGCGATCGATCAGGCACCGGAACGCGAAGACCATCTTGTCCCGGTCAACCTGGTCCCACTTGGCGAACCAGGGCGCGTAGTCGACGGTGCCGTCGGGCGGTCCGAGGATGATCGAGGCAACGATGTCACGCACCGGCTCCGGGCCCTGCTCGTACCAGATGCGCTCCATCTCCTCGTAGGCCGGGACCACGGCCGGGTCCTCGAGACCCGCCTGGGTGTCGATCAGGATGAGGCCGCGCACGCGATCGGGCGCCAGCATCGCGGCGCGCATGCTGACGAAGCCGCCCTGCGACATCCCGGCGAGCACAGCCTGGCCAATGCCGAGGTGGTCCAGCAGGCCGAGTACGTCGGCCGCGGAATCCCAGTAGCTGAACGGCCCGGTGGCCGGCGTGCCGCCGTGCCCGCGCTCATCCCAGGTGACGACCCGGTACTCCGGTGCCAGCTCGGCGACCTGCGGGTCGAACATCGACGAGTCCATCAGGTAGCCGTGGCTGAACACGACGGCCGGTCCGTCGCCGCCAGTGTCTGAGTACGTCAGGGTGATGCCGTTCACGGTCGCTGTGTTTGCTCGCACGGGCGCCATGGCGGACACCGTACCGATTTCCGGCAGAAACAACTAGGGAGCGGCTGAGACAGACGGCCGTTCGTCGATGCGCGGCCGCTCCGGCGCCGGAACGCGGCCTCGGTCGCGGAGTTCGTACGGGATCAGAAGCGCGGTGATCCAGATAGCCGTCGAGCCGGCCACGTGGAACCAGACCAGGCCGGCCGGCAGGCCGCTGAAGTACTGGGCGTAGCCGATCACGCCCTGCAGTCCGACGAGGCCGAGGAGGAGCCAGCCGAGCCGCATCGCCCGGGCCGGGGCACTGGTGAGGCGCATGCCGAGCAGCAGTGCGACGAGCAGGCCGCCGAGCAGCCAGCCGATGTCGGCATGCAGCTGCGTGACGCCCTCCAGCGGCAGGTGGTACCGGGGGACATCCGCCGATCCGGCCAGCGGCCCGGTGCCGGTGACGACGGTCCCGGCCGCCATCATCAGCGCAACGTTGCCAACGACGGCGAGCGCGGTCGTCCGCACCAGCCGTGGCGCCAGTGGTATGGCGGGCTCGGTGCCTTCCTGGCACCGGACGTAGAGGCCGACCGTCGCGGCCACCAGCGCGACGGAGGCGAGGAAGTGCACCGACACCAGGGCCGGGTTCAGCTTGGTCAGGACGACGATGCCGCCGATCACGGCCTGAGCGATGATCGCGCCCGGCTGCGCGGCGGCCAGCCACAGCAGGTCCCGGCGGCGCCTGCCGTCCGGCCCGCGGTACTGCCAGGCCGCGATCAAGACGCCGATCGCGACCACGAAGATCGCGACCGTGACGAGCCTGTTGCCGAACTCGATCCAACGGTGGATCAGCGGGTCGCCAGTGGTGTCGGCGGCGCCCAGGCTGTTCGCCGTGCAGGCTGGCCAGTCCGGGCAGCCAAGGCCTGACTCGCTGAGCCGGACGGCCGCGCCGGTCAGGATGATCAGCACCGACGTGATCACGCCGGCCAGCGCCCATCGCCGCAGCGCGGTCACCGACGGGGCCAGCAGCCAGTCGGTCCAGGCCGGCCACGGCCTGCTGCGCGCGGTCTTCGGCGCGCTGCCGGCAGGCAGGTCAGGAGCTGTGAGCGGGGCAGGCACGCCCACCATGGTAGGACCCGGAGCGGGCGGTCCGACACCCGGCTACTACGGCTTGTAGCAGCCGGGCGGGCAGTCGCGGCTCTGGACGGAAGATCCGGGCCGCCGGCGAGCCCGAATCTTCCGCTTAGACGGAGTGGGGCCCGGTCGCTTAGCCGGCCGGGGGAGGTGGCATGACTTCGCGTGGCCGGTCGTCCCGCGGCTCGTCGTTCCGTGGCTGCTCGTTCCGTGGCTGGCGCGCGCTGCCGTACCGGGAGGCACCGGCCGAGGCGATGATCACCGCGACGATCGCCAGCCACTGTCTGGCCAGCAGTGTCTCGCCCAGCAGCGCCAGGCCCACGAGAGCCGCCACCGCCGGTTCGACGCTCATCCAGATGCCGAAGATGCCCGCGGGCACGCGGCGGAGCGCTTCGAGTTCCACCCAGTACGGCACGACGGATGACAGCAGACCGACCGCAAGCCCCGCCGCGATCACGTCCGGGTGCCAGATGGCGGGACCGGCCAGCCTGATGGCCGGGCCGGTCGCCAGCAGCGCCGCCACGATCATGGCGATGACCAGCCCGGACGATCCGCTCAGCCGACGGCCGGTGGCGCGGCTGAGCAAGATGTAGGCGGCCCAGCACGTGCCGGCGATCAACGCGAACGCGATCCCGGTAGCCGTCTTGCTGAGCCCGAGCAGCGGCCCGGAGTGCGCGGCCGAGCCGCTTGCGAGGCGGCCGCCCTGGGTGAGCAGCAGCACGCCCGCGGCGGCGAGCAGCACCCAGACCAGGTCGAGCCAGCGCCGCGACGATCCGACGGCGACCGCGAGCGGGCCGAGGAACTCGATCGTGACCGCGACGCCGAGCGGGATCCGCGCGAATGACTGGTAGATCGAGAGGTTCATCACGCCGAGCACGAGACCGAACACGATCGCGATGGCCAGGTCGCCCCAGGCGCGCCTGGCCGCGACCGTGCGCAGTTCGGCTGCCAGGGCCCGGCCGCCGAGCAGCGCCATGACCAGCGCTGCCCACCACAGCCGCAGCCCGGTCACCCCCGCGGGGCCAGCCTGGCTGAACAAGCGGGCAGCGAGTCCGGCACCGACCTGGACCGAGACGATGCCGCCGAACACGAGCAGCGAGGCACGCGCCGTGCCGGAGGCGGGGACGGCTACTCCCAGCGGAAGGTCCGAACGGCCAGCGTGACCGCGACCACAGCCCAGACGCACAGCACCAGCAGATCACGGCCGGGCACTGCGCCCGGGTGCGTGAGCACCGAGCGCAGGCCGTCAGCCAGCGCGCCGCCAGGCAGCAGCTTCAACGCCGGCCGCGCCCCGGCCGGGAACTTGGTGAGCGGGAACAAGATGCCGGACAGGCCGAGCATGACCAGATAGAGCAGGTTCGCCGCGGCTAGTGTGGCCTCGGCGCGGAGCGTGCCGGCGAGGAGCAGGCCGAGGCCGCTGAAGGCAGCAGTCCCGGCCAGCAGCAGCAGCGGCACCCAGATGACGGCGGTCGCGCTCGCGTTCGGTGCCCAGCTGAGCAGCGCTCCGACCAGCAAGACGATCGCGACCTGCACCACCTCGACGATGAGCACGGTCAGCGTCTTCGCCGCGATCAGGCCGCGGCGGGAAAGCGGCGCGGCCCCGAGTCGCTTGAGCACGCCGTAGCGGCGCTCGAACCCGGTGCCGATGGCCTGGCTGGTGAAGGCCGTCGAGAGCACGGCCAGGGCAAGGATGCCCGGCACCACGAAGTCGATCCGGCTGCCGCTGCCGACGCTGACGAGTGCTTCGTGGCCGAACGCGAAGAGCAGCAGCACCGGGATGATCAGCGTCAGCAGCAGCTGCTCGCCGTTGCGGATGAGCATGCGCAGCTCGAGCGACGTCTGTGCGCGCACCATCGCCCACAGCGGCGCGGCACCGGGCGCCGGCGGCGGCCACTCGCTGCTCGTCAGCTCGTTGCTAGCCACCTGCGTCATGCCCGCAGACCCCGTCCGGTCAGCTCCAGGAACAGGTCCTCCAGGGTCCGGCTTTCGATCTGCAGGTTCCTGGCCAGGACGCCGTGCTCGGCGCACCAGGCCGTCACCGACGCGATCAGCTGCGGGTCCACCCGGCCTGCGACCTCAACCAGGTAGTGCCCGGCGGGGGACTCCTTGGCCAGCGCACCTGGCGGCAGTGCGGCAAGCAGGCCGCCCAGGTCCAGGCCGGGCTCAGCGCGGAAGCGCAGCTGACCATCCGACCCGGTGAGCTCCGTGGGCGAGCCGCTGGCCACCACCTGGCCGTGGTCGACGATCACGACCTGATCGGCCAGCCGCTCGGCTTCTTCCATGTAATGCGTGGCGAGAATCACTGACGCGCCGCCCGCGCGCAGACCCTCGATCAGCTCCCAGGTCGCGTGCCGGGCCTGCGGGTCCAGGCCCGCGGTCGGCTCGTCCAGGAACACCAGATCCGGCCTGCCGATGACAGCGGCGGCCAGGCCGAGCCGCTGCTGCTGCCCGCCGGACAGCTGCTTGTACGGGGTGCGCGCCGAGCCGGTCAGGCCGAGCGCGGCTAGCAGCGCGGCCGGATCCAGCGGGTGGGCGTAGAAGCTGGCCATCACCCGCAGGTACTCAAGGGCACGCGCGGTCGTCGGAACGCCGCCGCTCTGGAGCATCACGCCGACGCGGCTGCGCAGCTCCCGCGCGTCCGCGACCGGGTCGAGGCCGAGCACGCGCACGATGCCGTCGTCCGCCTTGCGGTAGCCCTCGCACGTCTCGATCGTGGTCGTCTTGCCCGCGCCATTCGGCCCGAGGATCGCGGTGACCTGCCCTCGCTCCGCGCGCAGCGAGAGCCCGGCGACGGCGGTGACGTCCCGGTAGCGCTTCACCAGGCTGTCGATTTCGACAGCCGGCGCTGTGTTCACGCTCGCGAGTCTAGGGTCTGCCGACTGCTGCTGGCCCCGGCCCCGGGGCGTTACCGTCCGCGCCCGTCACGAATGCCGCCAGCCGCTCCGACTGCGCGAGGCGGCTCGGCTCGTGCAGGTACATCATGTGACCGGCCTCGTAGTAGCTGAAGTCGACGTTGGCGGCCAGCTCCGGCGGGATCGCCAGGTGGGCAAACGAGTGCTCGGCCGCGAAGTACGGCGTGGCCAGATCGTAGAAGCCGCAGTCCACGTGGACCCGCATGTGCGGGTTGGCACGCATCGCGGTGGCCAGCGGCTCCAGCACGTGCACGTGCTGGTTCTCGAACTCGCGGAACGACCACGGCTGGACCCGGTCGGTCAGGATCTCGTACGGCAGGTCACTGGCGTAGCCAAGCTCAGCCCGGACGTAGTGATTCAGCGCCGCGGTGTACGGTCCGGTGATCGCATCGATGGACGGGTCGGACGTCCACATCTCGCGGCCGTAGTCGGTGTCCCAGCCGGTGAACCGGCCGTCGATGCGGCCGACCACCAGCCGCCGGTCGCGGAGCAGCTCGGTGAGGAACCGGATGTGCTCCGGACGCAGGTCGACCCGGTCGACGTAGTCGGCCTGCAGCCCGCTGAGGTGCGCCACCCGTGCCACGGCCGCCGCTCGCTCGTCCTCGGTCAGCCGGGAGCCGCGGCCGAGGGCCCACAGGTAGTCGCGGCTGGCATATGCCTCGGCTTCGGCCAGCACGCCGGCAAGCGGCCGGCTGCCGAGCCTGCCGTGGTAGTGCGCCACGGCCGCGTAGGTGGGAAGGTACAGCGCGTACGGGTCGTCGTTCCCGCCGCCGAACCCGGCGGTGCCGAAGTCCAGCACCGCGGAGATCAGGATCAGCCCGTTCAGGTACAGCCCGTACCGCTGCTGCAGATGGCGCGCCAGACCTGCGGCCCTGGTCGTGCCGTACGACTCGCCGCACAGGTACTTCGGCGACAGCCACCTGCCGTTGCGTGAGGTCCACAGCCGGATCACCTCGCCCACCGACTCGATGTCGCCGCCGTAGCCGTGGAAGTCGCTCGACTTCTCGCCCTTGACCGCGCGGGAGTAGCCGGTCGAGACCGGGTCGATGAACACCAGGTCGGTGTGCCGCAGCAGCGTCTGCGCGTTGTCCGCCAGCCCGTACGGCGGCGGCACCATCGCGCCCACGTCGCCGGACAGCACCCGGCGCGGGCCCAGCAGGCCGAGATGCAGCCACACGCTGGAGGACCCCGGCCCGCCGTTGAAGGCGAAGGTGACCGGGCGGGCGACCGGGTCCTCGGTGTCAGCCGTGTAGGCCGTCATGAACACCTCGGCCTTAGGCTGCGGCCCGTCGAACTTGTCGTCGGTGTGGCCCTCCCGGCGCAGCACGATCCGGCCGGTCGTGGCGGTGTAGCTGAGCTCCGCGCCGTTGATCGTGATGGAGTGCCGGGTAGTGACGAAGTCGTCTGCAGGCTCGGGCGTCTTGGTGCCGGCAGCGGCCGTGCTGTCTGTGTCGGGGCTGGCCGGAGCCGTCTCGTTCCCGTCCTTGGTGTCGTTCGGCGGCTGCTCCGGTGGCTGCGTCATGGCAGCCCACAGTAGCGGGACCGGGCCGCTCGGACCGCAACTGACATACTCGGGCCGTGGCGCAGGCACTCCGGTACACCTACGACGGCCTGCCGATCGCGCCGGACGAGCCCTATGGCGCCGCGATCGTGGTTCGCCGGGCCGCCAGGTACCTGATCCTGCACCGGGCTCAGCACGGCCCGGCCTACGAGGGCGACTGGGCCTGGACGCCGCCGTCCGGCTCGCGCCAGCCAGGCGAGGCGGTGCTCGGCGCGGCACTGCGCGAGCTGACCGAGGAGGCTGGCTTCGTCGCTGCCCCTGCCGATCTCCGCGTGCTCGACCTGTCCGGCCGGTGGGTGCGGTTCGGACTCGAGGTGGCCGCCAGCACGCAGGCGCGGGTCGATCCCGAGCACGACCGGTTCGACTGGGTGGACCCCGCGGAGGCCATCGCGCGCTGCCGGCCGGCCGCGGTCGCGGACGGCATCCGGCTGGCTGAGTCGGTCGCGGCTGTCGGCATCGCGTTCCGCCCGCTTGCTGCGGCAGACTTGCCCGCGCTGGTGGCCTGGCAGAACGCGCCGCACGTCGCACGGTGGTTCCCGGAGCGGCTTGACCTCGCCGCAGCGGAGCGCAAGTACGCGCCGAGGATCGCTGGCGAGTCGCCGACCTGGGTGCACATCGCTGTCGTCGACGGCCGTGACGCGGGCTTCCTGCAGCACTACCAGGTCGGCGACTACCCGGATTACGCAGCCGCTACCGGGATGCCGGATGCGATCGGCATCGACTATGCGATCGGCGTGCCGGAGCTGACCGGCCGCGGCATCGGCCCGCAGCTGATCTGGACCTACCTGCGCGACGTGGCGCTGCCCGCGCACCCGGCCGCGCGGCACGCGCTGGCCAGTCCGGATGTGGCCAACCAGACGTCAGTCCGGGCGCTGGAGAAGGCCGGCTTCCGGCAAGCCGGCCCGATCACCGTGCCAGGCGAGCAGGCGTCCGAACAGCTCTGCGTGCTCGATGCGATCAAATTCTTCGGGGAACGCAGCTAGCCCGCCACCCGGCCACTCGCCCCGGACCAGGCTTAGCTCTCGGCCAGTCTCCAGTCGGTCGTCCAGGTCTCCGATCGCAGGTAGCGACCGGG
>Ga0335074_10005331_pt1 | contig 17775 bp, 19 predicted proteins | sample Lox_Sample_23_FD_206715 | JGI IMG/M metagenome (GOLD analysis project Ga0335074, IMG submission 206715) | Soil microbial communities from Loxahatchee National Wildlife Refuge, Florida, United States - Lox_Sample_2.3 | ecosystem: Environmental > Terrestrial > Soil > Wetlands | place: USA... | reverse complement strand
ACCTTTACCATCAAGCTCAAGACGCCGTTTCCGCTGATGCTGAACGCGCTCGGCAAATTGTCGTCGAACGTGCCGTTCATGATGCCCGAACGGATCGCCAAGACCGACCCGTTCCAGCAGATCCCCGAGGCGATCGGCTCGGGGCCGTTCAAGTTCGTCAAGGGCGAGTGGGAGCCCGGCCACAAGGCGGTGTTCGTCAAGAACCCCGATTACGTCCCGCGCAAGGAGCCGCCGAGCCTCGCGGCGGGCGGCAAGGTCGCCAAGATCGACCGCGTCGAGTGGCTCTACATTCCCGACACAGCGACCGCTACGGGGGCTTTGAAGGCAGGCGAAGCCGACTGGTACGAGCAGCCGACCCAGGATCTGCTGCCGATCTTCGCCGGCGATCCGGACATCAAGGTCGCCATCGTCGACCCGCTGGGCAATGTCGGCGTCTTGCGCTTCAACCAGCTGCTGCCCCCCTTCGACAAGCCGAAGATGCGCGAGGCAGTGCTCAACCTGGTCAACCAGAAGGATTATATGGAGGCGGTCGCCGGCGACCCGAAATACTGGAAGACCTGCGCCGCGATCTTTGTCTGCGGCGGCCCGTTTGAGACCGAAGCCGGCGCCGACGAGCTGCTGCACGCGCCGAACCTCGACAAAGCCAAGGCGCTCATCAAGGAGGCCGGCTACAACGGCGAGAAGATCGTGCTGCTGACCGCCACCGACCAGCCGATCGTGCAGGCGCAGGCCCTCGTGACCCAGCAGGCGCTGCTCAAGGCCGGGCTCAATGTCGATCTGGCGGCGAGCGACTGGGGCACGCTGATCACCCGCCGCGCCTCGAAAGAGCCGATCGACAAGGGCGGCTGGAACATCTTCCACACCTGGACTAGCGCGCCGGACAACATGTCGCCGGCGCTCAACGCCGCGGTGCGGGGCAATGACGGCAAAGCCTGGTTTGGCTGGCCCGACGACCCAAAGGTCGAGGGACTCATCACCGACTGGTTCAAGGCCGCCGATTTCGAGGCGCAGAAAAAGCTCGCTGCCGACATCCAGGTCGAGGCCTACAGCAACGAAATCCCGTATGTGCCGACCGGCCAGTTCGTGATCCCGACCGCGTATCGGAGCAATATCGACGGGGTCATCAGCTCGCCGATCCCGTTCTTCTGGAACGTCGAGAAGAAGTGACCCCTTTCCTTCCCCCGCAAGCGGGAGAGGGGAGCAGACTAATCGCCGGCGCCGCCCCACTGCCAGTCGAGGGCGCGGCCCATCGCGGCGCGCAGGCGTTCGTGCGGGTCGGTAAGATGCAGCGTCTCCATCGCTTCGTCCCATGCGCCGGTGATCGTGCGCAGCCGGTGGTCGAGCCACGAATCGCCGAGGCGCTCGGCCCAGCCCGGCGTGTCGGCCGAGGCAAAAAACGCCAACACGATCGCGCCGATGAGGCAGATCGCCAGCATCTGCCGCGGGCTGGCGCCGTGCCGGCGCAGGCTCGGCGGGATCGCATCGGTGACCAGCGGGGCGCGTTCGCGCGGACTCAATGAGGGTGTCGGGGCTGCCATGCTTAGAACCGGAAATAGATGAAAGGCGCAATGCCCTCGGGGCCGAGCGCGTTGATCGCGGCGAGCAGCAGCCCCATCGCCATGCCGAGGCCCCAATTGGGCACGCGGGCGAGCGCCAGCCCGGCGCGCTCGAACGAGCGGGGCGGCAGGAACTGGCCGGCAAAGCCGATCAGGATCAGCGCCACCATGGCCGGCTGCGCCTGCTGAATGGGCTCACGCCAGCCATGCGCGAACCCAGCGATGAACACCGTTGCGACCGTGAAATCTTCGGCACGGAAGAAAATCCATGCGAAGCAGACAAAATGGAACACGACAAGCCACGACACAATCGCGCCGAGCCGGCTCGCCGGGCGCTGGCCGATCAGGGGCTGACTCATCCGCTCGACCGCAAGCCCGCCGCCGTGCAGTGCACCCCACATCACGAATTTCCACGCCGCGCCGTGCCAGATGCCGCCCAGCAGCATGGTGATCATCAGGTTGCGGTAGGTGTTGAGGCGTCCGTGCCGGTTGCCGCCGAGCGGCTTGTAGAGGTAGTCGCGCAGCCAGAACGACAAGGACATGTGCCAGCGTTGCCAAAACTCTCGCAGGCGCAGCGAGCGGTAAGGCTGGTTGAAGTTGCGCGGAAAGCGGAAGCCGCACAGTGCCGCCAGGGCGATCGCGATATCCGTGTAGGCGCTGAAGTCGCAATAGATCTGCACGGCGTAGGCATAGGCCGCGAGCAGCAAGTCGGGACCACCATACTGGTCGGGCGCGCCGAAGACCGGGTCGACAAGGCCGGTCGCTAGGTAATTGGCGATGATGACTTTCTTGAACATGCCGCCAAGGATCAGGAGCAGGGCCGCCGCGATCGGGATCGGCTCGTCGGCGGGTCGTTCGAGCTGCGGCAGGAAATAGGCGGCGCGCACGATCGGGCCGGCGACGAGCTGCGGGAAAAACGACATGTAAAGGGCCATGTCGAGCGGCGCCCGGCACATCCTGACATCGCCGCGATAGACATCGGTGATGTAGGAAATGCCGTGGAACGTGAAGAACGAGATGCCGACCGGCAGCAACACCTCGAAAAACGGCAGCTCGTGTTGCAGGCCCAGCATCCGGGCCAGCTGGTTGGCCGACAGCACGAGGAAGTCGAGGTATTTGAAGACGCCGAGAATGAAGAGATGCAGCGCGACGCCCATCGTCAGCACCGTGCGGCGGTATCGCGCATCGTCGCTCGCGCCGATCAGCAAGCCGGCGACGTAACTGATCGCCGTGCTGCCGGCGAGCAGGAAGCAGAAGCGCCAGTCCCACGCCGCGTAGAAAATATAACTGGCGGCGACCAGCATTGCCTTTTTGGCGGCGAAATGCCGTTCGAGGACGACCAAGGCCGCCGCCACAACAAGAAAGAACAGGAGGAAATCGAGCGTCGGGAACAGCATCGCGCGCGGCGTCGTGACGGGGCTGGCCGGGCGGTTCTATCGGGCGATGCGGCGGCCCGCAAGCCACGCGGCAGCGCTCGGCGCCAGGCTTGCCCATGGCGACAGCGAGTCGCATGCCGAAGATGTGTGAGAAATGAATTTGCATCCGCGCCCATCTGACCGCAATATCTAAGACGCGGCCAAGGTTTTGGGGGCCGGGGGACAGGTCGCCGTGCGGAAAATTGCTTGGGTGAAAGTGATCGGGCGCTGCGTCCGATTGGTGAATACTGCTGCGCTTTTGGTTTTGCTTTGCGCCGCCGGCGTGGCGCGTGCTGACGATGACGCGGGCGTTCAGCACATTGTCGTGTTTGGCGACAGTCAGGCTCAAGGCCTGGCCGGCGGCTTGCAGCGCGTGCTGATCGACGATTCGCGCTACAAGGTGGTGAATCGAACACGTCCGGGTGCGGCGCTGGTCCATTCGTCGAGCGAATGGCTCGGACCGGTCCAGACCTTTGTCGACAAGGACAAGGCTGACATCGCGGTGGTCATGTTCGGCGCCAATGATCGGCTCGATTTGCGTGACGAGGACGGCAGATATATCCATTTCCGCACCGACGATTGGCGCGACGAATACGCGAAACGGGTCGACAAGATACTCACCTTGCTGACCGGCGCCGGCCTCAAGGTCATCTGGTGCGGCAATCCGATCGCACGCAATCCGCAATATTCAGCCGATATGAGCTACATCAATGACATCATGGCCGATGAGGTGACGCATTTTGGCGGCTCGTTTCTGCCGCTGTGGACCGTGATTGCCGACAGTCAGGGCCAGTTCACCGCCTACGGCTCCGACCGCAACGGACAGACCGAGCGGCTGCGCAACGATGACGGCATCCATTTCACGCCGGCGGGCTACGAGCTGATCGCCGAGCGCGTCATCAGCGTGTTGCCCTCGCTCCAGGCGAATGAACACTGAGCCGCGAGGAAGCCTCAACCGCGTCGCTTGGGCCTCGCTGACAATACTTGCCATCGGCACTATTTTGTCGCTGGAAGCCTGTTTCGGCTCGAAGGAAGCGCCGCCGCAAGCGGAGCCGCAGCATCTCGCTTCGCCCGAAGCGCTGGCGCCATTCTTTGCGGCGCTCGACGACAGGACCATGCGTCAGCCGGTGCGAATCCTGCAGATCGGCGACAGCCACACGGCGAGCGATTCGCTGAGCGGGCGGATGCGCGAGCGGTTCCAGGCGCGATTCGGCGCGGCGGGGCGCGGCTGGCTGCCGGCCGGGGTGCCTTACAAATATTACCGGCCGCAGCTGGTCGGCGTCAGCGAGGACAATTGGCGTCATGTAAAGCCGAACGACCATGCCGGGGTGGCGCTCGGCCTCGATGCGGTCGCCGCCGAAAGCGAGCCGCAAGACGCGGTCATGACGATCGAGAGCACCGAGCCGGAGGGCTTCGACCGGTTCGCCGTCGAATACCTGACGCAGCCGGACGGTTCGGCGTTTACCGTCTCGGCCGACGGCGGCGCCCCGGTCCGCATATCGACCGCGTCTTCGGTGACGGCGGTCACGCGCTTCGACCTGCCGCTCGACCGCCCGGCGCACCGGGTCGAGCTGCGCGCCGCAGGACGGCCGCCGGTGGCGCTGCTCGGCTGGGACGTCGAGCGCCAGACGCCGGGTGTCATCTACGAAAACCACGGCACCATCGGCGCGACGGTCGGCATTCTCGAACAGATCACGCCGGAAGCGGTGTCGTTCGAGATGGCCGAGCGCCGGCCGGCGCTGCTGATCGTCGCTTTCGGCACCAACGAGGGCTTTGACGATCGTCTCGATCTTGAGGGTTACGGCGCACGTTTCGCCAGCGCGATCCGGGCTTTGCGCCGCGCCGCCGGCGGCGTTCCGGTTCTCGTGCTCGGTCCGCCCGACGGCAACCGTCATGACCGCGCCTGCACCGCCGCGCCTTGCGGCAGCAGCGACCCTTGCGCCTGGGACGCGCCGGCAAAACTCTCACCGGTGCGCGACATCGAGCGCCGCGTCGCGGCGCAAAACGGGTGGGCTTACTGGGATTGGTTTGGCGCGATGGGGGGCGTGTGCAGCATCGACCGGATGAGCCAGACGAACCCGCCGCTCGCCATGCCCGATCATGTGCATCTCAGCAGCGCGGGCTACCAGGTAATGGCCGACCTCTTGTTCAGCGATCTGATGCGCGCTTATGAGACATGGAAGGCGCAGCCGCGCACCAGCTGACGATTTCGGGGAAGCACATGGCAGCGATCCGTCCACGCACCAATATGCCGGAGCATTTCGGCATCCGCATCGTCAGCGCCGACAAGGACAAGGTGATCGGCGAGATCGACGCGGACGAGCGCCACCTCAATAATCGCGGCATCGTCCACGGCGGCGCCTATATGGCGTTTGCCGACGATATCGGCGGCACCACCGCCGGGCTCAACATCCCGCCCGAAAGCACCACCACGACAGTCGAATCGAAAAGCAATTTCTTTCGCGCCACCCCGCCGGGCCGCCTGACCGCAGTCAGCGTGCCGCTCCATGTCGGACGACGGACAATCGTTGTGCAGACCTCGATCTACGGTCCCGACGGCAAGCTCGCCGCGCTGGTGTCGCAGACCCAGCTCGTGATTCCGCGAGCACCCAAGGGATGAGCCTCGATCCGCGTCTCTTTGCCGTCCGCGAAGACCTCGCGGACCTCACGTTGCGCGCCCGCTTCCGCGCGACGCGCTATGCCGAGGGGCGGCCGGCGCGGGTCGCGGTCGGGCTCTTGCCGGTGCTGCGCGCGCCGCAGCCGGAAGCGGCGCTCGACACGTTCTTTCACTACGGCGAGGCGGTGCGCATCTTCGACGAAGCGGGCGGCTATGCGTGGTGCCAATCGGCGCGCGATTCCTACGTTGGCTACGTCGACGCGGCCGCGCTCAGCACGGGGGAGGGGCCGAAACCGACGCATCATATCGCCTCGCTCGGCGCCTACCGTTATGCCGAGGCGGATCTGCGCTCGCCGGCGATCGATTTCCTGCCGCGGCACGCACCGGTCATGGTGGCGCAAACGGGCCTCGAGTGTCGCGGCACGCCCTATGTTTGGCTTGATGGCGGCGGGTTTCTGCCCGAACGCTGCCTGTCGGCCGAACCGCCGCGTTCGCCCGACCTCGCCGCGGCGGCTTCGCTCTATCTCGGCAGCCCGTACCTCTGGGGCGGACGCAGCTTTCTCGGCATCGACTGCTCCGGGCTGGTGCAGGAGGCGTTTCGCGATCTGGGCGTCGCCGTGCCGCGCGACACCGACATGCAGTGCGACACGATCGGCACGCCAGTCGTCGTTTTGCGGCCCACCGATCTTTACCGCAACGACCTGATCTACATCCCCGGTCATGTGATGGTCTGCGCCGGCATGGGCAACGTGATCCATGCCTCCGGCGACGACATGACGGTGCGCCAGGACAATCTCGCCGATCTGATGCGGCGCTGGGGCTACGGCTTTGGCGACCTCAAGGTGCGCCGGCCGCGTTAGCCGCCAGGCGGGTGCTCCCTGATCCAATGCCGGGCAATGTCCTCGCGCCGGCAGATCCACACCCGGTCCTTCGCCTGGATGTATTCGATAAAGCGCATCAGCGCCTTGGCGCGCGGCGGATGGCCGACGATCCGCATATGCAGGCCGATCGACATCATGCGCGGCCGCTCGGCACCCTCGTCGTACAGCACGTCGAATGCGTCGCGGAGATAGGCGAAGAAATCCTCGCCCGGTCCGAACACGCCCCGGCCGAACTTCACGTCGTTGGTCGAGAGCGTGTAGGGCACCATAAGCAACTTCTTGCCGCCCTCGGTCGTCCAGTAGGGCAGTTCGTCGTTGTAGGCGTCGCTGCTGTAGAGAAAACCCTCGGTCTCGGCGAAGATACGGCGGGTGTTCTCCGACGGCGCATAGCGGCAATACCAGCCAAGCGTCGGCTTGCCGGTGGTTTTTTTGATCAGCGCGACCGCGGCGGCGATCTGGCGCCGCTCCTCGGCTTCGTCGAGCTCGAAGTGCTTGATCCAGCGATAGCCGTGGCCGCAGATGTCCCAGTCGGTCGCGGCGATGGCTTCGGCCGCCGGCGGGTTGGCCTCGAGCGCCTTGGCGCAGGCGAACAGGGTCACCGGGATTTGGTACTTCGTAAAAATACGATGGAGCCGCCACCAGCCGACCCGCGAGCCGAACTCGAACATGCTCTCGGCACCGAGATCGCGCCGCCCTGCCATGCCGGGGTCGACGCTGGCGCTTTCGGTGAGCCCGCCTTCGCTAAAGCCGTCAACGTCCCAGGACGGCTCCGATCCTTCCTCGAAATTGATGACGAAATTGACCGCTATGCGCGCGCCGCCCGGCCAGTTGGCATGCGGTGGCGTCGGGCCATAGCCGACGAAGTCGCGAGTCATAGCATCTCCGGCGGTTCGGGATACCAACGTCTCTCAAGAATCTGGTCGAGCGAATAAGGGCAAGCCTCAGGAAAATGCTGCGCCGCTTCTGTCTCACTAAATTCCTGCAGGCTCAGATCAGCTTGGTATCGCGCGTCGTCGTAAAGCTCGGTTAGATGGGTGTCGATGTCACGTCGGAGCGTCGCGCTGAGCTTGTCGCCGAGGATACGACGCGCGTCGTTGATTGACCGCATCCAGCCAAGGCGCGGTTGCTGTGCCGGTGAATATTGCAGCTTGAGAAAATGCTCGATGATCCGGTGTATCTGGCTGCGTACCGCGTCGCGCTCGCTTCTGCCCAAGGTTTCGATCTCCTCGGCAACGTTCTCGCGGTCGAAGCGATTGTCGGCGACCGCCATCTCGCGCAGCACCGCGGCTTGGTGCTGGGTCCAGGCGTAGAAATCGTCGTCATAGTCTGGTCCCTTGGCGGGGCCTTTGCGGGGCAGATCGTCGGGCATGGGTCGGCGCCTCTAAGCTCGCGGCATCATACGCCGAATTCGCTGATCAGGCTGCGGCCGATCGCGGCGAGCGGCTCGTAGTCGGCGATCTCGTTGTAGATTTGCGCCGAGACGCGCAGCCTCACGTTGCCGCCAATCGTCATGACGCCGGGCTGATATGGTGTGCCTCGGGCAGGTGCCGGGCGATCCGCCGCGCGGCGGTGCGATCTGCGGCTTCGACCCCGGGCAACCGTATCGCGGCCATGGCGGCGAAGCCCGGGCCGAGATGATGCGAGATCGACACGGGATGCAGCGCCGCCTGCCGCTCGGGCGTGCACCAGATGATCGCCGCGCCGCGCGCCGCGAAGGCCCATTTATGCAGGTTCCCGACATACCAACCGACGCCCCCGCGCGGGCACGTCGAGCGGGAGCTGGCCCCGCTTGCCGCGCGAGCGGCAGATATAGCTGATGATGCGCGAAACGCGATTGCGGGAAAAGCCCTTGCCGGATCGCGGCTTTGCCAATAAAGCGAGGCGCCTTTTTCCCTCATGTCCGGAGATCGACGATGCCAAGCTTCCCAAGCGCCGCGAGCCTCAAAGCCCTTACGCAATGGGATACGCCGACGATCTGCAACGCGCTCGAGCTGACCAACCCCGATCGCCGCGCTTATGGCTTCACGCGGCGACCGGCGGTGGCATGCTTCCCGGAGATGAAGCCGATCGTCGCCTTCGCCCGCACCGCGCTGATCCGCTCGCGCGAGCCCAATGCGCTCGACCGTGAGAGCGCCGCAAAGATGCGCATCGGCTATTACGAGCACATCGCCGAGCAGCCGATGCCGTCGCTCGCGGTGCTGCAGGACATCGACGCCCCCGATACCGGGTTCGGCGCGTTCTGGGGCGAGGTGCAGACGCACGTCCATGCCGGGCTCGGCTGTGCCGGGGTCATCACTGACGGTTCGGTGCGCGACATCGACGCGATGGCGCCCAATTTCATGGTGCTCGCCGGCTCGATCATGCCGAGCCACGCGCATGTACACCTGGTCGAATTCGGCGGCACGGTCAGCGTCTTCGGGATGCTGGTGTCGGCCAACGACATCATCCATTGCGACCGCCACGGCGCGGTCGTCGTGCCCTATGACGCGGTCGAGAAGATCCCGGCAGCGGTCGATTTGCTGACCCGGCGCGAAAAGGTGGTGATCGAGGCGTCGAAACGGCCGGGCTTCTCGATCGACGATCTGCGCAAGGCTTTTGCCGAGCAGAGCGAGATTCACTAGCCGTTGCCAGGCCTCCGTCAGGCTCAGCCGCGAAATCTCCGCGTTGTTGGCGCCCGGAAACCGCTGCTGACGGGCGGAATGGGGAAGATCGATATCGCCTGAGTCATGTGTCAAGCGATATAAGTTCCGTTTTGTTCTTGCCAGGGTCATGCGCGATTCACTCGATCGTGCAGCTCGCCTGGAGCACCTTGTAATGGCTAGACCTCCACCTGGCCGCCGAGCTCGACGACCCGGTTGACCGGGATGCGGAAAAACTCGGTCGCGTCGAGCGCCAGTTCGGACAGCAGCACGAAAAGCCGCTTGAACGGGATCGACCAGCGCGTTCGCCGGCTCGGCACGATCTTCTCGTGGCCGACGAAGAACGACGTATCCATCAGGTTGAAGCGGAAGCCGCCGACGCGGCACAGCGCCAGCGCGCGCGGGATGTCCGGTTCCTCGGCAAAGCCGTAGCGGACGCGGATGGTGTGGAAATTCTGGTCATAATGGCGAATTTCGAGCCGGTCCGCCTCGGGCAGGCGCGGCACGTCGGCGGTCTGCACCGTCATCAGCACGGTGCGCTCATGCAGCACCTTGTTGTGCTTCATGTTGTGCAGGAGCGCGGCGGGCACCGCGTTGACCTGGGCGGTCATGTAGATGGCGGTGCCGGGCACCCGCGCCGGGCGGTCGGGGCGCAGGCTGGCGATTAGCATGTCGAGCGGCATGCCGCCGGTGGCGCGCTGCCGGGCGAGCTTCGAGCGGCCCCATATCCAGGTCATCATCACCGCATAGAGCGAGAAGGCAATGACCAGCGGATACCAGCCGCCGTCGGCGACCTTGAGCAGATTGGCGCTGAAGAACGAGATGTCGACTGTCAGAAACAACAGAAAGATCGGAATGAGTCGCCAGAGCGGCCAGCGCGCACCCCGCCGCAGATGCGTAAAGGCGAGCACCGTCGTCACGGTCATCGTCCCGGTCACGGCGATCCCGTAGGCCGAGCCAAGCGCGTCCGACGAGCGAAAGCCGAGCACCGTTGCCGCCACTGCGACGAGCAGCATGTTGTTGACTGCCGGCACGTAAACCTGGCCCATCTCGCGATCGGAGGTGTGGCGCACGTTCATCCGCGGCAGGAAGCCGAGTTGCACCGCCTGATGGGTCAATGAGAACGCGCCGGAGATGACTGCCTGCGAGGCGATCACCGTCGCGGTCGAGGCAAGCACGACAAGCGGCAGCACGGCCCAGGCCGGTGCAAGCAGGTAGAACGGGTTCTGCACCGCCTCGGGGTGGGCAAGGAGCAGCGACCCCTGGCCGAAGTAATTGAGCAGCAGCGCCGGAAACACAAAGCGCAGCCAGGCGCGGCGGATGGGGCCGCGGCCGAAATGCCCCATATCGGCATAAAGCGCCTCGGCGCCGGTCACCGCCAGCACCACCGCGCCGAGCAGGATGAACCCGGCGACCGGGTCTTCGCGCAACAGGTTGATGCCGTAAAGCGGATTGAGCGCCCACATGATCATCGGGTGGCGGACGATCTCGCGCAGGCCCAAGAGGCCGATGACCGTGAACCAGACGATGATGATCGGGCCGAACAGCCGGCCGACCCGGCCGGTGCCGCGTCGCTGCGCAACAAAGAGCACGAGCAGCAGCGCCAGGGTCAGCGGGATGACGTAAGGGACGAGCGCGGGGGTCTTGACCTCAAGTCCCTCGACCGCGCTCAGCACCGAGATCGCCGGGGTCAGCACGCCGTCGCCGTAGAACAGCGCGGCGCCGAAGAGGCCCGCCCACAGCACCCAGCGGTTGCGGCCGGTGATCGTCGCGCGCAGCGCCAGCACCATCAGCGCAAGGATGCCGCCCTCACCGCGATTGTCGGCGCGCATCAGCACGATCACGTATTTGAGCGTGACCACGATCGTCAGCGTCCAGACGATCAGCGACAGCACACCGAAGACGCGGGGCCCGGTGACCGAGGCGACACCGTCGAAGCATTGCTTGACGGTGTAGAGCGGCGAGGTGCCGATATCGCCATAGACGACGCCGAGCGCGGCGATCGCCAAGCCCTGCCGCGCCCCCGCATGCGCTTCGCTTGTCGCCGCTGGCGACGCCGGCGTCGTTGCAGGCGGATTTTCGGCTAGATCGTTCACCTAACGCCGCGGTCCCGATCGGATGTCATCGTGGCCGAGAACAACGCCAATGATGAACCGATCCGCATATGCACGCCGCTCCCCCACGAAGAGCCGATAGGCGCCTGCGCGCGCCGAGCGCGCCGTTTACTCCACCTACAATCCTTGTGCCAGGATCATTTATCGTTAGCCGGTAATCGCCCTGCGACGGCGCGGAGATAGGCAAAGCCAAGTTTCCCCGCGAAATGCCCTCTCCGGCCGAGTGCCGAAAGCGGCGCCGACGGCGTGCTTGCCTACTCCAACCCCACCCGCCCGCCGAGCTTGTCAATGAGGGGCGAGGGGACCATCCTTCGCTGCGGTGCGAGAACAAGGCGATCGGGAGGCGACATGGCGACCGTGCAGATTTTCCCGGCGGCGCTCGGCAACTCGGCCGATAAATGGAAAGAACTCCTCGATTCGCTGACCACGAATAACCAGCAGGCCCAGGTGTCCATGGCGACCCCAGCCGATCACAGCGCAGGCCTGTCACTCCTCAACGCGCCCTTTGCAAACGAGGCGCTAAAATCTCTGTCCACAGCGCCGCAACTCGATCTGCACCTTAATTTCGGGTCGGGCGTGGCGCAGTTTTACGACGTTCAGAAGCTGCTCGATCTTGCAAAATCCGCTCAGCAGAAAGCCGCCGCCCCTGCGCCGGCGCCGCCTCTTCAGCAGCCGAAAATCACCGTGAGCCAGGGCTTGCAAGGGGGTGCTGCGATCGGCGGCCTGGGCGGGCTTGGTCTTGCGTTCTTTATGGAGGGGCTGAAATCCACCGCTGCGGCGACGGGCAATCCGGCGTTTCTCGGCGTCGGCATAGTCATCATGGGGATGGCGTTGGGCGCCGCGAGCGGCGCGCTGATCGCAAACGGCACCCCTCTTACGGTTACCGTCCCCAAGCTGTGCTCGGTCGAAGTCAATGGGCAGGGGTCGAAAAGCAGCTAGCTTGAGCGGCCCGCCGACCCAAGCCGACGCGGTCCGCGCCTTCGAGCATGCCGGCAGACGGAAGGTTGCGGCGCGTTATCGGGTGACCCTTGCGGCGATCCTCGGACGGGGGACAAAGCCACGATGATTCCCGCCTCCCATCTCGACACGGATGTGCTGATTGTTGGGGCGGGCGGCGCGGGCATGTACGCAGCCATCGCCGCGGCGCGCGATGGCGCCGCGCGAGTGCTGCTCATCGATAAAAGCCTCGTCGGCCGCGGCGGGGCGACGGTCATGGCGCAAATGACGGTTGCGGCGGCGCTCGCCGAGGAAAGCGATGATGACTGGCGGCTGCACCTCGCCGACACGCTCGACGCCGGACGCGGTCTCTGCGATGAGCCCCTCGCCGCCGCGCTATGCGAGGAAGCACCGATCCGCATCCGCGAGATGGGCGAATGGCAGGTCGGCTGGGCGCGACGCGACAGCGGCCGCATCGCGCAGGTGGCCGCGCCCGGCCATTCGCGGCCACGCTGCTGCTATGTCGATTTTCTCAATACCGGGCCGGCAGTGGCCGCGACCTTGCGCCGCCAGGTCGCCCGGGTCGATGCGATCCGCCGTCTCAGCAACCTCACCGTCACCGATCTCGTCGTCAATGACGGTGCGGTGGTCGGCGCCGTCGCGCTCGACAGCGCGCGCGGCGAGCCGGTGACGATCGCGGCCGGCGCGACGATCATTGCGACCGGCGGACTCACCCGCATCTACCGGCGCAACAGCGCGTCGGCCAATATGGGAGGCGACGGCTATGCGCTGGCGCTCAAGGCGGGGGCGCCGCTCGTCGACATGGAGTTCGTGCAGTTCTTCCCGATCGGCCATCTCGCGCCGCGCCTCGTCGGCATGGACCCGATCATGTGGGATCCGTTCCGTTACAAGCTCGGCGGCCGGCTGCTCGACGGCGCGGGTCGCGAGTTCCTGGCCCGCTACGGCAGCGACGAGACCGATGCCTACACCACGCCGCGCGACATCGCGAGCCACGCGATCACCAAGGAGGTGGCCGCCGGGCGCGGCTCGCCGCATGGCGGGGTCTATCTGTCATTCGAGCACATCCCGCCGGCCGAGCTGCGGGCGGCCTTCGGCCCGGTCATCGAGCGGCTCGCCAAGAATGGGATTGATCTCGCGCGCGCGCCGATCGAGGTGTCGCCGATCGCGCATTACCACATGGGCGGGATCGTCGTTGACCAGCGCATGGCCTCGCCAGTGCCGGGGCTCTACGCCGCCGGCGAGGCGGTCGGCGGCGCCAACGGCGCCAACCGCCTCTCCGGCAATGCGATTCCCGAAGCGCTGGTGTTCGGCGCGCGGGCCGGACGTGCCGCGGCGGCCGCAAAGCCGGCGGCTGGCTGGCGCGACAGTGCCGCGGCCGAGGCGGTCGGGCAAGTCCGCGAGCTGGCCGACGGGCGAGGGGGCGACGTCCCGGCCTCGGTGCTGCTCGAGGAGCTGCGGGCGCTGATGGGGGACGATGTCGGGCCGCTGCGCAGCGCCGCCGGCCTCGAACGCGCGCTCGGCCGGCTGGGCGAGATGCAGGCAGCGCTCGGTCGGGTCGACGTCGCGCCCGGCCGCGTCTGCAATGCAAGCCTTGCCGATTGGTTCGAGTTGCGCGCCAGCCTTGTCGCGGCCGAGGCGGTAACCCGCGCCGCGCTCAGCCGCGGCGAAAGCCGCGGCGCTCATCAGCGCGAGGATTTTCCCGACAGCGATCCAGCCTTTGCCCTGAGCCAGCGCGTCGTTTGTGATGCCGGCGGCATGATTGCCGCAAGCCTGGGCCGATGAAGACCGCGCGGCTCAGGGTGCGGCGCGGCGGTGAGGGCGATGCGCCCCGCTACGATGAATTCGCCGTGCCATTCGAAGATGGCGCGACGGTGCTCGACGCACTGGTCTGGGTCCGGATACATCGCGATCCCTCGCTTGCGGTGCGCTATAGCTGCATCAACGCCAATGTCTGCAAGGAGTGCACGATCGCGGTCGACGGCAAAGTGGTCTATGCATGCATGACGCGCCTTGTCGACAATCGAACGATGGTGCTCGACCCCTTGCCCCGAAAGCTGCGGTTGCGCGATCTTGTGACGGAGACGCGGCCACCACGCGAGCGGCTCGGCTAAATCCGCGTTAAGTTGGCGGCTGGACTAGGTTTTCGCACTGAGCCCGTGCTATTTACCGGCACAACCAGAATGGAACGGGGGCGATGATGGCGAAGACGGCGATGACGCGGCTGCAGGACCAGATCGAGGCGATCCGCCGCGAGGCCTACGAGGCCGGCTATGCCGCGGCGATGCAGGCGATCCGTGATTTCGCTGTGCGCCCATCGCCCGCATCACCGACCGTCGCGCGCACGCGAGGCCAGCGCAAGGCGCCTGCCGCAAAGCCTGCGGCGCGGCGCGGTCGCCGTCCGGCGATCCGGGCTGCCACCGGCGGCAAGCGGCCGCGGCGCGGCAGCAATGCCATGCTCATCGCCGAAGTGCTGAAAGCGATGCCGTCGCGCACCGCGCGTCCCGCCGAGATCCGCAAAGCGCTGCAAAGCGACAAGGGCGTGGCGATGGCCTTCACCTCGATCCGCCATGCGCTCGGCCAGCTGGCGGCCCGCAACGAGGTTGTCGCTTCGGTCGACGGCAAGACCTGGCGCTATACCGGCGCGGCCTGATCCGCGTCCGGCATCGGGATCGCCGCGCGCGCCAGCGCGTCGGCGCGCTCGTTCTCGGGGTGGCCGGCATGGCCCTTGACCCAGAGCCATTCGATCTCGTGGGGTTGTGCGGCCGCGTCGAGCCGCTGCCATAGGTCGATATTCTTGACCGGCTTCTTGTCGGCGGTGCGCCAGTTGCGCGCTTTCCAACCCCTGAGCCATTGCGTGATCCCGTCGCGCAGATATTGGCTGTCGGTATAGAGCCGCACGCGGCAGGGCCGCTTCAGCGTCTCGAGCGCGACGATCGCGGCGGTCATTTCCATACGGTTGTTGGTGGTTTGCGCCTCGCCGCCGCTCAACTCCTTCTCGGTGCCGCGATAGCGCAGGATCGCGCCCCAGCCGCCGCGGCCCGGATTGCCGCTGCAGGCGCCGTCGGTAAAGACGTCGACGGCCGGGGGCGGCCGGTTCTCAGACCTCGATGCCATATGCGGCGGCGTCGGCAATGCCGCGGTGGAAGCGCAGCTTCTTCAGGTATTCGAGCGGATCTTTCGGGCGCACCAACGCGCCATCGGTTTGGTTCAGCCAATCGTAAAGCCGGGTCAGCAGAAAGCGCAGCGCGCTGCCCTGGGCGAGCAGCGGCAGGGCGGCGATCTCCTCCGGCGACAGGGGCCGCTCGGCGCGGTAATTGCCGACGAGGAGGCGCGCCTTGGTGACGTTGAAATCGCCGTGCGGCTCAAAGCACCAGGCATTGATGCAGACCGCCAGATCGTAGGCGAAGGCGTCGGTGCAGGCGAAATAGAAGTCGATCAGCCCCGAGAGCTCGCGGTCGCGGAAGAACACGTTGTCGGGAAACAGATCGGCATGGATGACCCCGCTCGGCAGGTCGCGCGGCCAAGCGGCTTCGAGCGCTTCCAGCTCGTCGTGCAGCTCGGCTGCGAGGCCCGGCTGCACCTCGTCGGCGTGCGAGGCGCACGCGACGTAGAGCCGGTGCCACCCGGCGAGGCCGAGATCGTTCGGTCGGGTCATCGCGAACGATTCGCCGGCGCGGTGCAGCCGGGCCAACGCACTGCCGAGCCCGGCGCAGTGATAAGGCGCGATGCGCCGCGGCCACATGCCATTGAGAAAGGTGACGATCGCGGCGGGCCGGCCGCACAGCTCGCGCAGCGCGGCGCCGTCCTTCGCCCGCACCGGCGTCGGACAGGCGACGCCCTGATGCGCGAGATGGTCCATCAGCGCGATGAAGAACGGCAGATCGCCCGGCGACACGCGCTTTTCGTAGAGCGTCAGGATGAACGCGCCCTGCTCGGTGCCGAGCAGGTAGTTCGAATTCTCGACCCCTTCGGCGATGCCCTTGCAAGACAGCACCGCGCCGATGTCGTAGGCCGCGATAAAGGCGCGCAGCTCGTCGTCGCCGATTTCCGTATAGACCGCCATCTGCGCTATTGCCGCTCCCTGCGACCCTCGACCCGGCTTGTTTGTCGGACAAGGCTCGCATAAAGTCGCGCCGGCCCTAATCGACCAATGACAAGGGGGTCCGCGCGGTTGGCGCGGACAGTAGCAAGGGCCACGGTGGGGAAGAAAGATGGACGCTCCGATCCCAGCGCAAAAGGCGCCCTACGGCGTCGCCGTCGAAGCCGGCAAGCGCTATTTCTGGTGCGCCTGCGGCCGCAGCAAAGGACAGCCTTTTTGCGACGGCTCGCATAAGGGCACCAGCATTACGCCGCTGATGTACACCGCGGAAAAAGCCGGAGAGGTCTGGTTCTGCGGGTGCAAGGCCACCGGCAAGGCGCCGATGTGCGACGGAACCCATAACCGCCTCTAGGCCGAGTCCGATTTTGCGCTCAGGACGGTCCTACGCCGCTGCGGCGCTTGTCGCGGTCTTTGCCGGTGCACTTCTGGCAAGCTGTAGCTGGGTCCCGTTTATCGGCAAAAAAAAGGAAGAAAAGCCGATAAATCCGGCCTGCCCGATCACCGTGATCCTGCACCCGCTCGCCAATACCGCGGTGTTCAACCCGACCGCGCCACCGGGCGATTTGAAGCCGCTTAACGTCGCCTGGTACGGCATTTACAGCGACATCCAGGCGACTTGCACGATGAGCGGCAGCACGCTGCACGCCTCGCTCGATAACGTCATCGTCGCCGAGCGCGGGCCGGCGGCGCGTGGCAACGATGTCGACTTGAACTATTTTGTCGCGCTGACCGGCGCCGATCAGTCGGTCCTCGGCAAGAAATCGTTTTCGGTGCACATCACCGTGCCCGACAAGGAAAAGCGCGCCGGCGTCAACGACCATGTCGAGGTCGCGTTCTCAACCGGCGGACAACCGCTCTCTAACCTCAACATCACCGTCGGCTTTCAGGAAAGCCCGCAGGCGATCGAGTTCTACAAGAATTTCCGCGGCCGCTAGAGCACGATCCTTTTCAGATGGGATCGCGCTCCCAGGCTGGCTTCCGCCATCGAGCGATGCTAAACAGGCTGTGCCGAATGCACGCCCGCAGGAGAGGTCGCGCGTCACCGGGTAAAATCCGGTGAGGGGCGGCGCCGAAGGAGCAACCGCCCCGGAAACTCTCAGGCAAAAGGACTGCAGGCGTTAGGGCACTCTGGAAAGCAGCGGCCGGGCCCGGATGAGACAAAGGGGGCCCCGCCGCTCACCGAAGGAGTAAGCCGGAACCGGTGCCGCTGGCGCCCCCCGGTGAATCTCTCAGGGGAAGCGACAGAGGGGGCATCTCTTGACAGGCGCCATGCGGCTGTCGCGGTGGAGGTGCGCCCGTGGATTCGGACAAGTCGGTAGAGTTGCGGCGCACGCCGCTTCACGCGCTGCATGTCGAACGCGGCGCCAAGATGGTGCCGTTCGCCGGCTACGAGATGCCGGTGCAATACCCGAGCGGGATCATCGCCGAGCATCTCCATACGCGTGCCCAGGCCGGGCTGTTCGACGTGTCGCATATGGGCCAGGTGGCGCTGCACGG
>Ga0335074_10005330_pt1 | contig 17775 bp, 13 predicted proteins | sample Lox_Sample_23_FD_206715 | JGI IMG/M metagenome (GOLD analysis project Ga0335074, IMG submission 206715) | Soil microbial communities from Loxahatchee National Wildlife Refuge, Florida, United States - Lox_Sample_2.3 | ecosystem: Environmental > Terrestrial > Soil > Wetlands | place: USA... | reverse complement strand
ACTTGGATGCACCTTGAAGTGCTTGCCGTGCGATGGGAGTTGGCTTTCGAATTGGCCTGATGTTACTTAAAGGATTCGGACGGCGAGGAGGCTGAACTTTTGGATGCCGACCCATTGTGACTCCTCGACGGCTACCCCGCGGCAGCTACCCCACCCTGAGTCCCCCAGCGTACAATGGCTACTTAAGACTTGAGATACTCGAGATGGGCCAATCACATGAAATTAATGGCCTTTCCTAAAGTGGTTGAATGCGCAAGGCTTGTGATGGAAAAGTAGTGAGAAGTCCACTAATGGTGGTGCGATGGTTTGGAGGGAAGAAATTCACCCTCATTTTGCGCCTTAACCTTAAGCGAGACCTGCGAAGTTCTGCTCGAAGGCCTTGGCAAAACTCAGACTATTTGAGTATCACACGCTATTATAGAGAAAGTGCTTGCTACAGATTGTTTCGACTATTATAAAGGCGTAAAGAACTATTGATTTTCAACGAATAGTCTCAATTTGAACTATGTTATCTTGGTTCTGGAGTTTCGAAATTCCCTTCAACTTCGCTTCTGTAAGATCGTCACAGCTCAATGCTCTATGGATTTAGGAACAAATTTCGACGTTGTAATGACCATTTTATGGTCAGGCAAGGAAGAAGTCAGAACTATATTTTGTTGCTGTGAATTGTAATATGGACGGCGGTCATAGACTTCGTGCCTGTCATTTTGATAAAGGAAACCCGGATCGAAAGGCTACAAAGAGTAATCTAGCCTTCCTCTCTATCCATCTCATCTCTACTCCTCCTGCCATTCGTTCCTCTGGCAGGTCTCCTGCCTTTCAATGTTGCGCCCTTCTTCCCTCTATCCTCATGCAGATTCTTCATCTCGTTTCTCGCATGTCTTTGAGCTTCCTCTACCCTTGCCTTAAACACCATTACTTCTTCCTTAACTGTTTCATACTCCTTCTGCTTCTTCCCAAGCGCCGCCTCGATCCTTAGCCAAACTTCTACATCATATTGTGTCACAAGACTGATCGCATGCCCTGACTTGCCCGCCCGAGCCGTTCTCCCAACTCTGTGAACATAGGTTTTGCTATCAAGAGGTAAGTCGTAGTTGAGGACAATATCAACAGATGGAATATCAAGACCGCGCGCTGCAACATCTGTTGCGATGAGTATTTCACGAGAGCCAGCACGAAACTTGTTCAGCGCCCCAAATCGATTTGACTGTGAGAGTTGGCCGTGGAGTGGGATTGCCCCGAACCCAAGAGTCCGGAGCAGGATTGCAAGCCTTTGTGTTTCGTTTACAGTTCTTGTGAATACAATCGCCGTTTTACCAGCGAACTCATTCATAAGGTAAACCAAGTAGGTGTCTTTGTGCAGATGAGGGATAAATAGGTAACTCTGAAGTAGTGTTGAGACTGTCTGGTATTTGTTGCTGGTGATACTAACTCGAACAGGGTCTCGTAAACTTGCACGTTGAAGGCTTTCGACTTTGGAGCTCATAGTTGCAGAAAAGAGGTATGTCCGACGCTCTCGGGGAAGGACTTTCAGAATCTTGTCGAGGATTGGTCCGAAATCAAGATCCAAAAGTCTGTCCGCTTCGTCCATAACAAGATACTTCAAGGACCGCAAGGAGAATCCCTTCGAGTTTTCGAGATGGTCAAGAAGTCGCCCAGGTGTGGCGACAATAATATGCGGTTTCTTCCCCAGTGCGATTGCCTGCGGTACCATATCCATGCCTCCCACTATGACAGCACATCGGACGGAAATAAGAGAGCCCAGAGCCTCAAACATTTGAGATATCTGATTTGCCAACTCACGTGTAGGCGCAAGTACGAGTCCAAATAGAGGTTGGGGCTTATTGAGGAGGGCTAGACTCATGTTACCATAATGCCTCTGAGGAAGGCCTATATACCATACCTTGCAGGATAGGCAGAGCAAACGCAGCTGTCTTTCCGCTACCTGTTTCAGCAAGCCCAATGAGGTCTCGACCCTGAAGAGCAAGAGGTATTGACTCGGCTTGGATGGGGGTAGGAGATTTGTAGCCAAGCGCGGAACATGCGTCGCAGAGCGAATCAATGATTCCCTAGAACATTGTCAGTAAATGCACTCAAATTTAAACTTTTTGAGGTTACAGACCAGATCTTTGAAAGTCTTTGGCGATTCAGTAGCCTCTGTCTTGTCTTCTGATGCCACATTTGATATTTCTGGATCCGGGGAGCTCGAGGCTGCAGATGCCTGGTCTGATGAAGCCCTCCTCTGGATAGCAGCTGGGACATCTCCTCCAACCTTTCTTCTTTTGACTGATGACATCGTGCTTATATTATTTTGATCTCGATTCCAAAAAAAAAAAAATGTCGAGGAGGTTACGACTTTGAGAAAATCTTTATCGGTTTATCGAGCATCTTCTTCTGATTGGCCAGCCTCGAAATTTATCTAAAAGCTTCAACTTTCTTTGCAACCTCTTTAGAAACAACAACAACATGGCACGAGGACGCACGAAGAAAAGGACGCACGAAGGTGCCAATAATGGACCTGCTGGAAAGGCTGTCAGCGCCAATCAGGTGTCGAAATATCCCAAAAGTATGGTCATTCGAATTGGAGCTGGAGAAGTTGGACCCAGCGTCAGTCAGCTTGTGAAAGATGTACGATTAATGATGGAGCCTGGAACAGCTAGCAGGCTGAAGGAGCGTCGTGCAAATAGATTGCGAGACTACCTGACAATGGCTGGCCCGTTAGGTGTTTCTCATCTACTGCTATTCTCACGGTCTACTTCTGGAAACACGAACTTGCGGCTTGCGCTCACACCCAGAGGGCCAACGCTCCACTTTCGAGTAGAAAAATACTCCTTATGCAAAGACGTCAAGAAAGCCTTAAAGCATCCGAAAGGCAGCGGGAAGGAGTTTCTCACAGCACCATTGGTAGGATCTGTTACACTTCTCCATATGTTCAAATATTAATCAATTTCTAGCTTGTTATGAACAACTTCTTATCTCCTGCTTCAGAGGCCGCTGAATCCACAAATAAGATCCCTCGCCATCTTGAGTCCTTAACAACCACAATTTTTCAGTCCCTCTTCCCGCCCATCGCCCCACAAACTACCCCGCTTTCCTCAATTCGGCGAGTCATCCTCTTGAATCGTGAAATTTCCAAAGAGGCAGAAGACGGCGGCACATATATCATAAACCTACGCCACTACGCAATCACCACCAAAGCAACTGGCCTCTCTCGACCGCTTAGGAGATTAAATGCTGCAGAAAAACTTCTCCATTCTCAGACCTCTAAGAAGAGTAAGAAGGGTGGATTACCTAACCTTGGCAGGTTAGAAGACATAGCAGATTACATGATAGGAGGCGATGGTGGCGAGGGATACATGACGGATGCCACTTCCGGCAGCGAAGTCGATACTGACGCGGAAGTCGAGATCCTAGAGACTACCGCTAGGAAAGTCTTGTCTCAAAAAGCGAGACAACAACAGCAGCAACGCACCGCCAACGTCAAAGGCAAGGAGAGAAGTGCATCGAACGGTGTTGAGAAGCGCGCCGTGAAGCTAGTTGAGCTTGGTCCACGATTAAAGCTACGCATGACGAAAGTCGAGGAGGGCGTATGTACTGGAAAGGTGATGTGGCACGAGTACATACACAAGTCCAAAGAGGAGTTAAAGGAAATGGATAAAGTATGGGAGAAACGGAGACGGGAGAAGGAGGAGAGGAAGAGGATACAGAAAGAGAATGTGGAACGGAAAAGGAAGAGCAAAGGACTAGGGACAAAAGATGGAGATGAAGAAGATGAGGACGTGGACATGGATATGGATGAGTGGGATAGTGAAGGACTAGAGGGAGATGGAGAAATGGAGTTGAATGAGAAGATGGAAGAACAAGGCGCGTGGGAGGATGAGGAAGAGGAAATTGCTGCAGGCTGAAAGATACCCTGCCACAGAATCAAATGAGATCTGGCAGGTCTAGATGCCAAACAGTGGCCAAAGGGAGAACTCTGAGGCCAGCACTTATTGTTACATGGAGAAACGCTTGAGGTTCCATCAGCGAGAGTTGGGTGACTAAATGTATGAGGGCTTTAGACAGCCTTTGCAAAAGCTAGCAACAGTACCAAAAATTTCCGGCCCCATGAAATGGGTTAACCCAAAAGTTGGTAGATGAAACATCAAACTGAAAAAAAGATTACTTTGTATGAACGTTAGCATATAACTAGTTTATGCTGATGATAAGCGCTTCATGGACGTCTTTCATAGCCGAGCATGTTCTTCGTACACCTGGTCTTCTGTTGTGTCAAGGGTAGTGATGCTTGTAGTACTTTGTATCAGCTTTTGAAACATGAGACCTTCTATTTCTTCGCGACATGCCACCGTCTGTGATATTGTATAGGAGGATATGTAACTAACCAATAAACATGCTTACATGCAGGACCCCTAACAAGGCAAAGACTCAGCCACGATGTTGGAGAGGGCAAGGTAAGCGGGGTGAAGACTCTCCGTACTTGTTGTTGCCTAGATCTGTCAAATTAAAAGATAAGTAGCAAAACATCCCGTCATCGTGTACTCTTGTATTCAGTTCGTGCTTGTTTCGTGCCGATCTCGACATCCGGATACAAAACCTCGTCTCCGTGGCCTCAATTGGAAGGTAATCTACGGGCCATTTCGTTTTTGACTACCTGATCAGACACGACATTCAGCATGGGGAACCCAAAGTTAAAGTCGAAACCGCCGCCAGTTACTTATAGGGACGAGCCTGACCACGCCAATACAGCGTCAATGTCCTCAGCTGTGCTATTGAGCGACATTGAGTACCCGGAAGAGGAGACGCCATTGTCAGAAGGCTTCCCTGAAGACGAACTTCCAGCTTACAGCGATGTTGCTCATCAACCTGAGACATCTCCACACAGCGACCCAATATCGTGAGCAAGCATCTTGTGCCAATCCGCTGTGATATAATTCTAACATTTCAACAGCTACCTTGTGCCACCACCTCTTCCACAATCCTCAGTATCCCATAATCAAAAGGTCACGAGATGCCATTACCCGCTCTACTCCCAAGATCCTGCGACCCTGGAGGCTATGATTAGAGAACAAGCAGCATACCCTCCAAACTATGCTATCCGCCTTCGAGGCACTCATACCGAGACGTTCAGGACTCGTCACAATAAGACGGAGAAAAAGACCGTTGTAGACTTTGATATTAGAGTCAACATGACCCACCTTCTCGTTTGTCCAAATCCCATTCATGCTACAGACACTCGTCCTTGCGACGTACCTCCAATTCAGCCTCAAACCCAAGAGCCACCACAAGAGTACTCAACCCCAAGCTGCAAATATATCAAACTCCTTGATCCTGGCGAAAAGGGATATCGTGGCACAATCATTAAATCTCTGAACGGTTCCTCCGACCCCGAAGTCTCTACATCACTTACTTCTTGGTGCAATGCCTATGTCTCTGATCCTAGTACTGTCAAGAATTTTGTTCTTCGTCGGCAAATCGTTCATCACGACGCCGAACGCCTCAAGGTTCTATGCCAAGATCTTGTCCACAAAACTGCTTACCGTGGTCATACATCCATCACGTTCGAAACTACTTATGAGAAGGTCGTAGTCTGCTCTCCTTGCTTTATTAACAAATGGCGATTCAGCAGCATACTATTCTGGGTCTTCCTTGTAACCTTCCTCTGGATCTTTACCTGGCCCATCCTCTTCTACTCCACCAAACGCTACGAAGTGGTGACGGCAATCTTCCCATATAGGCTGGACCCCACACAAAATCGCGCGTCAAGAGCACTTGTTCAAAGTGAACATGAGTTTTTTGAAGAATGGAAGCAGGCTATAACCAGAGCAGTCCTTGCTCAGCATCAAGGTTGGGTGGATGGGATTTATAGAGAGGAAACCACTCAGATGGCGTGTTCAGGGAATACGATGATGACAGTGCAAAGCACTCAAAATAATTTACAGGGTTTGGTGGCTGGGGCAGTAAGAGTCGCTCTAGGTATACCTGCTGCAACAGGGTGGGGAGCAGATTCTTAGATGTTTGGAATTAAGCCTGGTTCTCAATGAATCTTTTATTTATATTAGTTCCCCTGTTCACCTTTCTTTGATTGGTGTCGGGTTTGCTTTTAGCATTGAGCAATAATTTAGGAATATTTTGTACAGATGATTGAACAGGATTTTCTTTGGCATAGCAAAGAGCTAGCTAAACATCTACACATATTGCATATTTAACATTACAAGCTTCATGCATGTCTCTGACCTGGAGGTGGTAGCTTATCGTTACCAGCCACCTCGGCCATCGTCGTTATCCAAAGACGCGACTGCGCCACATGTGCTCAACGGATCACACCCCTTAATTCGGCAGTACGGTATTACATCTTTGATTTAAGTAGATATTTCGTCGAGGAACAATCACGCCGAAGATGATATTCTTCAATGACTCTCAAGCTTCTCGTAGTCTCGATATTCCGGCGGAGGATCTTGCAACGCTTCTTTCTCCGAGTACCCCGCCTATCAGCTCTGCCTCCCAAATCCGCGTCAAGGGCCCGATTCCATATCTTCGGCTTCCCTCTCAACAAATCTCAAGTCGTTGTTGATAGAATCAAGAATGAATCTGCCTATGGACAGCTCTATGACCGCCCTTGGGCGCAGCATATTAGATTAATCAGGCTCCTCCCATCAAAACATTATGAGGCACCTATACACTGCGAGATATTTCGCGCTTCATTGAACAGGAATCCTGATTATGAGGCTTTATCATATGCTTGGGGCGATCCTAAGATTACTTCGCCAGTCTACTTGGAAGGGGTCAGGAGTCATGTGACTACGAATCTAGGGCAAGCTCTGCGGCATCTTCGATATGAAGATCGTGAGAGGATCCTCTGGGTTGATGCTCTGAGTATCAATCAGCGAGATGTGAGGGAGCGGAACTCCCAAGTGAGGAAGATGCGGAGCATTTATATGAGTGCTAAGAGGGTGCTGGTGTGGCTGGGCTTGGAAGAGGATGCGAAGGTAGCCTTGGATTTCTGCAAAGAACTTCAGAAGATCCGGCGTATGGAGGTCTCGGAAGTATACGGGGAAGCGGGTCTTGAGGAGTCTGAGCATCCTTATGATCCGTGGGCGGTCTCGTCGCGATATGGTAAGGACGAGCTGAAGTGGAAGGCTTGCGAAGCATTATTTACTCACCGGCCCTGGTGGTCACGAACTTGGATCATACAAGAAGTCTTACATGGAGGAAGAGTGGACTTTCATATGGGAAAGGTTGTTGTATCTCTGGGCGAGCTCCAGGGTCGATATAGGATGTATATGACGATGAAGGCTCGCGCTGATCGAGCCGATATCTCATATTCTATAGACACTCAGCTTGACAAGGCAATAGCTTATGCTCTGAGTAAGGAAGAAAGAGAAAAATCTAGCCACCGAGAAGAGGATCCACAATCAAGAAGAGAGGGTGTGAATTTAGGGGGAGATATTGTCTCGTCTGAGAAGGCGACCAACATTTCTTCTCGACGCGCCCTAGTAGTGAAGCAGGAAGATCTTCCACTTGCGAATTACCAAGCAGTCGATAGCGAAATTAGTTCTAAAGATGCTCTTCAACGCCGTGAAGTCGCCCTCCTTTTCGACAGTAGCTTCAGATATTTCAAAGGCCTCAACAGCATCGTCAGCCTAACCCTAATCGCCGAAGCCCGTGAGACCATCGGCCCCGGCAAACAAATCTTCTCCTGGGACGGGCCTTCCAAATCCTACACTCTCGCCGAACTTCTCCGTATGTTCCGTGGCCAACAAGCCAGTGACCCGCGGGACAAAGTCTATGCGTTCATCGGCATGGCCTCCGATGGCTGCGGTATCCCTATCGACTACAAGTACTCCAAACGAGCGGTCTATCTCCGCACAGCCCGAATGCTACGTTTGCATTCCGGCCTCTTATCCATGCTCCTAGCCGTTGAGTCTCCAGATCGCCCCGTCGTGAGTGGTCCAGTTCTGCCTTCCTGGGTCCCAGACTGGACGACCAAGCAGATGCTAATCCCACGCTTCATAGAAGAACTCGCCAGCGAATTTTCCGCAAACAGGGGCCTCTCCGTCACTGATGTGCAGTACTCCTCCCCCTCTCCGTCGTCAAATATCCTTGTAATAAAAGGCCTCTACATCGGTGTCATAACAGGAATGCACGTCACCCCTCTCCTGCACGACGGCGAAGCAGACGATAAGATAAACCTCATTCGCTACGATCGTAGCCCATATAAGCGCCACAACCTCTCACCCTCCCAGCTCGAGCCGTGGCCTCCCCCTGGCGTCTCCGAGGCTGTGAATCTGTCGAATACTAGCTGGGGGCCTTGGTGGGCCGAGATCGGCGATATTATTGTCGTCGCTGCGGGCAGTGCGGTGCCACTCGTGCTGCGGCCTGCCCGCTCCACCGAGTGTAACTCGGAGCAAGGCCTGCCAACGTACCTCCTAGTAGGCAGCTCCCTGCTCATTGACTCGCAACTGCGCACCATAGGCTTGGCGGAGAAGCTGAGTGGCGAGCCTGGCTTTTCGAGGATTATGTTTGGAAGTGCGTGGGATGGCGTGTTTCGAGATGGCATTTTGAAGGAAGAGGAACTGGAGGAGTTTTCGCTTGTTTGATGTGGTTTATGCGGCTATATATTTGGGGATTTAATGCGAATATATGTAAATTCATCTGGACATGGAGAGATATAAATACCTTTGCTTCATGGTTAGATGGTGTATATATCAGCTCGAGGTGGAATGGGATCAGTGATGGGGTAATATGTAGGAGAATAGAACGAGAATGAAGGCTCAGACCTCAAAAACCAATTCGGAATGCGGTGGAATGTACCATCCTAAACACTACTATGAATTATAGCACGAGTGTACTGGCTCGCAACATGCGCATGTGCCTATAAACCAAACACCGTTCTGTCACAGTCTGAAATTCTGTTGTGTGTCTTCTTGACGTCCACATAGTTGTCCTAAGGCAGGATGTAAGTGAGCTATAAGACCGTACAAAAATCTCAAGTACTGTATTCTTGATATTTAACAGCTATCTCTACATAACATCACCCGCCATACCATAGCCAGACCTGACACAACCCGCCCAAGCCAACGAAGGGGCAAGCTCATAATTCGACATCTGTTCACTAGCGGCTTAGGGTTTCCCACATCATCGAAGCGCCTAACTTTTAGACCATCCTTCAGCCCTCCGTCCCGCTGCTCCTGAAAGCAGCGCAAAGCGCTGCATAATGATGCGTCAAATCCAGTACATTCTGCGGTAGACTCGTAGCCTGAATCATACTCCTAACCTTCACCGCTCCCTCGTCCTCAATGAGTGTCCTGACCGTCCATAGCAGCTCAGGACTAAATTCCGAATACCACCGATATTGCCATGTAACCAATCGGATAACAGCCGCAACAGTCTCCCTTATATTTTTCTCCCTTTCAAACTCACGCAAGATACCTTTGAGTGCTTTAGGGCTGAAGCGGATGGTGAGACACGCGCGGTAGGCTTCAGCTGCTTCGTCAGAATGATGCAGCCGGGCGGCAAGGGAGCCAAGTATTTCCCACTCTTCGGCAGATTTCTTGTATTGCATCGATTGGGCACGGTATTGGGCCATTTCTGTACGCCAGATTGTGTAGATACGCAGGTCTTCATAGAGGACCATGAAGAGGCTGTCAAGCCATCGCTCGCACAGGCGCTTATTATTGAAGCGCGTGAGTTGCTCTCCAGAAGCATGGGTCTAAATCTATATCAGCTCAGAAACACAAATACGTGGGAATCGTAGTCTTACTTCTTCATGAGAGCCTTTTACTTCGTCCTTATCTATGGTATTCTCTGGCTTCTCTACAGAGTCTTCTGATTCAGCTATGGTCTTCTTGTCAATCGTACTCTCCACGCCATTCATACTATCCGCAATGGTGTCTCCATCTATCGAGCCGCTTGCATTTGTGTCCTCATCTTCAGCGTTTACATCACTTCCGTTCGTTGGTGGGTCAGGAGTGCCTCTTAGAACGTCCGTACTGGCGTTCCTCCTGCTGGTCTCTTCGATCGGTTGCTTCTCACTTCGATACTCTTCCTCCATAACGAATACATTACTTCGGATCTTCAATAATTGATCCCAACCGATCTTTGCCGTCATCTCAGTAAGGATGCTGTATGCATGCTTGAATGTGCCCTTGTATTGTGCCGCCCGTAGTCCCATTAAACTTGGATGTACTTGCTCTCCATATCTCGATTCTGGCTCGCTGTCTATTTCATCAAGGCGTGTCTCTGGTAACGTGGGAAGATGGATATCTCTGGGCTCTGGCATCCTTGGCTCGTCTTTATCTTGGTATGTAAACATAGGGCATGAGTTCAGAGTCGTCAAAGCATTTTCCCAGTCCTCCATGGCAACATAGATCTCCGCAAGTCTAGCCCAGGTGCCAAATTCGCTAGGCGCAGCGATAGTGCTTCTCTCTGCACAACCCAAGGCCATCTTGAGTCTCTCCTCTTTCAGCTCCGGAAATGCAGGACTCAAAGCTTTCTTTTTGAGAAATTCAGCCTGCGTGTCGAGCATCACATAATCCATTGGCGAGTGTTGCACGGACTGATGGAGTACACGAACCCCTTGAACTTCTTCGTTGCCCATGAATAGAACCTTAGCCAAAAGAGATGAGACTTCAACATTCTTAGTTCTTAACTTCTCGAACAGATTTATGCCGGAAGCGAAGCGCCCTGTAGTGTGGAAGTACTTTAAAAGGCCGGTCGTTAGATGATTCGAAACATTATTCGGTACTTGAACCACTGAGTCTGACCCAAGTTGCCATCCTAAAATCATGTCAGTTCTGATCCATACCAGATAGCGCATACGACTATACCTCTGAAGAAAAGTTGTTCCGCTGCTTGAAGAAATTTGTGTTCTGTCTCCGTATTAGTCACCGGATTGAACCGCCGCACTCCCATAATCTTCCTGATTGTATCACCGCTTCCGTCGTCTGCGTAAGCATAAGCTCTAAGAACACTACAAAGATACGTCTCGAGCCATAATTCGTCCGTTGCATGACCTTTATCCCCTCGCTCGTCTATGTAGTAGCTTTCGACCCTTCCAGGTATCGTAGCCTGAACCCGCATGTCAAGTCTTGAAAACGCATTGTAGCAGCTATGAGTCTGTCAGCTACACCAGGTCTCCAAAGAGAGTTCTCCCATACCAGTATATGCCTTCGGTAATCTTCGTCGTCGTTCTGTCGAAAGCAGTGTATGTTAGAGTGTTGATGTAGGCAGCTAAGCTTGCTGAGGAAGAAGCGTCGACGCCTGTAACGTGATGGTAAATGCCGCTCTGCCGGTCAGCAAAAGTTAGCCAAAATTGATGATACAACCCCCTTTGTTGCCAACGTACCTGCTTGCCAGGATTCCTAGGCGCTACCTTGATCAGATGTACTAGATCTGGAGGGCCTAATTCTCGTAACGTGGACAATGCTTCAGATCGAGCTTCAATTGATTCGTGAAGGCTTTCTTCAGTGAGTCTGAGGGCATATGTTAGCTTGCTGCTTATGAGGTTGTTTTAGTAAATGCCGAAAAGTCAGGGCGCATTTGCTTGCGTGGCTTTCTTCAGATTCAGTCCCAGCATTCAAGTTGTTCTGGATGCTTATCAAGAATAGTCAACAGAAAACCGGTTAGATCTAAGTTGGACGTGTGCTCTGCAAGGCCATGAACTGTTTCAATGGGATCAAACGTACTCTGGCACAGCTGGCGCAACCATTTTGTATCAGTACGAGCTGAAAGTGTTGTGAGCATCGAAGAGGGTTTCAGCCCAGATTGAAACGACCTCAACTCAATCCTATAATCTCAAATCCATGGGATTATAGTGCTATCGAGAGCTGTTAATTACTTGTTTGTTGTGTATGTATCTCAATAGTGAGTGCCTATTATTTCCAAATATGTAGCTTCTTTGCGCACGGTCCACGGCGTGGAGGACCCTGGTCGATCACGTGGTTCTGGATGTTGAAGGCTTTTCTCCTACCACATCTTGACTTACGAAAAGCCGCGTGTAAATTGCTTGATACTGTTTGTTTTTGAGGTAAATGTGAATTAAACGAAGTTCGCTGACGTATCATGCAAATACTAACGTTGAATTTGCACTATTTCTAAACTTGCCCCGAGTTATATTACAAATGCGTGGGCCAGGCACATTCCATGATCAATTCGGGGTATCCGCCATTGTAATACGCCGCTAAATGCATATATCATACAGCACATGATCCTCACTCACACATCTTGTCCTCAACATTGCTCAGTACCTGGAGCCGGTGCGTTCCCCGTACCACCCTCTGAGCCGCTATTGGTAGCAGTATTCTTCAGATTAGGAAACATTGCTTGTGGCTCCTCTTCAACATCCGGCACATCACTCAAATCGCTTTCATCATCAGCACTATCATGAAGGCTCCCCGGTGCAGAGCTTTCAATTCCACCCTCGTTGGTCTCCTGCTCTCTCAACGCAGCGGTGGCTCTAAGTTGCACTGGACCAGTCAAAGGACTTCTAATATTTGTCCCCATTGCCATAGATTGATCACTGAGTCGTGCACGCGAGGGAGCAAAAGGCCGCAGGGCTTCAGGCGCTCGTGTGACGGCTGCTTCTGCTCGGCGCAGGATTTCACGGCGGCTGACGCCTTTGCTCCGTGGACGAGCTATTTCGGGAAGAGGTGCAAAGTGCATCATGCTACCAGCGCCATCCATATTGCTGACTAGGTTGTTGAGACTCATCGGACCATGAGTTCGAGGTTCGTTGGTAGGTGATGGCGGCGGCGGCGGCGGAGCTACGCGCGGCAGATTGACGCCCACACATAAGAATAGTGTTGCCCAAGCATCGATGATCAAGTCATCAATAGCCGCGGATTTCACCAAGTTCGCGTTGAGCTTTTTAAGCTCCGAAGCTTCTCGCAGACAATCAAGAGCTGGATGAGACGTCGAAGGGTCATTGCACCGCGTTTCAAGCGCATCTGCAATCGATGAAAAGTCTTCTGATGGAAAGGACTTTAAGGGTTCATCCTGATTGGGGGTAATGTCGCCTGCACGGCGCAGGAGTTTGATGTAAATGGTGCAACACTCGGTCCAAACTTCCGTGAAGTGATAGTAGTCGACCTGCTTCTTTCGAACTCGTTTTACCAAAGCCTCCATGTTTGACTTATCTTCCAATACCAATAATAGCTTGATCATGAATCTCACGTAGCGCTCCATGTAGACACAATGTCTCCCTGGTCGTTCGAACTCCGGCTTCCACACTTGGACTACCATTGTCTTTGTAAACATCGATTCTTTTAGCTCCGCACGGGCAGCGTTGGCCTGAGTATAATCCGGCTCATTATCAGGGCATAATATGCAAGCTGTTCGGTAGATCATGCGATGGTGCCAATTCGACTTGTCAGCGTTCCGTAGATGGCGTATGCTCTCAAGGATGAATCTTTCCCAGCTATCGCTGACATCAACGTATTCGCCTCTTCGAATTGCATAAGGCTGACGTTGAAGAAGATTAGCAGCTTCTTGAGGCTCGAGACCACCATGTATAACAAGCTTGTGTGCAATGGACATAAGCTTGTAGTGCGGCTCAAGAATTGGCTCTGAACGACTGTCTCTTGGCTTTGGGACAGTTTCAATCGCTCTCACGAAAGCGTTAATGACAGCGGCCATAGTTGGCCGAGTACGTTTTGCTTGCTCATCAAACTCGTCGTTAAACTTGTACATCTTCCAAAGGCACTTTCCAAGCAGATAGTGACTCCTGCGACGTGTCAGTGTTGGAACTATATCAGTTTATTTCGAGTACTCACGTCCAATTGTTGGGCATTTCTCTAAGCGCACGCTGCAATAAACCAGCCGCATAACGCCATGCCTTGAATGGGGTCATCTCAGGAGGCGTTTTCTTATACATTCCCTGTGGGCCACTGAAATGCCTTTCGAACTCATCCATATAGAACGCTTCCATTTTGAATGGTTCGCGTGATGACGAATAAATGCGGGTGGCAAAATCGTGGTACATCTCGGATAACTTGCTTGCTGTTTCGAAACTCGAGTCTGCCGTCCGTACGGCCGTCGATAAAGCCATGATGTAGCAATGAATGGATGAGCGTTGAAGCTGAATCAGAGGACCTCGCTCACCATTAAGTTTTTCGGCGGACCACATTATGTCTTCTTCCAACTCAGAATCAAAGCACTGTGCTAATCTATACCATGTTTCCCAGAGGTCGGATGTGAACTGCAACTGGAGCCGGAAGAATGTCGCAGCCACTTTGAGATCATCTGTGGCACCTGGCGAGAGGCGCTTCTGGGAACGAAATCTGGTTAGAGCCAACATTCCATGAAGGAAATACCAGCCCTTGTCGGCTAGTGGTGACTCCGGGGTGATGACTGGAATCGAGTCGACACGGACCTGACCCCGGAAGGCTTGCATCATACGAAGAGGTTGAAGCGGAGACTTGAGGTATTCGGTGTAGTTGCGAAGGTTGTGTTGCATTTGAGGAGTTATTTTAGCAGCTCCAATTGCTTGTTGCATCTTTTCAATTGTAGGTCGAAGCTCAGCTTTCAATAGGTCTTTCATTGCCATACCATTGGCCAATGCAATGACCCGATCTGAGATGGCAAGTGTTGTCCGCTTGTCAAGGGGTTCAGTGGGGCAAGCATGATCCAGCAGCTCACATACTCCAGCCCCTAGTCGAACACCATATAGGTCAAAGAGAACCTGGCCAATATAGTCTTCCCACCTTTCTATAGCTTTCATGCGGACTAGCTCGACCTTCATCATTTTGAGGAAGATCTTATTAGACACCTTGCAAATTTTACGGAGACCTAATGAATAGTGAACTGTTGCCATGTAGTCGGCAAGATCGCTGTCGATAGTAGGGAATGCGTCGCGGTTCTGAGCCATCCCATCCTTAATAAGAGTGTATAACAATGCCCAACTGCGAACTTGCATCTCCCGCAATTTGATTAGTGCTGTACCAAAAGTGCCCTGTGGAGAATATGCGGGAGTACGTGGCAGTTGCACCATGCCAACTCGAACGCCATCCTCGAAGATTGAGGCACTATGAAGAAGTCGCGATAGCTGTGCAACTGCTGAAGTTGTAGATTTGATATGCGTATCGTCAATGATTTCAAAAGCGGTCTGATCGTTCAGTGCAAGAGTTAATGACTTGACTAATAAATCATCGAGAGTTTTTAACCACGCAAGCAGTGAGTGCTGACGAGATTCAATAGAACCATCCACGTAAGTGGGCGATCGAAGATCAGCCACAATGATTTCGAGACTCTTGAGATGACAGGAAAAGACCTTCGTGGTGTAATTGATGCTTTGATATGCTTCTCTTAATCGTTGCCAGAGAAACAAGCGCAGAGAAGTACTGCCACCTTGTAGAAACTTCCACATGTCTCTTAGTCCGACAGGAACAGTAGGTGTCGTGTCTCCTGCAGGGCGGGGTGATTCTTCGTCATCCATTTGTGAGTTGGTTGTCTCGGTAGCAGAGGAGATGCCAACCGATTGCGGGTCAAGGACGGGCTCAAGGGTTTCGATTATTGCTAGAGGGTCGGATTTATCTGACTGAAAAAGGTTGAGGAAGAAATCCATACTAGTCAGCCTTGACATCTCGCGATCTGCAGCGGCAGCAGAGATTTCTGGCATGACAGCATTGTTCTGCAGTTCAATCCTCGGATTTCCCGACTCCAGAAGTAGCATCTGGAGATCATTCCAACAAGATATAACGTGCTCGCGACTCGTTCCATCTACCATACTTGCGAAGAATGCAGACGCCCAAAGGTACCTGAACGTTAAATTGTCTACTGATCTGTCAACTCCCTGCGCAATAAGATCAGATGCGAAAATGCTCCATCGATCAAGAGACTCCTTCTCCTTTATCCGCGTGGCAAAATTAATGACGCTTTTTGGATCGGTAATACTGGCATATATGTCCAGATGAACCTCGAACAGCATCTGTACCAGACTCTCAAGTTGAGCGCGTACATTAGCGTCATCGTTTAATAGGAGATGCTCAGCTTGATCTTGAAGCCGTTCAAATATTTCAGCATCTAGGAGATTGATGAGCCTACAAACGGTGTGCTTCAGGAGATCGGGCCACAAGTTGCGAGTATAAGTAGGGTGAATTATCGTGAGAAATTCATATGCCACGTCTTGCAGTGTTAGCCACTTTTCATTGATTCTGTCCACAAAGTCTGCCAGGCCGGCGTCCCGAGTAATTGGCGGATGTTCGCTGGGCTTTTTGATACCCATCTTAGAATGCTCAAGGAAGGCAAGGAGTCCTGCGTTCGCGCCTCCATTGGAGGATCCGAGAACATCTAGACCCCCTCCACTCATGAGGGCCGATGCTTTATTGTCGGTCCAAGATCGCATCACATCTCGGAGGTCTTTGATTGCGGTGTTTTGAAGCTTATCACTTCGGTCAACAACAGTGTCCGATGAAATGGCTTCTTGTAGGTCCTCAATGGTGCCTAGGTCGCTAATATCAAATTTTTGCAGCAATGTACTAATGTAATTAAACACATGCTCATCTGCCTGCCGAACCTCCGCAAGTTGTTCTTTGAACTGAACGGTAGAGTCGATGGGAGTGCCATCCGTACCAATTGCATCTCTGTTCCGGATTCGCTTGCTCCTCTTCTGGCCACCGGTTTCCTCGTCTGGAGCTTCTTGAATGCCAGCCACAGATTGGGAGCGCTTTCGACTGAGGCTAGATTCTGGTTCGCCATTGTTGTCATTGCTGTTTGCTGAGGAAGGTTCAGCCTGGTCATCGTCATCTTTCTGCGGATTCTGAGTAATCAACGTTGTGAAATTGCCGGCACTATTGTTGTTGGATATTTCTGCCTTTGTAGAAAATCCTGAATCGCTTCGTTGCACCTGCCGAACCTTGAGCTCTGCAGGGGAGACGAGCGTCTCAGCCATGTCGCAGTCTACGTCTGGCAAAGTTATGATAGCACTAGTGCCGCTGCTAGAATGTATCATACAAGCCATCCAAAGGGCCTCGCCAAACGCACACCATGATCGATCAGCTAGTTCAACCACTATGCGAGGTTCCTGAATATCACCTGGGTGTGTAGGCGCCTTTTCAAAATCCTGGTTGAGATCAGGAAGAAATGGATATGGATCTATATATTTCCTTAGTGCCGCGCTCATTGTCTTTTTGTTGTATGGTGCCATAATTGGATGAGATAGCGCCACCTCGTCTGACAGAACCTCCAAATGTTCTTTCAACTGCATACCAGCAAAGCCTTCCTCAATACCTGTCGGCTCTACTTCTCCCTGTGTAGGATCGTCATCAACTTCAACTGCAGCTTCAAGACAATACCTGGCAATAGTCCGACTGCCAAGAAGTGCGCCAACACGAGCCGCTCGTCTCCATAACTCTGTGTCGGACTCATCACGGGCTAAAGCTTGGCAAAATTGAAAGAGTGCTCTGTGAGCTTCAGGCAGTAGCAACTCTTTGGGCATGCTATGGCCTCCTCGCATCTGGTACTTAAGGCAATCCATGATGAACTGTCCATGGTTCTTGTATGCTAGGTATAAAATCTGTGGGAGCGTGCTTGGTGATCCATCGGAACTAGAAGCGGCGAGGTCTAACCCTATACTGTAAGAGAAATCTGGCTCGGTATCACCATGAGAGTCATCTGATCTTGTAAACTCTGTAATGCTCTCTGGATATCGGAAGATCTCTGATTTGAATAGCGCATCGTAGCTTGCGGCAGCTTGATCATAGTATTTTGGTCCTTGAGAGTGTAGTTTCAAGGCATTTTGATATAATTTCAAAGCTTCCTCGATCTAATGAAGGTTAGCTA
>Ga0335074_10005328_pt1 | contig 17781 bp, 19 predicted proteins | sample Lox_Sample_23_FD_206715 | JGI IMG/M metagenome (GOLD analysis project Ga0335074, IMG submission 206715) | Soil microbial communities from Loxahatchee National Wildlife Refuge, Florida, United States - Lox_Sample_2.3 | ecosystem: Environmental > Terrestrial > Soil > Wetlands | place: USA... | reverse complement strand
GAATCCCGCCTTCCGGTAAGCGCGGATCCCGGCGGCGTTGAACGGGGCCACGCTGAGCTGAATGCGGTGCAGCCCCATCTCGCGGAACCCGTAGCCGACGATGACGCGCATGGCGTCCGTGCCGTAGCCACGGCCGATGTACTCACGGCCCAGGGCGATGCCCACCGTCGCGCACCGGTCCTTGGCTTGAGCGCCCCACAACCCGATGTTGCCGATCAGCACCGGCGGATCATCGAGTGTCTCGATGGCGAAGCCGAGGTCGCCGTCCTGGTTCGCGCTCCACTCCTCGATGCGCTCCTTCGCCGCGGTCTCCGACGGCGGGGCCACCCGGCCCGACAGCGTGGCCATGCGCCCGGGGTCCATCGCCCACTTCGCCAGGGCGGGCAGGTCGTCCTCACGCACGCCGCGCAGCCGCACCCGCTCGCCGACGAGGATCGAGTCGCCGTACCCGAATGCGCCGGAGGCATCGGTGAGTTCGGTCATGGGGGCTGATTTCAGATCGAAACCAGGTCGCACACGAAGATGAGGGTCTCGCCCGGCGCGATCGCGTGCCCGGCGCCCCGGTCGCCGTAGGCCAGATCCGGCGGGATGACCAGCTGACGGCGGCCGCCGACCTTCATGCCCTGCACGCCCTGATCCCAGCCGGCGATGACCCGCCCGGCGCCGAGCTGGAACTGCAACGGATCACCCCGGTTCCAGCTGGCGTCGAATTCCTCCCCGGTGGAGTACGCGACTCCGACATAGTGAACCTTGACCAGGTCGCCTGGGCGTGCCTCGCGGCCGTCCCCTTCCCAGATGTCGGTGATCTGCAGTTCGGCCGGCGGTTCGCCGCCGGGAAAGTCGATCTCCGGCCTGGTGATACTCATGCTCGCCCTCTCCTTGAGTTGCTCTCAACCGGCGGCCCGAGCCGTCAGTCACCGCCCGAGCCTATGCGGCCAGCAGCACGCCGGCGGCCATACGGCGTTACCATCGCCGAAACGGGAGTGAGGAGTGCGGTGACCCCGTCACAGTGGCGGGCGGCCAAGCGGTCCGCCCGGGTCCTGGGCCGCCAGATGGCCTATGTCGAATCGGGGACCGGGCGGCCCATCGTACTGCTGCACGGCAACCCCACGTCGTCCTACCTATGGCGGGCGGTGCTGCCTGCGGTGCGGGGCCTGGGCCGGTGCATCGTCCCGGACCTGATCGGCATGGGCGATTCGGACAAGCTCGACGCGGGCGAGCGGGACCGGTACACCTTCGCCTGCCACCGGGAGTTCCTGGACGCCTTGCTCGAGGTGCTGGGCGTGAGCGGCGATGTGGTCTTGGTCGGGCACGACTGGGGCAGCGCCCTGGGGTTTGACTGGGCGCGCCGCCACCCGGGGCAGGTCCGGGCCATCGCCTACATGGAGGCCCTGGTCCGCCCCGTCGCGGGGTGGGAGGAATGGCCCGCCAATGCCCGGTCGATCTTCCAGCGGCTGCGCTCTGCGGCAGGCGAGGAACTGATCTTGGACCGTAACGTGTTCGTCGAGCGCATTCTGCCCGCCTCGGTCCTGCGCCCGCTCACCGAGCACGAGATGGGCGAGTACCGCCGCCCGTTCGCCGCCCGCGGCGACGGCCGGCTGCCCACCCTTATCTGGCCCCGCCAGATCCCCATCGCCGGACAGCCGGCCGACGTCCACCAGGCCTGCGCCGCCTACGCCGCCTGGCTGGCTGCCTCGACCGGGTTGCCCAAGCTGTTCATCAACGCCGAACCGGGCAGCATCCTGACCGGCGCCGTCCGGGACTTCTGCCGCGGCTGGCCCGACCAGGCCGAGGTGACAGTGCCCGGCATCCATTTCCTCCAGGAGGACTGCGGCGCCGAGATCGGCCGGGCCATCGCCGCCTGGCTGCGGCAGCTACCCGACGACTAGGGCCACTGCTTCCGCGTGAATCATCCGCCAGGGGTGACGGCCCTTTCGTCGTTCTTGGCAGACTTGTCGTAGTGGTGCTCCGCGGACGCCGGGGCCCGGAGGGAGACTGGCTATGAGCATCGGCCCGGTGGAATATTTGATTCTCGGCTTCCCGGACAACAAGTTCACCGGTCAGATCGTGCCGGAGCTGGCCAAGCTCCTCGACCGCGGGCTGGTCAGGATCATCGACCTCACCTTCATCAGCAAGGACGCCGCCGGCCGGGTGGAGGTGGTCGAATACGACGCTGTCGAGGAGCTGGCAGCGTTCGCCGGCCTCGACGCCGAGGTGGGCGGGATTCTCACCGACGAAGACATCGCCTACGCCGCCCAGAGCCTCGAGCCGAACTCCTCAGCAGCGCTGCTCATCTGGGAGGACACCTGGGCGGCCCCGTTCGCGGCAGCAGTGCGCAACGCAAACGGAGTCATCCTCGAGGGCGCACGAATCCCGCGCGAGATCATCGAACAGACGATGAGCACCCTGGCCGACGCCCTCGACTGAGATCGACCAGCCCGCACCATCCGCGCCGAGCGGCCCTCCCGCCCACGGCACCAAGACAACAGGAGGCGATTGATATGCCGTTGCGACGTCGACCCATTGCGCGAATAGCGACCACCGCGGTCGTGGCCGGGACCGCAGCCAACATGGGAGCCAGGTCCGCGCAGCGGAGCGCCGCGGCCGCCCAGGCCCAGGATGCCCCGCCTGACCTTGCCCCGGCAGATGAACCTGCCGCAGCCGAAGCCGCCGAGAGCCCGGAGATCGAACAGCTCAAGCAGTACGCCGCCCTCAAGGACCAGGGCATCCTCACCGAGGAGGAGTTCGCCGCCAAGAAGGCACAGATCCTGGGGCTCTGACCTCGCGACGGGCCGCCTCAGGGGTCGAGCAGGCCGGCCTGGTACGCGGTGATGACGAGCTGTACCCGGTCCCTGGCCCCCAGCTTGGCCAGCAGCCGGGCGACGTGAGTCTTGGCCGTGCCCGGGGCGATGTACAGGGCGGCGGCGATCTCCGCGTTGGACATGCCCAGGCCCACCAGCCTGAGGACCTCGCGTTCGCGGCTGGTGATCCCGGCCAGCTCCTTAGGTCTGCGGTCTGAACGGGGCTGGCCGGCGAACTGCCCGATCAGGCGGCGGGTGACGGCCGGCGCGATCATGGCGTCGCCGGCCGCGACCACGCGGATCGCGGTCAGCATGTCCTCCAGCGCCATGTCCTTGACCAGGAACCCGCTCGCCCCGGCCCGCAGCGCGCCGTAGACGTAGTCATCGTCGTCGAACGTGGTGAGCACGAGCACCCGGGCGTACGTCTCGCCGGCGGTGATCAGCCGGGTGGCCTCGATGCCGTCCATGCCCGGCATCCGGATGTCCATGATCACCACGTCGGGGCGGGTGTCCCTGGCCAGCCGGACCGCCTCGGCCCCGGTTCCGGCCTCGCCGGCCACGTCGATACCGGGGGTCTGCTCGATCAGCCTGCGCAGGCCCGCCCGGACCAGCGGCTGGTCATCGGCCAGGATGACCCGGATGGTCACCGGGCCGGACCGGGCACAGGCAGCCGGGCGGCGACCCGGAAGCCGCCGCCGGGGCGCGGCCCGGCACAGAAGTCGCCGCCGAGCAGCGCGGCCCGCTCGCGCATACCGGTGATCCCGTAGCCGGTCCCGGCCGCGCTGACCTTGCTGACCGGGGCGCCGCGCCCGCTGTCGGTGACCTCGATCGACAGGTACCCGTCCTGCTGGTCGATCCAGACCAGGCACCGGTCGGTGCCGGCGTGGCGGACCACGTTGGTGACCGCTTCCTGGATGATGCGGAACGCCGACAGGTCGATATCGGCCGGAAGCGGTTCCCGGCTGCCGAGCCATTCCATGTCGACCTGCACGCCCGCGTCCAGGGTCATGGCGGCCAGCTGGTCGAGGTCGGCCAGGCCGGGCGCGGGGCCGAGCGGTGCGTGCCCCGGCCCGGGCTCCAGGGGCTCGGCGCGCCGCAGCCCGGTCATCATCCGCCGCAGCCCGGACAGCGTCTCCCTGCTGGTGGTCTCGATGGCGGCCAGGGCGTCGCGCGCCTCGCCGGGACTGGTGTCGAAGACCCGGCGGCCCGAGCCTGCCTGGATCGCGATGATGCCGATGCTGTGCGCCACGATGTCGTGCAGTTCGCGGGCGATCCGCAGCCGCTCCGCGATCGCGCTCTGGGCGGCCGCCTGGGCCCGCACCAGTTCGGTCCGGGCCTGGGCCTGCCGGATCGAGTTCCCGATGAGCCAGGCAATGATCATGGCCAGGGGTACGGCGATCGTGATGAGGGGCACGGGCATCCCTGAGCGGCCGTTCGGGAGCTGGTCCGGAAGCGGAAATTCCAAGACCAGGATGGGCAGGCCCGCGCCGGCCACGGCTACCCCGGTTAGCGAGACCCTGCGGGTGCGTGTCGCCGCCAGGTAGCAGACCTCAAGGCCCGCCGCGCAGGCGAAGACGACCTGCAGGGAGCTCGCCGGTATCTGTTCCGGCGGCGCCAGGCTAGGGACCACTGACCCGGCCAGCGTCACGGCCAGGGCCACGAGCGGCATGCGGCGCAGCAGGAGGGCGGAAGCCAGCAGGGCGCAGAGAAGCACCGGGGATCCCCACATGAACATATCTAGACGCCTCCGGTCCGCCGGGTCATGCTCACGGCACGGATCGTAGCCGCCTGGCCGGGCCATGTCGTCTGCCTGTGGGCATACGCCCCCCGCTACACCGGCACCGCGCAGATGTGCCCGCGGCCCGATGCGGCGCACCCGCTGGCTGCGGCACCCTCTGTCCCATGAACGCGACCATCGAGATTGACGGACTGCGCAAGCGGTTCGGCTCGACGCAGGCGCTGGACGGGATGACGTTCACGGTCCGTCCCGGCCAGGTGACCGGCTTCGTCGGGCCGAACGGCGCCGGCAAGTCGACCACCATGCGCGTCGTCGTCGGCCTGGACGCTCCCGACGAGGGCACCGCCACCATCGGCGGCCGCCCGTACCGCACCTTGAGGAACCCGCTGCGCCAGGTGGGCACGCTGCTGGACGCCGGGGCATTGCAGCCCAGCCGCAGCGCGCGCCACCACCTGCTGTGGCTGGCCCACTCCCAGGGCCTGCCGGCCGGCCGGGTCGATGAGGTGATCGCGGCGGCCGGCCTGACCTCGGCCGCCCGCCGCAAGGCCGGCGGGTACTCCCTGGGCATGCGGCAGCGGCTTGGCATCGCCGCGGCGCTGCTCGGTGACCCGGCGGTGCTGATCTTCGACGAGCCGTTCAACGGCATGGACCCCGAGGGCATCGTCTGGATGAAGGGCTTCCTGCGGTCGCTGGCGGCCCAGGGCCGCGCGGTGCTGGTGTCCAGCCACCTGATGAGCGAACTGGAGGCTCTGCTCACAGAGGGTGGCGCCGGCCACCTGGTCGTCGTCGGCCGCGGCCGGGTGATCGCCGACACTTCCGTCGCCGACCTCATCGCCGCCGTCTCCGGCGACCGCATCACGCTGCGCACCACCGCACCGGCCGGCGCGACGGCGGTGCTCGCCGGTGCCGGGGCTGAGGTCACCGCCACGGGTTCCGGCGTGCTCACGGTTTCAAACCTTTCGTCAGAACGAATGGTGGCTATCCTGGCCGGCCACGCGATCCCCTTCAGCGAGGTCACCGCTCACCGGGCCACCCTCGAGCAGGCCTACATGGAGCTAACCAGCCAGAGCGTCGAGTATCGGGCGGAGGCGACGTCATGACGACGGAGACCGTGCCGCCACCTCGCTGCCCGGCCACCCCGGAGCGGGAAAGCTTCCGGTACCTGGTGCACGCCGAGTGGACCAAGTTCCGCACCGTGCGCGGATGGCTGATCGCGGTGCTCGTCACGATCGTCTCGATACCCGCCTTTGCGTTCCTCGCCGCTGACGTCGGCGGCGGGTGCACCGCGGCCAGCGGTGCGGCGCACGCGGCCGCCTGCCCGGCCCAGCCGACCGGGCCCGGCGGTGAGCCGGTCACGGACGCGTTCTACTTCGTGCATCAGCCGGTGACCGGGAACGGCACCATCACCGCGCAGCTGACGTCGCTGACCGGCCAGGTCGCCGTCCTCCCGGCTGGCCAGGAATCAGACGGGCCCCAGACGGGACCCGGGCTGCCGCCGTGGTCCAAGGCCGGGATCATCATCAAGGAGAACACGTCGCAGGGCTCGGCGTATGCGGCGATGATGGTCACCGGGACCCACGGCGTGCGGATGCAATGGGACTACGTCGACGACACACCCGGCCTGGCCGGGAACGTCTCCGTGTCCGCGCCGCGCTGGCTGCGGCTGGTCCGCGACGGCCGAACGATCACCGGGTACGACTCGGCCGACGGCACGCACTGGACGCCGGTCGGCACCGCGACCCTCCCGGGCCTGACCTCCACCGTGCAGGCCGGGCTCTTCGCCGCCGAACCGGACGACGGCAATTTCATCACGGCTACGGGCGTCTTCGGCCACGTCGGGCTCTCCTGGCCCGCTACCGGATGGACGGGCACCGACGTAGGCGGCGTCGACGCGAACTTCGTGTCAGCGCCGGGCGCGTTCCGCCAGAGCGCCGGCACGATCACCGTGACCGGTTCCGGCGACATCAGCCCCGCCGCCGGGAGCACGTACAGCGGGCGTGGTCAGTCTCTCCAGCGGGCGCTGACCGGGACGTTCTTCGGGCTGATCCCGCTCATCGTGGTGGCCGCGATGTTCATCACCGCCGAGTACCGGCGCGGGCTGATCCGCGTCTCGCTGACCGCCGCACCCCGCCGCGGCCGGCTGCTGGCCGCCAAGGCCGTCGTGATCGGCGCGGTCGGTTTCGTCGCCGGGCTGGCCGCCGCCGCCCTCGCGCTCGCTGTCGGCACTCCCCTGCTGCGCCGGGCCGGCGGCCTGGCCTGGCCGGTTTCGCTGCTCACCGAGGTACGGATGGTCGTCGGCACCGGGGCGCTGCTCGCCGTGGCCGCGGTGCTCGCGCTCGCGATCGGCGCCACGGTGCGGCGCAGCGCGCCGGCGGTCGCCCTCGTGATCGTGGTGGTGCTCGTCCCGTATCTGCTCGTCCTGGGCCCGCTGCAGGGCGGGAACGGCGACGCGCCACTGTGGCTGCTGCGGATCACCCCGGCCGCCGCCTGGTCCGTACAGCAGGCGGTCCCGCAGTTTTACCAGCTCATCGCCGTCTACCAGCCGAATGCCGGGTACTACCCGCTCGCGCCGTGGGCCGGGCTGGCGGTGGAGTGCGCGTGGGCGGCCGCCGCGCTGGCGCTGGCCTGTTACCTGCTGCGCCGGAGAGACGCATGAGCGTCACGGCCCGGGTCGCTCCGCCTCGTTGCCTGCTGGGCCAGGCCCTGCACGCCGAGTGGACGAAGTTCCGTACCGTGGCCGGCCCATCCTGGCTGCTGGCCGGGGTCGTCGCGCTGACCGTCGCCGTCGGGGCGGCGGCGGCCGCCGCCGCCTGGTGCCCGTCAGCCACCTGCGGGATCGACCCGGCGAAGGTCAGCTTCACCGGGATCTACCCGGGCCAGGCGGTAGCAGCCGTCGCCGGGGTGCTGGCCATCGGCAACGAGTACAGCACCGGGATGGTCAAGCTGTCGCTCACCGCGATGCCGCGGCGGCTGGCCTGGTTCTTCGCCAAGGCGGCGGTGCTCGCCGGCCCGGTGCTCATCGCCTCGGCGCTGGCCGTGGCCGGTTCCGCGCTCGCCGGGCGGCTGATCCTGCCGGGCCACGGCTTCACCCCCGCGCACGGGTACGCGTCCCTCACCGCGGGCGCCGATCTCCGGGCCGCCGTCGGCGCGGTCTTGTACCTGACGCTCGTCGCCCTGCTCAGCCTGGGGCTCGCCGCCGCGGTGCGCGACTCCGCGGCCGCCATCGGCCTGGTGCTCGGCGTGCTGTACCTGTTCCCGCTCGCCGCGGCCGTCGTCTCCAACCCGACCCTCGCCCGGCACCTGGACCAGATCGGCCCCCTGCCCGCCGGCCTGGACGCCCAGGCCACGATCGGGCTGGACAGCCTGCCGCTCACCCCGTGGCAGGGCCTCGGCGCCGTCGCCCTGTGGACCGCCGGCGCCCTCCTCCTCGGCGCGCTGGCCTTGACCTTCCGCGATGCATGACACCTGATCAGGCGGGCCCGAGCGGTGGCAGCACCAGGGTGGGTACTGCGAAAGCCCTCCAGCCTCGGTCAGGCCGGTTCGCCGCTCAGGGCAGACCCCCCGGGATGGATTCGCCCGGGGGCGTGAGGTCCGCGTCCGGCGGAGGAACCACGCCTCCGGGCCCGGGCCCGGGCCCGGTGATACGGGGCTTGTGGCACACATGCCCCGATAGACGGGGGGTTGTGGCACACATGCCCCAAACCCACGCCATCCGGTCACCCTCCCCGAGCTCACACCGTCCCCACCAGCCCCGCCAGCCCGGCCCGCCCCTCAACAAGGGGTAGAGAGCGACATCCATTGCGCATGAACCTGGCCGGAGGCGAAAGCGTGAACGGATTGCGGGGGCTGGCGGGAGGGGTAAGGCTCACGGGGCACATCCGGGCGAGGGGCGCGCGGACAGCCACGCTGCACCGAGTTTCGCCGAGCCCTCCTAAGTGGCGCGGCTCGGGATGATGACGTATTTCGAGCCGGTCGCCTGCCGGCCGTAGTCGGCGATCGCGTCGAGGGAGAGCGCGCCCGGGAGTGATACCTGTGCCGTGTAGCTGCTGGCGAAGGTGGTCGTGAGCCCGGCCGCGACCTGGTCACGCAGCTGCGCAACGCGCGCCAGGCCGACCTTTTGCAGGAACGGGGTCAGCAGCCACCCGCCGATGCCCCAGGCCATGCCATAGGTGCGGGTCAGCTCGGTCGGGCCGCGGTCCAGCGATCCGTAGATGTAGACCTGCTTGTGCACGGCCGACCCGTACCTGCTGTAGCCGCCCGCGGCGGCGCCGGCGGCCGCTTCCATGCCCGTCAGGATCTGGCTCGCCAGGCGGCCGCCGCCGATGGCGTCGAACGCGAGCGTGGCCCCGGTGGCCTTGAGCGCGTCGATCAGCTCAGCCATGAAGCCGGCGGACGTCGAGTTGCAGACGTGGACGGCACCCGCCGCCCGGAGCGTCGCTTCCTGGTCTGGCTTCCGCACGATGTTCACGAGCGGAATCTGCTGCTCGAGGCAGAGCCGGTTGAGCATCTGGCCCAGGTTGGAGGCTGCGGCGGTGTGCACCAGCGCGCTGTGATTCTCCATCCGCATGGTCTCGACCATGCCGAGCGCCGTCATCGGGTTCACGAACGAGGCCGCGCCGTCGATCGCCGTCGCTCCGGCCGGGAGCTCCAGGCACAGCGCGACGTTGACCGGCCGGTACTGCGAGTACATTCCGCCGCCCGCCGCGGCGACGACCTTGCCCAGCAGCGCCTGCGCGGCCGGCGACTCGCCCGCGGCCACCACCGTGCCCGCGCCCTCGTTGCCGACCGGCAGGGGCGTCCCCACCCGGCCGGCCAGGCCGCGCATGACGGCATCGGGGATGGGCGCGGTGACCACCGGGCGCTGCGCAGATCCGCTGGCCGCCGCGGCCGCCATATCAGCCCCGCCGAACAGCAGGCCCATGTCCGACGGGTTGAGCGGTGCTGCCTCAACCCTGATGAGAACCTCGTCTGGTCCCGGCTCTGGCACCGGGACCATGTCCAGGAACAGCTCGAGGGTCTGATCGGCTCGCACCAGCGATCGCAGCTGGAGCGCTTCGGCCGGAATCTCTGCGGACATAACCGAGATCCTCTCAGAACGCGCCGACGCGCATCACCGGGATCCGGTGACCTGCCCGGCTACGCGCCCATCCGGAGCCCGGCTCGGCCCTTAACGGTCGTGCACGGCCGCGACGTGAAGGTAGCATCGCTGAAGGACGGGCTGCTGGATCTCGCCGGGCTGGACAGCACGACGGCGGGCTCACCGGATGGGACGATGTTGCCCATCGCGTCTTCGACTTCCCCGGCCCGCCTCACGGGCGGACCAGTGCTTTGCCGAGCTTCGCGCCGTCGAGCAGCGAGAGCAGCGCCTGCGGCGCGCTTTCCAGGTCATCGAAGATGGTCACGTCGGAATGCAGGGTCCCGTTCTCGACCAGCGGGAGAACCTCCTCCTCGAACGCGGCCCGGCGGTGCAGGTGATCGAGGACCAGGAACCCCTCGAGCCGCAGGCGCTTGATGATCAGCTGCGTGAGGTTGCCGGGTCCCGGTCCGGGCGGCTTTCCGTAGCCCGAGATCATCCCGCAGAGAGCGGCCCGGCCGCCCGTGCGCATGAGGTCGAGCGCCGCCTCCAGGTGGCCGCCGCCGACGTTGTCGAAGTACAGATCGATGCCCTCGGGCGCGACGCCGCGTAGCTGCTCGGCGAGGTGGCCGGCGCGGTAGTCGACAGCGGCGTCCAGCCCGAGCGTGCCGGTGAGGTACCGCACCTTTTCCGCACCTCCGGCGGATCCGATCACCAGCGAGGCGCCGCGGGCCTTGGCCAGCTGGGCCGCCACCGAGCCGACGGCGCCGGCTGCGGCCGATATCCAGACCCGGTCGCCCGGCCGCACATGCGCCACGTCGACCAGGCCGATGTAGGCGGTCAGTCCCGGGACGCCCATGACGTGCAGCCACGTGTGGGGCGGCAGGCCGGTGCGCGGCTGGATGCGGATCCCCTCACTGGCGTCCACGACCGCGTAGTCACGCCACCCTCCCCAGCACAGCGCCCAGTCGCCTTCGGACCACCCGTCCGCGGCGGATTGCACGACTTGGCCGACGGCCCTCGCCTCGACTGCCACTCCGAGGCCGAAGGCCGGTGCGTAGGTGTCCGCCGAGAGCCGGGGGATCATCGACGGGTCCACGCTGAAACAGTCAGCCCGGACCAGCAACTGGCCCTGCGACAGCGCTGGCAGCTTCCGCTCGACGAGCGTGAAGCACCCCGGTTCGATCCGTCCCTCCGGCCGGCGCGACAGCACCAGCTCACGGGCGGTCACCATTGCCACTCCCGGGAAAGCATCGCATCATGGCCCGGCATGCGCATCCTCCGCATCGAGACAACGGCCCACGTGGCAGTCATGCCTCCGCAGGCTAAGCCGCCCGGCCGGGCGGCACCTGACCTGACGCGCAGAGCAATTTCGCTGCGCGTACCGGCTGCTGTCAGCGGCCTGGGGGCGGCGATTCGGAGGCGCGATGCGCGCGGCAGCGCTCGCGGGTATCGGTCGGCCGCTCGCCGAAACGCTCCCGGTAGGCGTTGCTGAAGCTGCACGCGTTGCTGAACCCCGACAAACGGGCAATGCTGGCGATGGTGCGGCGGTCCCAGCCGGGGTGCTGCAGCCTCAGCCGGGCGAGTTCCAGCCGCTCTTCCCGGATCAGCATCGACGGCGTCGTCCCGATACGCTGCAACCGCGCCTGGATCTGGCGCAACGACCAGCCCAGCTGTGCGGCGACCGCCGCGCCGGTCAGCGAGACGTCGTGGGCGTTCGCGCGCACGAAGCCACGGATCGTGGCGGCGAGGTCGTCCTGGCTCTCGTAGGACGGCGGCAGCAGCGCCCCCGCATAGGCCAGGCACAGCAGGTCCACGGCCCGGTCGGCGACGGCGTCGAAGCCCAGTCCGCCGATCGTGTGCGCCTGGCTGCGCAGGCTGGCCAGCAGGTCGACCACGATGCGGCCCATGCCGTGCCCGGCGTGCAACCCGACCGTGCGGGTCAGCCGTCCGCCGGTGCGGGCGTCCACGCGGGCCCCCGGGACCACCAGGGCCAGGCACGAGAAGTTGTCGCTGTGCCACATGTCCATGGGCGCATCGAGGGTGGCGAGCGCCAGACCGCCGGGCTCGAGCCGGAGGGCGGTGTCCGCCTGCCGGATCATCATCGAACCCGTCACCGGCACCAGCAGCTCGTAAGCCCCGTGCGGGTGCCGCCGGACGTCAGCACCCGAACGCCTGATGAACTCCTCGTCGCCCCACCACCGCACCAGCTGGTAGGCCTCGGTGTGCTGGTGCTCGAGGCGGCCGCGGTAGTCATCGCGCATGCGGAACGCCATCCGGCTGTGGATGGAGGAGACGAGCTCACTCCACCACTCAGCGCGATCGGTGGTCGCCACATCGCTGCAGCGGTAGGCGTCAACTGCGTACACCGCGGACCTCACTCAGCCCCGAGCCTCACGCCAGGATAGCGTCAGCACGAGCAGCTTCCAGAGCCCGGCCGGCAGCGTCTCACCAGGTCCAGTCGTAGGCCGCGCCGGCCCGTTGCGCGAGCGGCTTGAGCATCCCCTGCTCGAAGACCGTGACGGTGTCATAGCCCTCGACCGGCGCGGCGGCGATCACCCGGCCGAACAGCTCCGGATCCAGGTGCGGCTCCGGGACGCCCGCCGCGATCGCGTACCGCTGAAGATGGTTGCGCAGGAATTCGGGGTGGCACGGCGGCATCGCGAAGTGGACCGGGTGGGACATTGCCTCTCGCAGCGGGACGAACTCCACGCCGCCCTCGACGAACGCTTCCAGGATCGTGCCGAGCGTGTCGGTCGCGATGGTCGTGCCGTGGATCAGCCAGATCAGCGGGATGTCCTGGCCGAACAGCCGCCGGGCCAGCTGCGCATGTGCCGCCAGCTGCCCGACCGCGGAAGAGACGTAGGTCTCCTGCAGCATCCGCTTGGCGTCCCGGTCCCCGGACACGACGGCGCGGTAATAGGGGATGATCCACGTGAAGTCGCCGAACCACGCGGTGATCGGCGCGTTACGGTAACCGCACGCGCGGAGATGGTCTTCCACCTGGCCGCGCTTGGTCTCGGTCTCGCCGGCCATATCCATCGCGTACCGGAAGTAGCGCTCGGGAGCCGTCGCGATGAGGTTGCCGATGAGTCCCTCGGCCTTGTCGATGTCGGCGCAGTACTGGTCCCCCGACATCCACCGCAGCGGGGCGTGCAGGTGCGTGTGGTTACCCAGGTGGTGCCCGGCTTCCACCCAGGCCTCCCACGCGGCCATCAGGCCGGGCTCCGAATCGAGGCGATGGGTGTGGGAGAACCCGTAGACACCCGTGACGCCGTGGTCGGTGAGCGTGGCGGCGATCGACTTGGTGATGCCCAGCGGCGTTACGCCGTCCGGCATCGGCACGCCGTCCCAGAGCACGAAATCATCGACCGTCACCGCAACCTTGACGGCACCCTCCGGCGAGATATCCGACATGGAAGATTCCCTTCGACCGCAGCCGCCCTGACGGCTCCCACGAGGTTAGGAAACGACACCGATCACGCCTTGCCGGAGCGCGCAGCGCACTTTCCGCTCGCGCACGGTCCCCCGACTTCGAGGGCGGCCAGCATTGCCGTCACCGCGTCGCCTGGCCGGGGACCGGCTAACCTGATGGCGGTGACCGTTGAGCTGGCCCTGCTATCGCGGGTTAGTTACGGCAGCTTGGAAATTACCGGCTCCCGGCTGCAGGACCTGCTTGCGCTCTTGGCCGAGGCCCCGCGCGCGGGGTGCAGCACCTCCGGGCTGGTGGACGCGCTGTGGCCAGACGGGCAACCTGAGCATCCGGGCAAGGCCCTGCAGGTCCTTGTGTCCCGGGCCCGGGCCCGGCTCGGTCCCGGGGTCATCGTCAGCACGCCGGGCGGATACCGCCTCTCGCTGCGCGACGACCAGATCGATGCCTCCGCGGTCCTGCTCAGCGCGGCCGAGAGCGAGAAGTGTTCGGCACCGACCCGGGCCCCGCCCTGCAGGGCCTGCACCAGGAACTGCTGCAGGCCGACGCTCCCGTGATCCGCCGCGGTGTCCGGCACGAACCCAACCCGCTGCTCGGCCGGGCCGACGACATCGCCGCCGTGGCTGGCCTGCTGCGCACGTCCCGGGTCACGTCGATCGTGGGCACCGGCGGCCTGGGCAAGACCCGTCTCGCCCACGCGGTCAGCAGGCAACACGGTCGGCCGCCGCAGTGCCGCGCCGGGCGGGCCCGCCGGGATCGTTTCCGCCCTGGGACCGGGCCCGGCTCTGCTGGTACTCGACAACTGCGAGCAGGTCGCGCGCGGCGCCGCGGATCTGGTGCACGCCCTGGTGTCGCTGAGCAGGGACCTGCGCGTGCTCACCACCAGCCGCGCCCCGCTCGGCCTGTCGTCGGAATCGGTGTACCTGCTGCCCGAGCTGGACCTGGCCACCACGGCCGAGCTCTTCGGGCAGCGGGCGCGGGCGGCCCGGCCCGACGCCGCCCGGCCCGCCGACGCCGTGCGAGAGCTGTGCGGCCGCCTGGACGGGCTGCCGCTGGCCGCGGAACTAGCTGCCGCGCGGGTCCGGGCCATGTCGGTGGCCGAGATCGCCCGCCACCTCGACGACAGGTTCGCCGTGCTGCGGGGCGGCGCAAGGGACGCGCCGCAGCGGCACCGCACGCTGCACGCCGTCATCGACTGGAGCTGGAACCTCCTCGACCCGGCCGGGCAGGCGGCCGTGCCTGTCGGTGTTTCCCGGCGGGTTCACCGCCGACGCCGCCCGGTACCTGCTCGGTACCGACATCCTGCCGGTCCTGGAGCAGCTCGCCGATCAGTCGCTGCTCAAGGTCACCGAGACCGCGCCCGGCACCCGCTACCGGATGCTGGAGACCGTCCGGGAGTTCGCCGCGGCGCACCGGGACGACGCTGGTGAGACCGAGCGCGTGATCGGCCGGTTTCTCGCCTGGGCCCGTGACTTCGGCGCCGCCCACCACGACTCGGTGCTCACCGGCGACGACCTCCCAGCCTTCGAGCTGGTCCGGGCCGAGCAGGACAACCTGGTCCAGGCCCTGCGGCACGCCCTCGACGGCGAGGATGCCGGAACGGTCGCCGCGGTATCGGCCGTGCTGGGCGGGCTGTGGGCGGTCGAGTCGAGTTTCGCCCGGCTGACCGCCCTGGCTGGTGACACAGCCCGGATCTTGCCGCGGTTCCGGCCGGAAACCGCCCTCGTCGAGGCCACCAGGACCAGCCTGGTGCTCGGCGCGGTGAGCGGGTTCCTGCTGCGGGGACCGAGCCCGGCGCGATTCCTGGTGGGCCTGCGTCGGCTGCCGCCCGCTCCGCCGGACACCTTCGCCCGGGCCGCGCAGGCCGTGCTGAACGCGCTGAACGGGCCGCCCGAGGCGGACCTCGCGGCCCTGCAGGCGCTGGGCGGGAGCGGCCGGCCGCTGGTCGCGGGCATGGCGAGCCAGCTGGCCAGCTACGCCTGGGAGGAGGCGACGAGGCGGAACGCGAGCTGAAACTGACCACGCCGCAAGGCGCCGACGAACTGTGGGAAATGCCGATGTTCGACACCACGATGCACGCGGAGATCGCGCTCGGCCGCGGCGACGTCGACACCGGCCTGCACCTGTGGCGTACGGTCGCGGCGACGCTGCGGGTGACGCGGCGCCCCGGACCCGGCGGCAACCTGTCCGGCCTGGATTCCTGGGCACTGCAGGTTCAGGCCATCGCCGTGGTCGCCCACGCGCACCATGGCCGGCTCGGCCTGGTGGCGGAGATCACAGGGGCGCTGCCCGCCGCGCTGTCAGCGCTGACCGCGGACCCCGGGCCGCCGCCCGGGACACTCGCCGCCTCCTATGGCCTCGCCGTCTGCGGCTCGCTGCTGCTGGCCCTGGCCGTGACCGACATCGACCGGGGCCAGCGCGCGGCGGACGCCGGCTGGGCCAGGTCGGGGGCGAGGATGATCGCGCTGGCCGAGCGCTTCGGCCTCAGGAACGGGCTCCAGCCGACCATGTCCGCCGCACGCGCGGGCCTGGATCCGGCCGGCCTGCGCGCCGCCGCCCGAGCCGCACTCCGGGCGCGGGACCCGGTCAGCGGTTGAGGTCCCGCCGGGACAGGGCCCGCGCCCACAGGGACCCGGCCAGGCTGAGGCCGACGCACCAGGCGACGGCGGTGAGCACGGTGCCGCCGGAGGGCGTGCCCGTCAGCAGCCCGCGGAGGGTGTCGATGACCGACGAGAACGGCTGGTTGGCCGCGAACCAGCGCACCGATCCCGACATCTGGTCCGGCGGCACGAATGCGCTGCTGACGAACGGCAGCAACTGGACGATCAGGATGAAGCCGGTCAGGCCCTCGGCGGTCTTGGCCGCCAGGCCGAACGAGACGGCCAGCCAGGTCAGCGCGAGCACGAGCAGGATGGTGACGCCCGCCGCGGCCAGCCACCGCCCGGCGCCGGCGGTGGGCCGGAACCCCAGCCCGATCGCGGCGGCGACGACCAGGGCCGCGCTGACCAGCGTGCGGGCCAGGGTGCTGACGACGTACCCGGTCAGCATCGAGACGGGTGAGATCGCCATCGTGCGGAACCGGCCGATGATGCCCTCGGTGGAGTCCCGGTTGACGGCCTGGGCGGTGACCGAGCTCCCGTACCCGGCGGTCATCACGATGATCCCCGGCAGGACGTAGTCGATGTACGAGGCGTGCGGGCCAGGCCCGAGGCTCGCCTTGAGCGCGCCGAAGACGCCGACGAACAGCAGCAGCAACAGCACGGGCACGGCCACCGACACGACCAGCGTCACCGGGTAGCGCAGCACGTGCCGGAGGCTGCGCCGGGTCATCGTCGCCGAGTCTCGCACGACAAAGGCCATCGTCGTCATCGGGCGTTCTCCATTTCTGGTGTCGTTGCCGCCGCCGGACGGCCGGTGAGCGCGAAGAACACGTCATCGAGATCGGGGGTGTGCTGCGTGGTCAGGAAGATCGTGACGCCGCCGCCAACGAGCTCGCGGATGGTCTGCCACATCATGCGGCGGCTGCGCGGGTCGAGTCCGGTGGTCGGCTCGTCGAGGAAGATGATGCGCGGCTCGCCGATCAGGGTCATGGCCAGATCGAGCCGCCGCCGCATGCCGCCCGAGTAGGTCGCCACGCTCTTGGCGGCCGCTTCGGCCAGGTCGAACCGGTCAAGCAGTCCGGTGGCCCGCCGCCGCCCTTCGGCCCGGCTCAGGTGGTGCAGGTCGGCCATCAGCAGCAGGTTCTCCTCGCCGGTGAGCAGGTTGTCCACCGCGGAGAACTGGCCGGTGACCCCGATCGCGGCCCGTACCGCCGCCGGGTCCGTGGCCACGTCATGGCCCGCGACGCGCACCTCGCCGGCGTCGGCGCGCACCAGGGTGGACATGACCTGCACGGTGGTGGTCTTGCCGGCGCCGTTGGGGCCGAGCAGCGAGAACGTCGTTCCCGCGGCGACCTCCAGGTCGACACCGTCGAGGACAACCTTGCCGCCGAACGACTTGCGCAGCCCGCTGGCCACGATCGCGCTGGTCATGGCCCCTCCTTTCGCCCGTCACCGCGGCCTGGACGGCCACGACCACCTCCAACGTGCACGCAGCGGGATTCATCGCGGTTTCACGGTGGTTTCACCCGCGGCCGGGTGAGGCGCATGACCAGGATGCGCGAGATCCTTAACGTGACCGACATCCTCAGGAACGCCGGAGCATGACATGACGACAAAGGCTGCCTTTGCCCCCGAGGAATGGACGGTGGTCCTCGAAGGTCCGCCGACGGCGGGCATGATCGTGATCACCGCGGCCCACGGGGGAACCTTCCGCGAGACCTTCGCCATGTCGAAGGCCTACACCGAGGCACGCGCCGAGCACGGCGAAAGCGAGTTGCTGGACGAGATCGTGTCGACGAAACCGAAGGTGGACCACACGCGATATCACTCTCCGGAAGAGCTCAGGGACAGCGGGCTCAAGCACCTCCGCGACGCCATGGCACTGCTGGAGCGTAAGGCGACGGCCGGGGAATGCGATGACTACCGGCGCTTCGTCCTCACCCTCGCCGGCAAGGTTGCGGCCGCCCACCGGGAGCACGGGCAGGAAGTGAGTCCCGCGGAGGCGGAGGCCATCGAGCAGATCACGGCGGCGCTTGGCCCGACGGAGGGGTGAACCGCGGCGCGGGATGCTTGGCAGGTAGGCCGTGGTCCTCGACCTGATGCTGATCGGCCTGGCGGTCACGCTCGACCCGCTGCCG